>Ga0307510_10004701_pt1 | contig 16126 bp, 6 predicted proteins | sample 12_EM_MG_FD_207224 | JGI IMG/M metagenome (GOLD analysis project Ga0307510, IMG submission 207224) | Populus trichocarpa ectomycorrhiza microbial communities from riparian zone in the Pacific Northwest, United States - 12_EM | ecosystem: Host-associated > Plants > Roots > Unclassified | place...
TTTCATTATCCCCACTAGTGTCTTGCACGCGTGCAGACCCGTCATACCAGCGCATCCAAGGGCCAGTGTTCGCTACCTGCGATCCCTTGAAGTACAAGTCCCGCCGCCGTTATACAAACCCGTGCACATCGCACCTTAGGGTCCTTGGCCCTTAACACAAGTCAGGCTTTCCACCCAGGCTCTGCGGAGCATCACAGACATCATCTACCCTGGCGGGTATACAACTCATCGGAGAATTAGACGACACTCACAAGCGCGTACAAAGAAGACAAGCAGACAACCTCCCTAACCACGTTAAGGGACAGGCATACTTCGAATCACATCCCAGACTCAGGGGAAGAGTGAACCTAGACACAGGCTACTACATCAGCGCAGGCACAGACAAACTTGCTGTAGAATTTGTCACAGCAAACGGAGAAGATAACTGGACACAACTTGGAAGAGAAACAGACGGCACCTGGTACACTACCAAAGAAGCCCTCATCCCCAAAGAAAATAGGCTACTAGGCTGGTGGAATACCGACGATTCCCAGCACCCAGACTTCTTTATACATCACCCGGAACACACACCAGCACCCCCAGAAGAGACACTTGCAGGAGGTCTTCACCACATTTCCACACTCCAGGGAGCAAATCCATTCACTCTGCAGACACCTATCCTACCCCAGATTGAAACAGCAGCCACTCAGGGCATTGCTATTCCCGTTGACACCACACCAATCGCATCCTTACCCCCAGCTCAACCAGTCGCACCAAGTGCACCAGTAATCGTCGCCACCTCAGGACCAAACACACTCACACACATCCCGCCTACCATGTCAGGACAAACAGGAGGCGCAGCCAATATAGCAGCCACCACAGGTGGAACAGGACAAACCGTCACAGTCGCAGCAGTATCATCCAATGGCGGACTTAAAGGCACCCCACCTTCCTACTTCAGTGGAGATAGGGACACCAGTCACAATTTCCTAGTCAACTTCGGCATCTTCAAGTTCACTAACAGGAACAACGATGCCATGAGCAACCCAGCCACACGCGTCACCACAGCACTCACCTACATGGGTGGAATACTAGTTGACCCATGGAAGGAACAACAGATGATGGAACTCCAGACATGCATCGCTGGAGGAACCGCAGACACAGAAGAAATCCACTGGACGACCTTCGAACAGGCATTCAAAGATACATTCTATAACACTAACATCAAAGTGGAGGCCTACCAGAAACTAGAGAACCTCAAAATGAAAGACAACTTGGACGTCTTCATATCCGAATTCAAGAGATACGTCACCACCTTGGGGATAGACATCAATTCACATGGCATCATCCACTTGTTCAAAAAGGGACTCGCCCCCGGTCTAACCACAGCTATAATAAACAGTCAAGGCTACGACCCAAGGAACCCCTGGGCCACATTTCAGCCATGGGAAGACGCCGCACGCACCTGTAACCTCAGATGGAAACACACCCAAGAATTTAAAACCAATTTACGCCAAGGGTACTATGCCGCACTTGGCCAGAGATCCCATGGGCCACAGCAGCAGCCACGTGGAGGAGGAGGACAACGCCTCACTACATCCCAAGGAGGACACCATATGGACGTCAACACTACCATTGCTACCAATATTACCAGTAGAGGACCAGAACTTTCCGAAGCCAAGAAAGCAGAGTTACAAGCCAATAACTCCTGCTTCTACTGTTTCAAAAGAGGACACCGCGCCAAAGATTGTCGCAAGAAACAAGCGGACCGCGCCCAGAGCAGCGGAAGCACCGCTAACCAGACCCGCACCAGAGAAATCACCATAAATGACATCACCCCAAAGCTCGTCAATGAAATGATTAGGAGCGATGCATTCCAAGCCATGGATGAAGAATTCAAACTCTCCTTCTTGGAGGACGCCATCTTAGGAAACACCTCATCAGGTTTTTAAAGGGCCCTAAACTAGCCGCTGTAGCTAGGGCCATCGGTCTCAATAGTGTGTACATCAGTTGACTTAACCACATTCAAATAAACTTTGTTCTATCACACTATCAAGGACAAGCGGAAGAAACAGCACTACTAGACACTGGTGCTACGGAAAACTTTATCGACTACAAAACTGTCGCTAGGCTTAGGCTGGGAACTCAGAAACTAACTATTCCCAGGCCCGTATTCAATGTGGACGGAACTAATAACCGCCATGGAACCATCACTCACGCATGCGACCTTATGGTCAAACAAGGAAACTGGAAGGAGCGACAACGCTTCTATGTCTCAAATCTAGGCAAAGACAGATTTATCTTAGGCTATCCCTGGTTCCGCACCTTCACCCCAGATATCGACTGGACTAATGCTCAGTTACGCGGACCACAGATCAAAATGGAAACACTTAAACTTGAAACCTTCCAGAAGCTCAAAGAATACAAACACAAACTCGAAGAATGCATCGCTATAGCACACGCACAGTGCACTCCACGGTCGGGAGTTACCCCAGAAATGGGAGGCCCGGTGGAGAACAAACGCACGCAGTACCTTCCGCGGTCAGGAGTCACCCCAGAAATGGGCGGCCCGGCGCAAATCAACCGTACACATAACGCAATCGAAATGGCCCATAAGTACGCAACGGAACATGGGAAGGAGGAAGTTACCCTCCCGGAGGAATTTAAACGTCACACACTACTATTTTCAGATGAAGAGGCCAACAAATTCCCACCTTTGCGCGGAGAAGGAGACCACAAAATCGAACTAATGGACACCGCACCGGCCAGCTTTAACTGCAAAGTCTACCCTTTGTCCCGCAAAGAACAGGAAGCGGAAGACAAATTCCTGGATGAAAACTTGGCAAAAGGCTACATCGTACCATCCCACTCTCCCTACGGCTTCTCGACCTTCAGTGTCCCTAAAAAGGACTCAAAGGAAACCCGGTATATCATTGATTATAGGCCCCTCAACGCTGTTACCCGCAAAGATGTCACACCACTCCCAAACCTTGCACAGTGCATCCAAGACTTGCAAGGGATGGAGGTATTCAGCAAATTCGACATCAGATGGGGCTATAACAACATCTGGATCAAGGAAGGCGACGAGTGGAAAGGAGCATTCAAAACACGCTGTGGCCTTTACGAACCAAAGGTTATGTTCTTCGGCATGTCAAACTCTCCGGCCAGCTTCCAACGATTTATGAACGGTATCCTCGAAGAGCTCTACAAACACTTCGAGAGGAAAGGCATACACAACATCAGGGAAATATTCAAGAACTACATGGACAACTGCGGCATTGGCACATTACTCAAAGACCTAGTGCTACACATCGAGATCATCCACTTCCTATTCGATCTACTTGCGAAGCACAGACTCCACCTCAAATTGTCAAAATCGGTCTTCTTACAACCACAAATGGACTTCCTCAGCGTTAGAATCTCAAAAGAAGGCGTCACTATTGATCCGGCTAAAGTCGCAGGGCTACACAACTACCCACGTGACATACTCAATCTTAGGCAGGCCAGAGGATTCCTAGGCGTCGCTGGATACCACAGAATGTTCTGCAAGAACTTCTCAATTATCGCCGCACCTATCACTAAGCTCACAGGCAAAGATGTTCCATTCGAATGGGGACCAGCACAGCGCGAAGCACAGGACAAAATAATCACGCTCATAACCAGCTCACCAGTACTAGTCAAACCGGACCCTTCTAGGCAATTCGAGCTAGAAGTAGACGCTTCACAGATCGGCACAGGGGCAATCTTATATCAAAGAGATCCGCCAACTACACGTACAAACGGCACAGAAAAACCAGGACCACAAAGACCAGTAGGATTCCATTCCCAGAAATTCACCTCAACCGAGCAAAACTACCCTATCTATGACCGCGAATTCCTAGCCATCATGAGGGGACTTCGCTGCTGGACGCATTTGCTCAAAGGAACTCACATCCCCGTCCTGGTATACACAGATCACGCCAATTTACGCTACTATAGAGACCCCCGGAAGATCGGCCCGTGCATCGCTGGTTACATACCCGAGTGCGAACAATACAATATTCTATTGGAATACAAACCTGGAGCAACAAACAGAGCAGACGCCTTATCAAGGCGACCAGATTATGAAGGACCAAACCCAGATAATGACAAAGTGCTTGTATGGCCAGACCAATATTTCTGCGAGCAACATACCTCCATGGTCGGGAGTCACCCCGGAGACGGGCGGCCCGGTGGAGAAGAGACGCATATCCGCGTCTTCGACATAGACAGTATCCATGACAACTGGGACAGCAAAGTCAAAACAGGGCAATATCCGCACCAATCAGAACTCAAGCGATGGGCACCATTACATAACCTCACCCTATTGGACGGGACCCACTGGCATCACGGGACCACCTTGGTTGTCGTGGCAGACAACACGCTTAGGAGGGGGGTAATTTCCCTTTTCCACGATCATGTGACAGCCGGCCATCCCGGGATTACCAAGACATTGCAGCTTCTCTTGCAATACTACTGGTGGCCGAACATGAAAACATTTGTCACTGAATACATCAAAGGATGCGCTACCTGCCAGATGACAAAAGTTAACACCCATCCTACCCATCCACCACTGTTCCCCATTACTCCCGCAGAGAACGCTCGCCCCTTTGAAACAGTCACAATGGATTTTATCACTAAACTCCCACAGTCAGGTGAATACAACACCATTCTCACGGTCACAGACACAGATTGCTCGAAAGCATCTATCTTTATCCCTTGCAACAAGGCGATCGACTCAGAAGGAGTTGCGCTTCTGTACCTGAATTACATAACCCCGCACTACGGCATACCCCGCAAAATCATATCGGACCGCGATGTTCGCTTCACATCAAAGTTTGCTGCGGAACTTTGTAGGCTTCTCCATATCAAGCAAAACATGAGCACAGCATACCACCCTCAGACCGATGGATCTAGCGAAAGAACCAACCAAACCCTAGAACAATACCTCCGAGTCTTCTGCGGTACACAACAGAACAACTGGCATGCATGGCTCCCACTTGCCCAATATACGAAAAATTCATGGCCATCAGCAACCACAAAGAAAACACCCTTTGACCTCCTTATCGGGTATACACCACAGATTCATCAGCTGACCAGATCATCAAACCTCCCCACATTCGAACAACGTTTGTCAGCAATTAAAGAAGCCAGGAACGCCGCTCAAGAAGCCCAACGTAAAGCACAAGAATCTTGGATCAAAGAATGCCCTCGGTTTATGCCATTCGAAGTAGGAACCAAAGTTTGGCTCGAAGGAACGAACCTCAGATTACCAAGCAACATCACCACGAAGCTAGCACCAAGGCGGTATGGACCATTTATGGTAGCCGCCAAAATATCAAATGTCGCTTACAAACTCAGCCTCCCGACCACCTGGAAAATACACGACGTATTCCACGCCTCCCTTCTTACGCCTTACAAAGAAACCGATCAGCACGGTCCCAATTTTATCGAACCACCACCTGACATTATTGAAGGTGAAGAAGAATGGGAAGTCGAACAGATAATCAAAGAACGTACCTATGGGCGGTGGAAGAAGAAACAATACCTGGTCAGGTGGAAAGGATACTCACCTGCGCATGACTCATGGGTTAACGCTGAAGAACTTCACACACCAGAACTCTTAGCTGACTTCCAGGTCGCGCACAGCATAAAAACCCTCTTGCTAGACGACACATTCCCATCATGCCCCGCAAACCAGTCATTAACTACAGCCAACCCCAGCCCTCCTTCTACTTCTTCTGTTCCCTCTTCAGAGACCCATCTATCTACCCCAACCCCTACAAATTCCATGAATTTGTACCAGACCCAGGACCAAGAAACAAGGAGACAGGACTTCCGATTGTCTATACTAGGATTCACGCCACCTTTGAACACTCTCTGGAGCACTCCCACTTCTGCTGAGACTACCGCTGCATCTACCACCGTTGAATGTTCTTCACCCCACACCTATTCCCCCCCAGTACCATTAACTATGTTGAACAACTTGACGACGTCACTATACTCACCCGTGTTCACCAATCTGGTAACACCATATCCCACTGTTCCACCTTCATCAGAGCAGGAACAAGCGAGCCCACCTTTGTCAACACCCACTGCATTTTCAAACACGAATTCATCCACATCAGAACTGTCACATCCACCTGCGGACACCAGCAACCTCCCACAGACACCACTATCCCCAATCCCTACCCACTTGAACATTTCAGTAGCGCGTTCCCCAGGTGTTCCCCTGACGACAACGCCCTCACCATTGGAGATAGCTGAAGCTCTCATGGAGCTACAATACCCAGACGAAGACCCACTACCCACCCCCCAGTTATTAAAATGAGCCGCCTCCCCTTCACCTCTTCTTCCGTGCAAGCACGCACGTATCTCTTACCCCTATTGTCTCAAATGTCACGACGAGACACCAGACCACCTGAAGGAGGATTGTCCGCTCTGGGTCTTATGCAGGAGATGCTACTCCCCTCTCCATGCTTACGAGGATTGCCCCACCCCCCATCGCAACTGCATTGGGATGACCTGCCTGGTGCCAGAAACACACGCCAACTATGGGATGTTTTGCACATGTGACAGTGGATACGAAACGCTAGCAGCTATGTGGGCTGACAGATATAACGACCCGGTACTCTGCGCATATGACACACTAGGCGCCACATGGGAAAACATTGGCGATGACATGCTTATTGGCACTCCGGACCAACATTCCTGAAGTCACATGGTAGTGACTTTCTAGGAAGGGCGTCATGTTACGTTCTTGGGCCTACGCAGGGTGCATTTTGCATTTTCCACCTGCTTACTAAGCCTTTCCCATCATGTGACCAACCACCCATCCACCTCGATCACATGACCAATCACCTGACAAGTCACCTGACCACCCACATGACCAGTCACATGCCATCCCAGTCACCTGTTCCTCAAAGTCACTCGTCCTACATCACCTGCTCCCAAGTCACCTGCGCATCACCTGATACTCCCTCACCTGACCCCACATGACCCTGTACCTACTCCTGACTCGTTTCTGTTCGCTTACCTCAGCCTCGCTTCCGGATTCTCGGCCCGCTTACTATACTTTCTCCATAGACTCGTTTCACAACTCATACTGACCCCTTTCTCGTTACCTTCATGCGTGAGTCAGTTCTGCAGTATATGACTCCATCTTTTGGACTATGACTCGTTACTAGTACAAGTACTCGTCGTATTAGTCCTTAGTCATACAGCCTCCTCACATGTATATAAACCCTCGTGTTTTTCTAGAGTTGGGCCTTAAGCCTGACTTGGTTTAATCCCAAGTGTTGTAGCTTCCACAGCGCCTTCAGTTTTCGCCCGCACTTCGTGCAAGTCGTCTCGAACATCGTCGAGACTCTCCTCTACATCTTTCATTATCCCCACTAGTGTCTTGCACGCGTGCAGACCCGTCATACCAGCGCATCCAAGGGCCAGTGTTCGCTACCTGCGATCCCTTGAAGTACAAGTCCCGCCGCCGTTATACAAACCCGTGCATGTTGCACCTTAGGGTCCTTGGCCCTTAACAACTCCTGCAAGGAGGTCCTTGGGGCAGTGTTTGGCGAGAATCCAGTTGATTACCTCACCACACTGTGCCTTGGAGTCTAGGACTTCTAGCTGTGAGGGGGTGAGCATTGGGCATATGTAATCGACAGGGGTGGGGCGTAAGCCTTGGAGGGTGATCGGATAATTCTTGCCAAAGGTACTGGCGATCTCGGGTTGTGTGATTGTGAGATCGTACTTGATCCAGGGGGTGACGATCTGTTCGCATGGCATGGCGGGATCTGGGATGAGTAAGCAGAAGTAGTCAGGGGAACCAATGGTGTTGAAGATCCATGGCTCGCCAGGGTTTTCTCCACTGAGTTCAATGTTCAGTGGGCGCATGCCGTTACTGTGGATTGGAGATGGAGGTGGAGATGGCCAAGCATCTAAGACGCCAATCTGTGGGTCTTCATCTTCATCTTCGGATGAAACAAGGGTGGTGGATGACAGAGTGGCAACGCGTGGTGGCTGGGCATTGTCCCATGTGCGTTGGGAAGGCGTCCAGTCTTCATAGGGGGGCGCCAACCAATCGGTGTCAGCTAGTTGTTTCAGTTGTGAGTACATCTCATATAGATGTCTTGGTGCTCTCTTACTAGAATCATCTATGGCTTTGGTAAGCATTGCCATGGCCTCTTCATGGTTAATGCTCCATAAACCGTCAGTGGGCATGATGTTAGTAAGATTCTTTACCAGAGGGAGTTCGGCCTGCTGGTACTTGGGCTTGTTTTGATCGAATAGGTTGTCGATTGGTGGAAGGAGAGGGGGTGCTTCTTCTTTGTCTTCTAGATCAATTTTGAAGAGGAGAGATGGAGGGGTGTACTCATTGCTGCTGCTGTTGATGTCCATGTCACTTGGGGATCCTGGTTCAGCGATGGTAGATAAGGAGAGTGGTGTCCTCTTTGCGGCGATGTTGGCAAGAGTGCGGAGTGCAGTGAACATGTTGGTTGGCTGTAAGAGTGGAGAGGAGTGGAGTAGAGTATACAGAGTGAACTGAGGACTTTGATGACTAAACTGAAGGTCTTTTATATCTTCAGAGCTCATACTTTTGCGCTGAGATATTCTTCTGAGAGTTCAGGTGCATGTACATCCTTTGCGTCTACCCATTGATTGTCAGCAGACGGATATCCTTTCCATCTTACTAAGTATTGCATCTTCTTGTTCTTGCCTGTACATCGGGTATTGATAATCTCTTCTATTTCATATTCTTCTTCTCCATCAATAATCTCTGGAGGTGGTTGCGTGTATGTTTCTCCATAAGCTTCTGTTTCATTATACGGAATTAGAAGGTCTATGTGAAATACATTATAAATCTTCATTGATGGTGGAAGTTCTATGCGATAAGTGACCAGTGATATTTGTTTTAAAATTTTAAATGGTCCATATTGTCTTGGTGATAGCTTCCTTGAAGGTGTATTAATGCTGAGATTTCATGAGTCTAACATTACTTTATCACCTGGAGATAACGTTCTCTTAGGTGTGTAATGTTTGATGTGTTTACTAAGTGATTGTTGTGCATCTATTCGTGCTTTTTGTATCATTAGTAATTGTTGGTGTGCACTATGATTAGTGTCTTCTTTGATTGATAAGTTTGCGGACAGATTGATTCCTAAGATCAATTGATGTGGAGTGTACTTAGTATGTTTGTGCTTCCATGAGTTATGTGCAAATTCTGCGATTGGAAGTAGTGTACTCCAGTTATCTTGTTGTCCATTAACAAACTCTTTGAGGTAGTTTTCTATCCATAAATTCATGTGTTCAGTTTGTCCATCTGTATGTGGGTGAAAGGCTGAACTAATATTCCGTTGGATATTTGTCGCTTTGCAAATTGCTTTACTAAAGTTGCTTGTAAATCTTGGATCTCGATCTGATATGATTCTTTTAGGAATTCCGAACCAAGGGAATAGGTGTTGTAAGTATAACTTTGCAATGCCTTGTCCATCTATGGTTTTATTGCAAGGTATGAATTTTGCTGCTTTGGAACATCCTTGATCTACGATCGTAAGGATAGAATCAAAAGTGTTTGAGGTTGGTAGATTGGTAATTAAATCCATTGAAACATATTGAAAAGGGCCTTGTTCTACAAATGTGTTTAAGTGATAAAGCGGTGCGCATTTCATGTGTGTGATGACTTTGCTTTCTTGACATGTTGCGCATCCTTTCACATAATCTTCTACAAATTTGCATAATTGTGGTCCTTCATAGTTTCGTTTGACTAAGTCGTATGTATTAGAAATGCCTGGATGACCACCAATGGGTGAGTCATGGATTTCTTGTAAGACTTTGCGATGTGTTTTGGAATTATCTTCTAGATAAACCTTGTTAACTTTGATTTCTTTGCTGGTAAATAAGGTTTCGGGTAGGAGTGTGACACTTTTATTAGGATTTACTCCCTCTTCAAAGTCTTTTCTTTGACTAAGAAGGTCAGCAATGGTATTGCTTTTACCAGGAAAATATGTGATTTCAAAGTTGTAATCTTGTAGAAATTCATGCCATCTAGCTTGTCTAGGGCTGATCTTCTGTGGGGTCTTAAAATATTTAAGATTATTGTGATCGGTCCTAATTAGGAATTTCTGTTGTGCGCCTAAAAGAAGTTGACGATTAGCTTTTAGGGCATTAATGATTGCTAATAGTTTGCAATCATATATGTCATAATTTCGTTCAGCTGGTAATAATGATTTGCTGAAGAGGGTGATGGGGTGGCGTCCATCACTAAAATCTTGTGACACTGTTGCTCTGATTGCATGAGCGGATGTGTCAGTATCTACTATGTAACGCTTTGTTGGATCTGGATTTCTAAGCACTGGATAGCTAGTAAATTTGCGTTTGAGAGTGTCAAATGCATTTTGTTGGTCATCTTCCCATGTCCATGCATGATTTTTCTTTGTAAGATCATGGAGGGGTTGTGCCAATCTTGAGTAATCCTGTATGAAATCCTTGTAGTAATTTCCAAAACCGAGGAATTAGCATAATTCTGAAACTGTAGTAGGAATGGGCCAATCAGTAAGACCTTTGACTTTGATTGGGTCCATTTTGACTTGTCTATTTCCTACAATGATGCCTAAGTACTCTACTTCACATCTGTGGAAGTGGCATTTCTCTGGTTTTAGGAATAGATTGTTGTCTTCTAAGTGTTTAAGGACTATGGATACGATTTTGATATGTTCTTCAATGTCATCACTGTCTGTGACAATGAGAATATTGTCCATGTATATTATAACATTGCCAGTTGCGACTAGATCATCAAATAATGTGTCCATCATTGTTTGAAATATGGCTGGAGAGTTGGTTAGTCCGAAAAACATAACTAGACACTTGAATAATCCTCTATTTGTTTTGAAGAAGGTTTTCCATTCATCGCCTTCTTTGATGCAGACATTGTTGTATCCCCATCTAATGTCAAGTTTGGTAAACCATTTCTTTTTAACAAGTTTAGAGATTAATTCTTTGATGAGTGGTAGTGGATATGTGTTTCTGACTGTCCAATTGTTGAGTGTGCAATAATCTTGAACTGGTCTAAGCTTTCCATCTTTCTTTTTAACAAAGAAGAATAGGGAAGTATATGGACTATTGGATCGTCTAATGTATCCTTTGGCTAGATGTTCATCTAAGAATTTGTCTAGCACTTCTTGTTGTCCTTCTGCTAATGGGTACAGTTTACAATTAAGTGTAGTTGGTGCTTCTGGTAGTAGATCTATAGCGTGATCCCATGGTCATCGTCTTGGGAATCTAGTACTTTCTTGATTGCTAAAGACTCTACCATATTGATGGTATATGCTGGGAACTTGTTCTTCCCAAGTGCGTTGTCTTTTGTCAGATGCTTGAGCGGCTAGCTCTGTAGCTGTAGTAGTTTTTCTGACAGTAATAGTGTTGCGTTCATTACTAGGAATGAATTCGTAGTCATCTTCAAATTCTAGGTCATCTTCTTTGAGTTCTGGTATGTACTCTTCAGGTTTTGAAGTCCATAGGTGTGCGTCTTTAGTGGATGCAATGACATCTCCGTGGAATATGCCTTCTTTCCAATTGATATCTGGACTGAATCCTGCAAGGAATGGCATCCCTAAGAGCATAGAATCACTTCCCATGTCCATTATTAAGAATAATAGTGGAATAGTGTGATTCTTGTATTGGACTTCTAGTTTTGTTGCATGCGTGATTGAACCATTTTTGTTTTGGGTTCCATCTACGTTGCGTACGACTCTAGATTTTGGTAAATCAATTGTAGGAAGGTTGAATCTTTCAACTGTGAGTGGATTAATAAAATTATCAGTTGCGCCTGAGTCTAATAATGCTTGAAGATTTGCATGCAGATGTGCAGATTGAAGGGAGACTTGAGCTTTAATTTGGGGGCATTTAGGAACGAATACAGCCTGAGGAAAGATAGCCCACAACATGGCTGCGTGTGTTGGGCTCTCTAAAAATTTATTCCTAAGCTTTTCATTTCTTCTACCCATTGCTCTCTTTGTCCTTCATTGAACTTTGCTGCTTGTGCGGCAAGTTCTGGAATGTCTTCTTCATCATCTTCACTAATTTCTTCAATATGTGCACTTCTAGTGTAGGATTGGGATGGTGCTCCTAGCTTTGTAGGTTTAGGGAAAGTTCGTTTAAACTTTCTTGGTTGATTAGACTTGTGTGGAGTGGACTGATAACTTGTCTTTTGCCTAGATTGATTGTATTGTTTGAATTGGGATGTCTGCGATTTACGCATAGGACATTCTTTAGACATATGTCCAATTCGACTACAATTAAAGCAACATCCTTCAGAGCGGTGCTTTCTCTTGTCATGTTCAGTGTATGCTTTATTAACTTGAGTGAACACTGGTGGATCTACATCCATTGGGACTGTTCTATCATTTGGATGAACATATTTATTTTTATGGCTACAAACGCCATTAGATCAAGTGAATTGCCATTTAAATTGAGCTTGTCCAGGATTAAGCATTGTTTGTCTGTAAGCATGTTTCTTCATTTCATCTCTGGCAGTATCTTCCCATTTGGTAATAGTAGTGGGGATCCCTCCTTGTCTATAAAGGATGGATTCTAAGAGCTTTTGCTTGAGACCTTGAGTGAAGAGGTGCATTGTTCCTTCTGTGGTAATGTCGTAACTTGCTTGATTACAGAGATTTTAAAACATTGAGATGTATGTGTCTAAATCATCTTGGTACATCTTTAATGCCATTAGTTTTTGTTGGGCAGTTTGCTTTTTGGCAGTATCAGTATATGCGTTAGTGAACCTAGTGTTGAAATCATTCCATAAATTTGGATCGTTTCTATCGATGGGATTTTGTGCTCTTGTTGTAAGTTCTCTTAGTAAGAGTACTTGGTCATTTACCCAATCGTCTATGTTAGGTCCTCTCATGAGTGATAGTGCATACATCGTGCGGAAGTATGGAACTTGCATCACTTCATGACTTTCATTAAGTCCCCAATATAAATTGAATTGGTGTAAGAAAGTTTCGCTATGTTTTCTATTGCCTTTGAAGATATCTGGGGGTGTACCCCTTAGTTTATCTGTTGTAGCAACTGGTGCTACTACTTGTGCTGCTTGTTGAGCTGGGGCTTGTTGTACTGGTTGTTGCGCTTGTTGCACTGCAGCTTGTCCTTGTTGTGCCATTATGGGCTGGACTATAGGTTGTACAGGTGCGACTTGCACTACTGCTTGTTGTTGTGCAAATACTATGGGTTGTGCAGGTACGAATTGTACTTCTGCTTGTAGTTCTGGTTCTGCTAAAGGAGGGGGAGGAGGTATGTCGAAACCTGCTTCTACTGATTCTTGTATTAAATGCAGATATGCTGGTTCTTGTGGAGTGAGAGGGTTTTCTGGCTCTCTATCTTCTAAGTCTAAGACATGTTGAAATTGTGCAGCTAATACGTCTGTATTTTGTTCTGTCTGTGGTTCGTAGTATTCATCTTCTTGACCGTTTTGGTTTTCTTGATCCCAATCTGGGTTTGGTGCGGATTGAAATGGAGATAGGTCTTCTGACTCTAATGTTTCTGCACATCTTCTGGGTACAGTGAGGGTTGATGGCCCTGCTACTGGTGGTAATTCTTCTGGGATATGATCTGGGTGTTCCGGATCTGTTATTCTCCAATAACCTGTGTTATGGGAATAAGGATTGATTCAATCACTGTGGCTTGTATATGAGCCTTCAACTGTTTCAAATCTTGTAATATAATACCAGTGATTTTGTAGAAATTCTACTGGTAGGTTGGTATTTCTCTAAGTATCCCAAATATAATAACCTGGGTGTTCAGAGAAATTAAGCCACTGGATTTGGCCTAAAACATGTTCTGGTAGATCTGGATTTGATCTAAGTTGGACTTCAACAAGTCGATATTTGAGTTCTGGGTCAGGTAATGGTTCTAATAGTTGAGCCGTACTGACGATGTGTAAAGGTCTTCAGCTACTGAAGGCCTTTAGTATAGATCAGTTACTTTTGATCTAAATGAAGCTTCGGTATGTCAAGCTTTAATATATGACGTTTGGTAGGTATGCGTGCTTTGATAAGATCCAACTTGATAAGATGTATCGCCTTGATACTCTTTGATATATATGTGTATGACCAATTATGTTAGGTCTGATAAGATGTATTGCCAATTACGTTAGGCTTTGATAAGATATATCGCTTCGATATTCTTGATAGGATGTGACCAATTATGTTAGGTCTTGATGTGACATTTGTATATGGAAGGAGACCTGCTGCTTTAGGAATGCCTTCTGTTCTGCTTCACTATAGGGGAAGTTGCCTTTGTTTGTGGTAACTAGACTAGTTATAGACTTGGTCTAATGTTACGCACAGACTCTGTGTATTTGTAAGGACTTGCCTTGAGTACTTACGGGTAAGCGTTTAGAGTCTACCTTTAGTTATAAAGGTTGCACAGTTACTTTAGTGCAAAGCTAAGTTAAGACTAACTTAGATAGTATTGCAGACTCTAGGTGCTTGACTTAGAGCACAAGGAAATTTGCTTAGAGGGATAGGAATGGATGGGAATGCTCTAAGGAGGTTTAAGGTCCTGGGATTACTGCAGAGACCAAGTCTGGAGAGTTGGGGGCTCTTCAGAAGGTCTTATATATATGAGCTACCTAGTCATCTATCTATCAAGTCAAGGAATGCATAGCAAGCTTTGGTAATAAATGAGTAAGTAGTTACTAAGGTAAACTATTATATGCAAAGGAGATTACAGTCCGCAGTAGAGAACTGCTTCACATGTTAGAGATATACCAAGAGGTATGACTCTGAATGAGTCAAAGTGACTTGTACAGTATGGCTGATGTAATGCATGGGAGTAGTGGTCGGAATAGGAAGGTACTGTGGCTGTAATGTAATTAGTACATGTTAAGCGATAACTGCTATGTATCTAGATAATGGATAAGTCTGAGAATGCAGAAAAGTGGTAACGCAGACTGGGTATCATACTATTAAGGAAGGAGAGCTGATATAAGTGAATGCGCATTGTTAAGTGGTACTTAACTGCGTAAATGCTTGATAAATCGAAGGAGCTGTAACACTACATGTAACTCATCATGTGACCCCTCTGCCACTTGTATATCACGTGACTTACTAGCACATGATCCTGGGAACCTATGACCCTGTGACCCTGGGAAAATAACACATGACCTATCAAGGAACCAGTCATCAACAATGTCACATGACAAGACGCACTTTGGATGCACATCTAATCTGTTGATCAACATGTGGCAGATTGTGGGAACAATCAACAAGACACGTCCACTAAACAATCAACAAACACATGACATGACTTGATCAACAAAGACGCGACTCATTGGGGCTAGACCCTAATCAAGATGTATAATGTAATCCGCAGTTACTGTGCATCAACTGTGCAGTCCCCTGTTACCTGTAATTGTACCTACCCTAAACTGCGCACAGACCACCCTGTATTAGTATATAAGACCTACAAATTTAGGTGAACAGTCCTTAGACTGTTCTCTTGTCAATCCCCCACACTGGAGCCTTTCAAAGCTCCCTTGTCACCAGCAGCCCACCCCTCATCTTCAACAGTCTACTCCGCCTGCCTCTCCTTGCCTTTTGCCTCTTCCTCCTCAACATCTCTCTGCTGCTCCTTTGGATCAGTCACCTTCAACTCTGCGCCGTAGTTGAGTCTTGCTACCCATAAAGTAGTGAGTTCCCAACATTAGAACAGTCTCTTAAGTTGAAGCTGACTGTTTGGAAGTGTCCTCACCTTCCCTCTCCGTCACCTCCTGGTCTGACCTGAACACGATCTATCAGGAGAACTCCGCTGCCGCCTTGGAGGTCGTCAACAATGTCCTCAACAGCCCCCACAATACTTGGAATTACCCAAGTCCCAGAAGCCCCCGCCTCCAGTACCCTCCCTAGTGTTGCTGGCAGCTAAGCCAGACCTTTTTGAAACTTGGCAATAACAAATTAAATAAAATAGCTAAAATTATGACAATAAAGATGTGAATGGATTAGGTCAAGAGCCGGGGGGTCACTTAAGACGACTTAGAGATCTGACAGGCCGTTCAGGCACAATTCGACCGGCTTGTTTTCAGCTCAAATCGAGCTGAAAACCAAGCCGGTCGAATTGTGCCTGAACG
>Ga0307510_10004702_pt1 | contig 16126 bp, 16 predicted proteins | sample 12_EM_MG_FD_207224 | JGI IMG/M metagenome (GOLD analysis project Ga0307510, IMG submission 207224) | Populus trichocarpa ectomycorrhiza microbial communities from riparian zone in the Pacific Northwest, United States - 12_EM | ecosystem: Host-associated > Plants > Roots > Unclassified | place...
CTGTGTTTTACACATGTACTGGTGCAGTTCACACTGTTACTGTGCTATATAGGTTCCTATTCGTTTCCTGGGGGCGTTGGTACCATGGTTCATCACTCCTTGCCCAGGTTTTCACCGTGGGAAAACCACGCCTGGTGGTGGTTGCGGTTCAAGGGGCCACCCCTTTAAGCTCTCTTGGGTAGTCCCTAAGACCTGCAACTTTAGCTAGATCAATGGTGGCTCCATCTTTAGATATTCTAACACCTAAAAAGTCCATTTGAGGTTGCATGAAGACTGACTTTGATAGTTTGAGGTGGAGTCCATGGTGTGCAAGGAGGTCGAATAGGTAGTGAATGATTTCGATATGGAGTGCTATATCTTTGAGTAATGTGCCAAGACCACAGTCGTCCATGTAGTTTTGTATCATGCATCAGATATCATGGATACCTTTTTGCTCGAAGTGCTTGTATAGTTCTTCCAGTATGCCATTCATGAAGCGTTGAAAACTGGCAGGGGAGTTTGACATGCCAAAGAACATAACTTTTGGTTCAAAGAGGCCTCGACATGTTTTGAATGCGGCTTTCCATTGGTCACCTTCTCGGATGCAGATATTGTTGTAGCCCCAATGAATGTCAAATTTACTGAATAATTCCATTCCTTGTAAGTTTTCGATACATTGTTTAAGGTTTGGGAGTGGGGTGATATCCTTTTGGGTGATGTTGTTGAGGGGGCAATAGTCAATAATGTATCGTTTCTCTTTCAAGTCTTTCTTTGGGACCATAAATGTGGAAAAACCATATGGAGAGTCCAAGGGTGTGATATATCCTTTGGCCAAGTTTTCATCCAAGAATTTGTCTTCTGCTTCTTGTTCATCTCATGATAATGGGTAGACTTTACAATTGAAACGGGTAGGGGCAGTGTCTAGGAGTACGATTTTGTGGTCTCCTTCACCCCGAGTTGGTGGGAATTTGTTAGCCTCTTCATCTGAAAATAGTACCGTATGACATTTGAATTCTTCAGGGAGTTTTATTTCCTCCTTCCCATGTTCTGATGTGTACTTGTGGGCCATTTCTACTGCTGTATGGGTGCAGTTAACCTCCACTGGGCCTCCCATCATTTCTGAAGGGGTTACTCCCATCCATGGAGCACACCTAGTTTGTTGTGCTTCTAGTATAAGGTCTTTATTTTCTGGTGCTTTCCTTTTAATCCATGTTTTGGTGCATTGAAGGGTTCCAAAGAGTAGGGTTTCCATGTGAATTGTGGGTCCCCTTAGCATGCCATTGGCCCAGTCAATGTCAGGTTGGAATTCTCTGAACCATGGATACCCTAGGATAAACCTGTCATGTCCAAGATTGGTAACAAAGAAGCATTGTCGTATTTTCTTGTTTCCTTTAGTGACTAGTAGGTTGCAAGCATGAGTGATAATGCTGTGTCGATTAAGAGTTCCATTGACATTATAGACAGGTCGGTTATAGGGGAGTTTCTTGGTTCCTAAGCGTAAGCGGGCAACAGTGGTGTGGTCAATAAAGTTTTTAGTGGCTCCAGTGTCTAGTAACACAATTTCTTCTGCCTTCCCTCAGTAGTGTGATAGCAAAATTTTAACTTGTATTGAATTTGACTTGTTTACAAACACACTATCAAGGCAGAATGCCCTTACTATGGCAGCTAGTTTTGGGCTTCAGTAAAATCCTTTGGCATAAGTGATTCAACAATGCTCAGCTTGGTATCTTCGTCAAGTGAGCCCATGTTGTCCTTCAAGAAACTGGAAATGTCTCCAGGGGTCATGTCTGGTGCAACGGGTGCAGTGCAGTTGGTGGTGGGTTCACTTTTTCCAGGATAATTAGTGGACCTGCTATTGCCAGGACTGTTATTGGTTCCACTTTCATAACCGCGACGGTCCGCTTGTTTCTTGTGGCAGTCCTTGGCACAGTGTCCTTGGATTTCACAATAGAAGCATTGATTCCCTGCCATTAATTCATTTTTCTTTGCTTTGGAGTGTTGTATGCCTCTGCCAGTTTTTGCAGCATCAACATCCATATGATATCCTCCTTGAGAGGTGGTACGTTGTCCTGGTCCATTGGTATGTCCTCCGTGAGGATTTCCTCCTTGGTTTGGATTGATTCCAAATGCTCTGTACATTGCCTGTTGTTGTGGATTGATTGGTTTAGTATACTGCATGCCGGTTTTCCATTTGAGATGCTGTTTTCTGGTTTCTGTTTCCCATTTCTTAAAAGTCCAGCCAGGATCAGCACTGATGTCATATCCAGGGAGTTGGATAACTGATCGAGTGAGTGGTCCTGCTAGGGCATTTTTCAGGAGTTCGATGGTGCCACAATCATCAAGTGCTACATTAGCATCTCTGGCTAGCCTTTTTAAGTCAGCAAAAAATTCATCCAGGCTTTCTTTCTGGTGAAGCTTGCATAGTGCTTGGTATGCTTCTTCTCTGAGGTTTGTATTAGTATATGCTTGTTTGAAACTTTCTATGAAGTTGTCCCAGAGGGCTTCATCTGTTTCTTGGGTTCCATCATCTATTTCTGTGATGAGTTTGTCAAGCTGTTCTTCCTTCCAGGAATCTACTTGTGGTCCATTCATATAGGAAAGAAGAGCAGTGACACATGAGTAAGGCTTCCTCATAGTGTCATTATGTTTGTTGGTCAACCTCCAGAGGTAAAAGGCGGTTAGGAAGGTCCTGCTTTTGGATCTGTCTCCATTGAAGATAGGTGGAGGATTTCCTTTGAGTGTGCCATTGGTGTTGTGGTTAATGACGTTAATGTTAGGTTGCTGTTGTCCTTCTGGTCCTACAATAGTAGTGTTGATTTGTTCTGTCATTGTGGTTTGAATGGATAACTGGGGTTGGACAGTGCCTGCTGGGGTAGTGTCAAGGGGAATAGGAATTCCTTGGTGAACTGCTGCTTCGATTTGGGGAAGGATAGGTGTTTGTTCTGTGAACAGATGGCTTCCTTGGAGGGTTGCGATGTGGTAAACTCCTCCTGCAAGGATTTCTTCTTCTGGTTGCTCGAGAGCAGTATGAAGTGTTGGGCTAAAGTGTTCTGGGCTGATATAATTTCCAAGAGCCAAGCTTTGAGGTATGAAGTACTCCTCCTTGGTTTGTGATCCACTGGTTGTTTTTCCAGAGGAGTTTTACCCAGTAATCTTCATCTTCTACTTTGACAAATTCAACAGCTCTGTGTGTTTTCTTTGGGAGGTTGATATAGTATCCGGTATCTCTGTGTCCGGTTCTGTGAAATTCAAAGTATGCTTCGCCTTTGATGTGTTCTGGGAGATTGTCTAGTTGTCTCCTGTGAACTCTCTTGTCTTGATCAAGAGTTCCAATAAGTACTACTGCCACCAGGGTGTTACTGGTATTTGTCCTGTGTTTCAAGGACATCTGAGAAAAGCCTGACTTGTGTTAAGGTCCAATAACCTTAAGGCGCAACGTGCACAAAATACAAGTGGCGGCAAAGCGTAGTTGCAAGGGGCTACTAACCCTTAGCAAAGCATGGGGGGTAAAAGGATGAAGTGGAACTTAATCCAGGGTCTGGGAGATGAGCAAGAGGAAAAGAGAGTCTCAAAGGGGGCTTTGAGATGACTCAAGAAATGAAGAAAAAGACTTAGAAGTCTCACAGTGGAAGCAACAAGATTTGGGTATTAAACCAAGTTAGGCTTAAGGCCCAACTCTAGAAATAAGACCAGCTTATATACATGAGGGCAGCTACCATGACTAAGGAATAATACTACTAGTACCTGTACTAGTAATGATGGAAAACAAGTATAGTAGTTAGCAGGAATGACAAATAACTAGGAGAGGGATCCTAGTTATGAGTTGGCAAGTACAACGGTCCTAGGAATGAGCTGGCACTTCTAAGATGACAAGAAAATGGTCAGGTAAGCAAGAAAGCAGTCAGGTGATGTATCAAGTAAGCAGTCACGGGATGGGAAAGGATTGGTAAGCATAGAAAAGAAAAATAAGTCCATAGATCATAACACCAACCCTTGTGATGCAGAATTTGGGTCTAGAGTTTGTGGCAATGTCTTGCAAGGAGACGATCCGGAGGCAGATACCAGTCCTTGCTGTGTGACAGAGCTGGCACAGCAACAGGGATCTTGCGATTTACTGACATGTTGAGAAAGCCCACAAGGGGCAAATTTTCTATTGCACCCAAAGCAGGTGACTTGCGCTGTGGTCATGGGGTGCGGGGTTCGACAGTAAGTGGGGGCACGCAGGTGGAATGAGGGGCGGGGGAAAAAATTGCATGCAGTCACACTATAAGGAGTTTTAGTTTGCGCTGCAAGGTCTGGATATAAATAAGGATGCACCTATTGTTCATCATCATCTCATACCCATTCCAGTCCTTTCTGATTTCCCTTTGATTGAATTCACACTCCTTACTTACTTTTATTATTGTGTTTGCCATGGGTCCTCATCATCCATGCCATATACAGCCCACCAACTCAGAAAATCATACCAGGTAAGAAGTTCCATTTCAGAGTAATAGCAAGCTAATTATCAGATTCCAACAGTCACAGCCATGCTAGTAGACCCTTGAGCGCGACTCCTGCAACCAACAACCTACAAGGTAAGTCCAATAGCAAGTAATTAGACAAGCTTAACACCACCAGAAGGTCGCAACAACATCAGGAAAAAGGTCCCACGCTAGCGAGAGATAGCAGTTGAGTAGTTTAGCAATAGTTGAAATAATGACGTTAGTGTTTGGATAAGCATCACATAGGCATCACTATGTGTCACAGGCTGTCAACGCCACCAAGTCCCACACATCGTCAAGGCCACATACAAGATAAGATACCATACATTATATGTCTAATATCTATGTATATCGGCAATACCAGTATCCTGGAAGCTTAGCATGGGATGCTCCACATGCACCCCATGAGCATGAGCCTATCATGTGCAACTTGCCCATGGCATAGTACTCTACATGTTTGGGGTGATCCACAAATCTTTAGCCCTGAGGATCAGGGTGGCATGAGAGGCAGGTCTTGTTCTTGATAGGGAAAGGTGTCAATTGTGTGACAAGGAGGGTGGAGGACAGGAACAACAAGATGCGAGGGGCAACAGAGGTAAAGGACAAGGAGGCAGGAGCGAGGAGGTGATATCAATGCAGGTTTGGATGGTTTGGGAGGTAACTTAGTGTTTGTCTTTTGCATTGTCATGGTAATTGGAGTTGCCAGCTTACTAATCATGTTTGTTTATTGCCACCTGATGACTTGTGAGAAAAATTTCCACTTTGTCTTTTCATTCATTTTACTCCCCACCCACATCCCTGCCTGCCAAAACACTGTCTCCCCTCCTTTTTTCCTTCCTCCTTTCTCCTCCTTTCTGTCAGTTCCTTTCCTCCCATGTCCTGGCAAGTCCCTTCCTCTTCGGTCCCTACTAGTAACTTGTGAGTGCCCCTCTTGTGTCACTTTCTTTCCGTGTCCTGATGTGTTCCTCCCTCTGCCGTCTTCAGGTGGTAACTGGTGAGCCCTCTCTCTGTTGCAGTCTTTTTCTGCGCCCTTACTTGCCCATCCCCAGCTTGTGCCCCTTACTCAATTGCATTCTTTCTATGTCCTGCTGTGTCCCTCTGGCCTCCACTTGGTGAGTGCCTTCCACTCTGCTACTTTTTACTGTGTCCTAACATGACCCTCCCTCTGCAGCCCCCAAAAGGTGAGTGCCCCTTACTCCACCTTTCTTTCTGTGTCCTCACCTGCCTCTTCCCCTGCAGTCCCCCAGTTTGTGTTCCTTGCTTGGTGGCTTTCTTTCTGTATCCCTACAACTCCTTCTGTCTGCAATCTCCAGAGGGTGAGTGACCTTCACTCTGTCACTTTCTTTCTGTGTCCTGACAAGTCGCTCCGTCTGCAGTCCCCACCTCATGCCCCTTACTCCTTTACAGCTTGTTGAGTACCTGCTCCCCCTCTTGCAGCAGTGTCTTGATTCCATATCTGTTCTTGCCTTTGGGTGGCTTCATCTTCACTGACATCACCATAAACAGTCACTGAAACAGCTTCTGTGCACCTGCTTGCCTCACATGGTACATCCTTTGATTTCCACAAATAGCCCTCCCAACACTTTTCCATTGTGCTTTCACACTTGATCCCTTCCTTGCCATATACCAGCTGCTAAGCTATCTCATCCCTTGTGTGTAGTGTACCATCGTTGTAGTGGCTGACATGTTAGTTACATTGATAATATTATTTATTGTCACGAAAATATGTGTGAACATTTTTAAGAATTATTCAACAATATTGTGCAGAAAATATGATAATTTAACACTAACCTAAGCTTAATTACTGGTGGCAAGCTAGCAAGCGATAATATAAATTACTGATAATTACTGCTAATTACCCCAAATTATCGTGGGACCTTTTTCCTGATGAAATGTACCATCACCACCATTGACCCCCCTTCTGCGTCATCTCCTGCACAGTTGACCACCATTGAGCCCCCCCCAAACAAAAGGATGTGAAATAAGGGTAAGTGCCCCATGTTTGTCAGAGAGAAAGATGGCTCAGTCCAGTCTTGAAGGACCCACTTGTGCCCAACCTATGCAACTGCACTTGACGAGTGGAAGTAGCAGATGTATTGAACAAGGGCGACTTACTAGGATCGATAGCAGGAAGGGCAAGGGCAAGGGCAAGGACAACACGCAGCCTTTGCAATGGAGTGAGTGTTTCACTTACCAATTGCACATTTTGTTTCACGCCACAGCTGACTTGGAAAAAATTTCAGTGTTGCTTTTTGCCCCCACCCCTCACCCAACTCCTATTCTTCATCGACTGTCTAATGTAGCTGCTGTTCACTCCGTCACCCCCTTGGATTCCAATGACAACCTCAATGACAGTGGGGTTGAGACCAAACCAGAGTTGCTCAATGAGTCACAGCTCACTGAGCTTGCTCAGAGGTTCCCCTCCAACATGTGGGGGGCGGTTGCCATTGAAGTCTGTTTTTTTTTTTGTTTTTTACACTGACTTATTGATGCTTTTGTAGTGGCCATTGTGGCATGATTCATCTGTGGCTACTTTAGCCAGTGCTGGTCTTGGCACCTTGTCCTCTGTTGCTGGTGTTCAAGTTCCTGTTGCCGCTGCTCAAGTTCCTGTTGCCACTGCTCAAGTTCCTGTTGCTGATGCTCAAGTTCCTGTTGAACAGGAGGGCGGTGGGGGTGGTAATGCAGCAGACCCCTCTGTTGAACCTGACATGCCAGTGCCCCCAGATACAGCGGACCCCTCCGTTGACCAGGATGTACCAATGCCTGCAGCTACGTGGTGGCTGAGTGACACTGATCTAGTGTTCATTCCAGGGACAAACAGGTTGTCACTGACTATCTAGCATCCACCAGTTTGCGCCATCATCCAGGACTCCTTGGAGTACATCCGGATCTTTCTCTACTTTAACCAATTATTTCCAGATCCTGCTACTATCCCAATGGTGATTGGGAATTCCCTTCAAGCCACTGCTCTAGAATCAGATAACCCTATGGCACTGCATATCCATGATCACCTCCTCCAGGATGATGGATATCAGGACAATTTGAGGCATCTGGTAAGTGTTTTGTAATGTCAGATTTTATGGCTGAGTCACTGATTATGTTTACAGCCACATCCTCACATGGCCCTTTTCTGCTTGGAGGTCAAGGAGTGTTGTGCAGCCCTTGTGCAGATCACTATTTTGTTGATTGGCTCTGTATCTGCCGTTGCTAAGTTCATCACCCAGCAGCTAGCAGGATACACTTACACATTTCCGGTACCACCAAATGTTCATACCTCTTTTTTTTTGTGATCTGTGGCTAATTCCTGTTCAGAGTGACCCCTTCTGTGTGGTTCCAAATTGGTCCAGGCCCTACCAGCATTCCCACATCATCTTAGTGATATGGGACCTCTGTTTCACAGGAGGGAGTAATTCATTGGCTCATCGTTTCCATTCACGCTTCCCATCATTCGAAGCCGATGGAGAGGTGGTTTATCAGGTGCCAACTGCAATGGTTGCATTGGTGGCCACAGCGGTGAGTGCAAAATCTTTACATGGTCAATTTGTCTTAATGTGGTGTATCAGCTCTATGCCAGCATCTACGAGTGGCGTACTGGCAGGCATCAACCCACAGAGTTTTCAACAAATGCCTTCCTTGATGTGTACCTTGGTCACACGCACACTTTCCATTATATCTCTCAGAACCGGCCTGGTAGGTTTCAGCATCTGATGGCAGATATTTATGCACGGGCAAGGTGAGTACGAATGTACTATTTGAACGATGGTCATTACTAATTAAAAAAATCACAGCGAGCCCACTGCGGCATCCCAAGGAGTTTCCATCGCGCAACTCGACCTCGAAGCACTCAACTAAGAGCACTGCCAAGGTTTCAACAACCATATGGCAATAGTCCTATCGTACGTTGTTTGTTTCCCTCATCTTGTGCAAATGGCTGAAGATCTTCCAGTCAACATAGGGCAACGATACCCACTCTCAAAGTTGTCACGTCATTTCAGTTTGCATCCTAGTTTTTCATCATATCTGATTTTACTGGACAATGGCTTGCCTTGTACTTCGTTCTTACTTACAAGTAGCATAGCTGATCGTTAGTTATTCCGAGAATACACTTGTTTATTGAACATTCTGAATGTCGGAAATTTATTCAAACATTATCATGAAATTATTTCAACATTATCGTGAATTATCGACGTTAATAACATGTAAATTATGGGGGGCTAGTTAGCAAGTGATAATCTAAACTTTTGATAATTTCGAAAAATTATCACTAAGTTATGGGAATTATCGCTAATTTATGGAAATTATCGCTAAATTATGAAAATTATCGCAGGAGGTTTTCCCTGATGGGGTCGCCTTTGTGACGCATGACACCAGAACCAGACTCCAAGAGATAACAGTATCTGTTGCAACCATCGCCAGAAGATCGTACGCCTCAGGGTGGACTGGTGGGACTCATGGCGAAGGGGACCCCCAGACAACCAACAACGTCGCCTCTGATGTCGTTTCCTGATGCCCTCAACAACGCCAAGACTGCTGCCCAGACCGAAACACACGAGACTCGGTGAGAGAGGATACACCCCACGCATACACAACGTCGACGGTGCCACAGCCCCGCAAAACAGAGGAGGAAGAGGTAGAAGTCCAACTGCGTATGCCCAGGTCATTCAACTTTGGGGATCACGGCAGTGCTGTGCCACATGAGGCGGGTGCGGGTACCCCAGAATTTGTGGCGGCAGATGCTGCTGAGGTGATGGTGTGGACAAGGACAGTCTTTGCCTTGGACTTTCTTCGATTTCATTTTCATTTTCCCTGTTTGACGATGGTACCTGGGCCCATTCAACACGCCCTTGTCCCCCTCCCATCAGGAAACCACCCCCACGCTAGCGAGACATAGCGCCAGAGTAGTTTAGCTGTAGACACAATAAGGACAATAATTTTTTGTTAGTCACGATGTAGGCGTCACTATGCGCCATGAGCTGTCAACGCCACCCAACGCCACCAAGTCCCATGCATCGTCAAGGCTGCACGCAAGGTAAAATACTCAAAGATTATCATGTAAATGTCAAGTAGCTATGTACATCAGCAGAGGGATTAACATCATCACCATCAGTATCCTGGAAGCATTCATCGTCCTGGCCATACCCCACAGCAGCCTCCTGCATGCTACACATCCACCCCATGAGCAGGAGCTCTATCGCACATGATTGCACGTTGCACAACTGCTGGTGGGTTTGTTTGATCGCAGAACAATCTAAAAGATAGTTAGTTATCGATAAGAGGGTGAAACGTATGGGGCAGTGCATGGTGTCATCAATTGACAGCAAGCAACATTGTTTCAAGAGGATCAGGCAGAAAGGAGAAAAGAAAATTGCACACAAGAGGAAATGGGGAGAAAATGAGGGGCTGCAGTTTCCTGCTATGATCTGACAATCCTCAGTGAGGCTGGGCAAGGTGTATTTATAGGGCAAGTGTGATGCAATAAAGACAAGTACACTACTGATATTTGTGAGAAAAAAGGAAGAGAAAGAAGGAAATTTGTTAGCCAGCGACAATCCCACATGGCAAAATAATCAAGGAGTGTTTGATGATCAGATTTGAATGGAAAACAGGGGTTGTTTTGGGGACATAAGTGTGGGAGTGAGGTCCAAGCATTGTACTTTGTCTGTCAGCTAGTTAAGAAGGAATGTGGAAAGGGTGCTTGGGCCGTTGGCTATGAAGAAAGGAGAGGGAAATGAGAGCGGGATTTACAGGACAAAGGAGCAAGGCAGAGACATACAAAGGGGGGAAATGGTGTATTCGGCGATGTGGTATTCGACTGGCACTGGGTGTGTTGTTGTCTAGAATGACTTGGGGCAACAAGGGTGAGAAATCTGAGTGTCTTTGGCACGGAACTAGGGGGGAGGTGTCAAGGCAGGGTGAGATAACGATGATCAACAAGGCGATAGGGACAAGTCGGTGGATTGGGAGCCATGGAGTCGTGTTGTGCTGCAGTGATGTCACAAACTTTGTCAGCAGTCACAGGACAAGATGGTCTCACATCGCATGATCTGCACTTGGAGATAAAATATTACGGATCACAGGACTTGTTTCCAAGGCCAATGCATTCCCCATCCTTACAACACCAGTTGGCACTGACCTGCAACCTGAAGACTTGAAAAATGAAAGTGACAGTCAGACAGTGTGTGTGTGAAACCACCCTAATTGCCAGATGAGTCCCAGACCCTCTGCTTGTTGTTTGCACTGTAATCGGAGTTAGTTGCCATGTTACTAATCATGTTTGTTGACTGTCACCTGACTTGTGACTTGTCAAAAAAATTCTCTTCATCTTTTCGCCCTCCCCACTCCCCACTCCCCACTTGCCACATCCCTGCCCACCTAAAACACTGTCTCCCCCTTTCCTTCTTGTCTCTGTCAGTTCCTGTCTTTCCATGTCCTGGAAAGTCCCTCCCTCTTCCCTACTAGTAACTTGTGAGTGTGCCTCATGTCACTCTTTCCAAATTTCTTTTAGAATTGATTTATGTGCGCACTTTCTTTCCGTGTCGTGGCACATCCCTCCCTCTGCAATCTCCTGGTGGTGAGCCCCTCACTATGTTTCATTCTTTCTGTGTCCTGCCATATCCCTCTGCGGCCTCCAGTGAGCACCCTCTACTCTGTCACTTTTGTTCTATTCCTGACGTGTCCTTCCCTCCATGGCCCCCAGAGGGTGAGTGCCCCTTACTCCGCCACTTTCTTTCTGTCTCCTCACTTGCCACTCTCTCTGTGGTCCCCGGCTTGTGTCCCTTGCTTGGTGGCTTTCTTTCTGTGCCCTGACAAGTCCTTCCCTCCACAGTCTCCAGAGGGTGAGTGCCCTTTGTGCTGTCACTTTTTTTCCATGTCTTGACAAGTCCCTTCCTCTATAGTCTCCAACTCATTGAGTACTCACTCACCCTCTTCCAGCGGTATGGGTATGTTGATTCCATACCTGTCCTTACCTTTTGATTGCTGACACCACCATCAACAGCTACAGCACCCCTGCTCGCCTTGCACACTATGTCCTTCAATTTCTGCAAACGGCCCTCAACGCTTCCATTGTGCTTTTATGCTTGATCCCCGCCCCATATACCAGTTTTCAAATTATCTCATCCCTTGTGTAGTGTAGCGTTCGTGTAGCATTCTGGTAGTCAGGTCAACTAGTTACATCAATAATATCATATAATTTATTGTTGCAAAATATGTGTGAACACTTTAAGAATTATAAGAATTATCCAACAATATTGCACGAAAGATCGCACGGAAATACAATAATTTATCAATAATGTGAGCTAGAATACTGGGGGCAAGCTAGCAAGCGATAATATAAGTTACTTGCAAAATACTGTTAATTATCGCTAACAAACCTGAATTATCATGGGGGTGGTTTCCTGATGCCCCCCATCTCAACCTTAGACCTTCAATTTTATATATGCTTACCCCACGGTTAAAACTCCACCCCATTAGTCTGGTGCAGCTTATCCTCCTTTTTTCTGCTGCTTGGCTCGGTTTTGTTCCCTTGTATATGGAGTCTACGAATCGTACCATATAGAAACTTAAGCAATGGAACTATTCCAAAGGCTAGGTTCTTTTTTGAACGAGTCGTCGCTGCGGTAGAACACAAAGACAATCCCCTCATGCGGCCACGGGCCCAAGACATGAGGCCGACCCATCACAAAGCGCGGCCAACTAAACGAGTTTGAGTATCGGATATACTGCGAGCCATTCGATGAGATGCTGGGAAGTAGAGATCAACTGCCATGGACAGTTTTGCCTCTGAACAAGGTCACACCTATGTGATGCGACATGACATTGCGTTTTGCAGAGACGTCGAGATAAATGTCCATGTTAAATCAGGTTCCGAGGCCAATACTACATACTGGGTGTAAGGATATCATACAACGAGATCAGAATGCGTAATAGTAGCAGAAGTGTAGTAATTGGCTCCTTGGGCGTCTAGAAATCGTAAGGGGAAAGAGGCGATGAGTAGATATCACGAAACATCAATCGGGTGGGAAGCAAAGAGCACTTACCGATCACCGACCTCCCGACACCTACACCTCACATTTTGGGGTCCTGGTAGTGGAGAGTTACAGGTTGGCCGTAGAGTTGTCGGGTGGCGATGAACTCCTCAATGGATTCCTTGGGAGGTCCCGATGGCGACAAGCTGGAAGTCATTAAGGAAATGTTTTGTAGAGCAGGTAACACTTCTGTTGCTCTTTCTCCGGCGAGCCCTCGAAGGGCAGGTGCAACAAGTCGAATGGAGGCCTTGTCTTTTAGGGATATTTCCTTCACAGAGGTGAACAGGTGTAAAAATTCTTGCCATTGGATGACGTCGATTTCATCTTGCCAATCTTCATGATCTATTGCAATCTCGAGGCTTTCCAAGGTTGAAAGGGAAGGCAGGAATGAGTTTAAGACCTGCGGAAGAGCAGAAAGTTGCCAATCCAACGGGTTACAAAGGACTTCCGAATATAGGGTTGTCACGTCGTTATTAGCCATCTCTTGTCTCGAAAATGTGACCTGGACAGCCGAACTGTTAAATTCTACGCGTGCTGTATGGATGGTCATGAATGTTTCCGTGCGGCGGATGAAGTGCCCGAGTAGTGGAGTGTCGAATACTAGTTGATTGAAGAAATGAAATTCACTGTAGTTGAGCATGGGTGTTTCGATTTGAGACAGGATGTCCTCCAAGTACTCGATATCGCCAGAGAAGGTCAAAATGGTGAGACTGGGGAAGACTACACGAGTGAGAGGGGGCGGATGTCGGCTTGCTCGATGGGCCGGAAATCGGGGGTATCGGAATCCAAGCTGAAGAAATTCGAGCCTGGGCAACATGGACAGACAAGGGACGATCGTCTCGGGTGAAATATATCCGGAATGAGGAATATCCCAAAGGGTAAGCTGGACAAGGTTGGTGGTAGATGAAAGTAGCTTTCCAATTGACGGATAAGGAAAGCCATCCAAGTAGAGTCTTCGCAGACGTGGGGCAGATCCACCCAAAAACGAATCGGGAAGGACTGGCACATTTTGTCCAGAAGAGACGAGGTCCAGACTTGTCAGCGCCGGGAATGGCTCGTCTATTTCCGCAAATTCTTCGAAAAAGGAATCTTGAAATTGCTCGACGTAATAGATTTTACACACTCGATTGTGATGCCTGAGTGCGGCAATGACATTAGTCACATCCTCTTGGGACCGCATGTTCTCGGCAACTATGACAATAGGCAATTCTGGCCAGATATCCAGTGTCTTTGAGTTGACCGATCGTTGTCCAGTGCAGTAAAGTTTGAGATCCAGGCGACGTGGTGAAGCAAACACGATACATCGCCATCTGCGGCACACATGTCCCAGCGTTTGCCATGCATCGTAATTATGACCGCCAACGTAATCGGGGACATCTTTACCCAGATAGAACTCGAATGTTTCCAGGAGGACATTGTCGGGGAGTGCGTCGATAGTCACCCGCGGGTAAAGCCGATCTGCTCCGACCAATTCACTAGTCGCCCTAATGACCTGCTTTTTGTCACTCACCTCGGCCTTCTTCAACCCACAACATCTTTCGTCGACGTGCGACATGCTTTACCGCCTCGGAACCCTTGACGGCCTGCATTAGCGATACAGTGAGGGATGGGTAGTTGGTGATAGGACTGGGGTTCGGTTCCAAGTTCCGAGGACTCGGAGGCAGCATTCCGACTGGTGAGTGGCGAATCAATCTGGACTCGGAGCCAGGGCGGATGCAGCAAGGTGGTCGTCCAAGCCTTGAGGTCGTGTTTTACACGTGTCGTTTGTCATTGTGTGTGCTGCACAGCCATCGACATATAGGCCTCCGTCACACAGCCACAGGAAATCATGCCAACGAAAGTCCTGACCGAAATTTCCGACTCTTGAATCGTGTTGAATATCCTCCCAAAATATAGCTAATGCAACCCTCTACTTAAGTTAGCAAAGTCCATACCTTGCAAGTTCTCGATCGCCATTGGCACTCAGACGCTGTAAGGTGACCTCTCACTCCACGTGCGGAACGACCCCGGCGGGACCCGACCCTTTTTCGCATCGTCCCTCTTTTTTTGATACCCGACCCACGGGCCTTGGCTCCTACTCTTTGTCACCCACTCTCGTCTTCCTTGCACTCACACCCTAGTCTCGTCTGCCTTTCAACCGTTCGTCTTCCACTGTCGCTACATAATCGACACATTCCCTCCATCAGTCAATGCCATCCCTCTCGTCGCGCCCAACCCTCATGACCGAAGGCACGCGGATTTCCCAAGTTCTTTCTGCCGACGGCATACGTGCGGCCACCTCGAAATCCCGTCGTTGTTCCACGTCCCACATGGCGTGCATGGATCCTCAAAGAGGCATGGACCTCGACCCTCTCAGGAAGGAGTTTTACTGTGTATAGACTTGATTAGGCCTCTTTCGTACGCCTCCTTGTTCTTCTTCGTTCTAGGTCGACTGCTCTCCCTTTTCCTCAGACTTTTACCATCAAACATCGCCGCACTCTCACCACCCTCGTCGCCCATGCGCTCGCTGTCGTGCACGTTGATACAATTGAGTAAAATTTCGTTTCTTTGAACACCATCTTTGTCGCTTTGCGAGTCTATTGCTGGCGGGATCACCTTCAAGTTCGTTTTTCTTTCTTTCCCCCTCTACTCACCCTGCATGTAGAATACTTGTCCCTACGTATAAAAACACTCTCGCCTGACCTCATCAGAGGAAGGCAATCGAATCCCAGTTTCCCTCTCACCCTCCGTTTCGCGTGTTCTCGTTTTCCGCTAACCGTTTGACGACAATACGGGCTGGCGTGCCATTGATCGTCTTTCTGGTCTCGTGTCCGACCTCTCACCCTCACCCTCACTTCCTTCTATCGTCTCTCTGTTCATAGCGCACCCGAAATTTCAACGCGCTACTTGAAGTTCCTAGGATCGGCCCAGAAGGATCCTAGTGCGTGAGACAGGGTCCCTTGCATCCTAACTCCATATCTTCGGGTATATCGCAGCGCGCAACGCTTGCACACGTCCTGAACTTGAATATCAGAAACTTGTCGAGCACTGCGCGGGCCAGACCCAGACCCTCCTCCCCTCTCCCGACCCTCCCGACCTTTCCTCCGGCACCCCGTTATCCTCCTCCACATCTCTTGAATTCTCTTCCCGAGCGGGGTCAAGGTGTTTGGCACAACGAGGTCATAATATGCGTATGATCCCTACCGATTATTGATATCGTGACGGAATGTTGATTATGTGTTTCAGAATTAATACCTACTTGCTACTCTGAGGGTACACGCCGTTCAGGGCAGATGATATGAAGGAAGTGATGCAGCAGACGACAGAGGCGAGGGTGTATTTTCAAGACGGATACTTGAACCATATTTACGACGAAGGTACGCAGGGGCCATGTGAATGCGTTGATATGATCTTTGGGCCCTAGTACCTCACATCCCAACCGAGAACTTCATCCGCGCCCTTCTCAATCCTGACTCTGCGTCGCCTGGCGCCGAGGGAGCACTGTCGCATACATGGCTCATGGGTTTCGTGGCTCTGACCGAGCATGACCCCTGTGGCCTACGCGAGAACTTTGACCTGCGCGCGCGATGGAGAAACGGTATTGGCGCAGTGCGGGCCTTGTTTCGATTCGCGAAAAGTAATGGCGCAACGAACAAC
>Ga0307510_10004703_pt1 | contig 16126 bp, 8 predicted proteins | sample 12_EM_MG_FD_207224 | JGI IMG/M metagenome (GOLD analysis project Ga0307510, IMG submission 207224) | Populus trichocarpa ectomycorrhiza microbial communities from riparian zone in the Pacific Northwest, United States - 12_EM | ecosystem: Host-associated > Plants > Roots > Unclassified | place...
AAAAAAAAATCAATAAAAAAATAAGAATAATATATAAAAAAAAAATCAAAGAACTGCTTTAAAAGTAAGTAGAGAAAGACTCTAAAACTGATGGGGAGATGAAAGAATGAAGGGGAAAAAAAAGAAATGGCCACTCGCACAAAACTTAACATATTTTTACTATATGTACCACCCGGTAATGGAGGTGTTGCCGTGAGGATTTAAAATGTCATTGTAGAAGCTAGAGTTTAGCCACCAGACAGCTTTACAAGTATCGTCCAAAGACTACGGAAGCACCTAAGTACAACTGTTTTTTTCAGATAAAATAATATTTTATATATGCCAGATATTAAATTGTTCTTATTCAAACTCGATAATTATAAAAAAAAAATTAAAAAAAACAAGAACACCTTTACCCAAAGCAAAGACAATTATAATTCAAGAGTATTTTAATAATTTTACCGTGCAACTATAAAAAAAGAAAAAGTTGAAAGTACCCCTACCCGCCAGTGTTTAAGTTTTTGCCTCTAATGGCATGTCAGTAATTTCACTATGCAGATAACAGCAAGAAAGTTATTATACCCCTGCTTTCAAGATCTCATGTTATGTTTATAGGGATAAAATCATCATTTAACTATTATAATTTACTTGTCAGCGTTTAAGTTTTTGCCTCCAGTGGTATGTTAGTAATTTTATTATACAGATAACAACAAAAAGATTATTATACCCCCGCTTCCAATACGAAGTGTGTTATGTTTACAGGGATAAAATCATCATTTAACTATTATAACCTACAATAATAACGAGTTTATGTGCACAATCATAAATGCAAATTAAAATAAGTAACCCTTTTAGTTTCTTTTGATAACAGATTGTGTGTGTGTGTCTGTGTGTGTGTGTGTGGAAGGTTTATAAATTTACGAGATAAAAATGTAACAAATCTAGACTCTCTTTTTTTCACGGTTGGATGTTTTATTTTTTATCAATTTAAGTTAGTCATTTGTCAGTAAAGTTCTTTGTCAAATCTCTCATGTTAGGTCCTCAGTGATGTGTCCATTAAATGATTATTTTACGTACTAGGTTAGAGAACCATGCTACATGGTGGATCAAGTAATAAAAAAAATTTACCTTCACAAAAAAAAAAAATATATATATATATAAAGTTTGTAGAGAATTATTTGGGTATTTTTATTCAATCTAACTTAATGGATCAATTTTAAAATTTTTTGATTTGATTTTTTTATTTAAATTAAGTTTAAAATTAAACTATATAGAAGTTGTCCCAACTTTAATTAGTCAACTTGCTTGATCAAAAGATATTCCAATCGACTAGCAAGATAAAAATAAGAATGAATTTTAGAAAAAATAATGAAATTAACATAAAAAAACCTTTTATGACTCAACTTATTGTCTAGCATGGGTTTAAAATTAAAATGTGTTTGAATCGTTTTGACTTGACCTGGTCGACGTGGTTGATCCAAAGACAACCTAGTTGACTAATAAGAAAAAACCAAGAACAAAATCAACAAAAAAAACCCTCCTAGCTCGACTCATTACTTTGCTCGGATTTAAAATTAAATTATATGGGAATAATCATAACGTGACTCAATCAATTTAACCGGTCAAAAAACAACCGAATAACTATTAAAAAAAGTCTAAAAATAAGATTGAGAAAACAAAAAACAAAATTTAAATTAAAAAATGAAGGAAAATAAAAAGAATGAGGAACTGAATTATTATTTTTAAAAAATAAAAAAAGAAGCTTCACTGATAATTTGTGTGTGTGTGTGTGATAATTTCTTCAAAGCAGTTCTTTAATTTGTTTTTCCATCATGTTTGGTCAATTTTCTTTTGATTATTATTTGTTTTTTTTAATAATCTTTAAAGCTATATTTTTTTTTAATTTCATCATTCTTTAATTTTTTCATCTGTCAAATCCAGTCCTTGTTTTTTTTTTTTGTTTCTATTTGTTTTATTTGAGATAATTTTTAAAATTATTATTTTTTTATAATTTTATCGTCTTTATTTTTTTTAATTGCTATTTTTTTACATTGGAAAGGAATTTCAATTGATATTTGTTTTTTTCAATTTCATCTATCAATATTAAATTAGTCAAAGATTAACTTCTTAATTGAGCCCGAGGGTAGGATTTCACATGTTGTGAGTATGAGAGATTAACCCGGATTTTGGAGATTCACTAGGATTTGCATGTTTTTTATTTTTTATTTTTTTAAACTCGTATTTTTTTAATTTCATCATTCGTTGTTTATGTAGTTGGAGATTGGCTCCATTATTATTTTTATTTGTTTTCTATATAATTTTTCATTGTTTTAAAAATAACTTGAGTTATCTTGAGTCTTTTTATCTATTGTTCTTTGTTAAATTTAGCTTTTTTATAAGATTTTTTTTTGAATTAAATCAAATTAATTGATTAAATATAAATATGAAATGCTCACTTCATGAAAAATTTATGATATTGAGGGAATAGCTAATAATATCTTATTAGTTACTTCCTGAGACTACCACGAGGAAAGAGACAAATAAAAATAAAAGAAAGAAAATAAAACTCATACCTGTTGAAAGTGATAAAATATATCCAACTAAGATTTTTATCTTCTACTTGTATTTATTTTTTCGTTAAAATGAGCCTAAGGAGTAACTAATATAGAATGTCACTAGTTACTCCACGAACACCATAAAATTTATCAATCACTTCATGATATCTTCCTTTGTTTTCTTTCCTGGTCGTGGCTCTGATGGTGCATGCAATTTCCTTCAGTGTCATCATATAACCTTTTATGGTGACGTTAAAACCTTCCTGATTAACTCTTTTTGATGTCTTTTTTTTTTTCCAGGTATGATATTAAAAGTTTATTTTTTATAGTTACTTGTTGCTAGTTTTTTTATTGCGTTATTTACTGTAGATACTTTTTTAAATTATATTATTAAATTAACTGAATTATTGAACCCATTTAAATCAATAACTCATTACCCGGGTCTTAATTTTTTTTTGTTTTTTTTAAACATTGGTGTTACTTGATTTTTTTTTCATATCCAAAAATATATTTAAAAAAAGTTAACCTAACTTGCAGTATAGTATAAATCACCTATCTAGTAACAAACTAATTTTTTTTCATAATGTGAGAGACCATATTTATAACATGCACACATTCCTTTTTTACAATAATTTTTTTTTAACCAACTCGCAGCAGCGATTATATATGGACCTAAGATCTGGACTTCAAAACCAGCGAAATGGAAGGAAAAACAGAGAAGTCCTTGTTCATAGCGAGCCCCCCTGATCATGAAAGTGTTTATTGGGCTTGTGAATATATACTAAGGTCTTTAAGTTCGAGCCCAGCAGGGAAGCAAAATCGGGTTAAAAGACTTTTTTTTTTTTTTATGTTCAATGTAGCTCAGCAGCTGTATAAAACTTTCGATGTATGCACAGTATCAACCCGCCAACTGTTTTAAATTACTAAAAAAAAAAGAAATAAAAAAGAAAAAAACTGTCTTAAATTAGCTCAGGCATCGGTTGCATGGAAAGAAATCTTTTCTAATGAGATAACCTTCTTAGTTACCCAAACTCAATACCTACTGAATAGCTGTGCTTCAATAACTATCATCATTGCTTACACACAAACCTTAATTGTACTACAAAATCTGTTGACTTATGCCAACATATGAAGCAACCGACATGCAACATAAACAGTTGCCACAACCATATAAAAGGTTATAAGCAGATAAAGGATTAGTAGCCCTCCGTAACAGAGCATCCCCCCACCTCCTCCCTGTCTTTGTAGCATCAAATAATGCCAGCTATTCGTTGAGGTAACCATGTTAAGAAATGCCTCGCCGCATCTCCTCCCCCCCTCCTCCATTCAAAAGAAAAGGAAAAAAAAAAATGCTTGTCCAGTCACTTCAAGGGTTAGAAAATTAGTCACACAAGCCAGCGACTTTCAGATCAGTATTGCAAGTCCTTTATTTAGCTGCAGAAATACACTCAGTAACCTCTTCTTCCACAGGAGTCTTGCTGTGGGGAACAACCTGTAAAAGCAGTTAATGAGGGGGGCTAAACTGAGACTACAATGCTGAAATTATGCTCTGACCTAGAGTCCAAATGAAAGGGTGCTGCTCAACCAAATTTAGAGATTACCTGGTCACTACTCGAAGGATCAGTTTTCAGAGTTTTCAACCTTTTTGAGCTGAAAGAACTGCTTGCACTTTCACTTTCGATGTCTTCGTCAACAAAGTTCTGGCCTGACATCTCTACAAGAATAATGAAGATGCCGCTCAGTTTGATAGCAGAAGAAGATGTTTAAAGCATCCAATCGTTTTGTATTCTTTCTCCTGAAGCATTAGCACTTGAAACATTTTTCAGGACGCCTAAGCATGGATAGCCACAAGGAACTAGGACTACCATGTTTATATAACTAAACAAATCCGTTCACTTTTTCCATAGTTAGAACAAATGCAGTACGGAAATTACTCTCCACATTTTAGTTCTTCTTCTTCTTCTTCTTTTAATTCACTAATTTAATGCACAATAGAAACTACTTTCTCGACTCTCAAATCCCCAGACTCCCCTATTTTTACCCATACAAAGTTTCTTTTGTTCAAATTCTTTGTAACACACTACTGTAATAGTATTTTCGGAAACACTTAGATTCCAGGAAAAATTTTGTTCTGCCAGCCTTCATCTCTACATATCTGCATGCGTGAGAGTATATAGAACGATAAATTATCCCAGCCCTACAATTCATATATCACCGTACTTGACAGAGTGATGTGGAAGAAGGGGCGTGACGATCCTGCCGATTTAATTTAAATATCCAACAGTAAATGATCAAGGAATCAACTAACAGAATTCATAGAAAACATGTATGAATTCTCAGTCTTCCCTAATCTTTTATTGTTGCAGTAGTTGTAGATATGGAGGAAAGAAGGAAAAGCATTGCAATGCAGAGCAGAAAAGGAGAATCTTTAAGGAAACACAGCAAACATAATTAAGAGCACCTGTGTTGCTTTCAACGAAATCACGATGACATGAAAAAGAGTTGCCAAAATGAGAAAGTTTTGAATTAGTTGCTGGACAGCAGAGAACTGCTTTCTTCCACTTTAAATTGATTCCTCGACTTTGGATAGCACATTCTTGAAGAGCAGGAGATGTTGCACCTTCTGGTTTTCTTGCAGGCGTAAATTGTTGAATCCATGGGCTTGTTAAATACCCACGGGAGTCCTTCGCTGAGCTTAGTTGAGATTCATGTCTTCGAAAATTGATTTTCTGCCAGCCGCCACGTCGAAGAACCTTAAACTGGAATAAATTTGAAATGAGGACAAAACAGAAGAAGAAACACTTACCAAGACAAAACATAGGCAATCGCAAACACACAGAAACAATAGCAAAAGGGAAGAGCACCAAAGCTAACAGAAGAGATTAGTTTCGAACCTGGCCAGAAGGTCTACAGGTGCTACAATTGACTTCCCCAGACAAGTTTGGAACTGGCCTCCCCTTCTGGGAACGCCAACCAAGAAGATCTATCGAATTGTATAATTGATTAACAAATGAAGCCTCCATGGATTTAAGATAAAGTTTGTGCTTCTCATCTGTCCATTCTGAAGACATGGATTCTATCATCGGTGAATCCTGACATGTATAGTTAACATTATAATTAGAATTAGAATCATTGAAAAGTAAAAAGAAAAAGAAAAAGAAAGGATCGTTTAATTCCCATGTATGATGTTCTTCATTTAATCTTGTGGTAAGAAAATATCCTCACGAGCTGCCAACAGATTGTTATTTAAACAATTGAACCATCTTCCTTCTTAGGTTGAAGGAACAAAACAAGCAATAATAACTTCCACAGAAATCAACAGATCATGAAACCTACTTTCTTAGCACAATTTCCTTAAAAACAATCACAACTTTTATATTTTATTTTTTCAAGGATAAAAAGCAAAGATCTTATGTCGTAATAATCAAATGATTTTTTAACTCAACATTCATGATTATAAGAATTAAGGACATCAGAACCATATATCGGTGAATCACAAACATAATGAAAAGAGTGTTAAAAAACAAACAAACATATATATATTCTTTGCGATTTTAAATATTGAAAGAAAAAAAATTAATGTTGCTTTACAGTTTATAAGCTAGAAAAAGAAAAAGAAATCATACACACACTGCTATATTGGCTCTTCAAAATAAGAAAAAAGTAAATAAAAAAGGTATCAAAACTGCGCTAAGAATCAACAAAAAAAGCAGGCAAAAACAAATAAATTTGCAACAGCAAATCCAAGAAGACAGTACCTGTAATTGAGCCAACTCGACTGACTCGTGACCAGTTAACCCAGACGTTTCTGATCTCGTTCGACTTTCACTTTCTCTATAACCATCCATATACAGCATAAAATAATAACTTCACAAAATTAAAGGATTAGATTTTCAGATTCAGAGAAACTTAAGGGGAAAGAAGTTGAGGGAGAGAGAGAGAAAGGGAAACGTGAAGAATGAGAAGTGGGAGTTGGGACAAAAGAACGTTACAGTTGTCACCGCTTTTACACGTGTCATGGAGCCATCACATGCCACGTCAGTAATGCAGACTAGTTAGCGCGAAGGCAGAGGCAGATATTTTTTTTTTTATTCCAGTGTCGAAAATATCTTCTTCTCTTTAGTCTGTCTTGACCTTTCAGATGCGTTAAGGTTATTACGTGGCGCTCGCGACTGTGACCTATGATATTTTCAGCCATCGTTTTTTTTTTTGTTTTTTATTTTTAAACTCTGGCGGTTGCAATTATTTATCAGCACTGTCTCTCTCTCTCTCTCTCTCTAATCCTTAACTCCCGCTTCCCGCGCATGTTCTTACTTTACGGCATCGTTTTGCCTCTCTTCTCGGGATTTTTGCATATTCAATGCACACGTTGTTGTTTTTATGCTCGTTTTTCTATTTACCAGCATGAGATTTCGGGTTCATTTTTTTTTTTCTGATATATTATATATGTGATATATGGTTGAAGTAAGTTGCTGTATGAAAGTTTCTCCTCTTTCTATGAGCAATGCATGTTCATAAAACTAAAATAAAAAATTATTAATTTATTATATTCAATGCAAAATTAACGTCTCGGGTGATTTTTGTTTTTTTGGCTGAAACTTGCAAAGGAAGATTCCTAATAACATTAATAATTCCTAAAACACCCTAGGAAATCATTAAAAAAAACTAAAAATCAAACCAAATAAAAGTATTTTTACATGCAATATTGATCTACTTTTCTTAAATCTGGTTAAAGAGAAAACTATCTCAATTGAATCTCTTATTTTCAAAATTAATCTATTCTTACTAATATAATTTTTTTTATAATTGAAATGTGATCGATTAAATATTTTTTCTGATTCTCTCTCAACATCTAATTAAAAGATTAAAACATGAAAAAAATGATTAAGATTAAGATTATAATACAAAAGGCTAAAACAATAGGGACCAAAACATAAAACTTTAGGGACCAAACTGCATTTTTTCATGCCATTTAAACAATAAAAATGAAAATAGTCTTGTTTTTCATGTTAGTTTTGGTCATTATTGTTTTAATTTTTTTAACTGTATCTAAAACTTTGTTTTATAATATAATCTTTAATTTAATGTTAAAATATTTTATAACACATCGATACATTATGACATACAAATCAAAATAAATCAATAAATTCTAGAACATGAAACAATATTGATATAACTTGGGAGGATGAAATTAAAAAATAAAATTCATGATTAAACTAAAATAGTGAAAACCCTATCTTTGAGTTCATAGTTTTTTTTTTTAAAAAACAAAAATTGCACCGCCCGTTAGATTGTGCTGTTCTCGGTCACATAACACAAAATGTTTTTTCTTTAATTTATTGAGGTTGCATTGTTCCCAATAGAAAAAAAAACAGAGCACAAACAATATTTTAAAGTATACCTGATGACCGATGACGACTTGAGATCCAATTTAGATTGGATTTGAGATTAAACAAATCAAATAATTGACTTAATTAGATTTAACTAAAACTCAGTTGATCTAATTTAACTTAGCTTAAACTTGATAAGTCAACTGTTTATATATATATATATCAAGATCACTGTCATTTTAGTCCACTATATTCTGGCCTATTGTTCTACTTCAAAATTATGTAACAAACTATTCTTTTATTATCAAAGTATCATGATCTCTTTTTGTTTTTCACTCGCTTGTTGACCCAACTTGTCATCTTTATCTTCCTCATTTCTCATAAAAATCTCTAAAGTAGCTCATTTGTTTAATTTGTCTTCTTCAAACAATACCATTACATTTGTTTCATTTGTTTAATTTAGATTGGATCTCCAGTCATTAAGTTCAATTTTAACATTATTTTGTTTTTAAAATATATATATATATATTGTGTTATTCTCAACAATACGCATTCACAAATTTTTTATTTCTTTTCTTTAAGATTACAGTATTGAAAACAATCGTAGCCTCAAAAAATTATATATTTTTTAAAAAATTGTATACGAGCTACACGAAAAATATACATAAGTAGATCAGCCAATCCCCTGTAAACATTGACGCGCGCGCACAAACACGTGAAGTACTCAAGAGTTGCTTTTTCGTACCTGGCTCTGACACGTGTGAGAGGAAAACAAGCTCCTGACAAATTGTTTTCGAATTGAACTGAACTATTTAGTTGCTATGAAGTACCAAAACAGATTCGTGTATGCAAAAATCATTGTGGCCCAGAAATTCAGCTTACAAGCACTTGTAAAATCATGGTGTCCTTGTTCATGTCTTCCGATTCAGATTTCAGCCTCGAATAATTCTCCCTTTGTAGATTGCAAAACTAGGAATATCGACAGCACTTGCAGCAAAGCATGATACTTGGATCTCATGTTTCCGGCTTCTGCTCACCTTCTGATGTTGCAGTCTCTTGCAGGTCAATCTGACCTGAATTGGCCAAAAGAGAAATAAACATTAAATTAAGCCAACGATTACAAGCACTTGTAAAATGAGGTACTAGCTTAATCCTTATTTTTTTCAACCACGCTGGCTCATCCAAGAACAAAACAGATTAAAGTCTTGTGATGTTCCAATATAATCACGCAAACATGGCTCGATGATATGATACATTGTTGATGCCAGGCTAGGCAGTTGTCATGAGGAAACAAGCAATTACTGAATCCGTCATCGAAATAGCAGCACCTCCAATATTTTACCGCCACCACCAGTGGCGCAACAACTCCACATGATTACCATATTGAAATTTAATTGAAGGAAAAGTAATCATACCTAACAAGGAAATTAGAGATGGAGCCTTCGAAGAGTCATTTAATTTCATGTCTGTACCTGAAATCAGCATCCAAAGTCAATATGACACTAGCCAGCTATTCATGCGATTTATGGCCAATTCGGTTTAATATATATATGTATGTTTACAGCATTGCTAATTTGCAGTTTGAGCAGAGTCAAATATAACGAGCACCATTTAGAAAAACAAGGCATAGGCTCAAGTGAAGTATTGTGAAAAATATAATAATGAAAATAGAAAATAAAGAAAAGCTCTCTACATTTCGTTTGCGTTTATATAACTTAAATTTCTGACCAGGCGAGGTCACATAAGAAACTCATCATGTATATGTACTTATTGACTCCTAAGTGTGTTGCAGAATGACCACTGTCTTCAGTTTTTCTTCCGCAGTTTTGTAAGGTAATACGGATTAAATTCCAAGTGTTCAGATTTCAGCTGGGCCAGAGTCCCTTGTCGTTGACTCAAAATTTTAGATAATGTGCTAAAATGGTTAAACAAAAGAGAGGACAAGAAAATGAAGATACCAAAGGAAAGCTGCCAAACTCCAAAGCAGCTTACCTGAACTTTGCATTGATTTAAGGACGTCCGATTTCTTATAAGTAAATCCAATAAAATTGGTATCTTTTGATGTCAACATCTGCACCATGGACCAAGAAAAACAAACTGAAAAATTAGCATCACAGCTAACATAAACCTTGGGGGAAAAAATGGGATATAGGGATGCATGTTTTAAGAAGAAAATTGTGCACATGTATGGAAAAATCATAGAACCATAATCTATCAGGGTAATTATATAACTGAGCTGCCAAGACAAACCCAGGTACATAATGAAACAATTTCTCTTAAAATTTTTACAACACTATAGCCATGTTATCGTGACTGAAAAGAATCCTTTGGACCATTTCTCTAAAGCTCATGGATATAAACTCGGATTTTTAAGGACTTCTCTGCGAAAATAAAAAGTTAAACTTCAGATAATGTTGTTACCTTCCTCCAAGGCCCTACACTTGGTATTGTGGATGGTGGGCCTTCCAGCTGCCAAAAAGAAAAAGCTTAGCGAAAGTTATTTTAAGAGGAAAACATATCCACATATAAACAAGAACGCGAGAATAAATGTGTGTCCCAAGCCAACTTGTCAAACTTTACTTGTTTTTAAAGAGCTTAAACATCCTATCAAATTCTAGGAAGCATTTAAATAATTATTAAATAGCCTCCAGAATTTAACAGACACAAGATAAATGGTCAGGGGTAAGGAGAAAATGGTTACACAGTCAAGCTCTGTTCAATGGAAGCTACACCATCAGTCAAAACTGGAGGTGCAAGAAGAAGTAAGACGAGACCAAAGAAGACATGTAGAAGCTGATGAAATGGTGACTGTTTTAACCTAAAAAAAGGCATTGCTTTGAATAGAGAAACTGTTGATATGGGATCTCTTTTTGTAGAACTGATAGTTGCAGGAGTTCCTAGGTAAGTTGAATGAGCTTGAAAATTGTGAGGACATCATACATCATATCAGAGTCAAATTTTACCCTTAATGAGACCATGAATTACATGTTGCAATCTTTTACAATGTACTCACATCAGGAAACTTCTCAAAGTTCTGAGTATCCAAGTCTCCATTGACTGTAGGCTTATATGCAGCTTCCAATTCATACAGAAAATCCCACTGAGTGCTCCTGAACCATGGATGCACCTGAAACAATGGAGAATTCAGAACAGATTACTAACAATCTCAAACCCCTCCGTTGCAGTATAAAGGTATTGATGGCAATTTCACAATGCTCCAAAAGCAGCCAGCAATAACACATAACAGTTTGCATAATTGAGAATAAAATTGAGGTATGCATGTTTTACATCTTGATAACTTCAAGGTGGCAGATTCACCTCTTTGATGATGTATCAATGCTTAACCTATCCTGGAAATTGAAAGAGTTTAACAAGAGCAGAAATATCTGCAGCTTTGTTTGATGTGTATGATGAATGTTGTTATTATTAGGAAAACAATTACCTTCAATTCTTCAACTCCTCTGGTCCCCAGCCTTGTTTCAACATCACAGAGCAAGTGGCAAATAAGATCTTTGGCCTCGCTTGATATCTTTGGTTCCTCGGGGAATTTAAGGCATGTTTTCCAATTGATTATCTGATAGAAACAGATACATTGACGATTTAGCAACCATGAAGAATTCTGAGAAAATAATGGAGAACCACAACTTAGGCACAACCTTGCGGCATGTGATCCTTGGTTCATCAGAGCAGAAGGGAGGATAGCCTATAAGCATCTCATACATGATAGCACCAAGGGACCACCAATCACACTCCATTCCATACCCCTTCTTTAGTAGCACTTCAGGAGCCATATAATCAAGAGTTCCAACTGTTGAATAAGCCTGAAGATAAATGTTAAATGATAATTGGCCGCATGCAAAAATTACTGTTCCAGAAGAAGGCGGATAGAAAAATCTTGAACAGCATTTGATTTTCATAAAAAGTCAAAACCCGACTTGCTGCCAAAATATGCACCTTGCATAAATTACAGATACCTAGCAATGCTAAAAAATCAGAATATGCCAAAATGTGGCTTCAGAAAAAATGGATAAAGATCATACCAGTGCACGTCGATTGCGTTTCCATTGTTGCAATTTTTCTTTCGGCATCAACCAGGGGGGTCTGTCACTGGTAGAATGCCCTTCAGATTCATTTCTTCCTTCCTGGGTAGAAAAATTTTCATTTTCCAGTAAATTTGAATACTTATCATCCAAAGGTTTGCACAAGCCAAAATCTGAAAGCTTTAAATGGCCATTTTTGTCCAGTATCAGGTTATCTGGTTTTATGTCCCTGCATGGAGAGCATTCTCTGAGTAAAGAAAAAGGAAAACTGAACAGTATGTTAATTCTCTGAGAAAATTCTAGTGATAGTCTGCTATCAATCTAAAAATCTTCTAAGGTGGTCCTGACCTAGCACAAGAACAATTTATGACAGACTTGTGGCCCGCTCTGACTCCTCAACCAGTGTCCTGGCTTCAAATGAAACTTACGATAAGCATGGACAAATCTATGAGTATAAATGCCATGGTCTTTGCAGGACTGAACCGTTTGGCTCCCCAAAAGATGAATTAAGAAATTAGGCCCATAAAAACCCATGAAGTCGAAGATTGAGCTCAGATGTGCCAATTTGACAGGTCACGGAGACTGGGGCAAAAATTGGCATTAAAATCTGGACATATACAAGGATCCACACATTTAATATCCTAAAACTCGGTCCATGCCATTAATAACTAAAGGCACACCGATCCCACAGGTAAATTATGTAAGCTTCTAAGCTCTATAATCGCAATATTGACATACCTGTGAACATAATTGTGTTGGTGAATTGATTGTATGGCTAGAATGCTCTCCGCTATGTAAAAACGTGCAACATCTTCAGAAAGAATATCTTCTCTCATCAATAATGTCATTATGTCTCCACCAGGTAAATACTCCATAATCAGATACAAGAAATCAGAATCTTGAAAAGAGTAGAAAAGTTTTACTATGCACCGACTATCAACCTCCGCCAGTAAGTTCCTCTCTGATCGGACGTGCTCAACCTTAAAACAGAGGGAAAAGGAAAAGATCAATACAAGTCACAGACGCACACTGAGTTTAGTTGAGTACGGACGGTGTATGATTGATCTCCGAATTCAGACAAGTCAAGCATGCTTTATTAATTACTACACAGTACCTTGTACTTATAATTCTCTTTATCGAATACCTATAACCCTATTAGAATGGATTGATGTCTGGTTATGCTGAAATGTACATTTGTCAGCAGCCAAGAGAGATTTATCTTGAGTATCAAAACTATCTCATTTACTTTGGTCTCACCTGTCCACGGCTAAGCATCTCTGACTTCTTCAATTTCTTCATAGCAAAAATCTCTCCGGTGTCCTTGGCTCTGCATAACCTAACCTGGATTTTTAGAAAATAAATAATAGAAAAGCTGCTTACAGTTTGCAATTGCAAATTAAATTACTTCTCATCCAGCACACAAATAAAAATCTACGGAGAAGTCAAGGTCATATTAACTCAACAACAACGTACTTTACATGGCAACAATCGGATTTTCCCCTATCAGGCAAACCTTTTTATTAATGTACCATTCCTTAGTAGCTGAGATATCAACGATCTCTCTGGATTTATATCTAATCATCAGTATTAAAAAAATTGGAACACAACAGCAATTCTAGAGGAATTTAAGTATGCAGAGCTTGAAATCAATAATTACCTCCCCAAATGCACCTTTTCCAATCACAGTTAACTGTTCAAAATCATCAATTCCAATTTTACGCCTTTGCAGCCTCATATACTCTGTTTCTCTGCGCTCCAAATTCCTAAGCATCTCCTCTTGTTCTTCATTTGAAACCTGAGCTTCTTGTGCTCTCATTTGAAGTGCTCGTCGCCTAAAAAACATAATTAAATGTAACTCATTACACATCTTCAAAAAGAAAGAACAAAATTATGCGTACATTTACTTGGCAATTAATCAAACGGGTAAGCATAGCTTTAAGATAATTATACGAATTGTGAACCAAATATTCCTCAACTTTTAACCTAAAATACTCATAAATAAAAGCAACTATAAATGCATTAAATTTGACCACTTTTGACTTCAATCGAAGCAGCAATAAAATATCAGAAATTCAAGCAGAAAAGAAATCTACAAAAAAAAAGAGTATCAAATCCACACTGCATACCTCTCTTTACGATCTTGCAGTCCTTGCAGATGGTTCTTATAATGATTCTCTATGAACTGTTTTGCAGCCGCAGCTTTTTGTCTCGTGACCGGCGATGAAACGGACACATCAGGGCCTGAATCGAAGCCGCTGTGATCCGGCTTCAAGTTCAAAGCCCCCAACCTCACCGTCCCATCACCACCGTCCATTCTATGGAATGATATTGAAGAGTGAGTCAGAGACTCATAATCGAACTGATTGAGAGTAACAGTATGGGGAAGAGATGTAGGGGGTGTTTGAGAAAATGAAAATTATTATAGCAACAAGTAAGAAGTATTGGTAGGGGAATGGAGTGTGATCAACGCCATCATCATCAGGTTTTGTTTAGCTCGCATTCGCACCAACTGGAATCTGTGAAGCACATCCTTTTATTTCTTTATTTATTTTAACCACTTATTTCCAGCTCTTAGAGAGAGAGCACGAATAAAATGTGTGGAGAGAGAATAGAAGAAGCATTACAGCAGGCCAGCTTCGCTCTTGCCTTTTTGGAGACTCTAAAATGTCGGCGGAGATATATATATATATATATAGATAGAAACACTAATTTTTCTGATTGGCGTGTGTGATCGCGTGTGCTCACATGGTTGGTTGTTGTGCTGGTCTTTCAGTTGATTATGATTGGCAAGTGTTGGTTACGTGCTGTTGACGAGAGTGGGGTTTTGTGATTTCAACGGTTGAATGATGTGAGTCGCATGGTGGTGCGTGCTGGGTCAGATTTCATTCCATTGTCTTTAATGACGGGTGGGTGGTCTCAGGGAATTTACGTGGTCCCTTGGGTGACATCACTTAATCAAACGGGAGGTTTAAGATCTGGATTTTTAGGGTCCATTTAATTTGGTCCCGGCCTCTGGGTCCCGCTCGGGTTTTTTTTTTTCCGTTCAAAATCAAATTCAACAAAAAAAAGTCCCTGATTATTCTCTTTGTGATCTGATTCACCAGTAAACACACACATACATATTAAAAAAAAAGAAAAAAAAAAGAACATTTATGTTGGGTTGAGAGGCCTTTTTTAGTTTTATAGCTAGACCTTAACACTGTAGTATAATTTTTCCAGAGGGTAAAATTTGCTATCTGTACACATGTAGAAGCCAGAACTTGGACATCAATTTTTTTGATGGTGGGAATTTTCTAGAAAGTTGAATGCTTGCCCATCTCCAAATTCTCCTTTTCGCCAATACTGTTTGAATTTAGCTCAAGAGCTGCAGATTCCTTCTGATACACCAAACGGCAACTAGGAATCCAAAGGCTGAAACACTACCGGATAATATGAAAAGCCCAGCGAGAGGTTTGAGATCTAAACTTGAGTGGTCCCTTAATACATCAGAGGAAGAAGAGAGCGTCTCTTCCAATTGCCGAGTTTCTCCACTCTATAACTTTCAGGATTGCCACCGACATGTCAAAAACCAGAGGAGAACCCTTTGGAAAACCTGGAAATGAAAGCCATGCCAGTAACATAAAGTATAAGAATTTTCTTTGTGCAAATTAACGGGGCAATGAAACGAGGAAGCAAACAAAAAGGAGAGAACTTAACAAAGCCAAAAACGCCTAGCTGAAAGGTAGGAAACACTGCCCTTTCCACCAGGCTAATAAACCGGTCCCCATTCTTCCAAAGAACGGTTGTCATTTACCCGCATTATCTTTCTCGTGGTTCTTTAAGAAACCGAATTCTGGTGAGTGTTGACCACACTGCCATCTCTCTATAGCTGTTAATGCAACGTCAATGATGTGAAATGAAGGTGATTGTCACACCACATTGCTCTTAAACCTTATTGCCCCACTCAAACCTTTAAATTTTCTGGATAAGATTCCTTTGAATAATTCTGTTGGGCTCATTTCTCCTGCTGATTTCTTTATAGCTTCAGCAATAGCCCAAGTTGCATCATAAGCACGAAGAGCTAGGATACTTGGATTACAATATTCTTCTTCTTCTCCTGGGTACTCCGATAGATACTTGCTGCGAAATCTAGATCTAAGCCGTTTAAGAGGCTTGCTAATGCGTCCAAACCCCGTTTTAAAACCAATCACATCTTGCATGTGTAATTCTTGTATGTTAATAT
>Ga0307510_10004704_pt1 | contig 16125 bp, 12 predicted proteins | sample 12_EM_MG_FD_207224 | JGI IMG/M metagenome (GOLD analysis project Ga0307510, IMG submission 207224) | Populus trichocarpa ectomycorrhiza microbial communities from riparian zone in the Pacific Northwest, United States - 12_EM | ecosystem: Host-associated > Plants > Roots > Unclassified | place...
GACCAAAGTTAATATAAAAATTAAATTTTAAGAAATGAAATTGAAAAATAAATATTCAAAACAAATTATATATAGCAATCAAGAGTTTGAGGATCAAATTTGATATAATCAGCAAATAATGATATTTCTAAATTTTTCACAACTTCCGGAAAGTGTTTTCCGCCCAAATTTTTTAGGAAAACACTTTCTTGAAAACCAAGTCAAATTTTTCTTTGACTAGAAAGTGTTTTCCGTTGACCAACTTTTCTAATAGCAAACAAACACAGGAAAGTTTGGAAAGTGATTTTCCGGAAACTACTTTCCAGAAAACAAACATAGTCAAAAGGGAAAACACTTTCCTGGAAACCAAACCAAATTTTTCTTTGACTGAAAAGTGTTTTCCGTTGACCGAAAAGTGTTTTCCGTTGACCAACTTTCCTAATGACAAACAAACACAGGAAAGTTTGGAAAATGGTTTCCTGGAAACTATTTTCCGGGAAACAAACATGGCCTAAAGTGTCTTTAATAGTATAATTTCGATTATTTTTTAAATAATGTTTTATTTTAAAATATATTAAAAAATTATTTTTTATTTTAAAAAAATTATTTTTAACATCAATACATCAAAATAATTTGAAAATATAAAAAATATATTAATTTAAAATAAAAAAAAAACTTTTAATTTTTTTTAAAAATATTTTCAAAACACAGTACCAAACACTATATTGAAGCTATTGGTGATGTAGATAAAAAGGCTGCCATAAGGTTATCCAGAAACTTGAGCTCCATGAAAAGAGTATCTTGAGAAGATATATATTTTCTGGATCGAGGGTTGACCTGCATAATTAGTCTTTAATCTGGGCTAACACAATCATACATGATCATCAATGTTTGTTATAATAAAAAGAGGATCGTGTTTTTTCACTGATCTGATTCAGGCTAAGCTCTAGGTCAGCGGGTCATTGGATTTGACCCACATGTCTAAAGGTTGAGTCTTATATATATATATATATATATATATATATATCCAGGGAAATATACATGATCATCAATGATAAGGTCAGGGATGCGGTTGTTCATAGTCTGCTATCTATTGATTATAGATGCCTTGAAACCGACTCTTTTCTTTAACTATCAGCCTATCTTGAGTTCGGATCCTGTCCTATGACCTCCTACGAAACCAAAAACACAATAAAATTATATAATCTCAAATCAGATCTTTTGAAGGCATAATTGAAGAGGGAAAAAATGAAAGAAGCTGTGCACAATGTATGTCTACGACTACGAATGGATTTCTAGAACTAATCATCAGACAGAGGGAAGAGTCTTTTGGTAGCCAACCCCTGCATATGTCTTGTTCAACAGCTTGACAAGACATGCAAGAAGTTCTAGCTTCAAATGCCAGATAGTGAACATGGAATTGTTTTGGTCTTAAGATATCATTACTGGACGTGAAACATGGACAAATTGTATTAACATTACTTAATTATTCACAGTTTAAAAACCAGAATATAAAATAGCAAAACGCAGAAAGATTTACATGTGTTTGAGTTTTTCTGACAGGAAATCAATAGATGAAGTGAGCAAGAGAAGCAATGCCTACACCTAGAAAATCAGTGGATGAAAAAGAAAATGCCCTAGTAATTAATCTGGGAAGAAGCAGCAAAACTCTTGAAACAATCTCAAGACAATTATAATGAAAGATTGATGAGTAAATTGCCTATATTGCATCCATGATTAAGAGAGAGACTGAATTGAGAAGGTTTCATCAATATCCCATGCCAAAGATAAGATCAATCCACCTGAGCTCAATGAATTGATCAAGATGCCATGGATGAGGTCAATGGCAATTCACTCTCATGTGATCTAAAAGACATGTTGTTGATTGAATTGCTTGAGGATAAATTCCTCTTTATTGCAGTATTTCCATTGCCACCACTATCATTTTGCTCTACCGTTATCGTGGGCCCTTCAAACTCATCCTGCGTTCCATCGCCCTGAGTTTCGATGTTACCAGACTGGCCATTAGTTGCTGCATTTCCTGTCGTATTAAAAACATTTGCACGAGCACGACCACCTCCTCCACCACCGCCACCAGAACCAATAGCAACCCGAAATCCGAAGAATCGCGAAAGAAACCGATAGATGCATGTAAGAAACCAAAAAAGCCAAGGCAGGCAAACCAGGGCTATACCCGCAACAGGAAGCCAAGCCCTAGATGGGTCTGAAGGGAGGACAAGATACAAAAGCAATAAGCTGCCTCCAGCAGCTACAGTAATAAACATGAAGAAAGAGATGAACCATATCAATAAGCGCCCGGAAGTGGGGTCTTCTACAGGCATTTGTGTGTTGAAACTTGACGGACAGGACAGGAAGATCAAATGATTAGTATTTCCTCTTTATCCTCGTCCATTTTTGTTCATTGGGATGTTGGTGTATGTGTGATCAATGAGAGAAAATGGTTTTGATTTTGCAGGGATAAGGAAGAATTCATGACAGATGATGATGATGAAGAACACTGATGTTTCTTCTTGTTAATTGCACGCATAACGAGGATGTTTCGTCTGATTTTTCACAGGGTGGACATATTCAAAATTGACACCAAAGACAGGGAGACGAGAGAGTGAAAATCGGGTAGGACTTGTTGTTACATGAGAGCACGCTTGTGAATTCCCAAAATTTGTGCTACTTACAAGATGAAATGGCTCGTTAATTTTTTCACTTGATAGCATTTCTATTTTTAGCCTTCTTTTCTTTTCTTTTCTTTTTAATCTTTTTTGAGGTGATAGGAACACACCTTGAACTCAAGATCTTCTTCCCCTTTGCCTGCTCCATAAATGAAGTATGATAGACAACGATTGGAGGCAATCCAAATTTCCATTCTCAACCATCATGTTCACCTAACACCACCAACAATATGCTCCGTCACCTCATATTATTCCCAGCATTCCCTCTCACCTGCACAAAAACTTCAGCTAACATGTCTATCCTATTGCCTCGACATTTTGTATGAAATTTTTGTAAAATTTATTTGTTTGTAAATCATTTTCCAAGTAACAAGAGAATCCCAGATTCCCAAGTCCGACTTGAACCAAACAGAGATAGCACTCTGGGTTTCACTTCTCCATCAACCTTTCGATACATCACCTGTGCATTAAAGCGACTCAAAAACATACCTTGGAATACCTTGGAGCTTCTTTTTGTCATGCGATGTTTTGTTTCATTTGTATTAGCATCTTTTCACCTCTATTTCTTGCAGTACAGGGCCTAACTGAATAGTTGTGATTCACATGGTCCACTTTTCAAATATACTGCCAGCAGACTGTAGAGGGACTTGTAATCTACTCAGACGGTTACCTTCACTCGTCCCTGTCAATGGTTCAATGTCCAAATTCATAGGAAAACGGGTTCATGAGAGTGAGAGCTCCCAATTCAGAGGGACCTCCATAAATAAAGAAATAAATAGAGACTAATTACATGGGGTATGATTAATTTATAACAAAACAAATCTAGCCTGCTAAGATGACAACACTATGAATAAGGAAAACTTAAATGATGAATATTCTGTTAGAAAGTTATTTCCACGCACAGCTTATGGGAGTAACTCATAAAAGTGAACTTCGGTACAAGACTTCACTCTGTAATAGCCAACGGAAGCAGGACAACTGTCACTGGATTTTGACAACATCAGCGAAGGGGAGAAGCGAGTTATCGCAGGTCCTGCCACCAAACAACTTCATCAAAATTGCCACTGCATCATTCTGAAGGCCTCCATTAAGAGTAAGACCCGGTCTTTAGCCAACTGTTATTGAACTACTCTAAAAAAATGGCAGTGTGATAATAACTGACTGGCAGAGAATATAAGCACTGAACCACTGATTAATCAGGAACACATCACAAGGTTATTGTTTTTGGTGAAGGGACACTGGACTCACGATCGGTTTCTGTCATGACAGAAGTCAGCATCTCGTGTCTCCTCTGTTCAAACACATCACAAGGTTATTGTTTTTGGTGAAGGGGCACTGGACTCACGATCGGTTTCTGTCATGACAGAAGTCAGCATCTCGTGTCTTCTCTGTGCCTGAGCTTTCCTTCGGCTGGTTTCAATGATGATGAGAAGAGCTGTAATGTCAGCAGGGCTCACCCCACCCACTCTACTTGCTTGACCGATGGTTTGTGGCCTGACCTGAAAATTACATTTGACCAGCCATATTTTTAAAGAATTTCAAAAAAAAAAATTATGTCTAGCAGTGGGAATATATAGGACAATTTCAAACAAGAGCGTCATCTCAATTCTCACTCTCATAGGAACAACCAAAAGGATATCATTGTAACTTGTTATTATTCACAAACACTTAAATTTGAACTTGGCATTGAAATGGCAAAGTGTACGGAATACCAAATGCACAGCAAAAAGTTAACAGGACAGTAAAAAACAGCTCCCTCGCGCCATAACTTGTATCAGACAAGAACATCGAAATACAGGAGTAGTTTTAATCCACTAAGCTATAGGAGTTTGAGTGAATACAGAAAATCCTGTCAGAAGTCCACAGACATTATTTATGCTACAAACCTTGGAGAGTTTCTCACGAGCTTCAAGAGACAAAGTTATCATTGCATGGTAATCCAAATCCTCAGGAAGTGGTCTATTTTGTTGACGGGCCATCTACAAGTAGAATAAGCACTTGATTTATATGACAAGATATAAGAAACATGCGAAGATGAAGTAATTAACACACACCAAATGTATATAGACATGCTAAATAATTTAAAAGTGAGAAAAAAAATTTATTCCCTCTTTAATCCTACAAGAGAACAGTGATTACTCACCTGTTGGAGTTGAATTTGCTGGCGCATAATGAAGCCCTCATACTTGACATCAATCTCTACACACTCTTTCTCCGCTCTGGATAATTGTTCATTCCCAAAACCATGCTTATCAAAAACTTCATATTGCACATGTGGTTTCTTTAGAAGGCTCTCCAGTGTTGAAGAGTCCCTCACAGGCTGTCCGGACACACGGGTAATGTCAGCAGCCAAATCTCCTCCTGAAAGTAATATTGGAAACAGCAGTCAACTTGGATCCTCATACAACCCTGTGTTTCCTCTCTCCGTCTCGGATTAGTTTTGGATCCCCAAATTTGAACAAGAGAACAGCAGTAATCCCAAAATCCCCGTGGTGTAGATTCTTGTCTACTGTTATTAAAGATTGATTTGAAGCAATAATATTGCAATCTAGTGGATGAATAATTATTCAATATAGGCACAAAAATGCATTTGGCCAGAAACAAATAAAGGTCATGTATCTTGCTCCCATTTCTCCATATTGGTTGCTTCTCTGTCTCCATCTACCACCCCCTCTTTTATCCGAGAGAGCATTTTCAAGGTTAATATCAATTAACAGGACATTTAGGAAATTCTTGAATATGTATGATTTATATTTCTATTTCACAATTAAAATATTTGTCTACTTCCAGCTTTGTTGGAATGAAAGAATACAAACCTGAAATCCTGACTGTTTTCAACCGCTTTTTCTCTTCCAAGATTCGAGCTTGCTTATCCTGGTATAATTCCCACCGTCTATCATCTATCAACCCAATTTCACGCCCCAGAGGTGTTAGACGACTATCAGCATTATCAGATCGAAGAAGCAATCGGTGTTCTGAACGGCTAAGAGGAGGGAGAAAAATCAATACAGTATTTTTGGTATAACAAAATGACAACAATGCATATTTGAAATTAATTTGCAGTTCATAGATAGAAGACCGTATTTGCAAATTAAACATTCAAGACCATCACTTTTATTTCATTGATTACATAGAAAAACAACTGTATCTTGAATGTTAAGCATGGGTACAGGAAGTGGCTTTTGGAAGGAGATAGCCTGGTGTCAAATAGTACTAAAACCATCTCTACTTTCCATCTTTGTGCACAAGACAACATGATCTGATAATTATACCATGGTTGAGAAATACTTACGAAATTAGCTTTTCAGAGATATGAGCATTTCATATCATAGTATACTACCAAAGATAAGCGTCAAGCAACATTAAAGGAATGATTGTAAGAAATTGAATAATTAGTCTCCAGAGGCAATCTACCTTGTCAACATTCGGTAAGGCTCTCGAAGGTCCTTAGTGACCAGATCATCAATTAACGTCCCTATGTAACTGCTTTCCCTCTCGAGAACAATGAGGGGCTTACCATCTGAATGTCTTGCAGCATTAATACCAGAAATAATTCCCTACAGAAAGCAAAAGGAAAAAAAATCAAAACCTTCATATAATTATTCACCCAAGGAAAAAAACAATGTTGCATTTTATGCCAGGAACAATAAAAAATATATTACCAACAAGTGACAAGAAATAAATAACATCAACAATATACAGACAGAAGCTGACTCTATTGACAGATCACCTGCGCTGCAGCCTCTTCATACCCTGTTGTCCCATTAATCTGACCAGAGAAGAAAAGACCATCAATTTTCTTCGTCATTAGAGACCTTGAGCATTGATATGCAGGCAGGAAATCATACTCCACAGCATATGCAGGCCTCAGCATTGAACAGTTTTCAAGTCCAGGCAAAGTTCTCAAGAGTGGTAACTGCAGTCTCTCTGGTAAACCAGTTGAGAACCCCTGTAAGCAAGTAAATAGTCAATTGATGTCAAAATGGTAAAATAGGTATCATTATGAGCGAAGTGCAAAAAAGTACCCTGTGGATTTGGCCACATGAACTCCAGTGATAAATGTTTATTTCTTTTGCACACAAGGATCAATGTAGTTTACCTTAGCTTCCATAATTTGGTAATAAGGTGGCAAACTGAACTAGATGTTTAATATTTATACAATCTTGTGACTCAAGTAATGGTGTTAAGGTCCTTATAATAGAGTACACCAAATTATACTAAGGCGCAAGATAACGAAACTTCGTCACCAAAGTTCAGGTTGAAACCACAAAGGAAATTTTTGCATCTTCCCCTGAATGTTGCATTTTCAGAATCATGCTAATCCAGAAGCTCGACAGGTCACAAAATGACACTAGAGAATGCAGACACAATTTGCAATTACTTGATTGCAAATCGTGTCCAAATGTTAAATCCTTCTCAATCACAAAGAGACAACTGTTCATCAAAGTAATAGTACAGAAGAACAGAGTTGATAGGTACAGACCTGCACATACAGCTCAGGCACACTTCTACCCTCAGGTTCAAGAAAAATCTGATGGGACTCTTTATCATGAAATCTTACAATCTGGGGGAAAGATAATAGACATGCATATTGCATTAGGAACTTAAATCAAATCCGCACATGCTTAAACTATACTCCAAAATGAAGTAAAGTAAAAAAAAAAAATTACTTTCCAAAAATAATCCCCTTACCAACAAACCATCTTAAATAATATTAAAATAATCTATCAGAACAGAGAAAAAGTTTAGCTGCAATTATTAAAACCTCAAAGAAGGAAATGTGTTCATGCACTCTCCTGCACTAAATTAATGTAAGAAGGCACGTGAATTTGAATAGGGGGGTCATATACACAAAACTGTTGACAACGAATTGGTCCCACTCATTGTCTACAGGATCTCCTTTTTTGCCCCCCTTTCCACACCACGGTGGGTGGGGGACACATCTAGGAATAAGAATATGCAGGGCACTTAAGATTATTTAAAATGACAGAGGACAAGAAATTATTTATCTTGATTTATTTATACAATTAGGACAGTCGTTGGTGTCCAGAAACTGAACAGATTTTAAAATCCAGCTCCTGTAAGTTCTATAAAATATATGCACGCATCTTAAGAGCTAAGATAGGGACAACCTCTTCTCCTTTTCTATAGAAAAAGAATGGATCAAAATTGTAATGTTTTCTCAGGCGATGACACTGAACTACCATGACAGAAGAACTTTTTCCTCCACCTTCCAACCCCCCCTCCCCCACCCCCACCCCCACCCCCCAAAAAAAGAAAAAGAAAAAGAAAAGAAAAACAAAGACACATAGAGCAACCATATAGAAGGATACATTAACTGCAGATGTATACCTTATCTTCTATGGAAGGGCAGTATCGAGGACCCTTTGCTTCAACCCACCCTCCATAAGTGGGAGTTTCATGCAAGTTCTCCTTAATAAGCTGATGGGTAATTTTTGTTGTGCGTGTTAGGTAGCAACACATTTGTTCCCTTTCAATTTGTACATCTGGATCAAAACTAAACCAATGTACCTGTCAATCATTAACTTACAATCAGAACATGACTTTAAACACTTGATAACCACATAGTAGGCATAATATCATCATTTTCCAAACAAGGTTTTGATTCCACAGGGCCCATTATATTTAGATAAAAGTTCTGTTTCAGGTAGAGGAAGTCTGTGTCAAAGAGTGAGACATGAACCCTATACGACATCAAAAACCTGCCAATCAGTTTACTGCATGCAAAAGTAGCAAATTCACTAGCACCTCTGTAAGTGCTGTATCATGAATGTAGTTGATGTGGCAGTGAGCATTGCATACATACGAATCAAAGTTTGATAAATAGAGAATGTGGGAATCAATGGCAGGATGCTGGTAATAAATGAAACATCTTCACCAGTCACCACACGTATCCATGTACATTTTAAAAAAAAGACAACCTATACAATTGTAATCTGTTTTCTAAACCAAATTTTGAGGCGTAATTTGCAACCTCGAATTATGCTGAATGCATCTACTGAACCTACACATAAGATTAGATGGAAGGACCTCTTTGTCTCCAGGCTGGGGTTCTAATCCAGTAAAATCTACTGTACGAATATCCACACGTGCAGGGGTTCCAGTTTTTAATCGATCAGTTTCAAAACCAAGGCATTGCAAGTTCTCAGTCAGTCCCTCTGAAGCTGATTCCCCAGCTCTTCCAGCAGGCATAGAAGTTCTACCAACCCAAATTTTACCACTCATGAAAGTTCCGGTTGTAAGAACAACTGAAGGAGCATAGAAATTCATCCCGAAAAAAGTGTGAACACCTTCCACATTGTCATTCTTTCCTAATAATATATCTATCGCCATTGCCTCTCTGATAGAAAGGTTTGGAGTGCTGAAATGGAAGCAAATCGCTCAGATCAGTAGATAGATGCTGAGGCATCCAAAAATTCAGTTATTTGCAAGAGTGCTGAAAAATAAATCCATAATTGAAAAAAATGAAAAAAATGAAAAATGCAGATTTGTAGTGAAAAAAAATTTTGGATTCAAATGCACAAAGGTATTCGTACATCTTCATTGAAAGTTATTATGACTACGAGACCCTCCATCACACTCATTATAGAGTGACAAATGTAAGGAGATAAATTTAGTATTTTATTTTCAGCAGTTACTATAAAAAATTGAAAGTATTAGTATACTCCCATGGTAGCTGAATCACTGGATTGAAAAAAAAATTAAGAATCCATGGCTATTATGGATTGCCTGCTATGGCCTGCTTCTGTGACATTGCAATCATGAACATGATTGTAAGAGTTATTTTGACCATGGTTTGGTCAAAGCCTATTTATGGAAGTATGAAATAAACACCATGATAACTTCTGTGCATTGATAGAAAATTGGATGTGGTTTTCCAGCATTGCAATTTTAGCAACATGAGGTTGAATAAGTTTTGTATAGGCACATTTGAGCTATTAAATGCAAGCACAAATAGCTAATAAGAAAAGCTAAGTCTGTTAAGTTACCTCTCCACTATTTTTTTCATTTCCATAGCATACTCCCTTTTGTCAGTTTGTGCACGCAAAGCTCGAACAGCAGGACCCCTCGATGTGTTGAGCACACGCTTTTGTAAATAGCACCTGAAGCATGTTATACAAAGCTCTCATAGGTGAAGCTAGAAAACAGATATTTAACACTAAGGCAGTTCACTTTAAACAAATTGATGAAGGACTTTCGAGAATAAACATAACCTAAGGGAAAAAAACAAGCAATACATCAAAATGACGAAAATAATAACCTGTGTTAACCTGAGACTCATAATTCATTTTTTCATGATATGGTGCCTGTCATTTTCTTACTTGGCTCATTGAAATATCTTTGTTCACTTCTTGACCTTTTCATGCTAACAAAACAATGTTTCCCCAACCAACTACCCTTCCCAGTGCCTAAATTCAGTTTCATCCTTGATTAAGGGGCACAGTCACTTATCTGCAGAACTTAAAAAGATTAATCAAGAGTTGCAATTCTGAAAAGTTTGTGAGAAGGAGAGGTGGTTGGTTTCTACCCTGACCAAGGAGTCTAGAATGACTTGGCACTGCGATATAGGACTCAGCATGAAAGAAACCAAATATAGCCGCCAATTCACCAATAGGGTTCCCCCACCGTAATCCCCTCCTAGCATCCCATCAAGTCCCGCTAATATGTAGGTTGTCCTTCCCTATAAGTTATATGAGATATCAAAGCCCATGATTCCAATTCCCTAATCCTATAGAGCTAAATTTCTCTAAACTGTGAGTCACGCCATCAACAAGAAAGAATAACACTTGCAGAATTGCGCACAATCTGGCAAGTAGCTCTCAAGTAAGCATACTATTTTTTATGCATTACCGATCAGCGACCTTCCCAATTTCACCACCAAGAGCATCTACTTCATGAACTAGTTGTGATTTCGCCGGCCCACCTACTGCTGGATTGCAAGGCTGAGAAAGAAAAAAGAATTAAAAAAAAAACTCTTCTTTTCAAGATTCTTTCAGTTACATTTGACTAAAAACTAACGACATTATGTAAGGCATTCAATAACAGGGGTTGCACAAGTTAAAAGGAAAAACCTGCCATGCTATTCGATCAATATTTAGCGTTAGAAGAAGCGTTTTCGCCCCTAAACGAGCAGAAGCAAGCGCTGCTTCACAGCCAGCATGCCCTCCTCCAACCACAATCACATCATATTTTTCATCACTGATCACTCCACCACCATCACTACAGCTCTCTGCAAACAAAACAAAAAAAAACCATGTGCTTTGCTTTCAATTCACAAGAAATGAAGCTTAAAACCTTCAAACTAATACATACATTTCACCCATAACAAGTTCAAACTTTGTAAACAAAACTTTTTAGGATTATTTGGTAAGGTAAAAGGAAAATTGAGTTATTCCAGAACCTGTAGAAGCGGGAGTGGTGGCTGAAACTGAGAAGCGGCGGGAGGAGGAGGAGGAGGAGGAGGTGGAGGAGCAAAGAGGGAAGAAAGCAGCGGGGGTGTGGCGGCGGCGGGGGAAGGAGATGGAAAGGTGTTTGGGTGTGAAGAGAAGGGGAGATAAATGGAAGTGGTGGCGGGCGAGGCGGGAGAGATGGAGAGAGAGAGTTGCCATTTTTGGGGGGTTCAATTTGTGGTGTTGTGGAAAAATATAAAGATTAGGGAGAGTAGAAGAAAGAATTGGAGGAGGAGTTGGGTCCAAGCCAAAAGGCCAAAAAAAAAGATTTATTGTGCAATTTGGTCCTTGTTTTATTTTATTCCTTGCATTCAAATACTTATTCTCTTACATTTTCCATAAGTCATTGTCGATTTCTCAAATCAAATGATTTTTTTTTTGCAATTATGAAAATTTCAAATAAAAATATAAAATATAAAAAATTTATGAGTGTGATCATGATTATTAAAATCTCAAAATTATGACATCCAATAATTTATATTTTAGAATGATTTGATAAGTATTATTATTAATATAAGAACTCACACGTATTTTTATAAAAAAAATTCATGTGTAGTTTAACTGGTCAGATTTGAAATTTGTTTTTCAAAGATTATCAATTCAAGTATCATAAATTTTAAAGTTATTGAAGACTCAACTAATTGTTAATTTCAGAGCCTTCAAGGATTAATTAAAATACATATAAACTGACTTGGATACACATAATTAAAAAAAAAATCATGTTGGGGGCAATATTTGATATTTCACATGGGATAAGCGTATTTTTGTTGCTTTGCCTTGCATGGATAAATATAAAATGGCTTGCATAGAGAACACATTTACAATTGTTTGGTCGTATGTTAAATAAAGGACCAGCAAAATTGCTATCGTTATTTGCTCTGATTTTTTTATTTTATTTATTTCTTAAGACCCAAGAACAAGGAAAAATACTTGGAAAAACATGTTGCTTTTAACTTTTACCTTGACTTGGATACCATGGATATAAAACTTAGCACATCTTTTGTAGTTTTAAAACCTAGTTCGGTTTGGCATGTCGATCCGGGATCCGACCGACCTGAGACTGCAACCAGGCTGGGTTGAAAAAAAATAAGAGAAGAAAAAACCAGGTGTGACCCGGCAAGACCCGGTCAAAAACCCGGTTGCAACCCGTTGACTTTTGTTTTTTTTTTTTTTACTAAAACGACGTCGTTTTAATTTTAAAAAAAAATTGACCCGAGCGATCCAGTGACCCGGTCAAAACCTGGAACCCAAACTGGTCACCAAGCCGGGTCTAAAAACTATGCCATTTTTAGTCTAGTCTTTAGATTAGATTGGATTGGATTTAAAAAAAAAATCAATTTGATTTAGCTTTATCAATTAGTAAAAACTCGATTTAATTTAAAATAAAAGCTAAAATAAAATTAAAATAATTAACCCAAATTAATTATTTTAATTTGAAAACTGTTTAGGGTGGATCTAAACAGGTTAGGTCTGTCGTCTACAAGGCTTTTACGCTTGCTGGAAAAGTTAAGCTGTGAGTTTTTCTTTCCAGGCTTCAATGAGCTGAAGAATTTACTGAAACAATGAATGCCAGCAGATTTACCTCCTCCCTTTAGATGACTTGTCTTCATGCTCCAAAAACATGCACGTTTTCATCAATTTCACCATCAGAAGGTTACTGCAACAACTTCATGCAAGAATATTGCAGGCTATGACTCCAATTCCGTGAACCATAACTACTTGATAGCTTCTTCTTTTTTCAAATCCACCAAAGGAAGTTTGCATGCAAGTCAGTTGATAGAACTATTTGATTGTGTTCAAGTCACCATCGGACCAAGATTCACTCATACCTGATATAAAGAGGATTATTAAAGAAAGTAAACTCCTCTGAGCTAGAGCCTAACCATCGATGATACATAAAACGAAAGAACAGACAAAAAAGAACAGGAAATATGTGTGAGATGGCAAAAAATATATTTAAGATTGTGAGAAGTTAGCCTGGGGTTATGGTCTTGTCACGTTTCTCACAATGGCCCATCCCAAGGAATTTGGCCCACGTTTACCAGAGAATGATAAGACATGCTTATTTTTATCGAGCCGAGAATAAATCGGGGCCACTTCTTTAGTCTGCTATTCAGATTCATGCATCAGCACTAGACCTATAATGCAGGTCAAATTTGCTCTCTTTAAACAATAAATATATCAGCAGAAAAGAAAGATCAGTTTTTTCTTATAAATTCGGCAAATCCTTCAAACAGACCCTAAAACATTCACAAGAAATTATACTATCAGAATCCTCAAGAATTAAGATGGCAGAGTTGTTTGACAAGCAGGCAGCAATATATTTGGATGCGAGGCCAAGATATCCAAGCGAATGGTTTTCAATGCTGGCTTCTCTAACCCCTGACCACTCTTTAGCTTGGGATGCTGGCACAGGCAATGGTCAAGCTGCTATTGATGTTAGTATTTTCTCCCTCAAACTTTCTAAATATATTGAGATCTGATCTATGTTGATTCTTTGCAGCCACTTAGAAACACCCTTTTATGTTGCACAATAACTTCAGCTCATTTTACTTGTTCCATTTGCATATATGCCAAACATAGCAGCAAAAGTTGTCCCATCTTATTCAATCCAAGTTATCAAATGCTAGCTTGAGAGGAATTAATGATGGTAAATCAAGGATGATATTATTCTGAAAACCTAGTAGTGCTCATGATGGTGATGACTGAGGAGTGACAAGGTTTAATTTGAAGTTCTGATGTAAATCAACACTTGAATCTTGAGTTCATCACCTTTTGTCTTATTTTTCTTTTATATGAATTACTAACGTTAGTTTATTTCCTTGAAAAGAAATTGCTAAAATCAGATTCTACCAATGTTTGGCTCTGATGAGGAACTTCATCCTAATACAGGGTTCATCACTATAGAAGGGTTCAACTTAGCCAAATAATGTGCTTCCTGATTTTTTATCTCTATAGAAACATCACTTTTTGGTTGAGAAAAAATAGAAATTGATATAAATGATGTATCTTACAACCTTGTAAATGCACTGCAGGTCTCAGAGTATTACAAACAAGTGATTGCAACTGACATAAGTGAAGAGCAGTTAAAGCATGCTATACAACATCCCCAAGTTCAATACTTTCACTCTCCATCATCAATGTCTGATGATGAACTAGTGAACTTAATTGGGGGTGAAAATTCAGTTGATTTAGTTGTTGTGGCTACAGCTGTGCATTGGTTTGATCTAGAAAAATTCTACCCTGTCGTCAATCGTGTGTTAAAAAAGCCTGGAGGTGTGGTTGCTGTTTGGAGTTACAATATCATCCAAGTTAGCCCAGAAATGGATCCTCTATTAAGGAAATTCTACGAGGGAACTTTTCCTTTTCAAAACCCAAAAGCCATGTACGCATTTGAGTGTTACAAGACACTTCCATTTCCTTTTGAAAGTGTAGGCGTAGGTTGTGAGGGGCAGCCTCTGGAATTAGACATGCCAAGGGAGATGTCGTTTGAGAGACTTTTGAAGTTGTTGAGTTCAGCTTCTGCTGTGAATACAGCAAAGGAACAAGGTGTGAATTTATTGTCTGAAGAGGTTGTGAGGGAGCTTGAGAGTGCTTGGGGTGGACCTGAATTGGTTAGAACTGTCAACTACAAATCATATATGCTTGCAGGAAAAGTCAAGCTCTAAGTTTTGAATTTTCTCCTCGTTAAACGTTCATAACTTAATAGTTTTTGTAGTAGTATTTTACCGATTCCACTGTGGAGTGTATAAAAAATGTCAGTTGAGTTACTCACTCTTTACTCCAGAAATAATTCATCAGGGCTCTTCGTGGAAGACTCAGAATAAGTTCGTTTTTCTGCTGCAATGCATTGCAGATTTCAAGATGTAGCACTCAATTGAAATTAATCATACATTGCAGAGTTCAAAACATAGCACTCTTGCCGTCTCCTGAAGTTCTTATTGCTGTTTGTTTAGGTGGACTGCTGTTTGGTGCTACGATTGCATTTTAGTTAGTCCTGAATTTGAACTTGTTATGAAGTGCTTTCATGAATCATGACACAACTTTTCCGTGTTTGTCTATGCGGCAGCGGTTATGTTTTGAAGAAACCATAATTTTATATTGTTTGGTTAAAGTGATTAGCAGTATTTTTAGTTCATGGAACTCATCGAAAATCGCACAAAAACACAGATCAGGGAGAAGCAAGATACACTTGCTTTGCCAGCACTGTTCACTTTTGTTAAGTAAACAGTGCAGAGTAAATTAATTCACTCTGGACATTTGTTAACACGTAACAGTGCAGTGAATTTATTCACTTGCACTGTTCATGTGAACAGTAAAAAATCTATTTTTTTTTAAATGTGTTTTATTAAAAATAATTAGTGTTTAACATTATTCAATGACACTACATAAATTAGAAGAAGATCACATGATAGCGTAGCCTTTGCAGAATTTGATCGTAATCTCAATTTTGTTCCTAATGATATTTTACCTGATTTTATTGTACGCTCAAAAAACCATGGAAACTATAGTTCTTCTCGGATGAGTTTCGTACGTAATGAAATTATAGACAGTTTAATAGAATAATAAATTTTTTTATATAAAGTATTATTTATTTCATGATATAATAACAATAGTTAAATCTACAATAATTAAATTAAAAACCATCAATATTAATATATATCACCAAACACATTAAATTACTTTTTGTTTAACCTCAATTTCAACCACAGTTTTAACCAAACATATATAAATATCAAATCAACCTTAATCAAAAATACATTTTATAAAATAATTTTTTTAAATCATAACCATAAAAACTACCACAATATCAAATACATTACACTACTTACTTCGTGGCTATATGAACCTCCTTTTGAGACTGTAGGTTTAGGTTCCTAAGCGAAACCACCAAGTGTGCTTAACAAGGTAGCTGTCATTTTAGAGATTCTTACAGATGGTAAGTTCCAATCATTACTGTTGGAAAATATGTTTAAAACAAGGCTAAT
>Ga0307510_10004705_pt1 | contig 16125 bp, 16 predicted proteins | sample 12_EM_MG_FD_207224 | JGI IMG/M metagenome (GOLD analysis project Ga0307510, IMG submission 207224) | Populus trichocarpa ectomycorrhiza microbial communities from riparian zone in the Pacific Northwest, United States - 12_EM | ecosystem: Host-associated > Plants > Roots > Unclassified | place...
CTCGCCGCGGTGGCGTTCTTCGTCATCGAACCCGCCTTCGGCTGGCGGGGGTTGTTCGCCTTCAGCCTGGTGCCCGCCCTGGTCTCGCTGTGGGTGCGCACCCGGGTGGAGGAGAGCGAGGTGTGGGAGAAGAGCGTCAAACTCAACCGCACGCCCGCCTACCAGGTGTTCAAGAACCCGGCCGTCCTCCGGCGGTTCGTGTACCTGGTCGCGCTCATGACCGCCTTCAACTGGATGTCGCACGGCACCCAGGACATCTACCCCACCTTCGTCAAGAAGGGCCTGGGCCTGTCCCCGGACACCGCGATCGCCATCGCCGTCGTCTACAACATCGGCGCCATCATCGGCGGCATGGTCCTCGGGGCGTACTCCGAGCGGCTCGGGCGCCGGCGCACGATCATGATCGCGGCGGCCGCGGGCCTGGTCGTGGTGCCCTTCTTCGTCCTGTCCACCGCCGTGGGCTGGCTGATGCTCTCGTCCTTCCTGATGCAACTGTGCGTACAGGGAGCCTGGGGCGTGATCCCCGCGCACCTCACCGAGGTGAGCCCGGACACGATCCGGGGCTTCTACCCCGGCGTCACCTACCAGCTCGGCAACCTGATCGCCGCCCTCAACCTGCCGATCCAGGAGGCCCTCGCCGAGCGGCACGGCTATCCGGCGGCGATGGCGTGGACCGTGACTCCCGCCCTGGTCCTGGTGATTGTGCTGAGCGCCGTCGGCAAGGAGGCGAAGGGGATCCGGTTCGGCGGCACGGGTACGCAGGCGCCGAGCGCCGCGGCGGCGGACCCGGTGTAGCTCCGGCGGCGCGTGCGGGGAGCAGCCGGTCGCAGGTCAGAGGACCGGTGTACCCGGTCCCGTGGCGGCAACCGGCTCCAGCCGCCGCACGCTGGGCCGACCGCGTCGTAGCAGAGGCCGTTCGACGAGGGCGTACGACGCGAGGGCCGCGGCGAACGTGGCCGCGAGGCCGGTCTGGAGAAGGGCGTCACCGCGCACACCGAGGTCGTGCAGCAGCCGGATGACGGGGTAGTGCCACAGGTACATCCCGTAACTGAGGTTGCGCCCGATCCAGACCATCGCGGACAGCGAGAGCAGGCGGGTGGGCCACGACCGGGGGCACAGTTCCAGCGCGGCCACCACGCAGGCCGTCAGCAGGGCGGCGGCCAGGAAACCGACCGTGTACCAGACGGGATTCCAGCCGCTCACCTCGGTGATCGGGATCTGCCAGGCGATCAGCCCCAGCACCGCGAGCGCGGGCCAGCAGAGCCGTCCCGCCCAGCGGCGCAGCGATGCCAGGCGGGGGCCGTCGGCGCGCAGCCGGGCCAGGACGAGGGCGAGCAGGGCGCCGACGAGGAGTTGGTCGGCGCGGGTGTCGGGGCCGTTGTAGATACGGTGCGCGGCCGAGGGATCCCAGAGCACGGTCCGCCAGAGCACCGGCAGCACGCACAGCACCGCGACCCAGCCCAGCACGACCCGTGCCCTCGCGTGTCGCAGCAGTACGAGCAGGAGGAGCGGCCAGGCGAGATAGAACTGCTCCTCCACTCCCAGGGACCAGGTGTGGCTCAGCGGTGCGGTGAGATCCGAGTACGTCCCGGAGTCCCCGGCCCGTACGAGATTGACCACCGACCCCGCGGCCAGCGCCGCCGCCACCCACGCCCCGCGGAACAATGGCAGCGCGAACGTCACGGACAGCACAGCGGTGACCGCGCACATCACCAGCAGGGCCGGCATCAGCCGCACCCACCGTCGCCGGTAGAACGACCACAGCCCGATGCCTCCGGTGCGGGCGTATTCGCCGACCAGCAGCCGGGTGATGACGAAACCGCTGATCGTGAAGAACACGTCGACGCCCACCGAGCCGCCCGGCACCAGGTCCGGCTCCACGTGGTAGACGATCACGAGCACCACCGCGACCGTCCGCAGTCCGTCCAGCCCCGCGACCCGCCCACCACCCCGCAGCGCAGACGAAAAGCCCCGCCCGCCACCTCTGCCCCGTTCCGCGGACGCGGGCAGCGGCGGCGAGGCCGCCGCCCGCGCATCAGGGCTCTGCTCCGTGGCCTCGTCTACCGCGCTCCGCTGGATGGTGCTCATATCGGCCGCGTCTGCCCACGCCTGCCGGGATCACACAAATTCTTATGTCTCCCACAGGCTGGTGCTGCTTTTCGGACGCACGTCTCAGGCGGTCAATCGTTGGTAGGCGGGATGCCTGACTCGGCAGACTGCCCGTCATGAGCAACTCGTACGCGCAGGCAGTGCTGAGGACGACGGATCTCGCCGAGATACTGCGGGTCGTCGGCCGACTGCTCGATCTCGCCGACACGACACAACTCGAAGTCGACTTCGAGGCGCGGGTCTCCACGCCCGGAGAGCTGGAGCGGTTGAGCGGACTGATACCGGACGCCGAGTGGTGGTCCTGCGGAGCCGACCGACACGGCTCCTCGGAGAATGGCGACGCTCCGTCGGAGTCGCTCCCGATCTGCTTGCGCAGATGGTGCTTGGCCCCGGAAGCCGTGGCGGAGCTCGTGGCCGCGGCCGGGGACGCCCCGGCCATGATCCGCTGGGACTTCAGCGGTTGGCCCGAGGCTCCGGAGGTGGGCCTCGGTTGCGGGGGCACCAGAGGCGCCTACGTGACGGTGTGCCTGAACGCGCGCGACCTCGACCTCGAAGAGCCCGCGCCGGACCACACGTTGTACGTTCACGTGAAGCAGATCGAGGCCGAACGGGCGCCTTGGCTCGCGGCGCAGGTCGGCCTGCGGGTCTTCGGCGAGTTGGAGATGGCACCGCTCTGAGCTGGTTCTCCGAACTTCCGCCGGTTGTCTTGGCAGGACGGAACGCTTGTCGAAGGAGACTTGGTGCTGGGACTGCTGGGCTTCTACGACGAACTGGACGACGGCTCCGGTCGGCCGAACGGATTGATACGCGATGCCGTCCGGCCCGTCGGCGAGCCGGACGAGGTGGACCTGGTGGCCTACCTGGACAGCGGCCACGTCCTGCTCGATGTCATGGAAAGCGGGCGTGACGTCATCACGGGGAGCGCCCACCGGCACTCGCCAGGGTGCTCGTCATTGAGGACCGACGGGACCTGGATGTGGCGCCAGGACTTCCCGCACTACGTGGAAACCCACCATGTATCGCTGCCCGACGCGTTCATCGAACACGTCCGCGGCCTGGGCTATCAGATGCCCTCCATCACCGTCGCGCAGTTCGCTCGGCACTACGACGAGACCATGCCCCTGGTCGGCTGGGCCTCGGCCGTCCCGTGGCGGTCGACCGTGACCATGCTCGTACCCGAACCACGAACAGTGACCAGCAAGGCCCACTTCGACGCGGCGGCGTCGGCCCAGAACCAGTGAAATGAGCTCGGCACGTGCCGTACGGCAAACCTTCGTTCGCCATGCTGGAGGCCCAGCGAGGCGTCTGGTACGGCACCCTGCTCGAACCGGATTCACCCCGCTTCAACATGAGTCAGACATGCGAGGTCCTGGGCCCCGTGGACCCGGCCGTTCTCCGGGCGACGTTCCACCATGTGTCACTCGAAGTGGAGGCCGTGCGTCTGCGGTGCGTGGAGGAGGACGGAATACCGGCACAGAACGTCGGGTCGTTGCCGCCGCCTCCCATGGAGTTCGTCGACTTCAGTGACGCACCCGATCCCCGGGAAAGCGCGGACGCGTGGATCGAAGCGGATCGCGTCAAGGTGTTCGACCTGGCCGACGGTCCCATGACCCGCCACTGCCTTCTCAAGCTGGCGCACGACAGCTTCATCGTCTATTCGTGCGCGAACCATATTTCTTTGGACAGCTGCGGAGAGATCCTGTTCAACCAGCGCACGACGGAGGCGTATCAAGCGCTGCTGGACGGAAAGGCGCCTGAGGCGCGGCCTTTCGGGTCGATGCGGAAGCTGATGGACGAGGAGTCGACCTATCGCGCCTCGGGTGAGTACGACGAAGACCGCCGCTACTGGACGGAACGAATGGACGGAGCGGCAACCCCGCCGTCCCTCTCGCTCGGGCCACGACAAGGTGAGGACCACCAGGTCGTGTGCTCGGGGAATCGATTTCCGGAGCATGGGGAGGGCGTCGCCCTGAACCCCATGATCTACCCCGGATCGCCCTACACGATGGTGGTCCGCTATCAGCCGAGGCAACTCCACGAGGCCGAAGTCCGCGAGATGTGCGGCCAGTTCACCGACGTCCTGTCGTCCGTCGTGGAAGACCCGGAGCTTCCGAGGTGATCAGGCCGCCGGTTCAGGCGGTTCAGGCGGTCACGGTCTTTCAGGCGGTCACGGTCTCCAGGAGTGCGGCGAGGCCGTCGGTGTAGATGCCGTGGAACAGCTCCTCGGCATCGGTGTCGCTGACGCCGACGGGGGTGAACGTGCCGGACCACTCGACGCGCGAGAGGTCGGGACTGCCGGGGACGGCGTGCACGCGCAGAGTGGAGAGGTAGCCGGTCACGGGGAACGGCGCCTCTTCGATGGCGTAGGAGTAGCTGCGCGCATCGTGGTCGAAGGCCTGGAGACGTTCGACGATGACACCGCCGTCCTGGTTGGTCAGGCGGCGTACCCGGCCCCCTTCGCTCAGTTCGCTCTCGGGGATGTAGGGGAGCCAGTCGGGCAGGGATCCGAAACCGCCGATGAGCCGCCAGACACGGTCGGGGCTCCGCGGGATGTCGAGGGATGCGGTGGTGGTGGCCATGGTGAGTGCTTCCTGCGGTGTGGGGTGTCAGACACCCCATGTCGTTTGGTGTCAAGCGGCTTGGGTGTGTGCGTGGTGCGACCAGGCGGTCGCTTCGTCGTAGAGGGTGCGGGTCTTGAGGCAGCCGTGGAGGATGCCGACGAGGCGGTTGCCGACCTGTCGGAGGGCGGGGTTGTATCCGCTCTCGCGGGCTCGCTGTTTGTCGTAGTAGTGGCGGGCGCCGGGTGAGGCGCGCAGGGCGGCGAACGCCTGACGCTGGAGGGCGTCGGCGAGGCGGTTGTTGCGGATGTAGCGGGCCTGGACGGTGTGGCTCTTGCCGGAGGCCCGGGTGATGGGGCTGGTGCCGGCGTAGTTCTTGCGTGCCTTCGCGGATGCGTAGCGGGTGGGGTCGTCGCCGAACTCGGCGAGCACCCGGGCGCCGGTGATCTCCGCGATGCCGGGCATCGAGAGGTAGATCTCAGCGTCCGGGTGCTTCAAAAAATGGGCCTTCACCTGCACCTCCAGCGCGGCTATCTGCTCGTTCAGCGCGATGATCAGCTGTGCGTGGGCGGTGGCGGCGGCCGCGTAGGCTGCCGTGACCGGCTCGGGCAGGCCCAGCTGCGGCTCGCGCAGGGCGGTCTGGATGGTGGCGGCCCTTGCCTCGCGGTGACGGCGGCGGTTTCGGGCCAGGACCGCGACGATCTCGCTGCGCGTCAGCTTCGCCCCAGCCGCGGGGGCCGGCGCCTTGATCAGCAGTTCCAGGGCGTCCGTGCTGGTCAGTTCCAGGTCCGCGTAGGCAGACAGGGCTGCGGGGAAGTACTCCCGCAGTGTGCTGCGCAGCCGCTGGAAGGTGCGGGTGCGTTCCCAGACCAGACTCTGGTGGGCGCGGGCGACGACCTTGACGGCCTGGGCCTGCTCACTGTCCCCGGCCACCGGCCGCAGCTGGTCGCGGTCGATGCGGACCATGTCCGCGAGCGCGTGCGCGTCGCCCTTGTCGCTCTTGGCGCCGGACGTCGCGTACCGCTCCTTGAAGCGGGCGGCCTGCCTCGGGTTGATCGCGTAGACCTGGTAGCCGGAGGCGATCAGTGCCTGCACCCACGAGCCCCGGTCGGTCTCGATCCCCACCGCCACCGCAGCTGGATCCAGGTCCGCGCCGCCGTGCTTCGCGAGGAGCTCGTGCAGCCTCGCGATTCCCTGCACCCCCTCGGACAGCCTCGCCGCGGCGAGTTTCCGGCCCGCCTCGTCCTGGACCTCGACGTCATGGTGGTCTTCGGCCCAGTCATCGCCGATCAGCAGCAACTTGCCCTCCTTGCACGGCACTTCGCTTCCTGCAGCCCGCGGAAGGCGGCGCGCGGCCTCATGGATCCAGTGCTCACGCCCCACTGCCCGGCGGGCACGCCACCCCATCAGCGGTCTGGCCTCCCGGCCGACCAGCAGGGGCACGGTCTGACACCAGAACTCGACTGCTTCCGGCGATGGAAGTGCTCACCTGCTGGCGGCTACAGCACCGAGTCTCTCCGACCCGGCAACTCCCATTAGGCGACGGGGGCGTCGGCGGCGATGAGCTTCTCGTCGCGCAGGGCGGCCCAGAAGGCGGCCGGTACGTCCTCGGCGAGAGCGGCGACATCCTCCGCGATGCGGCTGGGGCGGGTGGCACCGGGTACGACGGCGGCCGTGGCGGGGTGGGCGAGCGCGAACCGTAGCGCGGCGGCCTTGATGCTCACACCGTGTTCGGCGGCGAGCGCCTTGAGCCGTTCGACCTTGGCGACGATCTCCGCCGGGGCTTCCTGGTACTCGAAGTGCCGGCCACCGGCGAGGACGCCGGAGCTGTACGGGCCGCCGACGACCATGTCGACGCCCTGCTCGGTGGCGGCGGGCAGCAGACGTTGTAGGGAGCGGTCGTGGTCCAGGAGGGTGTAGCGGCCGGCCAGGAGGAACGCGTCGGGCCGCGGTTCGTTCAGGTCGAGGGTCAGCTCGATCGGTTCCACGCGGTTGACGCCGAGGCCCCAGGCCTTGATGACGCCTTCGTCGCGGAGCCGCTGGAGGACGCGGAACGCGCCGGTGCGCGCGGTCTCGTAGACGGCCAGCCAGTCGTCGCCGTGGAAGTCCTGGGCCACGTCGTGCACCCAGACGATGTCGAGGCGGTCCGTCCTCAGGCGCTTGAGGCTGTCCTCGATGGAGCGCAGGGTGGCGTCCGCCGTGTAGTCGTCGACCATCTTGTTCGGGCGGCCGTGTTCGAACAGACCGCCCTTCTCGCCCAGGTCCCGGGCGGTGGGGTCCTCCAGCTCGTCGAGGATGACCCGCCCGACCTTGGTGCTGAGCACGAACTCGTCACGCGGGCGGCCGGCCAGCGCCTCGCCCAGGCGCAGCTCGGACAGACCGGCGCCGTAGAACGGGGCGGTGTCGAAGTAGCGGATGCCCTGGTCCCAGGCGGCTTCGACGGTGGCCGCGGCCTCCTCGTCCGGGATGCTGCGGAACATGTTGCCCAGCGGTGCGGTACCGAAGCCGAGGGTGCCCGGCAGCAGGGACCTGATGCCCATGATGAGGATCCTTCTCTCCATGACGTGACATGACGTGACGCGGAGTTCGGGGGGATTTTTCCGATCCGCGGCTCTTGCTCTGTCGAGGTTAGGATCGAGGGGTGAGACTGTCCAAGACTTGCTTGGACATACTTGAGTCCCGAGAGGTCTTACGTGCTTGACCTGCGCCAACTCCGCTACTTCGTGGCCGTCGCCGAAGAGGAACACGTCGGCAGGGCCGCCGAACGCCTGCACATCTCGCAGTCGCCGCTGAGCCGGCAGATCGCCCAGCTGGAGAAGGTCCTGGGACTGACGCTGTTCGAGCGCAGCCAGCAGCGCATCCGGCTCACCTCCGACGGCCACGTCTTCCTCACCGAGGCCACGGCCCTGCTGCGGCACGCGGACCGGCTGGAGAACCTGGGCCGGCGCCTCGGCCGGGGCGAAGAGGGCGGCCTGTGCGTGGGATACGTGGGCGACGCCATGCACACCGGCCTCCTGCCCCGTGCCCTGCGCGCTCTGCACGACGAGCGTCCCGGAATCCATGTCGCCCTCTACGACCTGACCTCGTCGCAGCAGTTCGAGGGACTGCGCCAACGCAGCCTGGACATCGCCCTGGTCCCGGAGGCGCCGCCCGAGACGGACCCGGACCTGCGCGGCGCCCTCCTCCTCGCGGACCCGCTGCTCCTGGCCATGCCGAGCGGCCACCACCTCGCCGACGCGACGGAGATCCTGCCGGAGGACCTGGACGGCCAGCCATGGATCGCCATAGAGAACAGCCAGGACCAGGCCTGGCGGGATGATTTCGTCGCGTCCTGCGCCGCCGCCGGGTTCACCCCCGACATCCGGTTCGAGGCCCCGGAATCGCGCACCGGACTCGGCCTCGTCGCGTCCGGGCTCGGCACCGCGTTCGTGCAGAAGAGCACGCTGCACGGCGACACACCGGGCGTCACGGTCCGCGAACTCCCTTGGTTCCAGAGGTCCGTACGCCTGTGGGCCGCCTGGCACCGGATCGATCTCCGCCCGGTCGTGACCTCGTTCCGCACGACTGTCCTGAACATCGGAGACACAGAACAGGAACTCACCGGATGAACCCGTGGAACCCCCGGCACACTGTCTCTGCCCGGCTTCTGTGGGGTGATCGACTCCGACCGTTGTCGCCGGTGGTTCAGACGCCGGCCGGGCTGGGGACCTGACCGCTGAGCAGGCTCCCCGCGCGGGGAACGACCGGGGGTAGGCCCAGCTCGACGAGGATGCGGTACGCCGTGGCGGTCGCCGCCGAGAGCACCGGCAGCCCGGCCGCGTCCTCCACCGGCTGGATCGACGGCAGCGAGGGCATCTGCACACAGGCGGACAGGACGAGCGCGTCGGCCCGCGACAGGTCCAGGCGCCGCCAGTGCTCGCGCAGGTCGGCGGGGTCGAGGCGGGCGACGGCCAGGTTGTCCGGCACCTCCAGGCTCAGCGCGTCCACCACCTCGACGCCGGCGTCCTCGATGTAGTCCGCGACCAGGCGGGTGAGCGGCTTCATGTACGGCGTGACGATCGCGACCCGCCGGGCGCCCAGGGCCTCGATGCCGTCGAGGAGGGCGCCCGCGCTCGACACCACCGGGGCCAGTGAGCCCTCGGCGCGCAGCACACCGCTGATCTCGTCCTCGGCGGTGCAGTGGTACCCCGGGCCCTGCGCCATGATCGCCACGAGGCAGGCCGTGACGACCACGTCGGGCCGGGCGTCGGCGAGTTCCAGCGCCGCGCGCCCGGTCTGCTCGTTCATGGCGCGCAGCTGCTCGGGTGTCACGTGCCGCATGCGCATACGGCTGCTGTGGAAGACGAACCGGTCCTCCGGGACCAGGGATTCGCGCTGCCGCATCATGCGCGGCAGCTCCGTCTCCATGGTCAGGTTCGAGCTGGGCACGATCATGCCGATGTGGTGATCGGTCACCGATTCCTCCGGGGTCGCGGCGCGGGTGAGATACCCGCGCTTGTCGGCGACCGAGGGTCCGCCGACCGCCACCGCGGGGTCAGGAGTCCTCGGCCAGTCCCTCCCAGTGATCGGCGAGGGACGTGAACAGATGCATGATTTCCTCGCGCCGCTCCTGTCCGAACGGCGCGAGAAGGCGCTCGTCGAGTCGGCGGGCGCGGAGGTTCGCGTCGTGGAGGGTCCGTTCGCCCTCCTCCGTCAGATGGAGCAGCTTGCGCCGGCCGTCGTCCGCGGCCGTCCTGCGCACGATCAGTCCCCGGTTCTCCAGCCGCCGGGCCACGTCCGCCATCGTCGACGTGTCCAGGGAGACCGCCGACGCCATCGAGCGCTGGTCGCTGCCCGGTGCCGCTTCGACAGCCTGGAGCACCGCGAACTGCGGACCCGTGAGCGTCGGGTCCACGGCACGGATCCAGACCGCGAGATACGCCTGGTACAAGCGGCGGACCTGGTAGCCGGGCGCGGCCGTGAGCGCCGGGGGAGGCCCGGGAGGCGTGGACGTCGGGGTTGCGGTTTCGTCACCCATGGAGCCCACTTAAGCACGGCAGTTGATCGAGTCGGCAGCCGGACCGGTGATCTCCGGGAACCCGCGCGCCGGCGTCACACCAGCATCGGGCGCAGTACCCGGCGCAGGGCGGCGAGCGCGGCGGACGGGTTGTCCCAGAACAGCATGTGACCGGCGTCCGGGATCTCGGCCAACGCGGCCGACGGCAGCAGCCGGGCCGCCTCCGCCGCGCCCTCCGCGGTGACGACAGGGCTGTCCGCGCCGTACAGGAGTGCCGTGGGGCCGGGAACGGAGGGCCACCAGTCGAAGAAGTCCTCGCTCTCGAAGCCCCGGTGCGTTGCGGTGACGGCCTCCGTGTCACAGCTGGCCAGCCAGCGCGCCCGCAGCTCCTGCTCACGGCGCGGCCAGCGCGGCCAGGACCGGGCCACCTCGTCCGCGTCGGTACCGCGTCGCGCCTGCGCCAGCTGGTCGAGAAAGGCGGCCAAGGGGGTGGGGTAGGGCCCGCGTCCGGGGCCGCTCATCGGTGGATCGCCCAGTACGGTGCCGCGCAGTGCCACCTTGGCCCGGACGGCGGTCACGGCCGCGATCCGCGCACCCATGGAGTGCCCGAGGAGGACCGGCCGGTGGAGACCGAGGCCCGCTACGACCGCCTCGGTGTCCTCGGCGTACTCCTCCAGCCCGTACGAACCACCGCCGTCGGACAGCCCACGCCCACGGACGTCGACCACCAACGGCCTTACCAGAGGCGTCAGTTCACGGGCCACGAAGTCCATCGCGACGGCCGGACCGGTGATGCCGGGCAGCACGACCAGCGGGACGCCGTCACCGCCGTAGTCCAGGACGTGCAGGCGCGTGCCGCCCGAGCGGACCCAGCGGCTGGTGGCGGGGACGTCGGCGAGATCGGCCAGCGCCGACTGGGCCAGCAGGCGGGTGGGTGGGGGCATGGGGTTCTCCAATTACGCAGAGCAGCAGATGGGGTTACCGGGCTGTCCTGGGCAGTCCGTCGAGATAGCCGACGGCGTCCTTGAGGTCGATCACGTCGCCGTACTTGGCCTGGATGTCGAAGAGGTTCGCCTCGTGCGGACCCTGCGCGCGGTCGCCGACGCACTCCCTCGGTACCAGCACCGGGAAACCGGACTGCACGGCGTCCACGGCGGTGGCCCGTACGCAACCGCTGGTCGTCGCCCCGCAGACCAGTACCGTGTCGCAGCCGAGTCCGGTCAGCAGAGCGGCCAGAGACGTGCCGAAGAACGCGGAGGCGCCCTTCTTCACGATCAGATGGTCCCGCGGTGAGCGAGGCAGTCGCGGGTCGAGCGCGACCTCCTCGCCGCCCTCGACCAGGCTCCGCATGCCCTGGGCCTTCTGTAGCCAGGTGACGGCCTCGCCCGCCGCCTCGGCCGGTGTGTAGGCGATCGCGGTGAACACCACCGGTACGCCGGCCGGACGCGCCACCGCGATCAACTCGCCGGTGGCCGCGACGACTTCGGTGAGATCGGCCCCAGAGGGGAAGTCCGGTTCGGTGAAGCCGCGCGTCAGGTCGACCACGACGATCGCGGGACGGCTGCCGCGGCGCACGGATGCCCCGAACCCGGCCCGCCGGTAGGTCTGTTCCGTCTCCTGCCCGTACCGCGCGTCGCTCATGACGTCCTCCGAAGGGTGCGCAACTCCCGTGCCTGGGCGCCGAGTCGGCCGAGCAGCCAGCCCTCCAGGACACCGACGGCGAACGCCCCTGCCACCAGGCCGTACTTGGCGGCTCGCGGGCCCAACAGCAAGGCCAGACCGTCGAGATCGGAGTCCTGTGCCACAGCCGGTCGCGCTGCGGCGGGCGCGATCGGGGGCGCGGACACGGCAGGGGTGGTTCCTACGGCCCGGTCCTGGTCCAGCAGGCTGCCCAGGTTCCGCGCGAACTGCTGGAGGATCCGGTCCGACACCGTGACGATCGCGCCCTTGCCGAACTGGACGATCTTGCCCCGGATCACCAGGTCCGTGGAGAGCTGGAGCAGCGCTCCCTCGGGCGCCGCGAGGATGTCGAGAGAGACCTCCGCCTCCGCGTCGCCGCTGCCGTGGGTGTCCGTACCGCGCGCGTGCACCCGCAGGCGCCGGCGCTCGGCGTCGATCTCCAGGAAACGGACGGTGCCCGCGTACGAGGCGCTGATGGGACCCACCCGGATCTTCACCCGGCCTCGCCAGGTGTCGCCGTCCTGCCCGTCGAGCGCGGCGCCCGGCATGCAGGAGGCGACCCGTTCGACGTCGTTCATCAGGGCGAAGACGTCGTCGGGGGAGGCCTGGATCGGCACGGTGTTGGTGAGCTGCATACGTCAGTGCTCCTTGCCGGCAGGGCTGTCGCAGGTGTCGGCGCACGTCCCGCGCCGAGTTGTCGCGCAGGCGTCGATCGCCTCGACGATGGTCTGGTAGCCGGTGCACCGGCACAGGTTCGAGGCGACCACCTCGCGGATCTCCTCCTTGGTCGCCTCCGGCCGCTCGGCGAGGAACCCTTCGGCGAGCATCAGGAACCCGGGAGTGCAGAATCCGCACTGGAGCGCGTGGTGCTCGCTGAACGCCCGTTGCAGATCGTTGAGTTCACCGCCACGGCCGTCACTGCTTCCGGCCTCACCGCCCTCCGAAAGCGACTCGACCGTGCGGATCCGCGCCCCCTCGGCCTGCGCCGCGAACATCAGGCAGGCGCGTACGGGCCGTTCGTCGACCAGGACCGTGCAGGCGCCGCAGATCCCGTGCTCGCACCCGACGTGCGTACCGGTCAGCCGCAGCTCGTGGCGCAGTACGTCGACGAGGGTGCGGCGGGGCTCGGTGATCACGTCGTGCCGCTCGCCGTTGACGTCGAGGGTGATGAGCTGGAGGTCCGGGTGGGTCACCACGGGGTCGGTGTTCATGAGGACAACTCCAGGCTCGGGGCGCCGTTCAGCGCGCGGTGCACGGTCTCGGGGGTGATCGGGGTGCGGTCGAGTTCGACGCCGGTCGGGCGCAGGGCGTCGTTGACGGCGTTGAGTACGGCGGCGGGCGCCCCGATCGTGCCGCCCTCGCCGGCACCCTTCGCGCCGGTCTCGGTGAACGCGCAGGGCGTCTCCAGGTGGTGGATCAGCACGTCGGGGATCTCGTGCGCGGTGGGCACCTTGTAGTCCATGAAGCCGGTCGCCGACGGCTCGCCCTGGGCGTCGTACGTCACCTGCTCGAACAGCGCGCCCGCGATGCCCTGCGCGATGCCGCCCCGGCACTGCCCTTCGACGACCTGGGGGTTGATGGCGACCCCGCAGTCCTCGACGCACACATACCGCAGGATCTCCACCTGCCCTGTGCCCGCGTGAAGTTCGACGACGCAGGCGTGCGTGGCGTTGGAGAAGGTGCCGTCGTTGAAGACGTCGAAGGTGGCGGTGACCGAGAGGCCCGGCTCGATGTCCTTGGGCAGCAAGTGGGCCTGGAGGTAGGCGATGTCGGCGATCTCCTCGTAGGTGAGGACGTCTTGTGCGTTACGGCGGCGGGCGGCGCCCTCCGCCAGCTCCACCTCGTCCGGGGCAACTCCCCAACGGGAGGCGGCGATCGCGCACAGCTTGTCGCCGAGCTTCGCGGCGGCCAGGCGTACGGCGCTGCCGCCGATGGTGATGGAGCGGCTGGCGAAGGTGCCGAAGCCGTAGGTGATGCGGTCGGTGTCGCCCTGATGGAGTCTCACCTTGGCGATGTCCAGGGCGAGTTGGTCGGCGACGATCTGAGCCATCGTCGTCTCGTGGCTCTGGCCGTGGTTCATGGTGCCGGTGGTGAAGGTGACCGCGCCGCTGGTGTCCATCCGTACCTCGGAGATGTCGAAGCCGGGCACCACCCGCATCTTGCGCTGCGCGAAGGCCGCCGAGCCGTACCCGGTGCGCTCGCTGAAGCACGAGTAGCCGATGCCGATGTGCCGGCCCTCGGCCGCCGCCGCTGCCTGCTTCTCGTACCAGCCCTCCTCCCGGACGGACCGCTCGCACAGGTCGAGCGACTCCAGGTAGGACCCCGGGTCGTAGGTGATGCTGTTGACGCCCTTGTACGGGAACTCGGTGATGACGTTGCGGCGGCGGATCTCGACCGGATCCAGGCCGAGTTCGCGGGCGGCGCGCTCGAAGAGCCGCTCCATGACCATCACGTACTGCGGTCGGCTCACCCCGCGATACGGCCCGGTGGGCGCCTTGTTGGTGGTGACCGCCCGGCCGCGCACCCGATACGCGGGCAGCTTGTAGACGCCGGGCATCTCGGCGGACGCCATCAACGGCTCGATGCCGGCCGTGAACGGGTAGCAGGAGTACGCGCCCATGTCGCAGACCACGTCCGTGTCGAGCGCGAGGATCCTGCCCTCGGCGTCGAAGGCCGCGCGCGCCCGGTAGTGCTGTTCGCGGGCGAGGAACGAGGCGGACAGGGCGTCCTTGCGGTCCTCGATCCACTTCACCGGCCGCCGGAGTCGCAGCGCTGCTGCCGCTGCGGCGATCTCCTCGCGGCCGACGACGCACTTCTGGCCGAACCCGCCGCCCATGTCGGGCACCACGACCCGCACGGCACGCTCGTCGAGACGCAGACAGCGGGACGCCACCGTCCTCACCTGGTGCGGGATCTGGGTGCACGTGTGCACGACGAGCTGTTCCTCGCGGTCGTCCCAGTGCGCCACGGCGCCCCGGGTCTCCAGCGGCAGCGCGTTCTGCCGTCCGGTCCTGGTGTCGACCTCGACGACGCAGGGCGCGGACGCGAAGACCTCGTCGATGCCGTCCGTCGCGAAGAGCGAGACGTCCACCAGCGTGTTGTGCGCGGCTTCGGCGTGGACGAGCGGCGCGCCGGCCGCGAACGCCGCCTCCTCGGACATGATCGGCGGCAGCGTGGCGTACGAGACCTTCGCCGCCTCCAGACCGTCCTCCGCCGCGTACGCGTCCCGGGCCACGACGATCGCGATCGGCTCACCGACGTACCGGACCTTGTCGCCGGCCAGGACCGGCATCGCGGTCGGGACGAACTCCGAGAGCGGGCGCCCCAGTTGAGCGACGATGTCACCGAGTTCCAGGTCTTCGGCCGTGAACACCGCGACGACGCCCGGGACTTCGCGCACCGCGGACACGTCCACCGAGGCCAGCTCGGCGTGGGCGACCGTGCTGCGCACGAACTGGGCGTGCAGCATGCCGGGCAGCGCGATGTCGTCGACGAACCTGCCGCGCCCGGCGAGCAGGCGCGGATCCTCGCGGCGGCGAACCGCCTTGCCCACCAACTTCCGTTCATTCATGGGGACATCGCTCATCGGGACACCGCCTCCTCGCAGGCGCGCCGGACCAGGGTCCGGACGAGTTGCTTGCGGTAGTGCGTGCTGCCGGACGCGTCGGCGGGCGGCTCCACTGCCTCCGCCGCAGCCGACGCACACGCCTCGAAGGAGCCGCCGCTCATCAACACCTCCTCCGCCTCCGGCACTCGGACGGCGGCGGACGCCACTCCGCCGAGCGCCACCCGGCCCCCGCGCACCTCGCCGTCCTCCACATCGAGGTCGACCGCGGCGGCCACGAGGGCGAAGTCCCCGCGCCGCTCAGCGAATTCGGTGAGTGCGGCGTGCGGTGCGGGGCGCGGGAAGACGATCTCGACGAGGATCTCGTCCGGGTCGAGGGCCGTTGTGTAGTAGCCGTGGAAGAAGTCCCCGGCAGGGATGGTGCGTTCACCCTGCGGCCCGCGCGCCACGAACTCCGCGCCGAGCGTCACCGCGAGCAGACACCACTCGGCGGTGGCATCACCGTGCGCCATGCTGCCGCCGACCGTGCCACGGGTGCGGATCGGGAGGTGTCCGATCCAGGTCATGGTCTTCCGCAGGACCCCGAAACCCGCCCCCAGCACCCCGGCCGGGTCGCTCTCCACCGTGTGATGGGTGGTGAGCGCCCCGATGCGCAGTCCGCCGTCGGCGGTCCGGTGCATCCGGTCCAGTTCCCGCAGGCCGCCTATGTCGACGAGGTGGCGCGGCCGGGCCAGCCGGTAGTTCATCATCGCGACGAGGCTCTGTCCGCCGGCGATGACCTTGGCGTCGTCGCCGAGTTCGGCCAGCAGCCGCGCGGCGCCGTCGACGTCGCGGGCCCGGTGGTACTGGAAGGGGGCGGGCTTCATGGTCCTCCGTAAGTTGATGGGCGGTCCGGGAGGCCATGCCTCAGAGCGCGGGCTGCTCGGCGACGCTCAGCCTCGGGAGGGCCGACGGCTCCTCCTCGTCGGCGTCGAGGACCCGGCCCTTCGTCTCCGGTGCCGCGAACGCCATCCATACGACGGCCAGCAGCACCGCCACCCCGAGCACCGCGAACGTCGTCGCCAGCCCCAGCGCGGGCCACATGAGCGAACCGAACAGCATCGGGGCGAATCCGGTGAGCGCCCGGCTGACCGACGAGGCCCAGCCGAAGCCGCTGGCCCGCAGTTCGGTGGGGTACAGCTCGGAGGCGTACGCGTACAGGGCGGGGATGGTGAGTT
>Ga0307510_10004706_pt1 | contig 16125 bp, 14 predicted proteins | sample 12_EM_MG_FD_207224 | JGI IMG/M metagenome (GOLD analysis project Ga0307510, IMG submission 207224) | Populus trichocarpa ectomycorrhiza microbial communities from riparian zone in the Pacific Northwest, United States - 12_EM | ecosystem: Host-associated > Plants > Roots > Unclassified | place...
ATATCCGCCAGACAGCAGGTGGACAGCCAGCACGCATAACGAAAATAGCTGGAGAGCTAGCGGACCTCAAAGGATCCCTCCCAAATGGATCCATCTCAGATTATGCTCAGAAACAGCGATTTATCGATCCTATGGACTCTAGATTACACCTCAATGTTGAGCCCCAGCTCAGACCAGAAGATACCTGGAACCAGATGGTGGCTGTAGCAGAACGCTATGACGCTACCATATATAGAGCTGGCGGCTACAAAGGCAGCGATAGAAGCCAGGTTTCTAGCAGCAAAACCCATACACCAAAGAAAGAGAATACCTACGGCAAACCCTCTACAACATCAACACCCAGGAACACAGGCAAAGGAAAGGCCCCGGCTAAGAAGAGGACCTATACCAAGTCCAACAAGCCAAGTAAGGCTGAAATGGACTGGCGCAAGGCAGAAGGAGCCTGTTTCTACTGTGGTGAAAGCGGACACATGGCAAATGAATGCCCCAAGGAAGAAGTTAAGACCAACCATGTTCGCCTCTCTGAGGAAAGCCCAGACAGCAGCGAAGGCGAATATGAGCCCGATACAGACAGCACAGAGGAGCTAGATGGCAGCGGGTCTGTCAGGACTTACAAGACTACTGTGGGAACGCTTAAGGGTGGACCATTCCAAGCACTCGAATTCACCATCAACATCAATGGCAAGCCCGCCAGAGCCCTCGCAGATACAGGTACCATTGGTGCTACCCCGATATCCAACAAATTCGTTACAACACATAACATCCCCTACACAGCTAGGAAGAATCCCGTCACCTTGAAGATGGCAGTTAAAGGATCGCGATCAACTAGCAAATTCTCTGTTGAGGTTATGATTCAGCTAGGCAAGATGAGAATCGACAAGGTGCCTATGCTGGTCACGCCAGTATCAGACTATGATATCCTCATCAGTATGGACGATCTCAAAAGGCTAGGAGCGGTCATCGATTGCCAAAAGAACAGCATTTACTTCTCTGAGTAGAAGGTCAGAGTTACCTGTGATGGAAAATCTAGAGCGTCTAGATCAGCCATGACGAAGCCACAGGAAGTACCAGACTTCCTGGTGATGATCCCCAAGGTATTTGTCAAAGAGGTACCTGAGGAACTGCCCCCAGTACGCAAGATAATGCACAGGATAAGCCTCATAGACCGACGAAGCTTTTAAAGACACCCACCTTCAAAGCGCCACAAGCCTTGATGCCTAAATACAAGGCATGGATCAATAAGGAGATGAACGCCGGTATTCTCCATAGGACCAGTGTCCCTGGAGGAGCCAGCATGTTTGTGGAAGCCAAGAGCGATGGCAGGTTCTGACCCCGGGTAGACCTCCGCTTCATCAATGATAACACCCAGGCCGATCACACACAGATCCCAGAACAAAACACGATATTAAATGCAGTAGCCAGAGGACGGTTCTGTAGCAAGATAGATCTCAGTGACGCCTGTTTCCAGACCACAGTGCATCCAGATGACGTGAAGTACAACACTATCAAAACACCCATCGGGGGCTTTACCAGCCAGATCATGATGCAAGGAGACATGAATGCTCCGGGAACCTTTGTGAGGACTATGGAGGACCTATTCCATGACGAATTAGGCAAGAACAGATGGGTCTACATTGACGATATTTTTGTCTTCAGTTACACCTTTGAAGAGCATGTTAAGGACGTTACGAACGCCTGCAGTAAGTTGCAGAACACCGGCTATTATGCCAACCCAAAGAAAAGTGTTTTCTTTGCCACAAAGCATGATATCCTAGGCCATATGATAGACGATAACAGCATCCACCCTGCACCAGAGAAAGTCCGGACCATAATGGACTGGACAAGACCAGAGAGCCAGAAAGAACTGCAGCGATACAATAGAATGGTTAATTATATCTCGCAGTTTATTCCCCACATCACCACCATCACAGCCCCGCTCACAGAGCTGAGTGGGAAGGCTGAATGGCTGTGGACCGATGTGCAGGAAGCAGCCTTCGAAGCGGTAAAACGAGCTGCAGATAAGCACAAAGTCCTAAGACCGATCGACTATCATAAGCCAGATATGATATGGCTGTTTACCGATGCATCGCCTTCAGTTATGGGCGCTTGGATTGGCCAAGGACCAACCAGAGTTGCAGCCAGCCGTGCAGCATTCCACAGCAGGGGGCTGACGCCATCACAAAGCAACTACCCCACACACCAACAAGAAACGCTCGCAACTATTGAGGCTATGGAAGCTTTGGCTCCCCAATTGCTACACAGGCAATTTACACTGGTTACAGACAACGAGAGTCTGACCAAACTCATGACACAAAAGAATTTCAAGGGACGACAGCAGAGATGGCTAACGCACATCAGTCACTTTGATTTTAAAAGAGAATACCAGCCAGGAGCGATCAATTTCCTAGCAGACTACCTATCGAGAATCCATGAGGGAACCCCAGGGCCGTTAGATATAAGCCTCAAGGACCCCACTATCGATTTTGATAGCCTTGAGCTACCTGACTCGACCCAACCCCTACAGATCAATACAAGCTACGCCTCCTCTAGCGATTTTAGCATTGAATCAGACGACGCCATGTACCACTCAGGCAAAGCCCAAACCTCTCCCACCCTTACCAGCAGTGACTCTATGAGTCGCTGCCGCCCTGAATACCTTATGGACGAGATTACCAGCAATGCTGTTACTCGCTCCCAGAAGCGTAAGGCCTCTGCTTCCTCGCCAGCTACATCAAGTGCAGCCAGCAATGATAGCAGAATATCGATTGGAAACTGTTGGGGTGATAATAAAACTCTCCCAATCTCTGGTGAAATGGAAAGACGACACACAGAAATGAGCTGGATGTCATGCACTGACAATGGGTGTGAAATACATAAGAATGAAAAACAAGGTGGAGGCCACTGGCCAATGGACCCTAAGGTCCAGAAGCAGAGTACGAAAACAAAGAGAAAAGAGCAGGATAGGACTTCAACATCGAATACAGCCCTTGAAGCAGGCCAGGCCTCCCTCCCCGATATCCCATACCACTAAGAAGGCCTCCCGCCTTTCCGTATGAACGATACCATCCGAGCCACTCCGCACATGGCCTCGCCGGCCTTTAGTCCGCTTTACAGCCACGCAGGCTATGACTCCGATGAGGCAACCAATGCCAACCAATTCCTAAGCACCCTACACTCCCGCCTTATGGGTATCCTCACCCAGCGAGTTAGAGAAGGCCTTAAGACCGACGCCCTCTACACCAGGGTCAAAGAAACCGATAACAAATTGCACTATTCCATCCGAGATGGCCTTCTACTTGCCCAGAACACCAACGGGTACGAAAACCTTTATATACCGATAGGACCTCTTGAGAAGGGGGTATCCCTACGGGATTTCATCCTCAAGACTGTGCATGAAGTCCTTGGACATTTCTCAGCTTACAAATGCTAATCCTATGCGGCTTGCTTCTTCTGGTGGCCACAGATGTGCCAGGACTTTGTCCTATACGGTCGGTCATGTGATAAGTGCCAGATTAACAACGATCCCACCACCCGACCCTATGGACAATCCCTTACCCTCCCTGACCCTGATGAAGCCTACCAATCCCTAGCCATAGACTTCGCCGGCCCTTTTAACAAATCGGATGGCTATACATATATCATGGTCATAATGGACCGCTTTACCTCCTTCACACTGGCACATCTCATCCCACTCAAGGATGCTGCTACCTCAGAATAGAGTTCGTTACGGGGCGGACAGGGCGCTGAAAAACGCGGGGCCCCGGCCCTTTTCCCCGATCTGCCCCGCTCAACGGCCTGGGGCGGGGTGTCTTTTTCGGCATTCCCTGCCCCTGTCCCCGCTCAGGCCCCCGCCCCACCCATACCCCGGACGGGTCCCCGTTAAAAATCGGTGGTAACAAATTGGGCCCCCTCCAGGGAATAAGTGCGGGTGGGCCCCGAGCGGCGGCGGGGTGGGGATTACCCAAAAAATACCACCCCGGCGCCGTGTAAGGGCGCGCCTGGGGCGTGAAAACCCGCCCCACCCCGCCCCGTAACGAACACTACCTCTGAAAAGATCTTCAAGAAACTCAACAGCACTATCTTTGACGTCCATGGCCTCCCTCTCAGCATTGTCCTTGACCAGGGCTCTCGCTTTACCTCTAAGTTTTGGTCAAAATGAAGAAGTCCCTTGGTATCCAGGTCTGGATGGCGACCCAATACCACCAGCAAACGAATGGCCAAGTTGAACGAAGGATCCGTACCCTCAAACAGCTAATGAGGAACTTCGTTAACCCCAGACAAAACAACTGGTCCGGCGCCCTCCCCGCTATTGCAGCCGCCTAGAACGGCGCCCCCCACGAATCCTTAAACATCTTGCCATACCATGCCCTCTATGGACGTCCCTGGAAGATATTCAACCCTGTCCAGAGATCCGCCACCAAGGTACCAGCTGTGGACAATATCTTAAACGCCCATGAAGCAACAAGCATGGAAGTAGATATTGCCGGAAAGCAAGCTACCTTCCGCCAGACTGTCCAGGCTGACAAACGCCGCAAACCACTAACAGAACCCTTCCAGAATGGCAGCAGAGTTCGTGTGAGAGGCCGCCCTTATACCTCCTCTCCTCGACGATCCAAGAAGTTAGAACCACGCAGGTGCAGACCTTTCAAGGTCCTAGAACATCTACCTGACACAGACAACTACAAATTACACCTCCCGCCCAGAATGGCCTGCCAGAAACCCTACTTCCACGTCTCTTTCCTTAAAGAATACAGAGAGAACGATCCCGATAGATTCAAGTCCCGCAGAATGAACAAGCCAGCACCCATCCTAATCGACAATGCAGAAGAATGGGAAGCAGATTAAATACTCGACTACCGCTGCCAGAACAACAGGCACGAAGTCCTGGTCCACTGGAAAGGCTATGCGAGAGCAGACCACTCCTGGGAACCAATCGAGAACCTCGACCACTCCCTAGAACTCATACAGGAATACTGTGACGCTAACCACCCAGCACAACCTTCGCCCCAGATCACCTCCCACTACATTAAAGCTTCCTGGGAACCTATGGAAGTTTCCTCTACACGCTGCACCACAAACCATTGGCCAGACGACTTCTGGGAACCCTATGATGATGAGGAATATGATTCTAGCAGCTCGGAGCAGGACTATTTCCCCACAGATGACAACAGCCTCCTATGGCACACCGACGAGAGCGCTGAGGACAGCGAAGACTTTGGAATGATTGTTGATTTTTCAGAATAAGGGAATGTAACATGTGTACATGTTCCGGTAACGGTACACAGGAGCGGGCAGTGCAGGATATCCTATCTTTAGTTGATTTATATTTGGTTTATTTGATTTGATTTCCGCTCTGCCACTGTCTCTGAGTCAGATAGGCTATGCTATCGTATTGCTATGTTTACTTTGCTTTGTTGGAAGTTCATATTTAGGATTCTGAGTATGGAATGGTCATGTAACACTGGCGAAGGCTGAGCACTGTTTGTTTGTTTGTTTGTTTGTTTGTTTGTTTCTTTCTTTCTTTGGTCTTGCAGGATTACAGGATTCCGGTATGTGCGCAGCTACTGCTAATGATCTTGATTGTAGGAAGGCTATTGCTCTTGGGTTGTATATTTAAACCAGTCTCCTGGCTAGCAGGAGACAGCAGACTTCGACAGACCTTCAGTCTAAGAATACACTTGGTTGAACGGCAATCCCTGCGTTCTATTTGTCCTTCAACTATTATCTCTTACCTCCGGTCCCTTGAAGCCTCCCTTAGCCCCAGTGCTTGCAGGTCTATCGCCGGTCCTATTCTATTTTCGTTAAACAGGAATAAACCTGTTACAGTATTGTGTTCACCCCCTTTGCTAACCTTCCACATGCATCCAGCCCCCGGTGTGCGAGGCGCCAATGCCACAATGCCGATTCTTGGACGGCCTCCCTATCTGTCGTCACCGCGATTACCCTGTCCTTCTCTTTGCCATAAGAATCATCTCTTTCCAGCATCGTTCTCAGTTTGTAGAGACCATGAATCTCTATTCCTTCGATCGAAGATCTCTGTGCTCCTTGTCTCCTTAGGGATGCGCCTCCCTCATGGTGGCAGTCGACAACCAGGTACAACTTGCGCAGCGGTGACATGGAGAGCAAACTATTACATCTACAGTTGGGCACGTGGAGAATATCATGAAGGATTAGAGTCATCCCGCATTTCTCACCTGCATCCCACATGTTAAGGGTGACATCCCCTCTTCCGAGCGCACTGAGCTCAGAGTTATTTGCAACCCTGATTGTGTGGTTACCCTTTGCAATCGGCGTATACATAGTAAGGGCGTTGCGTGAGCCTGTAACATCGTGACTACTTCCGCTGTCTAGTAACCAATAGTTCACATCTGCAGGAACGTGTGCCGTACTGAATACAGTAAACTGAGATATGTTTGGCGTTTCACCCGGTGCTGCATGAGCAGCCGTCCTAGTTCTGTCCGCCACAACACCCCTTCTCTGATCTGATTTAAACTTGCGCCATGCATTCTTTCTATGGCCCTTCTTCTGGCAATAAACGCAGGTAACAGCCACGTCTTCCCCAGAATTACCACTTGCATTCTGACCATTGAATCTCCTTCTACCAACTTGGTAACTATTGCTCTTGCCCTGAATCGCAAGACCTGTCTCTCGTGTGCCGTCAGCAGTTTTTCTCGATTGAGAGTAGACTTCCTGGCTATGATCCCTGCGATGAGGTCTTCAGGTTTATCGGGTTGAATAATTGTGGCTTGTAGGTCTCGTCACTCTTGCCACCAAGGCGGTAGTCCATTTAACAAATAGAATGTTCTCTCTCGCGCCTTTATCTCTTCACCAGCTTCCGCCCGATCTGCAATAATGGGGTCCAACTCATGACCGTATTTTGCTACAGTTCCGTGAGACTCAAAAGGACAATGGAACAACGATCTCCGCCACAAGTAATGGTCCAGACCCAATGCCTTTTGGTGTTTCGCATTGAGCACCTCACATAGCAGAGCACGGTCCTCGTCAGAGCCGTCAGCATTGTACTGAGCGGAATGTGTGGCTCCATCGAGTTGCGACTTTTACCATAATCCTGTAACACTTCTGTTGATACTTTCTGAGAGCACTAACCATCACTGGATTTGTACTCTCCGAATCGGGTTGAGGTTCTTTTCAAGAGATCATCTACCACATATCTTACTCCTTGAGCTGATCGGCCATCCTTTGCCACCATTGGGTAAAATTCTTATCCCCAAGGAGAGGCAATGTCATCCGCGAAGTAGCTTGGACATCGTATGCATCTGTCATTGCCGCGATAGACAGTCCAACTGATGGGTAGATAGATGGATGAATGAATGGATGAATCGATAAAGAGTAGAGGAAGGCATTATTCGAGAGGTACCACGGTGTAGCAAACCAACCTTCAAACCTGACCCTTTCTGTTTTCGTAGACCATGGGACACGCAGAGGCTCATAACGTGTTGGGATGTGTGTGTGGTACCTTGTATAAGGTGAGATGTTCGTTATAGACTAGTCGTACAAGAAAGAAAGTACTTAAAGGAAAACACCTATCCCAAGCCCGCTCCCGCACAACCAGTGATAGACCTAGCCCACACACAGTAGGCAGTCAGTAAGCTAACCCCTAGACATGACCTAAGTGGGTAGCTGTACCTCAACATTATCGTATAGCTAAAGAGCTAACACTTCCATCACCGTGTCTTTCTTGCTTTCCAAACCACACCGTCAACTTTCCAACAGATTTCGTCCTTCAATCCCTTCCCCTTTTTCAACAACTTACACACCTTTCCTGAACGCTCCTTTCCAAACTTTCCTCATACCTTCTCCTGTTTTGTTATCGCCACAGTGTGACAGTTATTCGTTCCATCTTCTAGCTAACACTAGCCCCAAACCTTTAGTACCCATAGTCTGATTCATGAATCTTCCCAAAACATCGCTGACCCATCTAACCGTTCACACATACACGCCGTTGCTTCAACTTCCATACTTTTCAACACTCGCCAAACGAAGACTCTCCTTATCCTCACTTCCGGTGTAGTAACATTGTCGCAGATATTGAACCTTCGTGAATATTTTAACACGAATTACCAGCTCGAGAGGTTCCAAACCAATCTCATTCTTGTGGGTATCATCGCGTATTGGGACGACAGGATGAGGTGTTACATGCACAAGTCTTTAAGCGGTAGCCTCGGTCGCCGACCCTGCAGAAATAATCTTTCGGTAGAGCAGGAGCCACAAGCACTATAGGCAGCAGTGGTACTGTTGGCCCGCCCAAAGATTATATACCCGGCCTTCCTGCTCAATACTATTATGCCAGAGATTCCCCCATTGTATATCGGTGTACATATGAGACGAACGAAAGGCGTAATCTTCCTCACCAAAACCCAGTGCCCCATAAATCCCATTAATAAATACACTACATAATGCGAACCAAAGCGGTCTGTTTCATTGACCGGCTGATTGCCACATAACAAATTTCTAATAATCCCAGCTTCATACCTCACACTGAGACCTGCACCTCACACCGATATTACTCTTGGACCTCTACCCCCTGATCATACTCCGGAAATAGGTTTTGCGCCTTCTGCCACTTAGGCAGCGATAGCACAGCCATGCGAGCACGGGAAGGCCTGTCGTACTAGCAGGGTTCAGAATAGTCCGACCGGTCAAGTCATGGAGGCAGGACCAGACTGGCCCGTCCTGGTTGATGTGGATGACTGAACCCGACCAACTTGGGTGGTCCGGTCTGGTTCGGACAGGTCCCAGACCAGTCCCTATAGAAGGCCGCATGAGAGTCGGAGTGGTGCATGGGCCAGCGCCCGCTGGGAATAGATGTATAGCAATAGTAGGATTTTAAATCCGCTTACCACGGTATAAATCAACAGGCCCTCAATACAGGTTGATAGAACATCCTGCCGAGGATAGCATGTGGTGGAAATACAATTACCCGATGGATAAGCCGCATCGAATACCAGTATTGTGGCAGGTGGTCATGTAATATCACTCACGTAATGCACGAAAAATAGTGTTGGAATATGGTTTCTTTCTCCTCTCAAATGCTTCCTCTAAGTCTTTTTAATTGTTCCCAAGTCTTGTCCGGGTTTGGTCTTCTTTATACTCTCTTTATTCCTTTCGTTCTTATATGCTTTCTTTGAATGCCTTTGTTCTTTGTTGCGGAAGTTTGGTGGAAGCGGAAGCATGGTAAAGCGGAACCAAGCCACTTTACTATATAGCTTGTCTGTATCTTTCCTATCATTCTAGTAGTCGTTAGTGGTAATCTATGCTCTTGATTGTCGGCTATCATTACTTCTCAGTTGAAACGATCGCGCATTGCTACAAATAGTGTTGGAGCATCCTTCCATATCGGGTATGGTTGACTGCGGGGTGTTATGTAAGCCGGGGAGATGGCGGCGGCGATGCGGCGGCGAGTGAGGCTCTGTGAACAGGGGAAATTGTGACTGCGTCTTTTCTTGTTACATAGCCGGGGTTACCCCCACTTTTCTCTCTCCCTCAATCAATACAACAACAGTCGTTTCAACAAATAGTTCGATACTTGAGAACCTATTTTCGCCAACTCTAATCAAAGCGAGGCACTATCTCCACCGTACAATCCATGCAAACAATAGCTTTTATTAAGAAAAGCCTTATTTGAATCTAACATATTGTGATAAAAATAGCATATCCTATTGCTTGGAGGGCCTGGTCGGACTAGTCCTGGTCGAGTCGGTTTCGATAATCCTGACTATCCAGTGGGTCTAATTTCCACCATTAGACTAGAGTTGACTTTCGACCGGACTAGCTAGTCCAGCCCAGTCTTCCGCCCACCATTCGGAACTCTGGGAAGGTGTGAAGCGAGGAGAAGGTGAGAAGGAAAGCAAAACACGTGGGGTGAAAACATTTTCAGAGCTTGCGCCTCCTTTCGCTAGTTCGTACGTATGCCCCTGCGGCCACTGAGAGCGGGAACATCCCCACCAAGTGCGGCCATCAACTGCTATTTCCAAAAGAACTTGGATGTTGAAATTGTGTTGGTAGTGGGAGCAGGACATTTTTGGTAACTTAGGGCCAATCTGCTATATTGCGCTTACGTGTTTTCCCCCGATTCCCCCCACTCGTCTTGACTAGTATTTAGTCTTTGGTCTTCAACTGAGTGTGCGTACACCACTTGGGCCAAGGTAAAATTTCTGCAGACTGCCGCTAAACAAGGACTAATAACAGAATCTACGTGAATAGAATAACTGTGGGATCTGCCTAATAGTTTTATCCAGGTTTTTCCAGCCCTGGAGAACCCTCTCTTTATTTTATCGTCTCTAGAGCAGATTACAGTGTTAGAGTGTGTGCTAATCGGTCGGTGACTCCAACATGCCTCTTGGGCTCTCGGTTGTTCTAGTTATTATGGTACTTGTATAACATGATATATTTTTTCTGGAATTGCGGCGACCTAAGTTAAATGGCTATAAAGCGAAGGTTGTCAAGTGGAGAGTAATTAGCTGGGCCTTGTGCCTAATCCATTACCTGCCATGGTCTGGAGGAACGCACGCTGATTGAGAGGGCTAGCTAGATGTGCCGCATGCTAATCCGGAAATCACTTTTCGGCTGCTTGTCAAAATATCTTATTCCTTTCCAGATCGTGGAGAAGGTTTATTTTGTCAATTAATCACTGAGCGTGTGAGAGCGCTCGGACGCCCAACTGTATTTAGAATATTTACAGTGCCACTGTCTCAATTTTTAAGCTCCTATAGTCTAGCCAGCGATATTCTGTGCTCGGGTAACCGCACATTCATCCCGCTCGCGAAATAGCCTACTCATCGTACTTAAACCTACATCTCCCTCACATTCAAATTGGCCTTTTCCAGGCCGATCCAACACCCCCTCTGCTCCGGCCACTCGGGACGTATCCCGCCGGCAATTGTGGACACACACAGAGTGCTAGGCCCACCTCGCCCCCCCCCCTGATACCGCGGAAAGTGTCTAAACACAGGTCCTCCGGTGAAACGAGAATACTGTAGCAACCGATCCGAGTTGAGTTAATAATTGCCAAGACACCATGAGTAAAGTGAAATGATATACCTCCAAACACCAAGCAGCATTGCAGTTAAGGCAGAAATCATTATAATTATCTACTTTATATGCTTTGATAATGTCCTTGAGTCTTCTGCTCAGGGTCTCCTCCCCAGCCCACCACCCTCATGTCTTAGCCATTCCTACTTCACAGTATATTTCAGTCTGATACTGGGTAGATTCTATCCCTAGTTTCACTCCCAGCAAAACTTTCACTTTTTAATCTTGAACTTGGTGAAACCTATGACTGGAGCCGTTGATTCATCTATTGTTTCTCCACTGTCCGGCATTAGTTCTTGTTTCGTCTGGTTTTACTAACAATGTCTGACAAACTCTTGTTACAAACTAATCGGGCATGTATTGGGTGGAGGAAAATATTTCTAGTCGTTTTCTTCTCTCATTGCTCGCATGGGATAAAAGCAGGATCTTTTTCCTATTCTTTTAGTCGTTCATCCTCCATTCCTCGTTCATGTCTATACGTTCTTTGTTCTTTCGTCTATACTCAATATATCTACATTCGCTCCCTCATAACAAATTAATAAAACTATGACATACACTACTTAATTATATATAAAAAACCACTTGAGTCCGCTCCTTTCTGTTAAGGTTTTCATGAAGGTTCCATATCGACAACACCAACTGCAACAATGAACGTTTGGCTTGGGACAAGTTTTTGTTAGGAGAATGTTGGATAACATAGGAGTTGAAGCGGTGGTGCGTTTGCGTAAAATATTAGGGGCGGCGGAGATGTTTTGGGATGATGCAGGAACCTGGGCTAGAGGTGCTAAAGGTTTGGAACTAAGAGATGGAATGAACAAGTGTCACACTACAAGGTTAGCAAAACAGGCAAAGGTAGCAGGAATGTTTGGGAACTGAAGAACTCTGCAAGGGTTCCGAATAGTCCGACCGGTCAAGTCTCAGAGGCAGGACCAGACTGGCCCATCCTGGTTGATGTCGATGACTGGACCCGACTAACTTGGGTTGTCCAGTCCGGTTTGGACTGGTCCAAGACCACTCTTTATAAAAGATCGCATGAGGGTCAGAATTGCAGCCATGCCTACAATCGGGAAGAATAGATGTATAGCTATAGAATGATTTTAAAGCCGCTTGCCGCTATAGAAATCAAGTGCCCCCTCAATACAGGTTGATAGAACATCCTGGAGAGAATGGCATGTGGTGGAAATGCAATTACCCGATGGATAAGTCCAATCGAATACCCCTATTGTGGCAGTTGGTCATGTAATATCACTCACTTAATGCATCAAAACAGTTCGATACTTGAGAACCTATTTTCGCCACCCCTAATCAAAGCGAGGCACTATATCCACCCTATAATCCATGGAAATAATAAGTTTTATTAAGAAAAGCAGTATTAGAAAGTAATATATCGTGATAAAAATAGCATATCCTATTGCTTGGCAGGCCTGGTCGGACTAGTCCTCGTCGAGTCGGTTTCAATAATCCTGACTGTACAGTCGGTCTAATTTCCACCATTAGACTAGACTTGACTTTCGACCGGACTAGCTAGTCTAGTCCAGTCTTGCGCAGACCATTCGGAACCCTGAACTCTGCGAATAAACGAAACAGAGGTGAGAGATGAAGGGATGCATTGTTTGGGAAGAGGTTTGAGTGTGTTATGTGGAAAGAAGGAGACGGTGATGGAATGAGTGTGGAGAACTTGGACAAAGTTGAAGGAATGTTTTCTAGTCAACTTTGTGGATATATGGGACACCGCTGGCGATGTTGAAAGAATAGGAACCAAAGTTACTCCCGACTATGATAGCCTATTTTTCAGACTTTAAAATTGCTTCCTCTGTATTGTTTTATTTTTGAAAATATTCCAAGATTTGGTTGACTAGTTCAAGATCCCGTTTGGCCTGTTTGGAGGACCCTGTTTGACTCGCTTTGCACTATAACAACCGCATCCCCACTCATTACCTTACACATAATCTTCCCTTCGCCCCAACCCCCGAAATGAAAGCGCCTCACAACACGGGGAAAGACTAACCAATGGCGCAGAACTCGACTCAGAAATATCCCCATAAGGCGCCAGCCTATCCCCCAGCGAGTCGGTGTTTATTGTCAATCGCGGCCAGCGCCGTGGTCACTGACGGCGAGGTTTTTTATAGAGCATTCGGTCCAAAGATAGGTGACGTCCATCGGAATTAATCGCCCGGATGATCGGGGGTTATGGGAGATATGTGGTAATGTGCGTCCAGGTTTGTTCATTTTGTGCCGCGGGCCGGAAAGGTTGCGGAATGGAAGTTGTCGCGCTAGTAGTCATGGTTCCCAATGGTGGGCGGAAGACGGGACTAGACTAGCTAGTCCGGTCAAAAGTCAAGTCTAGTCTAATGGTGGAAATTAGACCGACTGGACAGTCAGGATTACCGAAACCGACTGGACCAGGACTAGTTCAGCCAGGCCTCCAAGCAATAGGATATGCTATTTTATCACAATATGTTAGATTCAAATAAGGCTTTTCTTAATAAAAGCTATTGTTTCCATAGGTTGCAGAGTGGAGAAAATGCCTCGCTTTGATTACAGGTGGCGAAAATAGGTTCTCAAGTATCAAACTATTTTGCGTGCATTACGTGAGTGAAGTTACATGACCTCCTGCCACAATACGTGTATTCGATGCAACCTATCCATTGGGTAATTGCATCCCCACCACCTGCTATCCTCTCCATGATTCTCTATCAACCTGTATTGAGGGCCTGTTGATTTATAACGTGTCAAGTGGCGTTAAACCCTACTATAGGTATATATCTATTCCCCGAGAGCGCTGGCCCTGGTACCACTCCGACTCTCATGCGATCTTCGACAAAGACTGGTCTGGGACCTGTCCATACCAGAGGGGGCCACCCAAGTTAGTCGTGTTCAGTCATCGACATCAACCAGGACGGGCCAGTCTGGTCCTGCCTCCATGACTTGACCGGTTGGACTATGTGGAACCCCCCGCCTTCCTCTCTGTACACAAATTTCCCCAAGTCTTTCCTTCCACCAAGTTGACATCAATCAATCATGATTCTCATCCCCACCTAACTGGTTTCAGTCCACTGCGTGAAATCCTCACCGTAAATCATTACCTCCGCAACCAAGATTTTCAAAAAGTACGAAACAGACCAACACGAGTGATATCTCGTGATCAACCCTCTGAGCCTAATCCGAGCAGGCTTGACAGGGTAACACGATCCCCTGTTTCGGAAATGATCACAAGTGAGCCGAACTGGAAGGCGAGAACAAGAGAGAAATTGAAGGTCAAACAAGCGTCGTGTCAAGACTAGCTTTATTAGCCCTGTTTCGCTGTGTAGAAAGCGGCATGTCAAAAAGAGGAGAAGAGAAAAGAAAACAGAAGAGAGTGAACAAAGAAGACAAGCGAGCTCCATAACCAATGGCAGCCAAGAAACCCTCTGACTAAGCTGCAGCGAACAACCCATGATATCCAACACCATGTTTGTTTAATAGTACATGAGCATGAAAATTATCCTCCAATTTACACTCCTTATTCCCAACCGTCTCACACACCGCGAATTGAGCAGTCCACGCTGATACTTAGATGCCACGCTTCACAGTGGCTGTCCAGCACCTGATTAGTCTGAAACAAAGATCGCCAGGTGCAACCTGGCTTGCTCCAAAGATATGTCGTTCCCTCAAAACCAGCTTGCGGTGTAATGGGACATTATTAGGGGGGTCGTGAGTTCATGGGGGGGTTGCGGCCTTTCTAATAGCATCGTCATTTATGTATGATACTAGTACATCGTTAGCAGCAAGGTATGTCCATGAACATCAGAAGACAAACTTGCACTGTAAACATTTGTCCAGTGAAGGGAAATCTCTATGGGTCGTCAGAAATAGTCGCCGTGGTTTCTCCTGACACCCTAGGATACGAAGGAAATTTTAGGCCATCACATTCGAGTGAATATCGACAGACAAACCTTGCGGGGCGGGGGGAGCGGTAGCGACAAATCTGCGTGCCTCTGGCCGCTGCATTTCTTGTAGTATGTACAGCCCCTGGAAATATTTCATTAGTATTCTTCTTATTTTCTCTGTATTCTAGACAACAAATTGAGGCCGGGTTGGTACAACCCATCGCCAATTGGGCAATGTACAAAGGATCCTGGGGCACGGCATGGCCAACTGCCTCGGAGGTCTCCGGATTATGGTTCCGCCGGTTGCCCGGCCATCGCGGGGTCATAGCTCAAGAATATAGGACCCATGGGCCCCGACCAGAACCATCTCTCCCGGCTCACCCACACCTTCAGATCATCATTGTTCCTACAACTCGCGTTCATCACCTTTCCTACAGCGTTCTTCATTTCCCTCCCGCCACCCGTAGCAGACACTGAGGCGCCCCCATTGCCACAGCGGGATATATCAGCGGTAACGATCTCCCCAGGCAAGGGCAGCGATACACCCCACCAAAGCCTCCCTGAGTGGAACTTGACTATTGGTGGATAAGGACGAAGACCTGTGTTGTTTTTCCTTCTGGCGTTGTTCTCTTGGGTTTTCCTTGAATTTCCTTTCTTCTCTCTTCTAGTCTCATCTAATACACTTACTTCGCTTTGGAAAATTGGTAATTGATTATGCAATACCCCGGGAGAGACACACTCGGGAAAGGTCATCTAAACCGCTGAGGGTACAAGTAGTGATATCATGATTGGTGAAGATAACGTTAGAGGAAAATTTAAAAAGCATCTATCCACACTAACCAATACAGTGCGGAGTTTCGGAATTAATATCATCGCAACCACCATCACCATATTTACGGGTTCGTACTTGATGCCACAAACCGCACGGAATCCATGTTCTGGAAGAAATTTTTTAGATGGAAGTACCTCTAAAAACAACGCCTCTATGCATGAACAATACATGAATTTTTTCAAGCCGCAGAAAAAACCCCCAACAGATACTTTGCATAGAACAAGCGAAAACATGAACGAAACTGGATCGGTGAGTAAAACGCGGCACAGGGGAATTCAAAAGATATTTAACTTGTTTCAAACTAGGACCCAATCCAACCAGAAAACTCCACCGGTGAAGTTTTACCCCTGAATATCAATCCCTCCGCGCGGG
>Ga0307510_10004707_pt1 | contig 16123 bp, 11 predicted proteins | sample 12_EM_MG_FD_207224 | JGI IMG/M metagenome (GOLD analysis project Ga0307510, IMG submission 207224) | Populus trichocarpa ectomycorrhiza microbial communities from riparian zone in the Pacific Northwest, United States - 12_EM | ecosystem: Host-associated > Plants > Roots > Unclassified | place...
GACCAGGACGGTGTGATCGTCAGCGGCCAGCCGTCCGACACCGCCGCGCCGCGCACCGCGAGACGCTCCATGATGAGTTCACCGCCGCCATCCACCGTCCGGGCACTGCCCGGCACGCCGATATCGGCAACAACCACGGCGCGGCAGTAGCTGTTGCCGGAGAGGTCGGCCCGGCTGATCACGAAGGCGACGCGACGACCATCGGGCGACAGCGCCAGCGCGCTCGGCGCGTTGCTGTTGGAGCCATCGGGCTCGCCGACGTTCCTCAGCTCGATCAGGTCACGCGCGGTGATGTCCCGGAGCGCGCCATGCGTGGGCCGGGCAAGCGGCAGGACGCCGCCACAGTCGGCCGCCGCCGGCGCCGCGGCGAGGCTCGCCAACAGCGCGAGCGAGATCGATCCAACCCTCACCATTTCTTGGACAGCGACAGGCTGACGACCCGGCCGAACGGCGAATAGTTGGTCGAGTCATAGGGAGTGTCGATATATTGAGTCGTCGCAATGACGCTCGGCCCTTCGTTGAACAGGTTCTGCACCGACAGGATCACGTCGATGCCGCCGAGCGCGCCATGGTGCGACGGTGTGCGGTAACGCAGCGTCAGGTCGATCGGCGTCATGCCCGCGATGCGCGTCGGCACGCCGGTACGGATGTCGCGCACCGGTCCGATGAAATTCAAATCGCCGGTGAGGCCGATACTACCCTGCTGCCACCCGATCTCGCCGCGCCCGCGCAAATGAGGCGGACTGAACAGAATGCCGGCCAGCTGTGTCACGGGTTGCGCAGCGCTGACCTGCTGCTCGCTGACGAGATAGCTGAGGTCGAGCGATGCATGCGCCGTGCCGGCGCCCATGGCCGAACTATATTGGGTGGCGAGGTCGACCCCGCGCAAGCGCTGGCTGCCGGCATTGACGTTCGTGTCGCGCACGATCGCCACGACCGTTGCCGGATCGTAGGTTGCCGTGCCGGTGGCGTTGGTGAAGGAAGCCGCACCGGCAATGAACGCGGCCTGCGCCGCCGCGCTCGGCGCAAGCGTCACATAGCCGCCATAAGACGGGTCGGTCAGCGCCTTCGACAGGAACGGGATCGGCGTGACGATGCGGTTGCGATAGTCGATCGAGAAGAAGCTCACCGATGCCGTGAACCCCGTCAGCGCGCGCGGGTGGAAATCGAGCGTCGCCGACCAGTTGGTCGACCGCTCGGGCTTGAGGCCGGCATCGCCACCTTGCGACAGCAAGGCCGTCGACCCGGTTGGGAAACCCGATCCACCAACCTGACTGACGCTAAGGAGATACGAGAATGTGGGTTGATATTGCTGGTACAAGGTGGGCGCGCGGAACGACTTGCCCCAACTCGCCTTCAGGTCGACATCCGGGACGGGCGAAAACACGGCCCCGAACTTCGGCGTCGCGACCGAGCCGATACCGGGATAGCGTTCGTAACGAACGGCCGCGCTGAGCAGGAGATGCGGGACGACCGGCAGTGACAGTTCGCCGAACCCGTAATAGCTGTCCTGGGCATGATCGATCGTGTTGGTCGTGGCACCGGTGACCCGCCTGAATCCGTTGCGACGGTATCCCAAGCCGACCGCGAGCTTCGCCGTGCCGCCCGGCAGGGCAAGCAGGTCACCATTCCCCGACAATTCGGCCGAGGTGCCGCGATTGCGGTAAAAGCCGGCTCCACCGTTCACGGCCGTGTTGCCGAAGAAGTAGGTCAGCCCGTAATCGACCTGCTCGCCGCCATAGCTGCCGGTGAGCGACAATCTCCACGCGCCGGGAAGGTCGAGATCAAGCGCCGGGGCGATGCCGAACGAGCGCGAGCGCGTGACCTGGTTGCCCCTGCTGACCGCGGGGTCGCCGACCGCGTTGAGCGGATAATTCACATTGGTCCAGCGCCGGCCGTACAGGCCATCGACCGAGAGCGTCAGGTTCGGCGCCAGCGTCTGATAGACGCGCGCGAGTGCCGCGTGCCGTGAGGCGGCGGGGTACAGCGTAAGGTTGGGCCGCACCCGTGCCGCATAGTCGCGCTGGTTCGAAAGGATCTGCGTGTTGTGATCGAACTCATAAGCGGCGAGCACCCCGCCGCTTGCCCAATGCGTGCCCGCGGTCAGGGCATATTGCTGCGCGAAATTGCCGCCATCGGTCGATCCGCCGAGCTTCGCGCTGGTCTCGACACCGTCGAAATGCCGGCGCAGCACGACATTCACCACGCCGGCGACCGCATCAGAACCGTAGATGGTCGAGGCACCATCGGGCACAATATCGAGGCGCTCGATCGCCCCGAAGGGAATGGCGCCGATGTCGATGCTCTGGTTCGCCGCGCTGTAGGAGAGCCGCTGCCCGTCGAGCAAGGTCAGCGTCGCATCGCTGCCGATGCCGCGCAGATTGACCGAACTTCCGCCGCCCAGATCGGTGCCGCTGTCTGCGGGCACGTTGAAGCCGACACCCGGATTCTGGCCACCCCCGAAGCTCTGCGGGATGGCGCGAACGACGTCGGCGACCGATGTGCGTCCGGCGTCGCGCATTGCTTCGCGCCTGACCTGGATCTGCGGCGATGCGCTCGGCGCGCTCCTGATCCGCGAGCCCGTAACCGTCACATCGGGCGTGGTCGCGGGTACCTCATCGCCCCGCCCCACCGACTGGTCCGCCGGCTCGATGACCAGGCCGCCCCCCACGACACGCGCGCGCAGGCCGGACCCCGCAAGCAGGGCCCGCACCACTGCCTCAACCGAATATTCGCCATCGAGTGGCCCCGCACGTCGTCCGTCGAGAAGTTCGGCTGGCGCCGCGATACTCTGCCCGGACTGCACCGCGACGCTGCGCAGCGCATCGGCCAGCGATTGCGCCGGGAGGTGGTAAAGCCGCGTGCCCGCGTCCTGGGCCCATGCGGCGGGCGAAACCGCCGCCATCGTCACGGCACCGAGCAGCGACCCCGCATGCAACCCTTTTCGAAACGCCTTCATGTCATCCTCCCCGCTGCGATGCACGAAAGCGGCATCGTTCGAGGGCGCTGACACCCGGGAGCGCTTTTACCCTGGGATTTTATTTTTCGGCGGCGAGCCTATCGCTGCGGATGGCGGTCGAGGACATAGCCACCGTCGGCGCCGCGCCGCAGGCCGAGCCCGAATGTCGCGGCCAACATGCGCGCCACCTCGTCGGTCCTTGCCGGCCTGATCGTACCGGTAAAACGCAGATCGCCCGCGGCCTTTCCGAGCACGATCTTCACGATCGCGTAGCGATTGACGGCAGTGACGACGTCGGCGAGCCGCGCATTCTCGAACGACAGCATGCCGGTCCGCCACCGCGTCTCGGCGGCAGGCAATATCCGCGGCGCGCCCAGCCCGCCACCCTGCTGGGCTGTCAGGGCCTGCCCCGCACCGAGCACCCGATCAGCACCGGCGCGGTGCACTTGCACCTCGCCGCGCAACGCGCCGACGGTCATCGCGCCATCCGCAAGCGCCACATCGAACTCGGACGCCAGTGCGGACACCGTCCCGGCTTCGGTTTCGACGATGAACGCGTTAACGGCTGAAGCGACCACGAATCGTGCCCGGCCGCGCACGAGGCGAAGCTTGCGTGAAGCGGCGCCGATAGAGCCGCTCACGGCGCTGTCGCTGTCGAGAATGACGGTCGACCCATCAACAAGTCTGACAGTGCGGATTTCGCCGACCTTGCTGGCCAGCGCGATCGCCTCGGCCGGCGAAGCGCCAAAAAGCCCAAGCGTGCCGATCCCGACGGCGAACACCATTAACAGCAGGGCGGCCGCAAGACCGACGAGGATCGCGCGTCGCGGATGGCGCGACGGACCGGCAGGTGATGCGGGGCGGACGGAGGCCGGTGCGCGGCCGAGCATCGCCATCGCGTCCCATGATGACAGAAGATCGTCGTAGCTGCGAGCGTGGGCAGGATCGGCGCTGTACCAGCGTTCGAACCCGGCCTGGTCGCGCATGCTGCCGCGCAGATTGACGAGCCAGGCAGCCGCCTCCCGTTCGATCCGTTCCGACGTCACGCCGGGCTCGTCGCCGCTCATTGGCGGCCGGCCGCCCTATGAAGCTGGGCGATCGCCTTGGTCATATGCCACTCGACACCCTTCACGCTCAACTCCATGCGCTCGGCGATCTCGGCATAGCTCGCGCCGTCGATGCGGTGCGCCATGAAAATCTCGCGAGTCTTCGGATTGAGCTTCTCCATAGCCGCTTCGAGCCGCCCAAGCATATCGCGCGCTTCGAGCATCGCGGTCATGTCGGTCGCGCCCGCCGCCGGATGGTCGGCGATATCGTTCTGCGCGATCGAACGGTGGAAGGCCGCCCGCGCCCTGTTACGCAGCAGATTGCCGGCGATCCGCGACAGGTAAGCCTCTGGTTTGTGGAACAGCTTCCCTCGGCCAGCATCGGCCAACCGGACAAAGCTGTCCTGGACGAGGTCATCGGCATCGTCGCGCCCGGCGCGGCGACCGAACAGGCGCATCAGGCGGGGCGCCTGGGCACGGTAGAGGACTTCGAGCGAAGGCCCCCGTGCCTGCGGCAAACAACCCACCGGCGGCAAGGGGTCATCCTCGGACAACCGGGCTGCGCCGTTGCCCTCACCGGCTGCGGGATTGAACGTCATGCCGCGCACCCAAAGGTGGTACGAACCGGCATCGGTGATCGACTGCAATCTCGCATGCTGGCTCCGCCTCCGTGATGAGGCGGGCCGGCCAAAGCCGGGTGTTAAGACACGTGCTTGACCACGCGCCGACGCTTTTAGCCGCAAAGCAGCCTGGACATATGCGTCAGCCACCCGGCCGCGGCGATGCGCGGATTTCGGTTTCGTCAAGCAAGGGTCTTACGCCTCGGCGTCCCCGTAGCTGAGACGCTGAGCCAGATTAGGCCTAGAAGCGGGATATGCAAGTCTTCGGAATCGCGCGACAATAACTTGATCCGGTTCGCTATCGATCGGCGATTCGAAGCAACGGCCTGATGAGCAGCGTCAGCGGTTTACGGTGCTTCTGCGTCCATGCGCGAACGCGACCAGGCCAGCAGATCGTCGATATGATACTGAACCATCCGCGCATGGCGGCGGGGCGCGGGCCCCTCGTGGCGCCCGCGCATGCGCTGAAGAGTACGCGTCGATAAGCCAAGGAAGTGCGCCGCCTGGGCGGTGTTGAGATAAGGGCTCCCCTGCCGCGCACGTTCCGCGCGTGCGATATCGTCGTCCATCACGCCTGCCTCGTCTGCCGCAGCGCTCCATTGCCACCGGTGATCGAAATGGCAGGCCGACACCGGCATCGGCAGGGTCGGATATCCTGCATCGCGTCTGCGACCCTGCTCCGCTGAGGCTGCGGCTCGACGCCCGGTAAGGGCCCTGCCGGTCGCAATGGCGGCACGTGGCGAGGTGTGGCGGCGTAACGCCACTAATCCATGGCGCGGCGCACCGCCATTGTCCGGGTCGGGCCGATGCCCTCAACCCAGACAGCCGAGGCGCTCCATGTCGCGATCATCCCTTTTCCCTTCACGCCCTCCGGCACCTGGCAGGGCATTCCCGGCGCTCTGCGCCGGCTCCGAAAGCAGGGCTGCAAAGCCGACTTCAAGGCGTGCGCTGACGCGTTTTCTGGCTCTCCTGCTGCCGATGACGCTCGCCTCGCCCCCCGCGCTGGCAAACAATTATGGCGAAAGCCTCGCCTGGCAGTTCAAGTCCTCCGCGGATCGCGCCAACCAGGCGGCGGTGCTCGATCTGATCCAGAAACAGCGCGGCGGTTATTACGCGGCGCCGGTCTACAACACGAACATCGCGCGCCAGTATAATTGCCAGGTCACGGCAACCGCGACCGGCAACAGCAGCGCCCAGACCGCACTCGCCAATTCTCCCACAGTGAGCGGAGCAACCTCGACCGCGACCGGTAACGACAGCACGGCGATGGTCGGCGAGGGCCGGTCCGGCAACACCGTCGACGGCGACCAGCACAATGAGGGCGCGGTGTCGTCCGGCGTGAATGGAGCGACGACCACCAGCGTGCACGGCGCGGCGTGGCAGGCACTCAACTCCGACCAGACCAACAGCGGCAACCAAACCGCCGATGTCCATGGCAGCAACGCCTGCGCCTTCGGGGCGCTCAACTGATGCGTCGCGGGGAGCGCAGGAGCGCCTTACCCCCCTGCCGGCTACGGACAGTCGCAACCGCGTCGCTGCTTGCGTCGAGCCTGGCCGGGTGCGTCAGCATGCATCAGGCGCGGCTCGGCGCGGGCGAGGAACCGACCCTGGTCGGTCCGGCGGTGCGCGACAATCGCACGCCGATGGATACGCCGCTTTCCTGCCTCGCGGGCGCGATCACCGCGCGGCACGCGCGGCCGCCGGTCGTCGCCGTCGGTGACGTGCGCGATTACACCGGCAAATATTCGGTCAACGAAGGCACCGCCATCACCCAGGGTGGCGCACTGATGGTCAGCTCAGCGCTGGGCAAGCTCGGCGGCGCGGTCGCCCTGGCCGAACGCTTCGATCCGACGATCGCCGAACGCGAGCTCGGCTATATCGATCGCCGGCAACTGGGCGATGGGGTTGCCCATGACGTCGCCGGCCCGGGCGTGTCCGGCAAGGTGGCATGGCTGCCTTATTATGGCGGCAGCATCGCGGCGTCCGATTATTACATCGTCGGCGGCATCACCGAGCTCAACTACGATATCCGCTCGGGCGGGATCGATACGCAGGTCAACCAGGTCGGCCCCAGGGCGCGGACCTATACCCAAAGCGTCGCGATCGATCTGAGGATCGTCGACAGCCGTTCGCTGCTCGTCGTGAAGACGGTCAGCCTGACCAAGCAGTTCACCGGTTATGAAGTCGGGTTCGACATCTTCCGCTTCTTCGGCTCCAACCTGTTCGATGTGAGTGTCGGCGCCAAGGGCCAAGAGCCGCTCCAGCTCGGCATCCGCACCGCGCTCGAGGAAGCGACCATGCGCCTTGTCGGCGCCGTCACGCGCGTCGATCCGGCACAATGCCTTGCGACGCGCGGCTGGGCCAATGCCGCGCCCGACGTCGCGCCGCTTCCCGTCGCGCCCGTTCGTCCAACCACCGTGACCGAGCCAAAAGTCGTGGCTTCCCGCCCGGCATTCAACGGCGTGCCAGATGCCGCAGCAACGACCGGTCCGGCCGTGCAGATTCCATTCGATTATGGCTCGGCCGATCTGAGTAGTGCAGGCGTAGCCCTGATCGACCGATTGGCCGCAGCTGTCGGCAAGAGCGCGATCGAGGTGACGGTCGTCGCCCACGATACCGAGACGCCCGATCCGGCCAAGCGCGACGTCCTGACCGACCGGCGCATCGCCGCCCTCACCGCTGCCCTGGTTTCACGCGGGATCGCGGCGCGCGCGATTACCACGCTGTGGCGTGCGGCTGCGACCGACAGTGCGATCCATCGCGGTCGTACCGGCCTGCAGGACGTTGCCCGTCTGCGCATCGGCGGCTGAGCCGCCGCCCGTCCACCACAAACCAAGGAGGCGCCGCGCCCGATCCACCTCCCCTGCCCGACTTCATCACCCCCAGGAGTATCTCATGATCGACAATCGCCCGACCACGTTTCGCACCAAGCATCATCTGTTCCTCGGTAGCGCCGCCGCCGCGCTCGCCGGCACACTCGTCACCATGCCCGTCCAGGCCCAAACCGCGGACATCCACGCGACCGCCGCGCAGTCGCTGATCAACAGCCAGGCCAATCAGGGCGCCACCATTTTGACCGACGCCGGCAATGCCCGGCTGACCACCGTCATCGCGGGCCCGGCCGATACCTCCAGCGTCGCGCTGTCCGGCAATGACCTGACCATCGCAGCTCGCGGAAATCATGCCAGCCAGGATCTCGCGCCCGAAGCGCTTGATACCGCGAGCGCCTTTGGCTCCACCACCCTGACCGCCGGTGCCACAGGCGTGACAGGCAATGCGGGAACTTTGATTGCCAACCGGCAGAGCAACAAGGCAGCAGAAACCATCGCCAACACGGACTCGGCCACCGGCATGGATTCCGCCATCGCGATCAATGCCGCCCAGGTAGCGAACGACCAGTTCGCGGTCGCCAGCAACACGCAGGAAGCGGTCGCGCTCGGCAATGATGCGACCGCGACGCTCGCGACCAGCGGCGGCACCGGCACCGGCGCCGGCATCGTCAGCGCGCAGACCGAAGACGCGCTGTCGGGTGTCGCGGCGCGGTCATTCGGCGCGACGGGCATCACCGCGCAAGATGTCAGCGCCAGCAATCTCGCGGTGACCGGCAACCTGGAACGCGGCATCGCCTACGGCAACGCGGTCGACAATGCGCTCACCGCGAATCCGACCGCGATCGAAGCGCCCGCGCCCGGCGAGATCGCATCGACCGTTCCGGCGATCGGCAGCGGCGATCCGACCACGAATGCTGCTTTTGCGATCCTCAGCAACCAGTCGGATGCGGGTGTCGTGAAGGCGCGCGCAGGCGGCGGAACCGGCTTCGCGTCAGGTCTGGTCACGACCGGCAATGTCGATGCTTCATCGCTCTCCGATGACGGCAATGCGCTCGTCGCGGCCGGCTATGGCAACCAATCGTCCGACAGCCTCGCCATCGACACCGTGTCGATTGCCCGCGCAGGCGCAGACGCCACCAGAGCGGTCGCCAATGTGACCGGCGTCCAGAGTCTCGGCGGCGCCGCGAGGGTCATCGCGACGACATCGCCCAGCACGATCATCCATGTGTTCGGCGATGCCGCGGTCAGCACTCTCTCCGTGTCGAACAATAGCGAACAAACAATCGCCACCGGCAATCTCGCGTCCGGCAATCTGCTGACGGTCAAGACCGGCTCGATCGACGCAAACCAGGGTGATACGCTTGGCGGCGGCGCGGTCGGCACCGCGAACACGACGCCAGCCGGCGACGCCAGCACCAGTGCGGCGTTCAGCGTGCAGAATGTCCAGGACGATGGGAAGGCCAGGATCTCCGCTGCCTCGATCGGCAATGCCGCCGATATCGAGATCGGCGGGACGGTCACGGGCTCGACGTTGATTGCCAACGGCAATACCGAGCTCGCTGCGGCGACCGGCAACAGCGCGCACAGTGCCGCAACACTCGACGCTACGACGATCGCCACCAGTGCCGACGTCAACAATCTGCAAACCGGCGACGGCAATGTTTCCGTTACGCTCGGCGACGACACGCACCGCGCCGGCACGACAGTCTCGCCACTCGGCCAGGTCAGCAATTCGCGAATATCGGTCATCAACAACAGCACGACCGGCACGGCGATCGCCAACACCAGCAGCAACAGCCTCGCCGTCACATCTGATAGCCTCCGCGACGGCAGCGGTCATAACGGCGCGGAAGCCGGGCCGATCGTCGACGGCTATGGCGCTGCGGCGACGTTAGCGCTGGCCAATGAGCAGAAAACCGGTGAGCCGAGCAACGATGGCAGCACCACGCCGACGATCTCCGCAAATGTCACCGGCCGGTTCGCGATCAACGGCGATGGCCGCAACGATCAGTCCTCACTCGCGGTCGAGGACAATCTCCAGCATGCCGGCGCGCTCGCCAATGACACCGTCAATCGCCTGTCGATCGCCACGACAGGCCAGGGGGATGAAGATGCGCCCGCTGCCGGCTCGGCTCTGTCGTCCTCGCAATATGGCCAGGCCAATGTCAGCGCCAACTCGGACGCGAAGTTCGTCGCCCGCGGTGTGATGAGCAATTCCACGGTCTTGCTTGCGCGCAACACTAACGAGTCGGTCGCGACGATCAACCAAGCGGACAACGGCCTGAGCATCGACAGCGTCCAGATCGGCAGCATGACCGGCGGCGATGCCACTGTCTCGACCGGCCCGCTCGGACCGCCCTTCGCGACCGGTGATCATGCGCTCGCCAACCAGCAGTTCGCGACCGGATCGGCAGACGCCGCAGCCACCACGCGCTTCCTGAACGGCAATGCCGACGGCGGCGTCCAGGCGTCGCGATTCACGGTCGCCGACAATGTCACCAGCGCCGATGCCTCGGCGAATCGCGCGCTGAACGCGGTGTCGGTGACGGCGGCGGTTGGTCCTGCCGGCAATGCCGGCCTGGTCAACACGCAGATAAGCGCTGCCAGCGTGACGGCTTCCGCCACGACCGGTGCCGCGTTCAGCGTTGCGGGCGCTCCCCCGGTGCCCGCGATCGGCGACGCCAATGTGTCGATCGACGGCAACCAGACCAATGCGCTGGCGCGCGGCAATGCGGCGGACAACCACCTGAGCCTTGACCGCACAAACTCGCCAGGCGCCAGCGCTGCTGCAACGATCGGCCGGTACGATGCAACGGTCAACGCAGCCGCGGCGTTGCTGAATAGCCAGGCCAATTACGGTGCGGTCACGGCTACCGCGTCGAATAGCGGTTACGGTGTCCCGCTCAACGCCAGCGGAGGCGTCAACGCCTCAACCGTGGGTGTCACAGGCAACAGCGTGTCGGCCGCCGCATATGGCAATGTGGCGAGCAATGCGGTCAGCGTCTCGGCGCTCGGCCGCCTCCCGACCGCGGTGGTCGCCAACGTCCAGGCCAATTACAGCCTGGTGAGCGGGCAGGTGACCGGTGCCACCTACGGCATCACGTCCGGCCAGCTGAGCGGGTCCGCGCTCAGGGTCACCGGCAACCAGCTCGCAGCGACGGCGACGGGCAATCAGGCGACCAATATCATCGCCGCCCAACGCTGAAGCGAGCCGCACCCAAGCAGCTTCCCCCAAGCTGCCCGGCAAGCGGGAAAGGCCGTTGCGCTTCCCCTCGGCGCGGCGGCCTTTCGATTGCCCGCTGGGCCGATCGATGCCGGCCTGGGCAATCCGTTAGACAAGGTCGCCCGCGCGCTGACCGACCGCCGCGCGATCATGGCGTTCCGAACAGCGGAATTGCGATATTGGTGTTCCCCGCAGCGAGGCGCGCGTTGGTGGGGTCTATCACCGTGTATTTATCGGCGGGCCCGGCTTCACGCTGGCGCGTATAGTCGGCGATGATGTTGATCTCGGCACGGGATGAGGGAACGAAGCGGAATGCCGCCCCGGGTTTGCCGGAGGCTCCATTTCTTGGAAGAATGGAGCAATGAGCAGGCGAGGATTTTCAGCGGAGTTCCGGCAGCGCGCTGGTCGGATGGTGGTGGTGCATCGCTCTGAATGGGCGTCGATTACGGCGAAGACCGGCTGGCAGCAGCGGTCTTGCGCGCGCGCAGACTTCCCGTAGCGGTTTTGATCTCAGGAGGCATTTTTCCAGATTTTGACCACGCCGAGATCGCCATCGACGCACACCCGGTCACCCGTCTCGATCAGGTCGAGCGGGTCGCGGTCGAGATCGGTGACGGCGGGAACGCGCATCACCACCGCGCCCAACGCCGCCTTGGTCGTCATCACGTTGAAGACCATCGCGATCGGCGCCATGCCGGCGAGGCGCGCCATGTGGAACACCGCGGACCAGCCCGACGAGCCCTTGGCGCCAGGGAAGACCAGGATCTTGCCGGCAAAGCTCTGGCCGCGCAGCTCGTGGCGGCTCTCGATCACCGTGCCGGTCATCGCGTTCACGCCGCCCCAGCCGGAGATGGTGTCGCGCGTCACCAGCGCCTCGCCCTCGGCGACGCCGCCCACCACCTTGCGGCCGGTCAGCACGATATCGGGCTTCGTCATCGTTCCGGTGCTCATGCCAGGCGCCCTTTCCATTTGCTGGTGCAGGCCGCGTCGATGCATTCCTCGGTGGTGCCGTACCAGCCCTCGATCCCCATCATCGCGGGGAGGTAATGGACTTGCTTGGCGCTATCGAGCGCAGCAACCTTCGTGCCCTTGGGCACCGCCTGGCTGATCGCCGAGCAAGTGTCGGTCATCAGCAGCGCACCCGCGTCCTTCAATATCTTCGTATAGCCATTGGCATCGGCGGTGGCCTTGACCGCGCGGCTGGTGAAGACCCAGAGCGCGCTGTTCGCATGGACCTTGCGGCCCTCGATCAGATGCGCGGCATGGGCGATCTGCTCGATCGAATAATGCGGGCAGCCGAGCATGACATAATCGACATCGGTCGATTCGCCGACGGCGTTGAGCATCTCGTAGATTCGCTTCCGCTCGGCCATGTCATAGACGAATGTCTCGCCCCGCGGCGCGCCGCCAAATGCCCGCTCCAGACTCGATGCCTCGGGCGTGATACCGACCATGTGATACATCTCGACCCCGCCCGAAGAGGCAGCGGCCGCGCCGAAATGCTTGTGGCGGATCAGGCTGGCTTTGGCGATCGGCCCCTCGATCACCGGGATAGTGTCCTGCACCACGTCGCCGACGAAATAGCCGAGCATGCCCCAATCGAACACGTCCTCGACCGGCATCGTCACCTTCACCCGGTTCTGGCCGAGCCGATAGTCGTCGCGGTGGAAACCCCAGTCGGGGATGCGCTTCGCCAGCATCGCCGCGCTGGTCGATTCGCGCCCCTCGCAATTGGTGCGCCCGCCGATCACCGAATTGCAGAACACGACGGCCGAGCTTTCCATCCACGCGCAATGCTCGCCCATCACCGGTACATTGCCGGCGATATAAGGCGTGCAGGTCTTGAGGATCTGGATGCCGTGCGCCGCGGTCTCGCGCTCGTCGGACATGAAGTTCTCGTGCGCCTCGGGCGTCATACCCTGCTCGGCCCAGAGCTCCGGATCCATGCCGCCCTGGAGATGGCAGCTATACGCGTTCATCCGCGGCACATCGACGACCTCGTCCGAATCGAGATCGAATTTGGAGAACACCGCGCGGTAATCGCCGCCATCTTCCTTGTAGTAATTCTTGAGCCAGGGATGCGCCGAGCCCGGCACACCCGCGACATTGTTGGTCTCGACGAACCGCTCCGCGCCAAGCGCATCGGCATAGCGGACGAGCAACTCCATCGCCTTGCCGACGCCCGCGCCCTGTTCGCCGCCGAGCATGGCCTGCTCCTCGCTGGTAAGGGTCACCATGCTGCGCCGATTCCTTTACATAGAATGCTACATATTAGGACGGCTTTGGGCGTTTGCATAGAATTCCTGAGCCTCGTGTAGGTCGCTTGTGCCCCCTCTCTGCCGCGAGAGGAGCGGCGGGAGAGCACTACCCTTCCCGCATCTCATCCAGCCGGCTGAGGATCAGCCCGAGCGTATCAATCGTGATCGCCAACCGCTCCGGATCGATATCCTTGAGCAGGTCGGCGCGCAGCACATTGGTGATCGCCATCACTTCACGGATCACCTTGTGCCCCTTGGTGGTAATGGTGTTGATCGTGACGCGGCGGTCGGTCTCGCTCTGGCGGCGTTCGATCAGGCCGTCCTGCGCGAGCGCATCGAGCATGCGAACCATGGTCGGCCCCTCGATGCTGATCAGCCGGGCAAGCTCGCCCTGGGTCAGCTCCTGGCCCGAAAAGGCGACCAGGAACAGGGTCTCCCAGCGCGCCATGGTCTGGCCGACCGCCTTGACCCGGTCGTTCGCCACCTTGCGCCAGCGCCGCGCGGCGACGACGATCGCTCGCGTCGTTCGGAAGAAGATGTCGTCGTCGGTCCCCTCCTCGAACTGGCTGTGATAATTGATCAGGTGCCGCTCGGCCGCCTCGACCGGAAAGCCGCCGAACGGTGCGGTCGCCCGTTGCGCCTGATCGGTCAGCACGTCCCGTTTCGGCTTACCGAGGGCCGCTTGCGGTCCGCGCTTCTGCCCGGATCGTGGCCCGACGCGCCCCCGTCCGCTCACCACATCCCCACTCTGATCGATTTCTCCCACATACTCCACGGCATAGTCCTCACCGGGGCCATGCGACAAGACTGCGGGGGCAACGGGCTCAGGCATCGAGGTCGGTCAGCACCGCCCCCGATGCCATCGACTGCACATCGCGGCGATAGATGCCGAGATAACCGTCGGCCGTCACCGGATAGGCGTTGGCGGGCGCCGGCCGCCGCGCGAGTTCTTCTTCGGACACGTCCAGATCGAGTTGGCGCTTCGCTATATCGATAATGATGCGATCGCCGTTGCGCACCTTGCCGATCGGCCCGCCCGCCACCGCCTCGGGTGCGACCTCGGCGATCGTCAGGCCCTTGAGACACAAGCCGGAAAGCTGCCCGTCAGTGACGAAGGCAACATCCTTGGCGAGGCCCGCCGCATCGATCGCGAACAGCACGATCGATGCGCCGCCCCCCATCGCCGGGCCGCCCTTCAGCCCCTGGCCGCGCAGCACCAGCACATCGCCCTTTTTGAGCTTGCCGGCGGCGATGTCCGCCATCGCGCTCGGCGTATTCTCATAGACCACGGCAGTGCCGTCGAACGCCTCGGGCCGCGAGCCGTCGCGGATGCCGAGCTTCACCACCGCACTCTCGGAGGCGAGCGAGCCCCTGAGGATCGCGATCGAAGGCCCGTCGGAGATCGGATTGTCGAGCGGCCGGACGATCTCGGTATCGCCGACGACCACACCCTCGAGATTCGCACCCAGGGTCTTGCCGGTGCAGGTCATGGCGTTGGTATCGATGATCGGTGCGAGCTGCTTCAGGATCGCCTCGGCGCCGCCGGCGTCCTCGAACTGCTCGATCCGGACCTTGCCGTTGGGGCGCACGGCGCTCAGCACCGGCACCTTTCGGCCCATCTCCTCCCAGATCGCGAAGACGTCGACGCCGGTCTGACCCTCGGTCGCCGTCGCCTGGAGATGCTTTATCGCATTGATCGAGCCGGCGACGCCCAGCACCATCGCGGCGGCGTTGCGGAACGCCCCCTCGGTCAGGATCTGGCGCGGGGTCAGGCCTTCATTGACCATTTCGACGATGCGCGTGCCCGAGCGGCGCGCACAGTCGAACATCTTCTCGCTGTTGGCGCGAACCGGCGCGGAGCCGGGCAGGCTCATGCCAAGCGCCTCGACCACGCAGTGCATCGTATTGGCGGTCGCCATGCCCGCGCACACGCCCGGACCGCGGATCGCCTGTTCGGCCATCGCCTCCAGGCTGTGCTTGCCCGGCCTGCCGAGCGACGCACCGACCGACCCCGAGAACAGGTCCTCGATATCGACATGATCCTCGCCGATCATCCCCGACGCCTGATACCCGCCGATCACCAGCAATGTCGGGATGTTGAGCCGCGCCGCCGCCATCAGATGCCCCGGCGGCGTCTTGTCGCACGAGGTGAGGCAGATCATGCCGTCGAGCAATGCCGCCTCGACCTGCGCCTCGATATCGTTGGTGACGAGGTCGCGCGCGGCGAGGATATAGCTGCCCGATTTGCCCGCGCCGGTGATGAAATCAGACGGCGCGGTCGTGCGCACCTCGAACGGAATGCCGCCGGCGGCACGGATCGCCTCCTTCACCACCTTCGCCACGCCATCGAGATGCGCGAAGCACACCGCAAGCTCCGACGAGGAATTCACCACCGCGATCTTGGGCTTGAGCATGTCCTCGGCGCTCAGGCCGAGGGCGCGGAAATGGGCGCGGCGAATGGCGGAATTGGCGGCGAGGCTGCGCAGGGTCATGAGGCTGGCTTTCGTATCAGAAGGTTGGCGTGTCGGAAGCTCGGTGTGTCGGGAGGCTGGAACGGGATCGAGAAGGAGTGGCGGGCGCGCGCGACCGGCGCCGGACGACCAGGCCGATGCCGATCGCGCAGGTCGCAAGCACGGCCGGGCAGATGGCGAGAATCGCGAAGCTGCGCACGATCGGCAGGCCGCTCGACAACACGATGCCGCCAAGGATCGGTCCGGCGATTCCGCCGACCTTGGCCACCGATGTCGCCCAGCCAGCGCCGTTGGCGCGGATCGAGCTCAGATAGAAGACGCCGGCGATCGACAGAATGCCGAAATGCGCTCCGCCGACGAAGCTGGTCGAGACGACCGAGAGGACCAGGAACATGTCGGACGACATCGGCAATAGGCCGATCGCGAGCAGCACCGGGAAGGCACATAGCGGATAGACCGCGACCGCAAAGGGACCGTAGCGGTCGGTGAAGCGCATCAACAGCAGCCCGAACACCGCGCCCATCATGCCCGAGAAGGACGAGACATAGGCTGCGGTATCCCGCGTGAAGTGAAGGTCCTCATAGACGATGGGGCCCCAGTTCGCCTTGAAATAGATCGCGAGGGTGCTGGCGATATAGGCGAGCCACAATAAGGGCGTGAGCCATTTTAGGTCGCCCTCGAAGAGCTTGCGCACGGTGAAGTTGCTCGCATCGCG
>Ga0307510_10004708_pt1 | contig 16122 bp, 15 predicted proteins | sample 12_EM_MG_FD_207224 | JGI IMG/M metagenome (GOLD analysis project Ga0307510, IMG submission 207224) | Populus trichocarpa ectomycorrhiza microbial communities from riparian zone in the Pacific Northwest, United States - 12_EM | ecosystem: Host-associated > Plants > Roots > Unclassified | place...
GCTTCATGCCCTACACAAACTCTTTTGACCCAGACTTTGGCAAGTGCTACAGTGCATCGCCATCGATCGTGCACGGTACAACGTCAACGCTCCCGCGGCGCGCTCCTCAGTTTGCGGGCAGTGTCTCCACCAGTACTGCATTTAACGGTAATTCAATGGGATTCGTGTAGTTCGATGGGATTTGATCCCATTTAATAGTATCAAATTAAATAGAATGTAGTACCAGTATTATAGAAACAAATGAAAATGAATGTGATGTAATGTGAATGAATGCGAAAGAATGTGATCTAATGCCAACGATTGTGATCTACTGCTATCAAACCCAAGCAGATCAGTTTGATGGGATTCTCTCGCGTTCGATGGGATTCATCCGGAACTAATGTCGGTCTCAATTTTCTAATCCCATCGAATCCGATATATAAATCTACTGGATTCGTTCACATTCGATCCAATTAGATCCATTTCTGGCTGGGCCTGAGGTCGAGTGTGCCTGTCTGTCACACTGAAATTTTAGGTTTCAGTCGGTGCTTCAAATCAGAACAGAACCACGTTGATGGGAGGGCATGTGATATCCAATGCACATGGGCGACAAAAAAATAGGTTGCACCACCCAGAATTGAACCAAGAGACCCACCCTGCTCACTAATGTAAGCAAAACAGAATAACCACTACACCATTCAACTCTACAATTACTACTCCTTTTAACGATATATGACCAACTGCTGCCAATAAAGAGTAGCTACAAGTGTCTGAACATGAATTTCTTGAATGACTAACTGTTTTGTCCCCCTCCCCTACACCCAAAAATCCCTCACAGATTGCTCAAAAAAGGGGCAAATTGGTGCTTTAAAAAGTGTCAACCTTTATTGTGACAACCTGTGACTGTCCGACTACAGCTGCGCTGTTTCCGCGGGATGCGTCACGCCCCAAAAGAGGTAATTCCCCTGTAGTTCGGTATCCACTAGTACAGCTGTCAAAAATTCGTACTCAGCCAAAATAAAAAGATCTTGGCATGATAGATGCAAGTAAAACAAACATAAAGAAAACACGTGCCGCTAAATGTCGCTAAGGCACCCCATCGCTAAGCGAGTGGAGAGGAGCCCGGGGGATAAACGGGCATGCACAAAGGCATTCCCGGGCATTATTTCAGCCCGGAAAGTGTCCCCGGGGGAGCTCCTCGCATATGCAAACCCTAGACCGGTGGCGGAAGAAGGCACAAAGGCGAACCCAGGCGGAGCAGCGGGAAGGCGCAGAAACGCGGGACCAGACGCTGTGCTTGAGGCGCAATGTACGATTGGGACCGCCGTGGATGGGTTCACGTGAGTGAAAGAACGCGCAGCGGAGCCAGGCGCTGCGGCGGAAGGGGACATGCTGGTGGGGGCAAGCATAGCGGAGCGGATGCGCATGCTGCCCAGTGCCTGGCGCCCGCCCGGGTTCTTCGTCCTTAATAGCTAGTCATATATTATGGAGAGGTACAGTATTGCAAGAGTCTGTGGCGTAGCGGTTGTTATGTTTATGGTTACTTTACTCACTAAGGTGGGTCCCTTGGTTCGATTCCGTGATAGTGCGATATTCTTTTTTCATTATTCACATGCATGACATTTCAATTTACTTATCCATATCCACTATACGTTAGCCACAAAAATTAATAATAAAGGCGGCATGAAGCGGTCCGATATGCGGACACCAAATATTGTTGAAGTCGATTTTTCATTGAGAAGGCAGAAGGGCCCGGCATCGCCAGGCACCCCCGCAGCATGCGCATCCGCTCCGCTGTGCTTGCCCCCGCCAGCGCGTCCCCTTCCACCGCAGCGCCCGGCTCCGCTGCGCGTTCTTTCACTTGCGCGAACCCGTCTGTGGCGGTCCCAATCGCACATTGCGCCTCAAGCGCAGCGCCCGGTTCCATGTTTCTGCGTGTTTCTGCCGCTCCACCTGGGTTCACCTTTGCGCCTTCTTCCGCCACCGGTCTAGGGTTTGCATATGCGAGGAGCTCCCCCGGGGACACTTTCCGGGCTGAAATAATGCCCGGGAACGCCCTTGTGCACGCCCGTTTATCCCCCGGGCTCCTCTCCACTCGCTTAGCAATGGGTGCTTTAGCGACATTTAGCGGCATGTGTTTTCTTTATGTTTGTTTTACTCGCATCTATCATTCCGAGATCTTTTTATTTTGGCTGAGTATGAATTTTTGACAGCTGTACTAGTGGGTACCAAACTACGGGGGAATTACCTCTTTTGGGGCATGATGTGTCCCGCGGAAACAGCGCAACTTCCAACTACTAGGTACCTTAGGTCAGCTGTCTGGTATCAGCTGTGCTGTTTTGGCGGAACATGTCATGCCCCAAAAGAGGTAATTCCCCCATAGTTCGGTATCCACTAGTACAGCTGTCAAAAATTCATACTCAGCAAAAATAAGAGATCTCGGAATAATCAATGCGAGTAAAACAAACATAAAGAAAACACGTGCCGCTAAACACGTGCCGGTGTCACTAAGACACCCCGTCGCTAAGCAAGTGGGGGAGCCCAGGGGATAAACGGGCGTGCGCGAGGGTGCTCCCGGGCATTATTTCAGCCCGGAAATTGTTCCCGGGGGAGCTCCTTGCATATACAAACCCTAGACTGGTGGCGGAAGAAGGTGCAAAGGCGAACCCGGGCAGAGCGGTGGAAGGATGCAGCAACATGGGACTGGGCACTGTGCTTGACGCGCAATGTGCGACTGGGACTGCCGCGGATGGGTTCGCACAAGTGAACGAATGTGCAGCGGAGCTGGGCGCTGCGGCGGAAGGGGACATGCTGGCGGGGGCAAGCATAGCAGAGCGGATGTGCAGGCTTGCCTGGTGCCTGGTGGTGCCCAGGTTCATTGTTATTAATAGCTAGTCATATATCATGGAGAGGAGTAATAATGCAAGAGTGTGTGGGGTAGCGGTTATTACGTCTGCGGTTGCCTGACTGGCCAGGGTGAGTCCCTGGTTCGATTCTGTGATGGTGCAATATTCTTTTTTTGTTATTCACATGACATTTCCACTGCACGTTAGCTGCAAAAATTAATAATATGAGTGGCATGAAGTGGTCCAATATGTGGACGCCAAATATTGTTTGAAGTCGATTTTTCATTGAGAAGGTGGAAGGGCCCGGCATCGCCAGGCACCGGGCAGCCTGCGCATCCGCTCCACTATGCTTGCCCCCGCCAGCGCATCCCCTTCCGCCACAGCGCCTGGCTCCGCTGCACGTTTGTTCACTCATGCAAACCCGTCTGTGGCGGTCCCAGTCGCACATTGCACGTCAAGCGCAGTGCCCGGTCCTGCGTTTCTGCGTCCTTCCGCCGCTCTGCCTGGGTTTGCCTTTGCACCTTCTTCTGCTGCCGGTCTAGGGCTTGTATATGCAAGGAGCTCCCCCGGGAACAATTTCCAGGCTGACATAATGCCTGGGAGCACCCTCACGCGCGCCCGTTTATCCCCCGGGCTCCCCCACTCGCTTAGCGATGGGGTGTCTTAGCAACCCGGCATGTGTTTAGCGGCACGTGTTTTCTTTATGTTTGTTTTACTTGCATCTATCATTTCAAGATCTTTTTATTTTTGCTGAGTACGAACTTTTGACAGCTGTACTAGTGGATACCGAACTATGGGGGAATTACCTCTTTTGGGGTGTGACACGTTCCGCCAAAACAGTGCAACTTCCGGTATCTAGGTGTGCAACAGTACATGGAGATGGTGATGGGAACGGATCTCCAACGATCAGGTAGGTTATTCCAGCGGCGTTGTACGTAAATTGTCACACTCCCAAAAAGGTCAATCCCAGTAGTTTGGTTTCCACTAGTGACAGCTGTCATTAATTCGTACTCAGACAAATAAAAAGATCTTGGAATAGTTAATGTAAGCAAAACAAACATATCGCACTTAGATAGGTGATGTAAGCAAAACAAATAAACGACTAAGTCGAGAAGTCGAGCCCCGGGGGCAAACACACGTGCATGCGGGCGTTCCCGGGCATAATGTCAGCCCGGAAAGTTGTCTGGGCGGATGTCCCTGCATATCCGAACCCTGTACCAGCGGCAGAAGGAGGCGCAAACGCGCTCCCGAGCGATGCGGCGGAAAAAGGCGCAAACGCGAGACCAGGCCCGCCGCTTGAAGGCGGATATGCAAGCGGGACCGCCCCAGACAGGTTCGCAAATGTGAAAGAATGCGCAGCGGAGCCTGCCGCTGCAGCAGAAGGGGACGCGCAGCGGAATGCAAAGGCTGCCGGATGCGTAGCGGAGTCCGGCCATTCCACCTTGTCAATGAAAAATCAACTTGTGAAAATACTTCGTGTCTGCCGCGCGCCACCCGCCCTGACGATCGGTCCGTTGTATGCTGCGTATATTATTTATGTTCGAAAATACGCTATAAAAAAATGTTACCTGTCATACTAGTCCTTAGCCACATAATTTAACTGGGTAAAATTGCTGCAAAAAATGCGTTGATTGCCTTTTCACCCCTTGCTGAGTGGAAAATAAAACCCCATAAATACGACAGATAATAGTGTTTTATTCCTAACTATCCCCAGCCATTCTGGTCCATTTTCCTGTCCAATATGTCGTGTTTGCCCACATATCATCTTCCTCTGGCGTTGTGCAAGCATGCGCTGGCGACCGGACCGAGCGCCCCGCCCTTGATGTTTTGCTTGGACTTCCAAGTGAATACCATGGATGGGCGGGAGCCGGAGCCGGAACCGGAAGATGTGGAAGACACCGAGAGCTCATGTGGCAATACCCCGGACGACGCCGAGAACCCTGTGACTTCAACAAGACAGGGGAGCTTCAATTGGGACCGGGAGAAGGGCGAATTTAATATTGAATGGGCTAATTTAGCCGCATTCGAGACATGGCGCCAGGAGGAGGAACAGATATACTCCATCAAGTTCGTCGCATCCACCAGCCAGGCCGAATCACCTCTGTATACCTGGCGCCAGCTCTTTGTTTGCAGGCGCAAGGCATCCGGGGGGCTGGTGCCCTATGCAAAGAAGAATTCTGACCGTGAAAGCAAGATCAGTCCCAAAAAGATTGGTTGCGGTTGTCATATCTGGATCAAACTCTATCCCCACACATCAACCGTTTTGGGACGTTACGTAGTGGAGCACAATCACAAGATCGGCATTGCCAACATCGCTTACACTCGCTTGTCCGGCAGTGCCTGCGAGTGAATCAAAGCAATGCTGACTCAAAAAGTTGAGCATCCCGAGATCGTGAGTTGCCGAACCTAAAAAAGTTTAGCTGAACTAATTCATTTAAAGGTACACGTGATTCGCAATTCAGCGCCTAATGACAGTCGCGATCAGTTAATTGTGCTCAATGAAGTCAACCACATAGCCCGAGTGCTTGAAAATGATGAGATAAGATTGCATCCAGATGATGCTATCTCAACAAGGCTCTTAATCAAGCAGCTATCAAGTAAAGGTACCCTTACTTTTTACAAAGATAAGCAAGATTGTGCTCCGATCGATTCAAGATTGCCAGATGATGCCTTTGTATTGTGCATCCAGACAAGCTTCCAATTGGATGCTTTCCAGCGCCTCAGCAATGGGTTTATCGGAATCGATGCGACACATAACACTACCCAATATCAAGATCTATTATTGTTCACGATCATCGCCAGGGATCATTGGGGACATGGTAATAATCAATAATTAATATTTGATAAGGAGTGCTAACATTTCCCAAATAGGCGTTCCTGTTGCCTGGATGCTGACGTCAAGTGGGACGACAGATATCATCGCCTTCTTTGTCAAATGGGTCAGGGACGCCAGTCCCTCGGTCCAGCCTGGGGTGCTCATGACTGATCGCGATCAGGCGCAGATCGCTGCACTCGAGTCTGTGTATCCACAGAGCTGGATATTTCTTTGCATGTGGCACATGCTACGCGCGATCCGAGCCCATTTCGTAACAAACCAGTTCCAGGCACTTTGGGATAAAATTAAGGCCTGGGTAAACACAGATGATATTGCCGAGTTTCTCAAGATCTGGGATGAGATTTCAAGCGATCCTTCTGTGCCTCAAAGTGTTGTGAAGTACCTTGCAACAGAGTGGTTACAGGTGCTACATATGTGGTCTAAGGTTGTAAGGAAAACCCGATCTATCTATGAGGAAGGGGATACCAATATGTTAATTGAATCATATGTGCTTTATCTCCTTGCGCGATAACCGAATTAATATGATCTTAGATATCATCATCTATTGAAGACTCATTACCTTGGTGGAAAGCGCAATCAGCGCGTCGATTCCATCGTTCACACACTTGTGCTCAAAGTGGTGCCAGATTTCGATTTCAAGCATAGGTGACAACTCGCTAATATGAAAGGCCCAAACCTTAATGATTCGCATCACCGACGGGTCGAAGCGAGCACCAGGAACATATCCCCGGATTCAATTTATTATGTGGACGGCACTACATTTTATGTCGCTTCTCAATCTCTTCCGGGTCATTATTACCTGATCGATCTGACTCAATCCGCTTGCGATTGCAAGGATTTCCCAAGGATCCGGTACTGCAAGCACATCGCTGCTATCGACCTGCATTTCCCTCAACTCCGCCCAAAGGGAAACAGCTCCTCCAAGATCCCGGAATGTGTGCATGTTCCCGATATGCCCGAACACGAACACACTCCAAGGTCCGAAGAAGAGAGCGCAGAGATCGTCTTAAAAGATATCAGCGCATTATGTCAGCAGCTCAGTGCTGTAAGCGATCGCTCAACCCTAGATCTCCAGGCCCTGAAAGTGATCAAATGCAGCCTCAAGACGGCGATCGCCTTGGCAAATGGGTCCCAGGCTTTACCTGAAAAGGATGTCTTCAATGCAAATCAGAAGACCTGGGCCGAAACGGCCAAACGCATGGGACAACCTAGAAAGGCCTCGAAACATACACACGGCCCGGTCAGTGGAAACACGGCTACGGAGCGCATCGGCCATGCTAAAGGCAAGCGCTCCCGCAAATACACTGATCCGTATGCTGGGGGCGAGAGATCGGGTAAGTGTGCCAAGCCCGATGCGGTCTCCGCTGCTACAAATACAGTTGCCCGCGCCGCCGTGCCTGCTCCGGCTCTACATGTCCCCACTGTGCTTGCTCCTGCACGCGTGTCCCCTTCCGCTGCAGCAGCGGGCTCCGCTGCGCATTCTTTCACATTCGCGAACCCATCTGGGGCGGTCCCGCTTGCATATCCACCTTCAAGCGGCAGGCCTGGTCTTGCGTTTGCGCCTTTTTCCGCCGCATCGCTCGGGAGCACGTTTGCGCCTCCTTCCGCCACTGGTACAGGGTTCGGATATGTAGGGACATCCGCCCAGACAACTTTCCGGGCTGACATTATGCCCAGGAACACCCGCACGCGCGTGCGTTTGCCCCCGGGGCTCAACTTCTCGACTTAGTCATTTATTTGTTTTGCTTACATCACCTATCTAAGTGCGATATGTTTGTTTTGCTTACATTAACTATTCCAAGATCTTTTTATTTGTCTGAGTACGAATTAATGACAGCTGTCACTAGTGGAAACCAAACTACTGGGATTGACCTTTTTGGGAGTGTGACAATTTACGTACAACGCCGCTGGAATAACCCACCTTCCAACGATCTTCGTGATGTAACGATCTGTCACGATCACGCTGGCTTCTGGCTTGGATTGGAAAGCCCGTTTCCCAGGTGTTTGACTAAGGATAGGAACGTTGTATAGTGGAAGACCTGCTGGTAGTAGATGCTGGGAACGAATGTGGCTAGGTGCAATTCCCATGATCAAACGCGGGACATGACATCGAAACCAACCACCGTCATTAGAGTTTGTCCCTACGCGCCGCCACGCCTCAAACACATCCTTTCCTCTCTTCAGTGCCCAGTCGATTCTCTCATCCCCATGCGATTCCCTCTTTTCTCAAGTCACAGAAACTGAGAAACTATCCACCGAATCTGCAGAGCTCCGTTGCATCCTATCTAGCTGAACCATGGCCCACCCTGCGGGTACCGTTCCTGTAAACAATGAAAAGTATGTAGAAAGGATTTGCACACACACCCTGGATGCGGCCAAGGGCAGGCCATCTGGTCACCTTCTCAACGAGGCCTGTCAGGCCTGTAGCATGGGGGGTAACTCCACGCTGTGTGAGTTTGATCGGGGTCTGAGGTCCGCAATGGGTCTATGTTCCCAAGGGGAAAGCAAAGGCGCCAGGGAGAGGAAAGAGAGAGGGAGGGAGGTCGTGACGGGCGTGACAAGAGACGAAGGGTGATGGCACAAACAGAAAGTGAGACGAGTGGGGCTCTATTGCATTGATATGGTATCCTCTAGTGTCCTCCATGGCTGGGGCCAGGCAGGGGGGTAAAATACAAGTATGTTACGCACAGGGCAAGTTGTAGCGTCCGGACACCATTTTTCCTTCTTATCGCTACCTCTCACCTCGCATCACCTGACCGATTACCTAAACTATCACCTGACTCGCGCACCTGACTTGGTGCCACACAACTGGGGAGCACGTGACCGTTCCCACGACCCCGTGACTGATTACCCGATCCTGACTATAGACTGCTCACGTGACCCGGCATATGACCTGTCACGTGATACCATGTGACTTACCGTGCACCTGACCGGTCAGGTGCCAGACCTAAGTAACCGTTCTCTGACATGTGACTTGGCTTACCATATTTAGCCTAACTGATCGTATACGATACTGGTGGCTATAGGCAGCCACGCTAACTCTGACTGACTCCTGTGCATAGCCTTGTTGACTCCTTCTGACTGAGTACTGTACGACTCTTACCTGACTCACTGATTGACTCTTACGCGCAGCCTCGATGACTCTCTCGGCTGCTTACTGTACGAATGACTGATCTCTGACTGTACTATGACTAGGTCATACGACGACTCATACTGACTTGTACTAGGTAGTATATAAGACCTGTACTTCTGAGCAGTCAAGCCTTAAGCTTGACTTGAGTCTTGCAATCCTATCATCGTTCCCCCGAACTCCCTTGTCTGCGTCTTCCCTCTCAACTTGTGAATCATCTATCTTCGTGTCTCTACCTCCATCAAGGGTAGAGGACAACTTATAGAACCTCGCATTACAAGACAGACACCCAGGTCTATACACTAAAGGCGTTAGCCCAAGTACTTGTGTACCGACACATGCGCGCATCGCTCGTACCTCGCTCGCGCGCAACCAGAAGACACACGTCTCACCGCACCCAACCGACTCAAGGACTGGTAGCTCGGGGCACTGGCCTGACTACCGCGCGAGGCTCTATTGCCTCACCAAGATACGCGCAGAAGCCAGACAGTGCTATAGCGCACGAAGGTGTTGTGCACCGACAAGCACAACCCGCGGCTGGCTAGGAGCTGCCACACAAGTGGTTTGGGAGAGCATGTGTGCCACGCTCGACAGCGGAGACTAGGATAAATGTGGAAAGCTGGCAAAGGGAGCGGGTGGTTTAGGAAGAAAGAAGCGTACGAAGAAGGGTGAAATTGTCCTATAAACAGTAATATGTGTCTCCGGCTGGGGTGTGATCCCAAACAGGGACCTGACTTGCGAGGTGTCGCGTGCGTCATGCGTGATGTGGGTTAACAATTATCGAGGGGCGCGCACACCTGTGGCGTCAGCCAGCGAAGGTGGGCAATTTGCATTGTGTCGGCAGTAGGCTTGAGGTGAGACGAGAGGTGACTTGATGGGCAGAGGACGAGGAAAAGAATGAGGGACGACAGAGGTTGAGGTCTTTTTTTTTTTTTTTTAAATTGAATTTTAACGTCCTTAGCGGGAGGCTATCAGACGGGCTACGGCACTACATACATGTGCGGAGAGCAGAGGCGTGTAGACTACATGTGAAAAGGGTTAATGGTATGGGAAGGTTGTTATGAGAAGGTGGGGCCTATGGCCATAAAATGAAAGTAGTGTGAAGGTCTGTAAGGTAACGGGGCCCGGCCGTCGACTGGCACTTACTGTTCAAGGAGGGTCTGGTCTTGGGGGTAATGGGCGGAGAAGACGATTGGTGGCGCATTGGAATTTGCCAAGTTTACGGCCGCCGGCTTCGGTACCAAAGACAAATGTGTCGTTGGAGTATCTTCCAAAGATGCGTTGGTGGGGGGAAGAGTGGAGTGGGCACGCAAACAGGACATGGGCTGTCGTGTTCATTCGTCGGAGGTTGAGGTCGAGGTAGTGTTGCCGGAGAGTTGTAGTTGAAACTGGTGGACCTGGGTTGAGTTGCCCAAATTGGCAACTGAGTTGCACCTGGTGCAAGGTGCAACTATTGTGGTTACTGCATTTAGATGGTGGTTACCGCATTTGGTTTTAGTGCCACACTAGACCAAACAATAGCCGTGAAGAGCGATTGGGTCCCGTGTTCACAAAAACGATGCAATGAGCACCGAGTTTTCCTACCGTTTCGCTCCTCCTTTGCCAAATGCATAATTCTCTGTTTTGATGAGTGTCTCACCGGGCGATACTCCTAACCTCACGGCCGACGACTCGCGGATCGCCCACATCACATCGGCTGACGTCAAGACTCGAAAATCCCGTCTTTCCATGCTTCAGACTCGCCGCTCTCCATTTCCTCCCTTCCCCTTTCGACTTAGACTTCGCTCTCAAGTTTCGCCGTACCATTCCTCACCCCCGTCGCTATTGCGCTCGACATCAAGCACCTCACAACAATTCAATAAATTTCAATATTCGAAGACCGCTTTTCATTGCATACAACGGACGCCATGCAGGTATACTTGCAATGGAAGAAGATTACACGATTGAGGGTCCAGTGACTGAGGCAGCAGTTCTTGAACTGCTGAAGGCCAGGAAGGAGGCGGAGCTACGTGAGTTATATACCAATTGGAACACATAGTCAGATTAGTAGATAATATGGGGAGATCAGTCTGTCAAATAAACAACGCGCTGCATAATAAGGTGGAATGACCACTGGCCACGATGGTACACAGGACGCAACTACACATATTTACGATTACGGCACCTTGTCAAATCCTGAACGCTGATTGGTCCGCTAGCTCACCAACTCGTTCCTGACACCTGGTGTGCACCTGGTGCAACTCGTGGCGTGCCGTAGTTAGCCTGAGTTCAACTCAACTCAACTCAACTCAACTCTCCGGCAACACTAGGTCGAGGCTATGGTAACTTAGTTGATGAACATCGCAGAGGCTGTCACGTGGCGAAAATGGCCGGCCGGCCGATTCCGCGCACTTTCAGGGCGCGTCGCTACCCCACCCTTCTGCGGCCCTGCATGTCCGTCCGACCGTGAACGGTGTATGTGCCTACCTGCGCCTCTTTTTGGTTTTCTCACCATCGCTCGCTCTTTCCAGAAGGCTCCAGGCGCAATCCCGCACTCTTGCGAGTTGGGAAATCGACAATGCCGCGTCCGGTCAACACCTCGCGTGTCTGTCTGTCTCTCGCTGAGCGTCGTGCTTTCGTCATACCCCCTCCCCCGTCTTGAATACCCTTACCAACAACGCGCCGTAGATCTCCACCAACGGGAGCAAGATTATGGTTACCTATCCCATCACCGACATGTTGTCCTCGGCCTCGACGAGGTCGACCACCTCACCTACACGGTCGGCGAGGTGCTTGGTACACGTAGTCCCATCACTTGTTTCCTCTTTCCTAGTCTCATCCTCGACGACAACTCTTCCGGCGCTCGTCTCGCCTGGTCTGAGCATTCCTCTGTACTTGTGTGTCGTCCCCTAGGCCGGACATCGAGCGCCCATGGCACGAGTTGCCCGCTTTGGCTCCCCACAGAACTTGTCGTGCGTCTTCAATTAGGTTCTCGCCCACATTTTGTGTATCCCTGGAGGCTGGTCGCGCCCTCACAGCACTCGCGCCTTTTTATTATCATCTTCTTCTCCTCGCACGCCTCATAGCGAACTCCTAATATTTGGGGCCCACCCTCCCAGGTTCTGTCCTCTTTTACACGATCTCCCTTTCCGCCTCGGGTCTGCTGTGCCACCCTCCCACCGCACCTACCCCGAATTCTTCGTCCGATGGACGAATTGTGGCACGCCCTACCGTCTTTGTTCGCCAACCAGTCCGAATCACTTTGTTTCTTCGGCAGCGAGCATGGTGATGCCACTGCTCCGTCTCTTGGCGCGTCTGCGCCGACCAAAGGTCTGATTCGCAGTTTCCAGCCATTTTTGCAGAACCGGCCATTGGTTGAGGAAACACATGCTATCTCGCCACCGAGTCTACACTGTAAGCGACGTCTAAGCATTCCTCCGTACTTGTACGTCGTTCCCCACGCCGTACGCCAATATTATCTCCGGGCGTACAAGACAAAAGCAATGGAAGCAAGCTTTCACTCTTAATGGATGCCCCTACGTCGTCGGACCCCTCGGAGTCTGACCTCTCGCGAAGCCGGGTTCGAGACAATCCTTCGTGCCAGTGACAACAGTTCGACGAAGGGTCATTTCACTCAGTCGTGATGGGCCTGTAAAGCCGCTAAAGCGAGACACCACCCACCACGAGTGGACGTGCTGGCTCTCCACAGAGTCCTTCATCGAGGTGTACTTACCAGATATCTCGTATTTCTCATTCGCTACGCCGCGGGAGGAAATTACAACTCGTCCACCTACCCCAGTCATCCAAACAAGCACCCAAGCATCGGAAACGGATATATGTGACGTTTCTGATTACCCACAGGCTGTCCACACAGTCCGCACGCACGCACGTCTGGACTGACCCCTTTGGAGGCAGAAGGTGTCGAGTTGTCTCGGGGGCCATCACCATAAGTTGAACAGAGGGATGAGAGAACGTCAGAATATATCTGATTGTTGGCAAAGCCGAACGAGAATAGAAGACAGCAGATTACGCACATTCTGTTTGGCGATATCTCGGAAGTCAAAGTAGAATGTCGCAAGAATCGCCAATCCAGTCAGACTTGTGGTCTGGATGTCTTTGATGGTGCTTGAACGTTTGAACTGTCGATGAGATGAGTACGCCTAAGAGTAATTGTAGTGACACATACGAAATAATACAGTAGTCATTCTCGAGCCGGCTAAAGCGCTTGAATGTCTCACCTGTAAGGGGAAGGATGGAAAGTTTGAGTACAAAATGGAAGCAGTTGATTTCCATTGCCGGAATGTGCTGTGATGGGCTGCTTAGTCAAAGGCGGAACAAGGCGCCCAAAGCCAAAGCGGTGTCGCTCTCTCGCCGCTCTTTGGTCGTCCCTTCCCTTTCATGCCCGGCCTACTCTCTCATCCCCGCACAACTACCTCTCCTCTCGAGTCACAGAAGATTTCCACAGAATTGTCACACGAGTTTGACCGCGATGCGGTGACCGTTCCCGTCAAGAAGGATAGACCCGCACCCGCACCCTGAGTGGCGTCAAGGGCACGGCACCCGGTGCTGTCCCCAGCGAAGAAGAGATCGTTCTTCCAGACGGAGCTCTTTTCCTCTCAACCTCGGCCCATTCGGCGGTGTACCTGCAAGTCTGTCAGATTCAGAGTGCGGTCCGTACTTTCACCTCTCTTCTCTCGTTATTTTTCTCCTCTCGTCATCACCGTCACCACTCTTTCTCGAAGCGCTGGGCGCGATCTCCCGCAGTTTTGGAGATCGTCGATGCTTTCCACCAGCCGCCACCGTCGCGTGTCGCTGGCTCGCCCTCATCGGGCCTCGTACTTTCGCCCCAAACCCCCAACCTTAGACCCCTTTGCTAACAATGAGTATCACAGGTCACCGCCAGCGGGAGCAAGAATACGGTTACCTCTCATATCTCCATCACGTCGTCATCGGTCTCGATGAGGTCAGCCGCCTTGTCCACACTGTCACCGAAGAGTTCGGCACACGTGGTCTTACAAAGCCTTCCCTTTTTTCTACTCTTGCCTTCGATGTCAACTCTTCCGGAGTTCGTCGCTTCATTCAAGCTTTCCTCCATACTTGCGCCGGACGCTGAGCACACACGGCATGAGGAGGCCCGGTTTGCTGGGCCCACAGAACTTGCCATGTGCCTGCGATGGGATCTCGCCCGAGTCCTGCGTATCTCTGGGGGAAATGTCGTACGAGGTCTCCTCTCTTGGGATATGTACGTCGGGTGGAGTGAGGCTGAACTTGGTAAGCCACTTTCTCCCCCACGTCTATATACAACCTAATGTTGATTCCCGTTCATAGTCCAAGATTATCCAGCAACCCATTTTGAAGCCCTCATCGCACATTTATAGCAACCTCTCCCTTCGATCATAATCAATGTTCCTTCTCTCCTCGCGCGTCTTACACCCCGCTCGTCATCTTCAGGGCACACACCTCCAACCTTTCACCACTTTCGGACCCCTTCTTTTCGGCCTTGGCCCTGCTGCGTTACCTTTTCACCACACCTACCTTGAATACCTTCGTGCCACTAACGTAATGGAGCATGTGCTACTCTCCTTTGTTCGTTGGAAAGACGCACAGAGTAATGAGTCATTTGGTTCGTTTGGCGGCGGACCTGGCAGCGCTGCATCTCTTGGCGTACCCACGCGGCTCAAAGATTCGATTCGGGGTTACCCAGCCATGCTCCCAGGACCAGCCACTCGATCAAGAAAGCACGACCGGCTTCAACCTTGTCATGGAGCCCGCACGGTGCGCGTTGTCAGCGTAAGGCGGAACGTCCGGATGTATACGCCAGATCTTGTCAAGGCTGCTGCAAGTTGGGCTGCTCGACCTTCCAGCGGGGTGACTCACGCCCCAAATGTGTTCGTATAATCTCGCGATTGGGAGCGAGTGGCTCCACCGACTCTCAAGCTGGCGCCACGACACGCAGACAGCTTCAAAAGGCGCATGGACCTTCCCCCTAATTTGCAGCCCGACGGACCACTTTGGTTCAAGAAAACCAGCTGTCGCGGGAGAAGAGCGATTCCGGAGTTTTGACAGAACTTAAGTGGGGCGAATTTGATGCGATGGGCTTGGGGGCCTGCATCCGGGTGAGAAGAACTTACAGTTTGACCTCACAGAAGGTGTCCAGACGGTAAGTCTCAATATCGCCTGTGGTCGTGTTGTGTCGCTAATATTCACGAACCGTGTTACAGTCGCGAGCGGCGAAGCGAATGACGCTCACTTGGACAGATTTCTCGTCCAGTGGATTCACTCGCACCGACGCGCCACTGAGCACGACACTACGATTCAGCACCCTCCTCGTAAATTCAATCTCGTCTTGGCCAGAGCAACAAGCCGATATCACGCGCAAGTTGAAAGGACACAGAAGTCTCTCCCACCATATGGATGGGACACCGAGCCTGTGATGGACACAGAGGTGGTCGTTAGGGAGGCGTTCATGGATGTATTCTGTGACCTGATGTATGGCGGTGGATGGATGGAGTTGAGTGGGAGGAAGTTGACAGGGAGTGTAATTGGGCCCTGGTGAGAGCCACTTTCTAGGTCTTCCGTGATCACCGTCTTAACGTCCTTTGTCCTTGCAGATCGAGTTCAAATCACTTCCCTTGGCCAGGTCGACTGTTTCTGGCAGTACCGATTCGGGCACTTCATCCACAGTGTTCCTTTTCGAGGAGTTTGTGCCGCTCGAATACCACCAACAATTATCTGCGGGCATACAAAACAAAAGAACGTCGGGTTCCTTCTCACCTGGCAAGACAAAGCGATGGAAGCAAGCTGCCACTCTTGATGGACGCCCCTACGTTGTCGGACACGTTCCTCGGAGTCTGAACTCTCGCGAGGCCGAGTTTGAGGGACTCCTTCGTGGCAACAACAGTTCGATGAAGGTGATTTCACTCGGTGAGACATTACCAACCCCGGAATACCTCCTGGCTCTTCACAGATCCTTCACCGGGGCATACTCGACCAGACATATTTTTACCCTTGTTCGTTGCGCCGCGGGAGGAAAGTACACCTCGTCTGTCTACCCCAGTCATCCAAATAGGCACCCAAGCAGGCATCCAAGGCACCGGAAGCGGAAACAAGCGACGTATCCAACTACCCACAGGCCTTCCATGCAGTCCGCACCCACGCACGTCTGGCCTGACCCCTTCGCAAGCAGAAGACGTTGAGTTCGAGACGCGCCTCGCAAGCTACAGCGATGACGAGCTGAATAGCGTCAACACGGATTCACGGAAGATGACGAAGGAAGAACGCAGACGGTCGAAGGATGATGCCTGGGTCAACATGATACTAGTTGCGAGCCACTCACGCCGCGCAGGAATCAA
>Ga0307510_10004709_pt1 | contig 16119 bp, 16 predicted proteins | sample 12_EM_MG_FD_207224 | JGI IMG/M metagenome (GOLD analysis project Ga0307510, IMG submission 207224) | Populus trichocarpa ectomycorrhiza microbial communities from riparian zone in the Pacific Northwest, United States - 12_EM | ecosystem: Host-associated > Plants > Roots > Unclassified | place...
GCCGCCACACAACGAACCTGCAATGGCACAACCGTTCATACTACGGTTGATCGGACCTATTCCTCATGCTATCGGGCCGTCGCCAACCCGAATCCACACTTACTCCGCAACAGGGTTCCTTCCTACCATCCGACCTCAGGCCTCAGATGCAACTATCAATACTTCTCTGTATTTCATAAAGCACAATACAAAACTCAGACACGATGTCTAACCAAAAACTCTGCCAATAGGGTCTTTCAAAGTTGCCATTAATCACGATATTATTTGTTCCATTAATGTGTTCATTAAGTCATTTTTTGCACAAAATTTTGATTAATGGTTGACATAATGAGAAAATTAATGGTTAATTAATGGTCAACTTTGAAACCCCCCCCCCCTGTGAAAATACAATAATGGCAAAAATAATCAGCTGCATTTGTCTTGGGGACCTGTTGGCATGGTGTCAGCATCCCATTGTGTTTGAGTCTCCGATCTGCTCATTGGCAAAACCCTCATGTTCATCGCCTTGGTTTTTTTGAATGTGTAACCATGCCGCAGGTACCCCTCTATCACAAACTACTTGATGATTTGGACAATGTTGACTGTTCTTTCAAATGTGCCCAGCTTTTCAAATATCTACAAGACATGACCATTGAACCGTTCGACTCCCTCTCAGCCACTGACAGTGATTCCAATGTGTCTTCAATATCAAGTGTCAGCAGTGTCAGTTTGGCCTTGTCTTTTGACTCAGACGACAAGTCATCCTCCCAGCCTTCTCTTTCCCTCTTGTTTTCAGACATCGAAGAGATGTATTACTTGGCAACACAGGCCAAAATCAACAACCAATGCCAGGAAATCCTCACTTCAAGGGTTCTACAAAGGAACCCCGCAATCAAGAAGGCATCTCAGCTCCACCTCCTTGAACATTGGCGCACCAGCAACCTCAGTCAGTACAGGAGGAGAGTTCATGTTGACCCCAACACCTTCAATGGCATCGTCAATAAGATCCAAGGCCACAAAATCTTCCACAACAATTCCAACACCCCCCAGGCCCTGGTCAAAGTTCAACTTGCTATCTTCTTATTTCGCACTGGTCATTACAGCAATGCTGCCAGCTCAGAAGCAATAGGGCTCTGGGCTGGTGTCAGTCCTGGCACGGTGGCGAACTGCACCAACCGTGTTATGCTGGCCCTTTTATCGCTACATGATGAATGCATACATTTTTCAACAGCCGAGGAACAGGAGAACACGAAAGCATGGGTCACAGCACAGGTATGCCCTGAGTGGAGCGATGGGTACATGATAGTAGATGGCACAAAGTTCTTGCTATTCCAGCAGCCAGGTCTTCATGGTGACACTTGGTTCAACAAGAACTGGACCTATTCATTGGACTGCCAGGTGCATTTTATGTTTATCTACACCATCACAACCTGACCTTCTATTAGCTTGTAACCCTTCCCGATTCGCTTATCATCATGGACTATGCTGTTGGCCATACTGGCAGCATGCATAATTCCTTTGCCTTCCAGAGTACCCATATCTTCAATGAACACAAGCACATTTTGGCCCCCAGCAAGTGGATATGGGCGGACTCGGCATATCCTGCTGAGATGTGGTGTGTTGCACCATTTCGAAAGCCTGTCTGTGGCGAGCTGTTGGCTGATCAAAGGACATACAATTACCATGTGTCAAAGGTAAGCCCCCACCTTGTTTCTTTTTGTATTCTCATGATCATTGATTGCTAGGTCTGCATACATGCTGAACACACTATTGGGCTGCTCAAAGGCTGCTTTCAAGCCCTCCATGAACTCCGTATCCAAATCACCTTGCCCAAGCACCATAAATGGGCAATCACATTTGTCTGGTGCTGTATTATTGCACACAACTTGATACTTAGGCTTGAGGGCGGCAACTTTGACCCTGTATTTCGCAAGTGCCTCTATGATGCTGGTAGAGGATACCCAGCACCAGGAATCCCTGATGTGGCCAACGATGATGACTTATATGGCAGCAACAAAGAACTGTGGGAGGCCTGGTGACATGAGGAAACAGAGGGGCAGAGGTTCCAGCAACAGATTATGGCACACCTCTTCAATAGCAAATCAAGCGGGGCAGTGAGGTGACCTGGATAGTAGCTCAGCAGACATGTATATTGCATATATCATAGCTGTGTTGTATGTGCAAGGTCAAATTTATTGTTTCTATAACTATGAGTGTGACCCAGATGCCTCTGGAAGGCCCCAATCAGTAGGAGGAAGTAAAGGGAACTTCGTTGCACCTGTACCGAAGATAAACATATCTCCGGAGAAATCACCATTGTCCATACTGGAGCGGTATGTATTTGTTGGGTGACCTCCCTGCCTGAGGCCAACAGGACTGGTCACAGAACCTCGTTTGCCATTCAATTGGGCAAGCTCAACCTGGAATTGGATCATCCGATCCTGGTACTCAAGCTGCTTCGCCTGCATTTGTTGCTTGATGACAAGTGTCCATTCTGCAGCAGCAAGTTCTATCTTCTTATGTTTCATCTCGATATTTGCCAGCTTGATGGAGTGCAAACCCTTCACAAGTTCAGCCATTTGGGTCTGCTTGCTACTGGCTGAGTCAAGTGAACTGTTGATACAGGAACATTTATTTGACTTGTGACCATTAGCTGAGGGTGCTGAGGGCACACGCAAATGGCCAAGAAGGGGAAGTCTCCTGCAGGCCACAGGTGGTGTTGCTAGGTGTGCCCCATGCTGCCCAACAGTAATGCCTGATGCCCTGGCCAGGGTAGACTGGATCGGAGAGTGTGTGATTGTCACCACCATACTGAGTTCAGCATCTTCAATGAAAATCAAGAATGGCATAAATCATACCTGGTTGGGGGCATCATCTAATTGTTTGAGCCCGATGTCGATGTTCACTGTAAAGTACTAAGTGTCGGAATTTCAGTAGGTAAAATGTGTGAAAAAATGATGAAAAAATGATGAATAAATGGTGAAAAAATGATGGAATAAATGATGAAAAAATGCTGAGATTTAATGAAAAAATGACTGAAGTTTTTGGTAGTTTATTACCTGAAATTCCAGTGAATCTGCAACAGGTTCATGCATTTTTTAGGGGATTTTTTACATGTTTTCTGGGGATTTTTTCAAACATTTTTTCATTGATTTTTGCATATATTTTTTCATGCATTTTCATTCTTTTTTTTCACACATTTTTCATTCTTTTTTTCACAGGAATTTTTATTGAAAATAAAATTCAAATTTAATTACTTGTATACCAATTACACGTCATCCTCAGTAGTACTGTTCTCAAGATCTAAAATCATTGTATGTCAGGTGTCAGTCTGGGAGTGCCAAATGCCCTTGCACTTACCCTCAGCTTCAGCTGCCTCATGCTCCTTCTGATTTTCATAATTTCTCATGTAGCGGAGATATTGTTTGAGGCATTCAGTGACAGGCCAATAGCCTACAAAGTCATTGAGGAAGTTGTGGTCCTTCTTAGCCTACAAAATATGGATCAGTTTGCAGGAATCAGATGAATAAAAAAAAAACACGTACCAATTGAATGACAAGGTTAATCTTTTCCTTATCTTGGTAGGGCCAAGTGAGCTTGAGGTTAAACTTGACAAGTGATGCAAAGCGTCATATATCATGCTATAGAGTGCATGGGTCAGAGATAATACACTTCACAAGAAAAAAGAAAACTCACATGGAACCTAGTGTACTTCAGTTTGCCATCTGAACCTGTAAGGCCTATTGAAGCTTGAAGCGTCTGTTTCTTCTTGAATGCTGCTGGGCATTCAACTTGGAGACGAGCCCTGCTGGGGCCACCAGCTGCTTGCTCTTGGACTCCTCTGAGCTCATTTCGTGCAGCAAGAAGCCAAGCTAAAAAAAAAAGAAAAGGAAAAAATAAATAATGAGATGTGCACAAGACACATTGAATACTCACCTTCCAAGGCCCTGATTTCAGCACCGGCACCAGGACCTGGATCCTGAACAACCAGAACAGAACTGCCCACAGTGGGGACAACAGGACTACCCGCAGCAGGGACAACAGGACCACCAACAGCAGGGACAACAGGACTACCCACAGCAGGGACAACAGGACCACCAACAGCAGGGACAACAGGACTACCCGCAGCAGGGACAACAGGGCCGCCCACAGCAGGGACAACAGGACCACCTACAGCGGGGACAACAGGGTGGACCAGGGCTGGGGCAGTAGCCGCAGGAGAGTGATTCCCCTCACCAGGAGCGATGCACTCCCCAGAGGCGGCAGTCTGGGCAGACGATGCCCAGGTCGATGCTACCGTCATTGGTGGCTTTGCCACAGCCTTCTTCTTGCCTCCAGATCGGGTTTGGCATGCCATCAGGACAATGCAAGAAAATTTGAATGAGTTGAAGGTGAGATGGGTAAAGACTGACGACACACCAACTCCCATCTTATAGGTCCTTTCAAGGTCCTGTCTCACCTGCGACCCCAACGAAAAATCCCACTTATAGATCTGTGAACTGTCTTGTTGTCAAGGGGTTAAGTTGCCACTGCAGCAGGTCAATTGGTGAACAGGAGGGTGGACGGTCAATCATGGGCTTGAAGACAGAAGGAACAAGTTGAAAGTTGAAGTTGAATGTTGAACCTTCTTGAAAACATGCTAAAAGTCATGTGACCGTGGTACCGCTGCCCTTTCACGCTGAGCCAAAGGTGACCCTTCACCTCACATGATAACCATCAGTTACTGGAACTATCCATTACACCCTTGATGCTGTCGTGGATACTAGTTTCTATACATTTTCTTCAGATCATGGGTCATGAGCCATCTGAATTGAGATGGCGGTAGAACTGGCACTGTGCTGCCCACTCTTGCCACACCCCCCCCGACAATCGTCTTCGTCGATTTCAGGTCCTTCACAGCTCTCTTGTGGATCGTTCTCTCACCAATTTACCTTAGACCGTCATTGATGCCAGAGCCAGATTTCATTATATGCCCTTGTTGCAAGGCTCTAAAGCACCGATCAACGGTATGGCGTCACAAAAAAAAAGCCACCAAAGCCCAAGCTCAAGCCAAAGTCGAAGCTCAAGCTCAAGCCCCTATAGTGCAGCATGAATCTCTTCCACCTCCCAAGCGGCGTTGCATCACCCATCAGGCTGATGCCAGCCCTTCCTCTAGTGGCCGTCCTCAATTGCACGCACCGTCGTTCGATTCTGATCTCCCCCTGCCATTCCTCGATCCACCAGCAGACTTGGATCTACCCCAGCCGCCAGAGGATGCACATACTGTACCGCCCCGTCGCTTCGCCGATAACGTCCTTCTGGATCTTCATGCTCGGACACATCAAAATCCTGATGAAAACAATGACAGGGATCCTGAAGATGCTCCTGAGGAGGATGCAGTTGATGCCAACTCAATCAATCCCGGAACTGGTGACTTCTGGAACGAAGAGGACGTCGATGTGGAAGGTAAAGTGGATCCATGCGAGGGCATCGTCTCACTTTGGGATATTTTGACTGAAAAGTTCATCGTGGAGGCAGAGGAATTTGGTAAGTTTGCGCATTCTTTATTGGATACTCAGTGACTCACCAGCATTTTTGTATTCAGGCCAGTCTTCCATCTTGGACCATGATCTGGATATCCTGCGTCCGTTTGCGATGATGATCAGGAACAATCTAACCGCCTTGGCCTTCAATGAAATGTGCTATACCTTTTCCAAGACAGGCATGGAGAATCTCGCCAGGACGCAATCCCATGTCTGGTCTCTCTCCCGCTTTGGGCCTGTAGTATTTGCATGTTGCGTCAATTCGTGGATATGCTATACTGGTAAATATGCCAACCTTGACAAATGTCCGAAGTGCAAAACGTCACGTCTGAACAAGTCCGGCTGAGCAAGGCGCACATTCTCATATATGCCCCTCATCCCTCGTCTCCGTGTGTTAATGTCAAATCGCACCTACGCCACTTGTCTCCAGTACCGTGCCGATGAACATGCAAAGACGTCGACTCACATGCCCAGGACGACAACGGATATTTTCGATGGGCTCCATTATCGCTCGCTTCTCAGAGAGCGTGTTGGTGCTGGAGACCGAACGTTAGCCCATAATTACTTCTTGGATCATTGTGATATTGCACTTGGCTTTGCCACTGACGGTTTCGCTCCATTCAAGAAGCAGAAGCATACCACGTGGATCCTCCTCCTTTTCAATTATAATCTCCCTCCAGACCAACGCTTCCAAAAGGACAACATTCTGTGTGCTGGTATCATACCCAGTCCAAAAAAGCCATGGGATGCAGACTCCTTCATCTATCCACTCACACAAGAACTGCTTGAGCTTGTGGACGGTGTGTCTGCATATGACTCCCTCTCGAGAAGCCTCTTTGCCCTCCATGCCTATGTCATCGCTGGCTTTGGTGACATTCCCACTGTTTCCATGCTCATGCACATGAAGGGACACAACGGCTCGCATCCCTGTCAAATATGTGAGATCCAAGGTATTGGCATCCCGGACTCACAAAACAGAATGCTCTACATGCCGCTGTCCCGCCATGATCATCCCAAGCCAATGGATGTCATCGAGTATCATCCGGAGAGGTTACCACTTCGCTCACATGATTCCTTTATAGCGCAGGCCAAATCAGTGGTGTCCGTGCCCACAGAAATACGGCGAGAGGAGATTTCAAAGGCGTATGGCATCAAAGGAGTCCCTCTTCTCAGTGCCCTTGGGTCCCTGAGGTTTCCCCAGTCATTTCCATACAATTTCATGCATTTGATCTGGGAAAATCTCATCCCGAACCTTGTCCTCTTCTGGTCTGGCAACTATAAGGGAATGGATGAGGGTCAGCCATACGTCCTGGCTCCAAATATTTGGCAGGTCATTGGTGCTACCTCTGCAAATGCCACAAAGATGATACCTTTGTCGTTTGGTGCGTCCATACCTAACCCAGCAAAGGATAGTTCATATTTCACGTCCTTGACATGGTCTGTGTGGTCTCTGTTCATCGCCCCCACCGTGCTTCGACGTCACTTTCCCGATGAGCGCTACTACGAGCATTTCTGCTCCCTCATTAGAGTCCTTAATCTGTGTCTCCAGTTCGAGATCAGCAAGGAAGAGATTGATGAAATCGAGTTGGGAATCCATAAATGGGTGGTAGATTATGAGCGGTGCGTTCCCCCTTCCGTTTCCGAAAATTCGAAGGCAGGTTCGATCCATGCATCCAGCCTCTACTACCAGTACAAATCCGAACGACTCCCAGCGTGCCCACTTACAATACACACCCTGCTCCACATTCCTGACCAAATCAGATGGATGGGACCATGCTGGACAACATGGGCTTTCCCCATCAAGAGGCAATGCGGGTACTTCCAACGCAGCATCCACAGTCAGCGAAACCCATATGCGAACATGAGCCAACACCTCACTGATCTATCGCAGCTCCGGCAAGTCAAGATTTTGTACAATCTTACTGATGAGCAGCTTGGAAAGCCTCCTAAGCACCCCTCTTTGCAAACGAAAAGGCTTGAAGATTGTAAGTCGTGTCCCGGTACCTTTACCCTAATCTAAAGACAATTCGCTGCAGACCCACAATACGAACTTGTGGCTCCAAAGGTCGTGGGTCCCCTTGGTGATACCATGTGCAAGGTCCTCACAAATGGCCTGGTGACCTGGTTCGGTGTCGGGAGAAGGGTCGCCAGGAAATTTCTTCCGGACAACATTGAGCAGTGGGGCAAACTGCGTCGCCTTGAAGGTGGGGACATCATGCACGCACATGAAATTGTTTCCAAATGCATGGACGGCCACGATGCATCTTTCATCCATGTGCATGAACTAATTGTCAAATATTCTTGGAAAATAATTTGTTTCTAACTTTGCCCAATAGTATGAGCAACTTGTTGATCAAAACCAGCGACACCGAAACCTTCCTGAAGAATTCAAGTTAGAAACATTCTTTGGGCAACTTCTATACATTGTCGTCATCCCCATTCCCCAAAGCAACAAACTTAAAACGGAGAAGGCTGAAAACATTTGTCTGGCTGTTATTTGGCAAGTTAAGACTATTTTCCCCAACGTGGATGGGTTGCCGCCGATTCCATGTTACAAGGAGACTGGGCACCTGGACCCCGCCAACATCAAATCCATCCAGTGCATTGTCAGCCGCGTTGAAGACCGCGGAGAATGGGGGTTGGTCGACTGCAGTGGTCCGCTGGCGCATGCAGTATTTACTGAGGCGGAGTAGTTGGTGGCGACATCACCGAATGAATGAGTTTCCTTGAACGCACTTGCTTGGAGAGTCGCACTGTGGGTTTTGCCCGTGTTCGTCGTTCATTGTTTGGTACTGTCGCGTGTTGTTGTCATGCATGTCGAGCGCTCGCACGCTGGCATTTCGAATGACACCGCCCTCACTCCTCATCCTACTCACCACACTACTCACTATGCCCTCTCCCTCTTGCCAATTTTTTTTCAAAGCCACAACCCAGGCCATCCAATATGGCCGACGCCTAGCCCACGTCATCGTGACATGGACACTTGCCTGGGTGCAAGCTAATGCTGTTCGAGTTGCACTTGACTTGGTGGAGCAGATGCGCTAGCTCGCAGTCAAGGAGGCTGCCAGGTACGTCTTCATTTTCTTTCATTTTGGCAGTGTTGACATTTATAAGGGCGAACGAGGTGGTCACGATCTCCATGCGTGACTTCTTCGCCAGCATCGGTGATGGGTCCACCCGCGCACAACGTGCATTGGCGGGTATCGTGTTGGCCTTGGCAGAGGTCGCCTTTCTTGGCCTTGCGATCCACTTGTTGGACCAAGTAGTAAGTCCTTTCTTTTTTTTTTTGTTTGAAACATGTGCTGACTTTGTGCCACACAGCAGGCCTTTCTGTGGCGCAATCGGGTATTCGGGCAATAGTGGGGGCCTTCCTCAGCGATGTTGACACACAGGTGGCGATGACGGCAACAGCGACACGCGGGCGACAGCGGTGGTGATGGTGATGCATGGGTAACGGCGGCGGTGACAGTGATGCGTGGGCGACGGCGGCGGTGACGGTGACGCATGGGCGACGGTGGCGACGACAGTGATGCATGGGCGACGGCGGCGATGACAGTGATGCGCGGGCGACAACGACATGCTCATGTAGAATCCCATATATCATATACCACAACTCAGTCTATTTTCAGAAGATTTTTAGTACTTGATTTATAGGACTTTCAACTCATCTGACTTTGTGATTTTTAGTTGAATATCATCATAAAATTTCACTAACTTTTTGCTAAGAAAATAAGACTAAATATTTCACACATAAAATGCATGAAATTCATAATGTTTGGACTTCACAGAGGAGTTTGTGTGATTTTTAGTCAAATATCATTGTAAAATTTCACTAACTTTTTGCTGAGAAATTAGACTCTAGTATTTCACACATAAAATGCACGAAATTCAGCTGTTGCGCATGAAAATGCTGAAATTCATCATGTTTGGACTTTACAGTGGTTGACATCTGTAAGTCCAGCAGCTCCCTCAACCATGTCTATCAGGTTTGTGTCCTCAATCTTGTCCTCCTCTACTTCGTTCCTGGGCTCATCTTCCTCACTGACATTGCCATTACCACACGATGGGAAGAAAAGCTCTTGAGCCTTACCTTCTAGATCCTGGCCAGGCTCTGACAAGACTACATGGGGGTTGAAGTTTGGGAGCGTCCTCCAAAACCCGTGGAGGCGCTCCCAGAACGGAAGCTTGTAATCGACTTTGAGTTTGTCTGGATGCAAAGACCAGCCAGTTACCACACAGATGATCAAGCACAGACATACCTAAAATGTTGCTCAGATCAGGATTCAGCCTGATCTCTTCAGCAGACAATCCAGCCCCCATTTGCCCAAGTGCGGTGTTGATCTCCCGGTATGTTCTCTTCAAACTGATTTGTTGAAATCAGCATTTGAATGGTAGTGACAACAAAAAATCCTTACCTGCCAATACAGTTCTTGACGGCCTTCACATACTTCACCACTCTGTTCACCCTCAGATCATCTCTGACTTTCATGTTGTTGTCAACCAAGAATATATAGTTGGCCATCTTCACATGGAAATCGGTCTTCCCACTCTTTTTGGCAGTGAGAATATGACGTTTTTGTTTCTTGGCATCCTGTGCTGAGTCGGAAAACAGCCTTTGGCGGTCCTTGACATTGTTCTCGAGCCACTTGACAAGGTGGTCTGTGTGCAGTGAGTTCCATGTGACACAATTTGGAGCTTTTGGGTCTGCAGCGGGGGTGTCTTCCTTGTCCTCTTTGGCTGTCTTCTTTGCCTGGCCATGTGTCTTGCTGGGGTTAGGTTGCTTGACAGTCTCCTTACCATTCCGGACAGCAGGAGTATGGGTGGCCATGGTGAAGGGATCGTGTATATGGTGGAAGGGAATGGGGTGTCATTGCACAAGGTTGATGCCATGTCGAAAAATAAAATAAAATTCCGAAAACTAGCGGTCTTGTTAATGGAACACAGAAGGATAGGAAGAATGGTCAGTTAACGAAGTAGGAGCCCTTGAAGGCCATTCATCAAAAAGTTGCCATTAATCACTCCATTTATTGAACTCCTGAATGGATAATGAGATAATGAATGGGACAAATAATGGTGTACATAATGCTAACTTTGAAAGACCCTAATGCAAGCAAAGCAGGGCCACTGTGGCGCCACGCTGCACACATGGTGCAGTAAGCGTGTAGTGTGGATTGTGCGGACCATGGCGAGTGCAGTGGTAGCTACAGGTGGGTATGGTCAAGAGATTATCTCCCCTGCACAGACTAGAGCGCAATCGCAAAGTGGCTATGGTCACAGTCTGAGAGTCTTGCGCATACCTTTACTAGTGACTGGAAGCCTGTCTAGATAAACACAGTTCCTGTTCCATGCATGTCCTCCCTCCACGGTCAATTTCTCTCTCTTTCGGAAAGTGAAGACCCATACCATAATACTGGCTTCTTTGTGCATAGGGATAGTATGGGGGTACATAGCGCCCTGACTTGGTTTCTGTACAAATAATACGCGAGATAACATATGTACCAGACAAATGCATGTACTGAGCTTTGATGTATGGGCCCACCTGCATATCCCATTATGGACGGCCTGGGCTAAATGTAATTCAGTGTTGTTACTGGGGTGGTATCAATGAGGGAGAGGGAGTAACGTGGGTATGTATTGTAAAAAGATCACAGCAACCGTTATTGTGTCCGGCACCAGGCAGTGTTTCAGGTTGTGAGTTGTAAAGCCCTGGGGCAATGTCAACCCAGTGAAGATATCTGCCTGTGTACAAAATGTATGTGTGAGGGTGAAAAAAGGCCATAGTGCCATAAGGTGACCTTGCATGCACACCACCGTGACACGTGGAGTGGACGAGACTCGGCCCTTTGACAACACATTGCAAGTCTGATACCATGCGGCTGCGGCTCTGTTGACCTGTAACTGATGGTTTCAACTTGCTCTAAGCGCATGTCCGGCCACAAGTAATCCTTGTACATCTTTGTACAGAAACAAGAGAGCGAAGATTGTTTGCCGAATTCCCTGTACTGTCTTGGTGAAGGGCGAAGGAGACTGGAATCATGCCGAGTCAGCCCCTGTCAACACAGCCAAGCAGTGCAGGTATGGCTGCGTGGTGAATTGATCGCCCGCTGCAGATACCATGAATGGTGTCCTGGCCAAACTAGAGCAGAGATAAGTGAAAACGATGGTCTCTTTGCAAATTCGAATTTTTTCTCCCCGTTGAAAGCTCAACTAAACCGAGAACATTCCTAGGCTCATTGATGGACAAAGAATCTATTTCTGGAAGCAAAACCGAACAGCTTGATACTGGCCACTTCTTTGCTGCACAACGATATGGCATGCTTGTGATAATCTGCCTAGTCTCGACGCTTGAAAGTCATTTAACTCATAATGGGAGGACTACCACCTGCAATGACACTGCGGCGGGCCGTGCTCACCACCCTTTTTTCACATGTCACCTCTGCTATCAGTCAACCAATGCATCAACCTGGATCTTTGGGCTTTCAGTACTCTGCAACATGACAGTTTCCTTGCACAGAGATAAGATTATATTTATGAAGCAAGTATGATGATGGCCCGAGGGGTTTGCACAGATGTTCCTTGGTGCTGGAAACTTGACTGCATTGCATCAGCCAGTTTGCAACACTTCAAATGTGTCCTTCCCCAATTGTTGATTTCTCTGCTTTAGAAAGTGAAGCTTAACACTTTGTTCTGGCCTCCATGCAGCAACTCGGATGCACAGGTGCCAGTGTCTGGCTTGGTTCATTCGCCAACAAGTCACAGTGAAGATAGTATATGTAGGCCATGGACAATTGAACACGTTTCATCAGCGGCGTCTTCCATGTCAATGTCATTTTACCGCGAGTTTAGATGCTGTGGTCACATGTGATTCAGTAAGTTTATCACAGTGGTACCAGCGAGCAAGAGGGTGTGATGCAAGTGTAATGACCACAGTCATTATCAGGTCAGGATGAATTAATGCACAACATTAACGCAATGGGGATTTTGACCAGCTGCATACGAAAGGTCTGTGTGTGAGTGGAGAACCAGGGGGTGAAGACACAGCCAACAAATAGACGATAAATTTGATGAAACATACAGTAATATGGAGCCCTTAACTCTCATTAACCAGACACTCTGGGGCGCCCTTGTCATTTACAACCCTCAGCCGCCTCTATCCAGCCATATGACTGTTGTCAATGCTATCATCAGTTGGCTATTCTGTGGACAATATTTACAGCACACAAGACCAGTACCCTCCCCGAGCGCTGTTGATAATGCAAACAGGACCTGAACTGTCAGATCCAAACAAGTCAACAACTTGTCATCGCCCTTGCGAAATCTATCGAAGGCCTGGGCCTGCCACCGAAATATGGTTAAGATGATATGATATCAAATACTGCGGCTAAGGGATGAGTTCGCAAGTCCAGTCCCATGAGCCTCTTGTATTCACCCACGGCAGTGTTGAATATCAGAGTAAAGTTAGAGGAGGGAGAAGGACAGGTTGTCTGATTATTAGTGGACATGGAGGGCGCAGTCGTTGTGTGGACCTGGTTGTGGGTGAAGATGAGTTGAGGTTGAGGTTGAGGGCTGCGGATGGTCAACATCGCACACTAGCAGCCTTGTGAAGAAGGCCAACAGCCATGACGCAGCCTGAGAGTGTGAAAACATGGACTAGCCTGAGAACTGTGACAAGTCTACGTGTGAGGAGTGCTCAGTGGCTGAGTTCACAGATCAGATACTGCAAGGCAGAAGGGTTCGTTGGCCATGGCCCATGGCCCCCCAAAAGGAGGTCCCTTGTTGTCTTTCTTTCTGTCCAGCACTGTTGTTTGGTCCCTTTCCCTCACTATCTTGGGCCTGGACCCATAAACATATAGAGATGGAGAATTGGATCGTGGTGGATCGTGGTGGTGGACAGATTTAAGGTCCTGATGTAAGCATCACTGTATCAAGAAGTTGTGTCTCACGCTATGGCTCTACATGGACTTGTCAGTGTGAGCGCTGTGTGTTGTGCTCGACTAACTTAGCTGTGCTGCGTCAGTGTCCGATCCATCCCAGAGTGTTCAAGGTTCGCTAGTCTTCCAGAAGGCCTGGATATCGCAGGGGACTGAATCTCTGTAGATGCTTAATCTGATAGGCTAATGCACACCGGAACAAAGTGCACCACTGGCCGGCCTGGCGTAGGGATTGGCAGGGGTAGGGTAGACCCCATGGGGTACCAGGTAGGGTACAGAGGGGTTGGGGTCAGGGTGGAAGTTTGTCCACCCTGCAAAAACCCACACCCCAGTCTGGGGTACCCCGGGTATTGGACCCTGGCCAGGACATCCCAGTACCAGTGCCAGCATGCCTTGGATTGGTCTACTCTGACACGTTCAATCCTCTCACGTGCCCAGGCAGCTCAGTCTCTCCTTGTGCCATCATCTCATCCTCACATTGAAGACTTCAACATGTTTGGACCGATTCTTCAACCTAACGTTTGCATCCTTTTGGACGTCGGTACGATGCCTGGCCCCAGCTCCATTTATCATCTGTGGAAGGCATTCAACATCAATTTGAATGTCAGGGGTGCTTGCAGAGAAATCATCGCCCTCAAGGGCAAATACAGGGAGAAGCTCTTGAATCCTCTCGGTTTGTCTGAATAGCTTAATAATAGTCCTTTCTGACATTGTGCTTATGACAAGGGCCGCAGCGAGAGGCTCCACGAAGAGGTCGACCACCAGTACAAGTGCAATTTCTAGCTATCCATCAAAGGCTCAGACCACTGTCCTGTATTCGTCGATCTTCATGGAGAGATCACCACTGGCACTGGCAAAAGGCTCGTCCTAGTACGCAATCTTATGCACATGGGCGTGGACGCTGCGAAGCGTGAGCCCCCAAGACTGGCAGCCAAGCATTGGCCCGAGTTTCAGGGAAAGCAGAATCTCATGTCGAGCTTCTTGACTAAGCACATCGCAGAGACATTGTCCCCTCCAGCTGTGCCGCCAAATGGACTATCTACTCTGGTGACTGCTTTCGGTGTGTTGGAAACGCAACTTCCACCGCTGCCCATCGAAGAGCCACCTGCATCGAATGCTTCACAATCACCATCCGCTTCAAGCCAACCCGATACCGAAATCTCGGCAACCCCATCCCCAGCTGTGGTATCGCCTGCAGCAAGCCAGGCTTCTCTCAAACCATCACAGGAGCCCCACAAGTCCTGCAAGCGCCTGCATACAGTTACTTCTAACTCAGGAATGGCGAAACAGAAGAAACTCGAAGCAGGGCAAACAAAGCTCTCCTCTTTCTTTGCCAAGCCACCGCCGACCACCTCTACAGCCACCACCGACCACCTCTACAGCCACCACAGCACCAATGAAGGCACCGTCATCCGGTTGGTATCCGCCATCCAAGATCATTGACCTCTGCAAGGACAGTGAAGAGATACCGTCCTCATTGCCTATGATCACATCAGACATCTGTCTACCTGTGGAGGACAACACCTCGTCCAGCCAAGGTAAGGAGAACGGCAAGATGGGCATGGCGTCCTGCATATCGGTATATCGCGCTACAGAATGATATCCCTGGTGAGGGGCCCCCTACAGAAGTATTTCCTCGGTGAAACAATGGTATGTTCATGCCTTCTTTTGTGGAGTATTTATTAAATGGCCATAGCATGGTGCAGGTGCGGACATTTTCACGGCAAACATGTACCTGGCGGAGGATCGTGTACGTGGGGAATGTGACCTGACTGTGGTGGGCCTTGGTTTCTCATACAACGCCTTGATAGATCCTATGCTGGGAACTGGTGTTGAAGCGCGGCGGGGCGTGGGTTCTTCACTATGTCAAGTCAGTGTACACCGTTACAGACACTCCAGATCAGGTGTGGGTCGATCTGTCTTGGGCTGACATAGCAATCTGATGTTCCTCTCAGGTTCCCGAATTGGTCTTGCAACATCGCAGATAGCTCAATGGCTCATTCTTTGCTGCGATACACAGCACAGTCAAGTTCCATTACATATATCGGTCTTCACACAGCTTCGCATGCAAATTCTTGATTCATGTCATGACCGCCGCTTGTATCGTCGTTTGTCGACCCCGCCGTGTCAACACAGGTGGGATTCTCCTTGTTGCGGACGAGATGACAGTTGGACACCATCTCCACTGCCTCACGTCAGGACTCGCCATGGTACAGACGCGATGATACCCTTTCCCCATCACCACTTCGCTCTTGCAGAGAGAACGACCACACAGGATGGGGGCTGTTTTGTGATAACAGAATCAGGCTACAGTATGTGCTACCCGTTGTCTCTACCCAATGGGGTTTTCTGACCCGACTGACCCCGCAGACCCTGACCCCCAACCCGGAAAAACCCTTACCCTGAGCAGGGGTGGGGGTTTTTTGGGGTCAGGGTCGGGGTCAGCCTTGAGTGACCCTGGGTTTACCCTTGCCAATCCCTAGCCTGGCGCCAGATATTTAAGCCAAATATGATGTGCGTGCGACAACGTCCGGGCCAACGGTCGTGCAAAACGTTCTATGACGACACCGATATTTACTTCATCACTCTAGCGGCTACTTTGTGTAGAATACAAAAGTGGATGGCCTCGAGCAACAGAAGCAATAAATCAACTTATGATGTCTCCTTCGTCTGCTCTCATCCATTGC
>Ga0307510_10004710_pt1 | contig 16116 bp, 11 predicted proteins | sample 12_EM_MG_FD_207224 | JGI IMG/M metagenome (GOLD analysis project Ga0307510, IMG submission 207224) | Populus trichocarpa ectomycorrhiza microbial communities from riparian zone in the Pacific Northwest, United States - 12_EM | ecosystem: Host-associated > Plants > Roots > Unclassified | place...
TGCGAACTCTTTTAATGTGTGGAACAACTGTACTTTTACCGATGATCGGTCTCAACTCCTGGCGTGGTTATCACCCCTAGAACCAAGCTTAAGGCATCGAGACGTCCGTGAGCGCCGTATCAACAATGTCGGGGAATGGGTCATGCAAACCGAGGAATTCAGAAGATGGTGCGGCCGAAGTGGGGGAGGTGGGGGCGGAGGTGATAGCGCCGTTATATTTTGCTACGGGGATCCGGGGGTCGGTAAAACATTTATCAGGTAACAAAGAGTATTCTTCAAAGAGGGAGGAGGTGAGCACCTGTGCTAATAAGCCGCGATACCAGTTCGCTAGTAGTAGACAGGCTATGCGATCAGGCCAGAGGACAAAACGTCGCCATTACGTGTTTTTACTTTGACTTCGCTGCAAGAAAAGAGCAGTCCGCAACGAGTATGCTGGGTTCCTTGCTGAAACAGATGGTCAGCGGAATGGAAAGAGTTCCGGACGAAATATCGCGCGCCTTCCAAGAGCAGAAAAAGGCCATTGGTGGATGCGGGCCGCAACTCGCTGACATCGTGAAGATGCTACAGGCCATCACATCCTCACATCCCACGTTTATCTGCATTGATGCGCTTGACGAATGCGTGGGCGTGCAACGGTTCAAAGTCCTTGATTCTCTAAATCAAGTTCTTGAGAAATCGCCAGGGACTCGAATATTCATGACCGGAAGGCCTCATATTCGCCCCGAGATCGAAAAGCGCCTTGCCAGACGAGCGATAAGTCTATCTGTGAGTCCTAGTAAAGGCGATATCACCACATACCTGCATGCTAGGCTGGGCGAGGACGAAACACCAGATGCCATGGACGAGAGTCTGGAGGCAGAAATTCTGGAGAAGATTTCTGAGAATATATCAGAAATGTGAGTAGAGCGATAATCTCGGAAATTCCACCCCACATCACTCGCTAATAGGTATATTCAGGTTTCTACTCGTTTCCTTAAACATCGACGCAATCTTGGGAGAATCGACAATATATCGGAGACAAGAAAGGCTCAGCAGAATGACAAATGGATTGGGGTTGGGAGATGCCTACGGTGCGACAATCGAACGGATGAAGGCACAGGGTGGTGACAAATCGAGACTGGGAATTGAAGCTTTGATGTGGATCAGTCATTCCGAGAGACCGTTGAAAGCGAATGAGCTCTGCCATGCCCTAGCAGTCGAGCTAGGCTCCACCTGTTTCAATAGCCGCAACGTCCCTTCAATGTCGACATTGGTGAGCTGCTGTCAAGGACTGATTACCGTGGATAAGGAAGCATTAACTGTGCGACTAGTCCACTTTACTCTACAAGAGTATCTTTCCGCCAATCCCGATATTTTCACCACACCTCACTCGTCAATAGCAGAGATCTGCTTAACATATCTAAATTCCGAGCAGGTTAAGGCAATTCCGCCCGATTTTTACCCCGACCTCTCCGACACTCCCTTCCTAGAATATTGCTCTTTATACTGGGGAGTCCATGCGAAAAGGCAATTATCGGACCGTGCAAGGTCACTTGCCCTAGAGCTATTACAGGGAGATGACGACAACATATCCACTCGATTGCTTTTAAGACAAATAAAGGGACTACGTCTAAGGGATTCTGGTACCAACCTCCAGTTTAGCGGACTGCACCACGCATCATTCTTCGGAATTTCCGAGGTTGTAGATGCTTTGATAGAGATGGAATGTTGTGATACCAACGAAGGAGATTTTTGGGGGCACAGTCCGCTTTCTTGGGCTGCTCGCAATGGACACGAAGAAGTAGTAGAAATACTTCTCGGGCAGGAAGCTGTCAACCCCGATGAGCCGGATATTTACGGCAAAACACCGCTCTTGCATGCCGCTCAGAGCGGACAAGAGGGAGTGGTGAAAATACTACTCGGCCGGGGAGAGGTCAACCCCAACAAGCCAGACGATGATGGCCAAACGCCGCTCTTGTATGCCGCCCAGAGTGGACAAGAGGGAGTGGTGAAAATGCTGCTCGGGCGAGAAGATGTCGACACCAACAAGCCAGCTCAACAGGGTAGAACACCGCTCCTGTTTGCCGCCTGGAAAGGACATGAGGGAGTGGTAAAAATACTGCTCGAGCGGGAAGAGGTCATCCCCGACAAGCCAACAGACTGGGACCAAACACCGCTCTCGTATGCTGCCGAGTATGGACACGAGGGAGTGGTGAAAATATTACTCGGGCGGGAAGACGTCAACCCCGACCAGCCAACTTCCTGGGGCCGAACACCGCTCTCGTTTGCTGCCGCGAATGGACATGATGGAGTGGTGACAGTACTACTTGGGCGACAAGATATCAACCCCAACAAGCCACAGTATGATGGCACAACACCGCTCATGTATGCAGCTGAGCGTGGCCATAACAGGGTGATAGAACTGCTAAAACCTCACGAAGTAGTAACCCCCGAGCGACCTGAGGCTTAGGACATACTGCCTCATGAAATCCACCCCATCCTTTGCCTCTCGGGACATGTTATTCATGGAGGTTGTCTGCGGACATCTTCCTTTGTCGGTGGAGGAAATCCCATGAGGTGGAAATACACATACATATTGCCACATCGCCTAACACCCCCGGTCTAACTTAATCGAATGAGGATTTATGAACTTCTGCTACAATGTACAATAACCTAGTTGGTAGTATGCAATAGTTTTATTACTGAGAAGGTTTGGTTCATAGCTTCCGGTTTTCATTCCATCATACCTACTTTTCCTCTAGGTGTAAATTCCTACCTGCGCCTTTTTCTTCTTCCAACTTTGTTTTTGCTTCCTTTTTTCTCCCCCTCTCCTTTCCCTAAGCAATAGATAGACCACATATAGAGTGTTTTTATTAATAGAGGAAAATCGGTGGACAATAACGCAAGCATTCTTGAGACGATTATGGGCTATATAAAACCATACTTACTGTTGAAAGTCACCGGCGATCTCTCAACACAGGGACAAGTTTCCGTTGCACTTTTCCTATCTTGTTGGTCCATCTTTACTAGTTTCATTTGTCAGACGTTATCAATCAAGGGGAGGAATGAACGTACATATGGCCGGAAACCAGCGGAGGGTAATGCGAAGGATGGATCGGGATACTGAGCGGAACGGAGGATTTCCACGGGTGAAGGAGATTGGAAAACTCATCGTATTGTCTATATAAACCCTCAGCTTTGTCGTAGTTCGAACAAGTAAGCAAGACACGTTTCCGGAAAGTATACAGCAGTTCCCTCCTTGACTTCTTTGTACTTCTTCATCGTTCGAGCCCATTCTTCTCATATCCCGCTCTCATAACAATACTTACCACAAGGGACTGGCTACCATAAATAATATGCCTTAATGAATAGTACGATTTAGTATCGCTCTTGGCGGATACCTTCTAGCCACTCCTGCTACAGACGTGGTTGGAGAGTGGGAGCCCAGCAGACGAGTTTTTCATACAACCCATATCTCCCCCTCATCTCACGATCAACTTGATAGAATGGAACATACCAGCCAAAAAACAATCTGTATACACCTTAACTTAACGTGTATTCAGAAAAATATTTACTCCCGATTGAAGCCAGGTTAATGCTGCCGGATTCTTACCACTCTAGTAGCGCATCGCGAGAACGGTGGGAAAGAACTTCCCGCTCCCACTGACCGCAAGACTGCTCAACAATAGAGGGCCTTTTCTATTCACTATAAGAAACTATCAAGGCAACGTAATACTGGCTGTTCCAAATCCCGTGCTAGGTGTGGATGTCCCCACCTATGCCGAAAATAGAGGGACCAAAGGGCCCACCGCACCGCACTTTTCGACCTGGTAGTGAATCGGAGGGGGGCAGAAAGTCGGATAAATGGCCATTTTATTTTATATGGCTTATTGCCGGCGGGGTTGGAATCACTATAGTGCGGTGTGATAGACTGTGGTGTGAATTGAGTTGGATCTCCGGGCGGGCGAATAATTAAGGCTGTATCACCTATGATAAGGTTTTTAGTTTCGACGGATTCACCTTCCCAACTGGTGTATAGAGATGTGGTGGATAATTTCCACCGCTGTAACTTATTATATCGTTGGGCCCTCGTATTGCGCGCGCACTATGCCCGGCGTTACCGAAAATAGTCAGAAAATAGGATCTCCAAAGTTCCTTTATAGACAATTCTATCGAGAGCGAAAAACAGCTCCCCAATGATTCCGGACGTCAGACGAATGTTCCCTGCGCCGGACTAAGTTACCCATCACGTTAGTCCCACAGTCCTCCAGCTACTAGCACTAGTTTATTAAGGCAGACTAGGTGGATGAGGTTTCAGAAGCCTTTGGAGGATTCTAATTTGCCCGGGGAGACCTCAAAGGAATATCGGTCCAAGATAGATTCCTCTAGGTGGAATCTTTGGTACGCATCACTGGGGAATTTCTTACGTGCCCATTGTGAGGACTACCACAATTTCCTAACAGGATATATCATGATCTTTCGCTTTATGTAACGTGCCCGGGATTCACCTGGGACTCCGGGCTTTATAGGAGAGAGGGAGTGACTTCGACCGGCAAGCTCAGTGGCTAGCTATATAAATTTAGTGCCAGAGTCGGTTGCCGATATCTAGGTTGCGACCGCGTTTTTTGTTTGTCATCCAGCTCCAACAATCAATTTCCCCCCCGACATCTTGGCCCCTTTTTTCCATGGGTTCTTCGTCTTGCGCATTTTCCAGCTCTCAGCAAGGAACTCCGGTACCTAAGGGTAGGAAAAATTATGTTTCTACTGTAACCTTAAATTCCCCCTTACTGAAACCTGAGGATCAGCTATTCCCGCTGGACCCGGTGGTCAGGAGGATGGTGCCCATTCCCGGGGTTGAGAAGAGTTTCTAGAATGCCTGAGTCTTATGAGGATGACCCACTTCCTCTATAAGTACTGTATGCTGGGAGATGGGACGGCTGGAGCTACTGATTGACAATCGTTGAGAGCAAGTCGAGCAAGCAAGAGAGTATCCAAGCGATAATACATAATCCCGTAGTCAATCGCATCCCAGCGAGCTAGGGGACCAACATATTATAACTCACAACATCCGGAATGACTGCCGGACCCAATGCATTGAACGCCAAAGCAACCAGTGAGCCCGGCGTGATAGCTGTAGGCGGCAACCAATGACAAACAAAAACTCCATTTAAATAGTCTACATTCTAGTCGACACGATACTGGCGCATATGAAAGAAATTTCCAATTGATAAACACGAAATAACACCAAAACGCGAAAGTGTGGAACAGGCAGACATACCGACTTTAATAGAGTAAATAGAGAGTAAGGGGTCATAAGGCCGGGCGGAATAGCAGCAAATTGATTTGGGTCCCCGAAGGAATTCTGACCCGTGATCCAGCATTGCATTGCATATCTCTTCCAATAATCCCTTAATAATATAACGAGTGACCCCCCGTGATTTCTTTCTCGGCTATCTACTCGCCCACTCCTACCTAGGAGCTGTTTAGCGAGACGCAGCCTCTTATTTACCTGAAGGCACCTACTGGGCGCATCACTGTCAATGCTCGTGCACGGAAAACTCCATCTCTTATTTCTAGACGCTATTCTCGCCTCTCCTCAATGCCATCCCCACCATGCCTGACAGGCCTCCAATCACCAACTCCCAGATGACCTGTAGCCTCAGCATGCAAGTAGCTCTACCTTATATAGGCTTCTGCCGGTTAGAAGTATTCTCGCGAAGTTCCGGAGGCAATGAGCCATGACCTGGCTTCTACTAGTGCTAAACCATCAATTGGTGCTCGAGGTGTCGTAGAGGCCAGAATTATTCTCCCTCTGGTTCTCTCAATTGCACTACCCTTGCTACTTGGACCCGTTATTTCTTCCTCCTCCTCTAACCCTTCTCCAATAAGCACTGCTCCTCGTTTTCCTCCTCACCCCCGCCTTCCCACTATGATTTCATTTAGAATTTCTAACTCATGTCGTCAGTTTGATCATTTCCTTCTTTAGTGGCTTTAACCTCGCACCCTTTCTCTTTAGCTTTCAAAGTCGTTTCTCATTCCTCTCTTTTGCTTCGGCTAGACCAACACCATCCTGGTTTATTACCGGCGCCCTGTGGCGGAGATCAGAGCTGAGAGGCACGGCTCCCGCTCTCGGTAATGCCCTCGGCATGGTATGGTAAACCGATAATGCAGTCCCTCAAGATGCTAGAGCACTTATCCAGTTTGAGGGCTAAATTGAAGTGGATTAGATATCAGATCGCCATTAAGGAGGAAACTATCTAAGCCGCTTAGCGAGTATGATCCGTTACGTGGGAGGCTCGATCTAGGTCGGCAGTTGAGCCCAAAATAAGGTTGTGTGGGCCTCAGCCTCATTTCCTCGCTGCGACACTACTAGTATATGCATGTTATCAACGATTTTATAAACTGTACGGTACCTGTGCCAAAGCGGTGGCTAGGCGCCACAACCCCCAAAGACTCGTAGGCTCAAGCTCAAACCTGGGGCGCTGGAAAGAGTGCCATCCCGCTCAACCTAACCCTGCGGCTCAAAGTAACTTTGCCCCTTAACATAACTTTGCGGCTCAATGCAGATTTGTCACTTAATAATACTCGAGAACTATGCAACCTTCTAGCTAAACTCACGATTAGGAGTCTACTGTCTGTGGGATTCTATTTTGCACCGTTTTCAGAAATTGTGCTTACTCGTCGTTTAATACCGGTAATCTTAAGCAGCTGTGGCGTGGTGCGAATCGAGGCAAGTGCCACCTGAATTTAATTATTTACATCTTGATATGTTCTATCCGCTGGCTGGGAAACAGAAAAGATGGTACTGGTGGCATAATGATCTTCGGTTTTCGGTACCATTGTATGTTGACAAGGAGAGCTCGGATTGAACCGCAAAAGAATGTTTAGCGATAAAGTTACCGTTGCAGGCGACGAAGTTAGTTGAGCCGCAAAGTTACATCATGTAGAGATCTTCCTCCAATTGTTTACCCAGTCTCCTGACACTTCCCCATTTTGCTACCGCTTAGCAAAGACAGGCACTTTCTTCTGGTGGGTCGCTGGGGCAACTATCTTGGCAAATTGGTGATAATCATGACTTTTGAGCAATGGTCGAACTTTACAACCTAGTAATACCTGCAGTCTGTAATGGGTATACTTCAAAATGAGCACGAGATATTAAGGAGATGAGGTAACTTTAAATCAGGAACTTGGGAAAAAGGAGATGAAGATTTCAGTGAGTTAAGAATGCTTGAAACGCTAGGTTTTTGCCTATTTTTGGTGCGAACAAGAGAAATCACCAAGACTTTTGCCCAGGCACTGTATTTCTGTGCCTCACCAATAAGTTGGTAGGGAGGGATGAAGGTGGTTCCCTTGGGTGGCTCGGTGCCGATTCTGCTGGAATTAGTGGGGAGTGATATCATACGATAGACCGCCGTGCAGATTGAATTTGATCTCCTATTAGCGAACATATGGTCAAGGTCCTGCCGAAGCTGAGGCTAGACGCCACCACAAACAACTCGGGACACCCAAAAGAGTGCCCAACTGAACACCCTAACCCTAACCCTGCGGCTCAACCTAACTTTGTGGCTCAACATACCGGTTCCTAATCATACAACTTAGCTCAATATACTATACTCGAGTACAGTGCGGGAACTCGAGCACTGCGCAAATCACTTAAGTGCTGAACCAGGGTTGAGGCGGGGTGAGTGGCATCCGCACCAAATCCTTTCTGCTTGCTTTCTTGTGGCCGGATTGGAATGCGCACCGAATATGTAGCTATTTGCTACGCTGTTGTAACTGATGAAGCCTAAGGGAAAGCACAAAAGATGAAGGGAGCGAATGTGCGACCACAATAGACTCTAAGCGGAGCGGTTAAGGATGGAGGAACAGTGGACTAGATGGCTGCTAAGTCTCTAGCTGAGGGCAAGCCAGGAGATATATCTCTCCGCCTAACTAACGAAGCACTCCCGAAACTCAACGCACTCTAAAGAAAGACACGCAGCTAACTAAACCTGATCCCTAATGATCACAAAAAATCTAGACTCATCCTGATATCCCATGATACTCCGTGATCCTGAGGCCTATGCCCTGCCTGTGCCAACTCTCGTATGCCTGGTATCATAACATGGGGTATGAAAAAACGGTGAAACCAAAAACCCGATACCTCATATCCTATGGCTAGAAACATCAACAAAACCATGAAAGAAATATTCTATGCCTAGCGGCATAGGACGTGAGAACAACAACCCATAGGAGAACGCGCAACCGCCGGAAATTAAAAAAACCGTATGCCCTAAACCCTATCTCTCCTGGTCGCATATCCGGATAATTATCATAATATTATCATACATGCATATCTACACAACCCTCTAACCGCATGCCCTATAGGCAATCCAACTGTATTATAACCACCAACAGACCCCAGCTTTTCTTCCTTTAGACCCCACTTTTCTTCTCCTCCCGGGAAAATCATTAACAACCATAATTACTCAACAACTCTTCTTCTTCAACGGAACAAGCAATAAGGAGCGGAAGATGTCTCATACCATCAACGACAGTAAGAACATCTCTCATAATACAAACTCTTTTGATGTGTGGAGCAACTATACTTTTACCGATGATCGGCCTCAACTCCTAGCCTGGCTATCACCCCTGGAACCAAGCTTAAGGCATCGGGAGCTTCGCGAGCGCCGTGTCGGCGGTGTCGGGGATTGGTTTATACAGACTGAGGATTTTAGAAGATGGTGCAGAGTTGGTGGGAAAGGTGGAGGTGGAGGTGATAATGCTGTTCTGTTCTGCTATGGAGATCCGGGTGCCGGAAGGACATTCATCAGGTAACAAGGATTATTCTCTAGGGAGAGAGAAAATTAAGCCGAGGCTAACAAGCCATGATGACAGCTCGCTAGTCGTGGACAGGCTTTGCCATCGAGCCAAAGGACAAAACATCGCCGTGACTTGCTTTTACTTTGATTTTGCAGCCCGAAAGGAGCAGTCTGCGGCTGGTGTGTTGGGTTCTTTGCTGAAACAAATGGTTACCGGAATGGAAAGGGTCCCGGGGGATATATCGAGGGCCTTTCAAGACCAGAAAAAGGTCATTGGTGGGTGCAGACCGCAACTTGCTGATATCGTAAAGATGCTACAGGGTATCACGTCCTTGCAGTCCACATTTGTGTGTATTGACGCTCTTGATGAATGTGTTGGAGTGCAGCGGTTCAGAGTCCTTGAGTCGCTCAAACAAATCCTGGAGAAATCCCCTCGAACCAGAATATTCATAACCGGAAGGCCCCATATTCTAGCCGAGATCAAGAGGCTCCTTGCTAGACGAGTGGAAAATGTATTTGTAAATCCTACCAAAGACGATATCATCACATACGTTCGGGCTAGACTGGGCGAGGATGAAATGCCAGACTCCATGGACGAGAGTCTGGAGGCAGACATTCTTTTGAGAAGATCCCCGAGAATATATCGGAAATGTGTGTAGGGGCAATGACGCCGAGGACTTCATTCTACATCATCCGCTAAGTATCATTAGGTTTCCACTCGTTAGCTTGAATATCCACGCAATTCTTGAAAAATCGACAATATATCGGAGACGAGAGAGGTTTGGGAGAGTGACAGACAGGTTGGGATTGGGAGAGGTCTATGGTGGGACAATTGAACGGATAAGGGCCCAGAGTGGGGACAGATCAAGACTAGGAATGGAAGCTCTGATGTGGGTCAGTCATGCAGAGCGGCCATTAAGGGCAGATGAACTCTGCCATGCCCTCGCAGTCGAGCTAGGTTCCACCGAGTTCAATGCTGACAACATCCCTTCGATATCGACATTGGTGGGCTGCTGTCAAGGTCTTATTACCGTGGATAAGGAATCATCAATTGTGCGACTGGTCCATTTCATGCTGCAAAAGTATCTTTCCGTCAATCCGGATATTTTCAGTACACCTCATTCGGCAATGGCAGAGATCTGCCTGACCTATCTGAATTCCGAGCAGGTCAAGGCCATTCCAACCGATCCCTCCCCCAACCTCCATCACACTCCATTTCTAGAATATTGTTCTTTATACTGGGGAGTCCATGCGAAAGAGGAGCTCTCGCAATGTGCTAAGTCACTTGCCCTAGAACTTTTTCGAGGATATGATGGTCACATATCTGCCCAATTGCTCTCAAGACAAGTAGATCACCTGTATCTAGAGGATTCTGGTAGGGCTTCCCCGCTTAGTGGACTGCACTGCGCATCTTTCTTCGGAATTGCCGAGCTTGTAGCTGCCTTCATAGAGATGGAGTGCTATGATATCAACGGAGGATATTTTGGGGGCTATACTCCGCTTTCATGGGCTGCTCGCAATGGTCACCAGCAAGTAGTAGAAATACTTCTCGAGCGAGGAGAGATCAGTCCTGACAAGCCAAATGATAACGGCGAAACACCCTTCTGGGGTGCCGCTGAGAACGGACACCAGGGAGTAGTGAAAATGCTACTCCGGCGGGAAGAAGTCAATCTCGACAAGGCAGATAATTACGGCCGAACACCACTCTGGCCTGCCGCTTGGGGCGGGCATGAAGGGGTGGTGAAAATACTACTCGGGCGAGAGGTCAATCCCGATAGACAAGACAAGGACGGCCGAACACCGCTCTCGTGTTCCGCAGAAAATGGGCACGAGGAAGTGGTGAAAATGCTACTCGCCTGCGAGGGGGTCAACCCTGACAAGTCAGATAATTTCGGCCGAACACCACTCTTACATGCAGCTTGGGATGGGCGTGAGGGGGTGGTGAAAATACTGCTCCAGCGGGGAGAGGTCCGCCCCGACAAGCAGTGTGACACCGGTCAAACACCGCTCTCGTATGCGGCCCAGCGTGGGCATGAGGAGGTGGTGAAAATTCTCCTTGGGGGAGAAGAGATCAACCCGACTGGCCGGATGGCCGTGGCCAAACACCACTCTCGTATGCTGCTAAGTATGGACATGAGGGAGTGGCGAAAATACTACTCGGGCGGGAAGAAGCCAACCTCGACCGACCAACAAACCTAGGCCGAACACCGCTCTCGTTGGCTGCTGAGAATGGACATGAGGGAGTGGTAAAAATACTACTTGGGCGACAAGAGGTCAACCCTAATAAACCCGATAAATGCGGCCAAACACCGCTCTGGTGTGCCGCTCGATCCCGGTGCCAGGGGATAGTGAAAATACTACTGGGGCGGGAGGATGTCGACCCCGACAGGCCGGATTTTTGGGGCCAAGCACCGCTCTCGATCGCTGCTCAGGCTGGATGTGAGGCAGTGGTGAAAATACTCCTCTAGCGAGAAGAGGTTAGCCTCAACAGACCGGATAAATTCGGCCAAACACCGCTCTTACTTGCCGCCCGGGAAGGGCGTGAGGCAGTTGTGAAAGTACTGCTCGGGCAGAAAGGAGTCAACGCCAGCAGGCCAGAAAATCGCGGCGAAACACCCCTCATGCACGCAACTGGTCGTCGCCATAAGCGGGTTGTAGCGCTGCTGCAGTCTCATCAAGGGGTAACCGGCAGCGCGGCTTGAGTCTTAGCGAATACCACCTGGTGGAAATCACCACTATCCCCCCTTTCGAAGTATGCCGTCTATGGAAGGTCTTCTTGGACGTCACCCTTTGCAAGTGAAGGAAACCCCATGAGATGGAAATGCACATATACTATCACACCGCCTGACACCCTCGGTGTGATTTATTCGAGTGATGATTTATGGGTTTCTATTTACAAAGTACAATAGGGTTTGGTTGGGGTAAAATAGTTCTACTACAGGGAGAAGGTCTGGTTTATAACTTTTGGTTTTTGTCCTGTCATATCGTATTTGATTTTTTCCTCTAGCTATAAAATCTTGCCTTTTTTTTTTCCTGGGGGCTGTTTTCCCCTTCTTTTCTTCCCTCCCTTTTCTCTCTCCAACTTTCCCCCTTGGGTCATAGATATAGTGTCTCTCTTTTTTTCTTCCTCTTTTTTGAGAGAAAAACGGTGTACGATAGAGCCAGAATTCTCGAGGCGATTGCGAGCCGTGCAAGACCGTACCCACTGCACTATAGCAGGCTAGTTACTACAAATGATACCGCTCTATGAATATCACTATATTGCGCTTTAGATTCCTACTAGCTACCCTGATATATGCGAGCATAGGGGGGATAAGGGCCTCGCGGGTAGGCTTTCCGTGTCACTCATGAGTCGCATTCGTCCCACGATTCACTAGATAGCCCGACATATAAGAGAAGTGAAGCCGCCAACAAGATATTCAAGAGCGGCTACACGCCCAAGACTACTATTCTCTCCCGGCAGAAGTGCTGTTAAGACTACCGAGTGCCCACCACCCTAATAGCACTCGTTCCGGGACCGGAGGGAAAGGGCATCCCGGGGCCACTTGCTGAAAAGCTTCTCAATGATATAGACCCCTTCCATAATCCCTACAAGAAAGCGTCAAGTAATCCCATGCTAGCTCTTCTAACTCCCTTACTAGGGGTGCCCCTATCTAGGTTCAACATGGAGGGACCAAAGAGCCCACGGGACCGTACTGTTCCATCTACTTGTGAACCGGAGGGGGGAGAGAATGCTTGACGGATAGCTATTTTCATTTATATGGCCTATTGCCGGTGGGGTCTGAATTAATACGGTGTGGTATGATAGACTGCGATGTAAATTGAGTTTGATCTCCGGATAGAGAAGTGGTTAAGTTCATGTCGTGTTTGATGCGGGCAGGGGTTCTGCTTTTGGCTAACCTACCTTGCCCCCCCAAAGGTTAAAGAGATGTGGCCGATGCTTACCAATGCAGTGATTTATTGTGCTGTGGCGCTCCCGAGCTGCAGGCGCAATGTGTTTTGCTGTGTGGATAGCTGTCGGAAAACAGGATCCCCAGAGGGCCTTTATAGACAATCTCCCCAGCCTAGTAAAGATCTCTCCATCCTTCCGAGACGCCAGGTATGTTAGCCACCATACCAGTCCCGCGGCTTTTCCCTTGCGCGGGGTGGTTCGTTGTGGCGGGCCGGGCGAGAATACAAAACCCTTTCGGGTATAGTAGTTAAATTGATCCCGGAGAGCCTAAAGGACAATAGGCACAGATCTGTGCGTAAAAGTGGAATATTGGGTGGGCATCCCTGCGGAATCACCCGCATACCCTACCGGGATTTCCTAACTGAATGAAGCACCATCGTTCGCTTCATAAAAAGCCTCCCGTAAAGTACGGTAATTTGCTTGGGGAACTTGGGTTTTGACGAGAGAGAGGGCTGTCGCTTTCACCCCCAAATATAGCAGCGATGCAGCGGGAGAGCTTCCGGAATATTGAGTGGGAAAAATTTGCGTATATACGACTTGGGACCGTTACAAGATATTATCATTGATGATGTTTTCGGCTCCCACCAAAAAAAATTGTTTTTTAGTGTCGACTACCTCGGCTACAGTACTGTACTCAAATTCGGAGGGTCTGGAATGCCCACCAGCGCGCTCCTGTTGGATTGCCTATAGGGCATGCGGTTAGGTAGTTACGAGGACATGCACAGATATGGGGGTATGATATCATACGATATCGGGGTAGATATGTGGCTAGGAGATATACGGCTGTAGGGTAGGTTGTCGTTCTCAAACCCTGTGCCATAGCAGTCGTGTTTACAAACGTCAGAAAATTACGAGTATCATACCGTGATACAGTTGCTTTCATACACTTACTTCCCAGGCATACTGGGGTTGGCACACAGGAAGCGCACAGGCTTTAGGTATTAAAGAGGATCAGGAATGTTCTAGATTATTTAAGATTACTACGGTTTAGGATCTGTCAGCCTGGTAATATGGTTTTTTAGAGTTCGTTGAGTTTCGGGGTTTTCCGTCGCTTTTGCTTCGGCGGAGCGATCTATCTCGTGGCCTATCCTTAGCTAGCGGAGGCTGTAGCGAAACAATCCACAATTCTTCCATGTTCCGCTGCGCTTAGAACCTACCACCATTGTGCTTTGGTTCTTTGCTTCTTCAGGGGTTTCGCTAGGCTCCAACAACTTCCACTTCTGAACCAATTAAAAGGGAAAATATGCCAACAGAAAGCTAAAGACCCGGAGAATCTGAAATACATATTTATTTATAAGAAATTCCGTTGTTACGTGACCAGCTCTCCCTAATTCACATGTCCCATCCTTAAACTAGAGTTACTCTTTAAGAATCGGTACGGGCGCATAGAAAAAGCTGAGTTAGATATTGTTGTAAAAAGAAACTGGCAATTCCGCAGCCTCACAGTTCATTTAAAATGGCAACATACAATCCAATATAGAGTCTTCACAATCAAAATGCCCAGAACCACTATTTTACGAAGAATAGATTTACTTACGCAGCAGTTGGTCGAGTTCTAGCGGCCTGAGACCTCATGTTACTTGTAAAGAGGAGCCACCGAATACCCCTGTCAGAGCACGGGATCAGTTTAACACTTTTCGGGTGGCTTACCTGTAGTTGGAGTGTTCTTCGCCACCACCAGGAGCTCTTCCATCTCCCGGACTACAACGCTGCTGACTACTCTAATACCAGCATAGCCCCGCTTTCCTTTCCCCAGGCCCCGCTTATCTTCTGCTCCTAGGAATATCATCAACCAACCATACTCAACAACTCCTCCTCTACAACAGTGCAAGCAGCAATCGGAAGATGTCTCAAAATCCCACCCATCACAATACCAACTGCTTCAATAATACGAACTCCAATAACACGAACTTCTTAAATGTGCAGAATACCTATGTTGCCGATGATCGGTCTCAACTCTTGACCTGGCTATCACCGCTAGAGCCCGGGTTACGGCATCGGGATATCCAAGAGCGCCGTGTCGATAATGTGGGAGAATGGCTCCTACAAACTGATGAATTCAGAAGTTGGCATGACGGGAGTGAAGGTGAAGGTTATAAGGCAGTCTTGTTTTTCTATGGAGGTCCGGGGGTCGGCAAAACATTTCTTAGGTAACGAGGATTGTTCCCAGAGGATAGAAGCAAGAGAGACTCAGTGCTAACAAGCCTCGATACCAGTTCGCTAGTAGTGGACAGGCTATCCGAGCGGGCCAGAGGACAAAACGTCGCCATCACGTGTTTCTACTTCGATTTCGCTGCCCGAAAGGAGCAGACTGCGACCAGTATGCTGGGTTCTCTGCTGAAACAGATAGTCAGCGGAATGGAAAAGGTTCCGGAGGAAATATCGCGGGCCTTTCGGGATCAGAAAATGGCCGTTGGTGGATGCGGGCCGCGACTCGCTGATATCGTAAAGATGCTACAAGCTATCACATCCTCCCAGCCCACGTTTATCTGCATTGACGCCCTTGACGAATGTGTGGGTGTGCAACGGTTCAAAGTCCTTGACTCGCTAAAACAGATTCTTGAGAAATCACCCGGGACTCGAATATTCATGACCGGAAGGCCCCATATTCGCTCCGAGATCGAAAAGCGCCTTGCCGGACGAGCGATAAGCCTATCTGTGTGTCCCAGCAAAGACGATATCACCACATACCTTTATGCTAGACTGGGCGAAGACGAAACACCAGATGCCATGGATGAGAGTCTGGAGGCTGACATTCTGGAGAAGATTCCCAAGAATATGTCGGAAATGTGAGTAGGACAATAATCCCGGGAATTCCAAATTTTTATCACCCGCTAATAGGTATATTCAGGTTTCTACTCGTTTCCTTGAACATCGACGCAATCCTGGAAGAGCCGACAATATATCGGAGACAAGAACGGCTGAGCAGAATGACAAATGGATTGGGGTTGGGAGATGCCTACGGTACGACAATTGAACGGATAAAGGCACAGGGTGGTGGAAAATCGAGACTGGGTATGGAGGCTTTGATGTGGATCAGTCATTCCGAGCGCCCATTAAAGGCGAATGAGCTTTGCCATGCCCTAGCAGTCGAGCTAGGCTCCACCGATTTCAAAAGCGGCAACGTCTCTTCAATATCGACATTGGTGAGCTGCTGTCAAGGACTGATTACCGTGGATAAGGAAGTATCAATTGTGCGACTGGTCCACTTTACCCTACAAGAGTATCTTTCCGCCAATCCCGATATTTTCACCACACCTCACTCGTCAATAGCAGAGATCTGCTTAACCTATCTAAATTCCGAACAAGTCAAGGCCATTCCATCCAATTGCTACCCCGACCTCTCCGACACTCCCTTCCTAAAATATTGCTCTTTATACTGGG
>Ga0307510_10004711_pt1 | contig 16116 bp, 14 predicted proteins | sample 12_EM_MG_FD_207224 | JGI IMG/M metagenome (GOLD analysis project Ga0307510, IMG submission 207224) | Populus trichocarpa ectomycorrhiza microbial communities from riparian zone in the Pacific Northwest, United States - 12_EM | ecosystem: Host-associated > Plants > Roots > Unclassified | place...
GGCGTTGCGGCGGTGTCGACCGTCCGCATGGAATAATTATGGAAGGGAAAAAAAGAAAAGCCCACTCAGCCCCAGCCATGTCTTGCATCGCGATTATTCCACGAGGTATTACGATTTGGAAGTTCTACAAAGTGTCAATAAGAGAGAAGATGTCCAGAGGATTCTCTGCAAACTCAAAGTGACAGAGTGTGTATCCATAATAACATGGATTTTATCATAGCCCGAACCTTGGAGGCTGCAGATACTACCTTGAACCGTCATGTCGCCCCCCGCAGCCCAGCCCGTTCACCTGCATTTCCTCCCCGCCCGCTGTGGCTTTATTTCTTTTATCCTATCATTTCCCAGCGTTAATTAGGGCCACCTACTTGAGTACTGTGCTCTTCGCTCCGGCAGCGCCTTACCCCAGCTATTGTTATTACCCACAACCCAGTAAAGCACTCGCACAATACCGACATAGTCCCTTACAGCACCGGTACTCTCACATACATGAGCTACGGGACCCCGGGATGAAATATTAACGCACAGACTTTCCTCCAGTCAATTCTCCTCGTTCACGAGATCCAATATGATACACCCATACAATCCGACTTAGGCGCGCGGTACATTAACCCACCCCGTCCGTCCCATCCAATCCATTCCAACCTAAATTCCAACCGAATTATCCATCTCCTTCTACTCGTCCACTCATCCAATAAATCAAGCGGTCTAGCACTTCCGCACACATTCAGTTGTAGTATTAGTAGAGGAGTGGCGGTGGTCGGAGCAGTAGTAGTAATCGCCCAAGCTATCCTAGGGTGAGTGAAATACCTAAACGGTTCTCCCCCGTGGGGCCCCAATGATTTCAACCAACACTCCAAGGGCGAAGGCCTAACTGGTAAACTTTGGCGCCCACGTAGATCAAATTTCAAAGGACCATGATATGGTGAAGATATGCGCGGTTCCCCTCACAACTCGCGCTCGCCTCCGCTGGCGACTTTGGACAGCTACGGTCATGATTTTGCGCTAAGTGTTGGAGGTGCCCAGATACAGGAATCAAAAAATCTGTATGGTGGATCATCCGCTCCGTGCACACCTGAGCGCCCATACTAAATTCGGACTCAGGCGTCCGGATACTTAGACTGTACCAGATACTCGTGCTAGCGCAGTACTATAGGAGTGCTGTGAGTAACCGCTACCCCCCTCACCACCAGGCCGGGGCGCAATAGCTGAGACACCCCGGAGAGGGAGGGGAGGTGTGGGTTTTGTATAGAATTAGTGTAGATACCGAGTAACGGGTTCGTGGGAAGGAAGAAAGAGAGTATTTGTTTCTTGTCCGTTTCTACTCTGAGACTGCAGATGTTAGGTATTTTATCATACGGTAGGCTAAGGTTGTTTGGTCGGTTTGAAGTTTATATTGAATTATCCCGTGTAGTAGTGTTGACGATAGGGATAGGTAGTCTACCGTGCAGGTATTCCTAATCCCGTACGCCGTTCCCATTCTTATATCGCAAGGTACAGTCAGTAGGTTGTGTTGCAGTGGTAGGTTAGGCATCTTAAGTTAACTCCATAACTACCGGGGAAGTACTGTAAGGCCAATTGCCTTCCCTTTGTTCTCAAAAATCATATGCACCAAGTTTCTGAATTGGATCGAGTCGAGCTCGCCCGTAGATCCTATCCTCCCCTCGCCTACCTTCCTTCCTGCTCCTACGGTACCCCTAGTGCTAAGGGGTTTCTCCATTATTGGACGAGGAGAGATGGATTAATTCGCCCCCCTGTGAACCACGTTTTCCTCCTTTCCTTTCCTTTCCGTGCCCATTTTCCATTTTTATTTTTCTATATTACCATTTGTTATTATTATTGTTATTTTTTCGGTTTCCACCCCTCTTCCTCATCCGTGCTGTGTTGCTCTGCGATGTGTGTCCTGGAATAGCCCACCCCGCATAGCTGCGCTGCGTTGCGCCAAAAGATCCTCGCTCGGTTTTCTTCTTTTCCTGCAGCACAGGCAAAAGCTGAATCCCAATTCGCGCGACCCAACCCAACCTTCGTCTGTCGAGCTTCTTCCCTTCCCACCCCTGGATATTTAAGATAAGTCCTGTGCCCGGATTTTTAGTTTTAAAAAACTGAGTATCATTCGTTGATGCACCTCCGTTTTTTGTTTTTCTTGCCTGCCTGTCTCGTCTGCTGTTAGTTTCCAAGCTTTTGGCATTCATCTATTCGGTACCAAGTTACGGTGCGAAGCGCGTTGGTGTGTGTTGCTTCCTTCCCATCCCTTTCGTTAGTCGCTGCGCCAGCTTTGCTCCATGGATTGTGCTGTGTGTGTGTGCTTGGGATCCCTCCTCCCACCCCACCCCCTCTTGTCTGCCCACCATGGGGCGGGTAGATAGGGAGGAGGTCCCTTAAATTGTTTCCCCGTCCCACCCACCACCCCCTTCCCGTTACCGATATATATCCACGCCTGCTGCTTCACGGGTTCCCAAACTGAAAGCTAATAAGAGGATAGTCGTCTAGCATACCTACTGCTTCAGTCCTTCGCCCATCTCAACGCTGCTTTCCTACGCTAGAGTCTCAGATTAGAGCAGAGCAAAGATCCCATCATGCCTTCCACCATCCCAGCATCTCTCTCTACTACTCACAACTCCAATTCAGCGAGCTCCAGGGCGCCCTTCTCCCCGCTTCCCTCAGAGATTCCACGAACACCTCTGAATGGCCACTTTGAGGGTCTGAAGTCGCAAGAGGAAAGTTTGAAAACCCCAATCACACCACCAGCGGCATACACAGAGTTCCTTAAGAACACCGTTTCGAGCCCAGCCATTCAATCTCCCAGGCTACCACCACCAGATCTGGGGAAGTCTTATGGGTACTACGCTACTCCCACCACTCCATATGCTGCCGCACGACGACTGAAGATTCCTGGATCGCCATCTTCGTCAAATTCCTCGCCGCTGACTGAGAGTCCAGCATCATCTACTTCGAGATCACCGTCATATGAGGAAGTTGAGGGTGAAGGCAGGCAAGGCGGTCAGCGGCAGGTTACCGTGAAGCAGGTTGTAACGACTACAGTTACGATCACGCCCACAATGAATCTCATGCCGGCACCAAAGGGAAAGAGGAGGCGGATCAATTAAAATGGTTTACCCCATTTTTTCCCTTCGCCGCTACACATTTGGGAAAGACTCCTTGTCTCCTTTATCCCGATCATGTCGGCCCTCAAGAGAGTTTTTTTTTGTGTATCTCGCTTTCCTGTTAACTAGGCGTAACTCCTTTCACTTTTGGCTTTGTGTCTTGTTTCCTTTAGTTTCCTTTTTTTTTCCTCTTGTGTGTGCGGGATTGTAACGGCGTAATGTTTTCTTCCCTCTGTTGGTGGTTCCCTTTTTATTTTTTGACCATGAATCGTTTGGCGGGGACCCCTTCGGCAGGAGCCCAGGTCCGGCGACAACTTCCTTCTCCCCCGCGACAAAAAAAAAGGGAGGGGAGGAAAGGAGTATCCATGTATTGGCCAAAATAAGTTTTCGCACAAGCATTTTGTATATCTCTCTTCCCTTGCTCTTCTTAACTTACCAAGATGTTTAGCAAATGGTTAATTTTTCCATATCATACGCCAGCTGTGATGAGCGACTACCCTGTTTATAGCTTCCTTTTTCCCCTTTTCCCTAATCCTCCTCTATCACTGATGAGTTTCTGTACCTTTTCATTTTCCTGATGGTTTTCTATGGGGTTCAAGAGTATGGAGTTTTTGATATCATTGTCATTACCACCGTCATCATCGCATTCACATGCCTTCCTTAATCGTTATGGTTGTTTTCCCACCCTTTCGGGGGGGGGAAGAAACGAAACCCTTCCAGACTTGAGGAGGGCAGGTTGAGGCTCCTACCGCTGGTCCCAAGTCGTTGGGATAAAAACTATTTTCAGCCTGAATAGAAAAATAGCATCGGCGGCTAGTCAACCAATCGGAGACTGTGCCAACCCTCCACCTTTTATTTGCAACGCCAAACTTCCATCTCCCCCTTTTGTGCCACCGATGAGGTCTTTCTTTGCTTTTTTGAATTCCTGAGTGTGCCACTTCCGTACGTACAGTCGCACCTCGCTGTCCCGGATGGTCAAAATCCGGAGCAGACCATCCGGGACAGCGAAACATCCGGGAGAGTGAAATGGTAGATGAAAAAAGTGTTTACAAAAACTGAAAAACGAGTGATAACTGAGTAGGAAGGATGGCCTACTATTCCAGATGAGGTTTAGAAGAGGGGTAGAGTAGAGAATAAAAGATCAGGAAAAATTTTTGAAATCAGAACACAGTCAATACTGAATACACAGGGTTCGCTCTTGAAATGCCACCAGCGAAGCTCATGTACGGGAGGAAAAACAGGAATCCATCTCAGAAACTCGGATGAGGAAGGGAATGGGAAGGAGCAAGATGAACATCTATCCCGTATTCCCACCAGATGGACCACCGGGAATATCAATTGTGCCTTTCAGCAGCTGTGATATAGGTAGTCAAATTAGGCTAGTAGAAGGAAGATATCCGGGACAGCGAATATATTCTCTATGTGGGCAGGGGTTAGAAACTTTCAAATTTCCATCCGGTCCGGAAACATGCAAAATCCGGGACAGTGAGGTGTATTTCTATGTAGCCAGAATAAATCCCCAAAAACTTTCCGGGACAGCGAAGCATCCGGTAGAGCGAGGTCCGGGACAGCGAGGTGCGACTGTACTTTGCTCTTGTACCCTAACCGATAACTTTGCTACTTTGTCTGAGCCCCACGATGGCGACGGGCGCGCCCAAAGCACGGCTTATCGAGCTGGATAGCCCGGTACCGAAAAAAATGCTGCGCTGATATGCACTCGTGGAAACTGGAGAGCGTGCAGCGGTTCAATGTTTGTCCGTGCCTCGCCCGATGCTGCATACGGTATTATTTCGCTAGATGAAGTGGAAGTTACTCTGTTAAATCCAGTAGGCAACGCTGGAGGCGCTTCCCGCCTCACGCCCTCCCCGTGTCCTTACTTGGCGGAATCTATGAAGTGGTGATGGCCCCGCATAAATATCTAACCGGTAGCCCGGAATCCAGAGCGAGTGATCGTTAATGAGCAATGTTGGTGGGATTAGCCGGAAGCAGCTGAGAAGTTATATGAAGACAACAGATGGAGTCGACAGAGCTTGATGGCAAACGGGAAGGCCAACAGCTAATTAGTAGGTGGACCGTGGGCGAAAACATGCACTGCTGGGATGTACGGACTACCTTATGATGCGCTCTGATATCCCCGGTACGAAATCCTCGTTTGAGAAACAAGAGATATTTCACAGACATAGTACTGTAATTCCGAGAGAAAAGCAAAAGGAGCCGATTGCCTGGTGACCCTTTTTCCACGCCTGTGTCTCTTAGCCGCGGTAGCCGTCAAAGCGCTGTGTGTGTGTTCTACATTGAAGTCCTTGCATTATCGTTCTTATCTAATTAGGGTAAATTTTACACAAATTGAGACTATCGTACGAGATCCCATCAATAAGAATTTGCTAGCTCTCTGCAGTCTACGATTCCTTTCCAGTCCCACTCATCTAGCACCACGTAGTCAATCGCATGTCCAAGCAGAAGGGACGCTGGGGGGAGATATGCCCCGAATTGTTTTTCTTGTTCTAGTACAGACTCTGAAAAAAAAAACGGTGCTGCGTTGGAAAGAGGTGTCATGAGCACAAACAAACTCTATCCCAGTATTCTTATTATGGAAAGTTCTGATCCTTGGGCACCACTCACTCGTATTACCCATGAATCACCCGCGTGGGGTCTGTTACGTTGGATTCAAACTCAAGTGTTCAATTCCGTCCGGTGGGGCCGAGGCTAGTTGCCGAACCCTACAGAAAGGATTCCATGAATACCTCGCACGGTGGCAGTAAAATCTTTGTAAGAAGCCAGCGTTTGAGAGGAACTGGTCTTGAGCCGCCGGCCCCAATTTTCGATGGCCTTGTGACCCGACCAAAGATATTTGATGTATCTGAGACAGGGAGAAAGCTTATGCAAGTCTTATCGAAAGCTTATGGATCCTTTATATCTTCTTTACTTATACCCCCCTTGGAAACCAAGCAATACCTGACCCTGTGCAGTTGAAAAGCTGGACTTGGAATCCTATCATACTTGTGGGGCTACTAAGGACGCTAGAATCATGAGCACGTTCCACCGGCAGACAAGGCTAAAATTGCTTAGCTCATTCATATCTATTAGAGCAGTGCTTTGGCCTGCGCCGACATCTAGTCAGCCCTATAATATTACCAACCAGATATACCCACTGGGGGGGCTGTGTGTAACCAGGAAGTGAGTGAGATGCTATGATTGAAGTTAACCTATGAATTTCAACAACCAAACTCCCGATACCCGGGGGTACCTGAGAATATTGGACAACGCCTCTATTCAAAGGTTGCAACAATTTTTCCACCCGTAATATAATTTTGTGTTCACTAGAATTTTTATACTATAGCCGCGCTTTGCTCGATTGGTCCCCACTTTTTTTCTTCCCACCCTTTGATGTATAATAAGAATAATGTGGTGCGTTGCAGCGTCCTTGTGTAGGTTTCTGGCACATCATTTCCAGGTGACCTGCCCTTGCTCTACTAAAGCAGGGTGAGAGTCCAAAGGTCCTTGACATCGGGGCTGGATCCGCCCGTAGAAGAAGAGTGAGAAAGCGGGGAGGGAGTTGGTTAGAAAGGCTTTTTCCTTTGTCACAAAATATATGGCGGATTTTCCTGTTGGGTCGGAAATGTTTCCTCTTACAAGAGGGTCTAATCCAGAGTTCTGGGTTGTGGTTACCTAGGGGATTACGACTTGATGCCTTTGGTGACCTTTACCGTCGATCTGTTTTCGATATCGCGACGCCTGAGGTTTCTTTTGTTTGTGGGCTTTGTAGGCATATCCATAGGGTGCTTGCCATGGATTTTCCTGTATCTTACCAAGAAATATAAGGAATTGGTATAAAAAAAAATGAGAAAAAGGAAGTCTCCGCGAAGAATGTCTCCGAGATTCTGTATGGGGAAACTAGATCTCCATTCGGAATTGCGGTAGTAACATTATGGATTAGAGAGCATACTGCCAGAGTGATAGAGCTTGTGTACTGCAGCACAAGGCTTAGGTTCCCTATTGTTTTTAAGAATGCTCTTTGGTGGGTCTGTTTTTACGCATATGGTAACTTGGTTTCTGCTCTTACTCTTGAGTTCGTGGGTCTATACCCAAGAGCAGTACAAGGCTGAACCCGTTTGTCGTTCTGGATTTCAAGACTAAGCCGGCAGGAATCATAGTTGGCTAGTTGGACCCGGAGCTCGGAGAATTAGTGAACTGGGGAGGGCTATCATATCATAAGTTCTGATATAGTATAAGAATTGTCGCCTTTCCCCCTCCCCGCGCGCCAGGCTCTTAGTGATTGCTTTTAGCTAGCTGAATGAACGAATCAGAAGATTACTTTGTCTAGAGTGAGCCGGTGGAACTTCCAATTTGTCAAGTTTTTCTTTCCCCGAGACCCGACCCGCGCTTACTCGCCTAGCCCGCGAGGGGTGGTGACAGGCGTGGCCGTGAGATGGGCTTTTTTTTTTGGGCTCTAAAAATTCCATAATGGATCGGTAAAGTCTGCGTATTTTTAACCGGTGCTCCGACTTCCGAAACAGGCGTACAGGCAGCCTTGGCAATGGTTTCAGTTTCAATGTGAGCATTGGTTGGTTCGCTATTTGGAGGAAGAGGGAAAAAGAAATGCACTGTTATGAAACTTGGTGCTCGGATAGCAAAAAGTAATCTGCTGATGGGCTCGTTTCCAGTGACCGAGGTTGTGCAGAGGGCGATAACGTATTTGCACTTGCATGCCGGGCAGAACTAGTTTCACGGGACTTCGTCTGAAGATTAGAAGAGTCCTTAATCGGTGGCGGTGCTCCCATACTCAGGGAAGGGAGAAGTTCCATGGAAAATGATTCAAAATGTTCACCGCCTCTTCCATTAGCTATAGGGTAACTGAGGCGGAGCAGAAACCTAATTGGGGGTTTTTTTTTTCAATCGGAATCAAGTATCTAGTGGTATTACAACCTTCGATACGAGAATTTAGGAAGAGCGCCTGATCCACCGTGCTACTGAAAAACCCAAGGGCAGCTGCTGTAGTACTTCGGTAAAGATGAGCATAAACTGTATCATACCAATATCTCACAAAAAGGATGCCCACCTGAGTGTGTTAGAGTTTTTCTGTAAGCTTCCTGCGGGATCTCGGCCCATAACCCAATTGAGCATGGAATTGGGCGGGGGTTTCCCAAATATTTGTAATAACGCCAATATGCAATTTGAATCAGCACACAAGTGCGGCATCAACCCTTTGCACTGGGATCTACGCTAAAAGAAGTCCCTCAAAGATGTATGATACATAATTTTATGCAGGCTATGAAGCAGTAGATATACAAAACGGGCTAGTGTGCTGACTGTGTTCTTCCAACCGAGGCGAGTGACGGAGGGTGATTCGGACTGAGGGATCATGAGTATGGTTATTAGTAAGCTAGCGTGAAGTCTCACTTGACTTCAACATTACGATTCTAGGAGTGGCTTAGCTGCGCTCAACATGGCCTTGAAGTAGAAGGCAGCGGGTGGGGGCATTGACACTAGTAATTTCAATACTTGAGACTCTTTAATTTTCTGAATATTGTACCGTTCAACGACTGGAGTTTATAGCAGCGGTATTCAAAGGACACACGAAAAGTTAAGTGTAGTCCTGGTACAGCATCTTAAGGTATGCTAAGGCACTCATGCCTACAGTCGGCCCTCCTTGCTGGCATTTTGTGTGTGATGTAGTAATGGCTCAAATAATAGAATCGTGTGCAATGCTGAAAATATAGGTAGGAAGGCAGTTGCCTAGGCTGTCTGAGAGATGGGGGAGCAGGAGAGAGCTCCAGCCTTTCCCGGAGGTGTCTAACTAACTACATAGAACTTTGTTCGGTTATTTGAGTTTTTACGATATCCTGTAATGGGATAGAACGGGTATACTATTGATTTCATGCTGGGCTAGAGTATTTGTCTGTGTAACCGGCTGAGTCTTCCTTTGGTTTTGGTTCCTTATCGGAAACCCGACATGCGTACTTTAGGTCCTGGTATTACTTTCCCCAGCCTCACAGGTACATTGGCCTGGTCGATTGGAAGGAGCATTTTGTTAGTATGTAGTGAGAGCCAGAGGTACGCGAAGTAGTGTTTACTCTCTCCGCGCGGATAGAAACTGGTAATGTCAAGGGAAACAAATTCTTCATTATATCAACTCGCCCTGGCCTCCAAACCTGTTTAATTTTATATCGACACACGTACACCGCACCGGGCGGGGACAAATTCGGGCATCGACGTCCAATAGATAGTGAAATTAATATAATCTCCTACTGCGCGAGTTCTTAATTCTCTCTCTCGCGCGGGCAAACTTGCCTTATTACCCGGTAGTTTCACCATGAACTTGATTCCTAAATCTGTATGGTGGAAGCTGTCGCAATTGGAGCAGGAGAGAGCGATAAGACTCAAATTGCTATTTGTCCATTGTCGTGCCAGCACAGGTGGGGGCTATCTTAAAAAAAAATCCTACCCCTCCGCAGCCAACTCTACCCCTCATCCAGTTGCACTGACATTACCGACTACCATAGCCCCTTGGCAAGCCTCCCCCTGTGCCCTGCTTATATTATTGAGAGATGCCGATTGCAAACTCCCGACCGTACCCAGCTTGGGTACAAACTTATGCAGTACAACTATCCGGCAGGAAGGGCACCAAGAATAGCCGAAACACACTCAGCACTATTTTCTGTGAAGCTCACGAAATGTCACACTATTCATGGACCCACACCTGTAGTTGAAGCTTCCCTTGAGTGGGTCGATTCGAGATTAAATATTGGTGGGTAGAGGAGCGTATCGTGGGGCCACCTGGGGGTTCTTGAGTACCTGTGGATCTGAAGGAGATGGGATGAGGAATTGATGAAGAGGCTGGTAAGGAAGGTAGGGATACCTCCATATATACTCGCGTGGCTGCATATGAACATAAAGTACATGGTGTACCAGCCTACTTGGCAATATGGATACAGTAGAAGAGAAACCGAGGAATAGAATCTATAGTCCATAAACAAACCAGCTTCCAACCCGCCAGCCACCAGGACGTTGTTGACTATCTATCGCCTAACATTTCAATTGAATTTAGGAGAGAGGAAGGACCCATCCCTCAGGTAATATAACATTTCGAAAAAGTAAACCCTCCCCTCTCAAACACCTACGGTACTATCTCCGCTAAATATTAACTCCCGTGGGCCCCTGAAGGAGGGAAGAACCAGGTGTGTACCCGTCCTGGGTAAGAGATGCCCGGAAGGAGGGACTAAAAATATGTATGGTAGAACCCCTGCGATTGTCTGAGCCCCCATACAAGCTCAAAGCTCGTATCCTCGAGTACTTCTTCCCTGGGACGGGTATACCACAATCCAAGGAACCCATTCTCGAGCCATCAGGAACATGCTACAAACAACTCGCAATCCAACATACTCCCACCCCCTCCATGAAAATAGTATAGCATACCCGAGTACACAACGACGGGAGATACTATTCACCTCTAAACCTAGTGTCATAATAGCAGTCGAATTCACTCCTGCACCCTCTGGGTAAACCTCTCTATCTTTGCAACCAACACTCCCGCGCCAAGTTACCTCCCCCAATGATGATACTATTATTCTGAATTCGCATACGTGTTGAGAATTTAAGTACGCTTGCTTCTGAAGTCTGAAGCCAGGCACTCACGCCATCGCCATACCAAGGTCACCAACAGAAGAAAACTTGGAAGCTCGCCTAAGGGAGGGCTATCCATTTCCTGGGGTGGGAATAGCTGGTATCCTGCCAAGTCATACTGAATTAGCTGATACGAAAGCTATTGGTGGTTTACACCAATAGCACTAATGGGATTTCCCAGCTAAGCATGTAGAGAAACTAGGCCCTCTCTCTAAAATTCAACCCTGCCCTCACCGACTAGGTCTGGAGGAAATACCCTCAACCGCAGTACTTTAACCACCAGCATCTCGTCCGTGGGTCTGCAGATGAAAAAATTGAGCCTCCTTATAGCCGTTTGAGGTATCATATCGAGGGCAATCAAGTGAGAGCACGCTGCCAAGAACCCCTCTGGCAATCCCAGCCTTCAAGCCGTCCACCTACTCATGCGCAATATTTCAACTTTTGACATGGTACTCTGATGGCACCAGCCAAAGCAATCAGGAACTCACGGCATGTGTCAGGATCGTTGTTGATAACAGATGTTAAAATTCAGGCCGAGTAAAGCGAGTAGAAAATTGTAGAGTAAGCGGTAGAGAGATGAATTAGAATTGGGCAGTTCACTTGGGCATATGATAGACGTTCAAATTCGCATAACATTTTCTAACTAGACTATCAGGTCCTTTATCATAGGATCTGCTTTCCTGAATGCCATACCTGTGTGGGTGAGAACTCGGTCTCCATCCACACGGAGGAAGAAAATTTTCTCTGACTGAAACAAGGAAGAAACAATTAGAAGCAAGGAGATAAAGTTTTTGGTATGAGACGCAGGGAGATGCAGTAGAGCGTTTCAAGAAAGGACTAACAGGAAGAATAAGGTTAAACGATATCAAGCATAAGGGGACAAAATTCCAACAGAACGATACCGGGCCGGGGAAGAGAAGGGAGCTGCTAGGTAAGCTTTACTTACTGGCAGTTACCAATAGGGAATATAGGCAATCGGCGCTCCCGTACACGGTCAGATGGGTATCCGTGTTCCTTTTGGTCGAAGGTCCACGCTCGGGACGTATTCGCACAAGGGGAAGAACAGGAAGGAAGGAAAAAGGGAAAAAATCAATTAACGCCGTAGCCGTGCTTGTGCCCACTTCCTCCTTCTCTCCAGGGAGGATCTCCTTCGTCGTCTGCTCCCGTCTTTGTTTCCTCTTGGGGGCGGGTGAGAAACCGCCATTATCCACAATACCCCCCCCCCCCCCACAAACACTTCTGACGACAGCTACCTGATTTAAATAAAATAATAACTACTACTACGACATATAGGTGAATGTATTGGCAAAGGCCCATAAGCTCCCATCCCCCATAGTACTAGTATCAATCATTCTTCGTCACTCGGCAGCCAGATAAATCACCCATTGCCTAGCGCAAAGATCTCGGGTCAGTATTGGAATGGGCTGTTTGGAGAGTTTGAAAATAAAGCTACCAGAAACCAGTTATTCACCCTTCCCAATAAATCCCTTTCCCATTGTTCCACCTTTCTTGATCTTCCAAGTTTGCCGCGGGCCTCTTGCGTTGGTAGGCATTTCTAGCTCAAAATAATTGTCCCAGTATCGAATCTCTCTTACTCCCCTCCTACCTACCATCTATTGCACGGCGCCGCCAATGAGTCTAAGTTTACAAGGGCATAAGCCGGAAAGAGATGAATGGGCAAAAGGGGGACCATAGCCTACCAGAACAGACCTGATTCAAATCGATTACTGCTTCAACATCCCAACCCAGTAATTTCTCTAACAACCATAGAAGGATTTTATGGCGCTCGAACCCTGCGGCTTTTATACGTGATACTTTACGAATACTCTTAGACGCAAGGGGAGGGCAAGCTGGCAATCAAGGACTCGACCTCCAGGTGCGGTGGTGATGATGGGTGTACTATTATAGGGAATAGCTGCGGACTCTGGGTTCAGCTAACGCGCGGGTTGGGGGCCGTGTTCGGGGCCCGAGTGCTCGGAACAATGGCGGCGAGGATGTCTCAAGTACTCGAGTATCGTACTGAAATTCAAGACATGAAGTGATCTTTCTGGCTTAGGGCTAGTCCTATCTTCCCCTGCTGCCAGCCAAATTAAGACTCATAGATCTTCACTCGACCATAGCAAACAGCCCTCGGAGTCCGTACAAGTATGTCTGTAATGCGCACGCCTATGGGACCCCTCTCAGCCAACCAAAGTCCATTGTGCATAGGTTAAAGCTTCAGGACTAACCCGCAAGGCAGTCTGGAGCTGGTCCGCGGCAATGCTTGATAAGAGGGTGCCGCTCCAGCTTAGAATCAGAAACCGGGCCCCAGCAGGGCGCAAAATCTTCTGATCCTCCAGTATCATGTTCCGGTGATCCCCTGCTGTACTAGTACAGTGTGAACACTGAACTCTCCAGGGCACCCTGGCCACCAAACTCGGAATTAGTACTAACCTACCACAGCAAACTGCGCCAAGCTCCTGGAAAACCAAACAATGGAGACAGCTCCCAGCGCTATTGGAATCATCCTGCCTGCCGGTACCTCCTTAATACATTTCCCCCTAAACTGAACCCCGAGAAGTGTTTAGGAAATCTGAAACTCCGGGTTGACCACTGGTTTTGCATAGTTACAGTCGGTGATAACACAAGTCACTAAGTTAGTTACCACGCCGAAACGCAACACTCCGGAGAAAATTAATTTTTCCGTAAGGCGGGTTATCCGGGGTTGTGGTACTCGAGTACATGTAGCTCACTCGTGTAACTACGGGCTAATTTAAAATTCTTGCAGCGGAAGGGAACGGGGCGTTGAATCCTGCAGGAAGATCTCGCAAGTAGGACAATGTTTGAGGTATGCGACCGGAGGGCAAAAGTGTGGACCAAGGGTCATTACTTGAGAAAAAATGATTGAGATATATAATCATACAATGTGTAGAGCCTCTAAGGCATGAAACAACACAGCTCGATATATAATACTCTCATCCCTTCAACACGTTTTTAAGCCTATCCAGTCAATCCCGAGTCTTTGTAGCCTTCTGCAAAAAGTCCACCACATTGCTCCACTCCTGATCATGCATAGCTTCAGGGGCGAGCCCGTGTTCCGCACCCTTGATAACAATAATCTCGCTTTTCACTCCGGCCTTGCGAACCCTATCGACGAGGTTATATGAGTCTGAGACCTTAACGGCTGAGTCTTCTTCACCGTGTATCGCAATTGTTTTCGGGAAAGAGGAATCAATGCGGTTCAATGGCTGAAGATGTGAATCATCCAAGTCCCCGCCGTCATTCTTGCCCGGTAGGCGACCGTAGAGCGATTTCGGGTAGATCCCTGCGAAGATCGATAAGCTATACAGTAGCACTCAGGGGACTGCCAAAAGGAGACCAAGATTTACCTTCTCGAATAAATAACATGAACATCGGCGTTCTATCGTCTCTGGTCAGGCCGTCATCCCAGACAACTTCATGATCGCTCTCGTAGTGTTTCTGATATTTTTCCTCTTGGATCGTGTCGACTGGGACTCCCATGATCATAAGTCCTGGCTGCTTCTTTGCGCTGTACCAGTCGCTGGTGATGTCCGCCATTCCGTAGACACTAGCGAAAGCCTGTGGTCTAATGGTTTTCCATGTGATGGCGGTAAGGGCGCCGAGGTAGCCACCTAACGGCCGTTGATATCATTACGGAAGAATAAATATTCTAAGAATGAGTCGCTTACCAGCGCTTGCCCCACTTAGGGCAATATTGTCAACGTCAATTCCCCAGGTATCCTGCTCTTTCAGAATCCATTGTTCAAGGTCAAGCACGTCTTGTCGGATGTCCCAGCCAGTTGCTTCAGGAAGGAACTGATAGTCGGGAAAAATGACAATCCATCCTAACCCACGAATCTTGCTTGCAAGATACAAGGGGATAAATGTCTGTCGACTGCCGCAAACAAGGCCGCCGCCGTGATAGCATATGAGGGTTTGGTATTTCTTACTCGAAGAATGGTTTGGCGGGAGGGCAATATCGACGTTTAGCGGTCGGCCGCTGGAATGATATTTGTAGGGTTCAGTGATTACGTTTTCCATAGCTGAGATCTTTGCGTTTTGGCGAGGTAAGTTATGGAAGAAAAGATATGTGTTGAATTCAAGGACTATCCCATGAAGGAGCGGAGTAAGTGGTGTTTTAAATACTTAATTTACTGCACTCAGAACGCTGGCAGCACCCAAGGTGCTATGTGTGCCTCAGCAATACTCGTACAGTACAGTAAAATTTAAGCTCGCTATCGGCCGGCACACCGATATTTAGTAATCATTCAATTGTACCGGTGGATCTTTTTTCCTAGCCTCCTTTCGCCAATCCTTGGATTCATCCGTATCTGCGGGAAAATCCCGACAGGCACCCGAAGGTAGGATATGACACGAAGGGCGCAAATAACACTCTTTGCTCAAAACAAATCAACAATAACAATTTTACGAAAGTCATCAGTCATAATCGTGATCAGCAAAATAATCCACAATCCCAAACTGGATTCTCACATCAAGGCGAGCAGCTTCATCATAACATCAAAATTCAGGTTCCGTGCTATAACTTGTTTGAATCGAATATATGATATGACCGGATTGCAGGCCCGCTAGTGGTCGGTCCTAAGGAAGACTGGCCAGGCGAATACGAGGGTGCCTTAGAAGAATATTAAACAATAGGGAGGAATAAGAAACGAATTGTTAATCTTGACTGAGAATATTGCTTATCTATATATCTGTGTGATGTCAGGCAACCCAGTTTCCCGCCATCCAGGAATTCAAAGACTAATGTAAATACCGGTATATATCATACCAACAATTTCCTTGACTAATAATAAAAACTCTGCAGACATCAAACTACTATCACCATTAGTAAGTGCAAGGTGTGGGTGACATAGCATACTTCTGTTCCTCTCACCGGGAATATGAATTTTCAAAGCCAATTGCATAACTAGTGATACCCCAATTACTAAAGAAAAAGGCGAAATCACATTCTCCTTCACCTTCTCTTTAGTGCATAGATTTTCTCTGCGTTCGGGGTGGTGAATGATAGAATTTGATAATCGTTGGATTTGTGGTATCATATACGGTACGTTGTGGACCACTCGAAGCATACTACCATATGCAACAAAATAGGCCTTCAAACCCAACCCTGAACAAAACGTATTTGAAATCCACCAGGTTGGGGCTGCTCCCTCCCCAAGAGATTTCAAAGCAGCAGCAACAGCATGGAGCGCCACAGGTTCCAAGCAATAGCTCATTCGAAAATATCAAAGGATTCCTTTCTATCACTTACCGGAGGTGGTGTTTGGCCTACCAATTATGATTCGGAATCATGATTTGAGATCAGATCTTGGCAACAAGACTCAGATCTTAAATCACGATTTCAAATCATAATTGGCAGGCCAAACACCCT
>Ga0307510_10004712_pt1 | contig 16113 bp, 17 predicted proteins | sample 12_EM_MG_FD_207224 | JGI IMG/M metagenome (GOLD analysis project Ga0307510, IMG submission 207224) | Populus trichocarpa ectomycorrhiza microbial communities from riparian zone in the Pacific Northwest, United States - 12_EM | ecosystem: Host-associated > Plants > Roots > Unclassified | place...
AAGGCAGAGGACGCAATCATCATTTTCAATCTCTGGATGTCCCCCTACGGCCACGACTATGTGAAGGAGCGGCTCACGCTCATCGTTCACCGCCAGGCGCTCTTTGCGCACATCCCTGCGGCGCACCACGCATGTGTGCCTTTCTGTTCCGTCCCCGTTCCGGAGCCGCCCACGCCCGTGCAGGTGCGATGGCCTGAGTGGGGCCCTGCTATGACGCGTTGGTTCGTGATGGACACCTTGATGTTTTGGAAAACAACGACGGCAGGCCAACGCGCAGTCGCGTTGGAAGGTAGTATGCCGACGTCGATCATAGTGCGAGACTTCAATCCGTACGCTGTGCGCGCCGCTCGCGCGCTGGCGGCTGAGAGTGGGCAGTCGCAGGGCGGAAACTGGACCAAACAGCTTCCGAATGGAAATCGGATGACCGTAAATGTGGAGGATAGTGTGCTCACTGCGGGCTCTGTGTTCGAAGAGGACGTGCGGTCGTCGTTGCCCTATGTCGAGATTGTGACCCAGGATAAGTTTCTCTACGACGGTGTTATGATTGATGAGGAGAGGATCCTGGGTTTGAATGTGCGCTTCAATCCTTTATGTCAGTAACCAATGTATTGGCTGTATTGACATTCTCTTTTTACAGACCAGCCAAGAAGATGACTTTGGGATTTCGTCTTTCGACGTTCACATCTTGGGGTAGCGTGCTGAGATATGGGGAATTGTAAATGATGTACAACGAACCCTAGACTTGCGGAGTCCACGCGGGCCAGAATGTGACTTGAATTATAGACAAATGCGTGTTCGTCATAGTCTTGGGGTAATAAATCGCATCAAAGAGCTTTAGACTCATGTTGGATGAGTATATGAGTATTTCACGCCAAACGGGAGGGAACTCGTTCCGCCTCCTTCAAACGACGTGAAACATAACCGACACGCCGTCTGAGAATGAATTATGCTTGGTGGAGCTATCCAACTGCACTATTCTCCAATGTTCATCGGCATTCGTCAATGACGGATAATGATGAGACTTGGAATAACCAAATTGCTGGGACGTTTGGATTACCCATACCATATCGATATCTCAAACTGGTCAAGTACCTTAGCAGCTCGTACATCTTGTGTCGCCATCGTTGTGCTCATAAAAGAATAGACAACATAGCGATGCACGCTAACATTGCCAACGCAGTCATGGAGCCCTGCGTTACGCGTAAACACAATAAGATGAATAAATGGCCATGACCAGTCCGTTAAAGTCGGAGGTATTGTAACACCAGCGGGGATCGCACCGAATATGGTTTCATGACGATGCTTTCCCTCGCGTCCATCGCGCCATTTCCACCTTTACTGTTTCCTCTCCCGCTCTGCTGTTCGACAGCACCGCGTCCGAGCCATTGCCCGGGCCCACCCCGGGTATAGCGTTGTTCTGTATTGTGGGGTTGACAGGAGCCGGTGCGGCGGCGGCGACCAAGCCTGGATTCAGGACAAATCGGATGAAGACGGGTCCGCCTACAAGCCAAGAGCGGATGTGTTCGGCACGATGAAGGGCACGCATAGTCCTGGGTTGAGCAGGTCGGGAATCGCGCCAGTGGCATTTGTGAGTTGAGGGTATTGGAGCTTGAAACGTTCGTATTTGCATAACTTGTTGCATCAGCGACGAAGGAGAAGATGTTTGAGAGGGTCCTGCAGGACGTGGCGAGATGTGAGTCGGGCAAACGAGGAGAAAAGCAGCAGCAGAAGCGCACTTGTTGGTACCACCACGACCAAGCGACTCGAGGCCCCAGTTTGCCTCAACGACGGAGAGTAGGGAGTGAGGTGTGTATTGTGTCAAGTCGTAGGTTCCTCGCGCGCTGTCGGGGATGGCGCCTCCGAGAGCAACGTCAAGTTTTAGGTGTATGGTTCGTTCTTGTGGAAGCTAAGCACGATGAGCGTGTTGTCGTCGTTGAAGCTCTAGTTGCTGAGCAGCAGGACAAGCCAGTACTGCGGCCACTGGAAGGAATAATCAATCAAAGTGCCGTAGCGATCATCGACTGGGTATTACGAAGGTCCATTGTGGGAACGCGGAAGCATTCGAATCGGCGGCAAAAGTCGTTAAAATTGCGGTGCCGCACTCGACGTGATGGGTCGATGGCACTGCAACAGCCGAATCGTAGAGGACCTTGGGGTTGTGTTTAGAAGCGTAGTATGGATGCTCAATAGATATGTCTTGAACCCACTTGAAACCTTCAAGTTCGTGTCCATGAAAAGGAGTGCTCTCATTGTAAGATGCGCAGGAGAAATTCTTGACTCCAAAAGATCCATTACAGTGGAGATGCTAGCGAACGATTAGTACAAAACGTGGATTATAAGTCTCGTTACGACACACCTTAGTGGGATGAAATATATTTCCCAGAGGTCTCCCGGATAGCCGCAACGCAGTTGGGTTCAGAAGGGGGGATCAGGGCGCAATACTGAGGAAGACAAATATACCCGTTTCCTACGGTCGGGTCTACCAGACTACCACTGAAAAGTTGGTGTTTTGGAGCCAAAGCTGAAGTGGTCAAATAAGAACGAGGAATAAATGCCGCGTTTATAGGTGGAGACTCACCTGTATGAAGCCTTTTCCAGAAACGATGTTGGTGTTTAGTAGGTGAGAGTGGGGCGGGGACTGTGACCTGAAAACCAGATTACCGGGTGCCAAAGTCCGATTGAAAGTGGGAAATACCAGACCTGTACTGTTCTGTATTTGTATGGCAACATAAATGCAATAAGCGAAAAATGGGGTTGTCACGGTGTTCAGTCCGCTTCTAGGATAATGCCCCGGATGCGAGAATCGCGCCAAATATGGCAGCGCTTTCGCGTCGCATCATTTTCTGCCCAGTGCCTTCATAATTACCACTGCCACTACCGTTGCTCGAGTTCTTTGGCTCAGTGGCGTGAATCAGTGGGATGCACTATATCTTGGCACATGATATGCACACATCGTGCACGACATGAGGAGTCGCAACTTGAAGGGGCGCTAGCTGCACCATCTCAAGTCCGGATGTCCAATTTTGTCGCTGACGTGATTTGACTGCCTTGTATAGCAGGTCCCTAACAATACACAATCGATTTCTCACATGCGGTGGGTGGTGTAGCAAGCTCTCCTTGATCCCAACCCCCACCAATGACCCACTACGACATCTTTCGTGGGCAACTCGCAATAAAGTATCCTTCTTACGGACATGCTCTGTGGGAACCAAGTCCATCGAGGCAGTACAACCCCGTCGAGGTTGGCGACGTCGGTTTTATACGTGAAGGCAGATTCTACCGCCTTTTCAATGCTCTTCTTTTTGCAGATCATCCATCCCACCAGTCTGGCGTACCAGAACATCATGAACCACTTATCCCCAAATTGGCCGATCATGTCATCCGCGGCACGCTCAGTCCTGGCCATTATTGTTCAGCTGGGATTGATATGATGGCTCTTGAACCAGACGTTCGGGCCATTGGGTGGGTGATAAAGTATTGAAATGTTCTTACCACTGATATTTTTGCAGCCCAGATGACTGCCCGAAGGCCTCGTTTTCATGCAAGAACAGACGAGGAGGAGCAGTATTATCTCTTCCAGTACCGGCTCACCGCCAGGACACCATTGCGCGAGAAGCTTTTGGCAAGTGGATGGTGACCCACATCGATCGATGGTTTGCGTTCGCCCGACAGCTTGAAATTGGAATTGAGCAGATGGAGGAACTTATCTTAGTGACTGGGTGCGATCGCGCGAGATCTTGGACCAATGTTGCCTTCTTGAGGAACCAGCTAGAGGCACAAGTATCCTTTGGGGTCGAAGTAACCCATGGCCCTGAAGGTAGAATTAGATGGCAGGTCTCTCCCGAGCAAATTCGGGATGCAGTATTTAACCAAGGGCCAAGTGGGAAGGTATGTTAGCGTGGGGTTCGCAAATGCTAGCGAACCTGACACATCTTTCGCATGTTCTTGTGTCTGTCAGAACCTATCCGAGAATCAATGCATATTCATCCGGGGTTTCCGTGTCGCCCGTACCCTTGGAATATTACCGAAGCATCTCAGAGCAGCGGCCGAACCCTCGACAGATATGGCCGGGAATGACAGGGACTCTGGGCGTGAAGTGGAGCTTATATCGATGCCTACAGTTTCAGAGGTGAGTTATCTTGTTTATGCGTTTGATCCCTTATTTGATCCCCCAAAGCATCAGGACCCTCTTCACTTTATATTCGAATATGTCGCTGGGGTGAGTAATGAAGGCCTCAACCATGCGTTTATACTTGGTAACTTTGACTTCACAGCAATCCCCTGATTGTGATATGGTTCTTGTCCATGATCTTGACTTGGCCCGGATCAGCGAGATCCATGACAGTAATGTGAACAAACACCATATGGTACTTGTGTCGTCTTGCTTACATTTACAGTCTCTGGAAACCCTCCAACGGGATGTAGTGGAAAATCACTTGCAGGGTTCCAACGCGGAGATACACACAAATTCATGTCGTAAGCACCTACTCGTATCACGATTTCTTTTATACTCACAGAAGGCATATAAAAAGGCTTGTCGCCTGTCAAAAATGACGAGCCACGAATCGTCAGAGTGGCAGTGCTTTCTATGATAACTCATAAGCCAAGTGAGCGATGCGATCTTAGACCGTGGTGGCTGAATCACCTTGTTTAACCCCATCGCTTACAACAGATGTTTCCCCTCAATCTCCACCAGCATCTCTTGTATCTGAAAACGTTGACTTTCATCACCCAACCCGATGTTCGATTATAAACCCACAAGGTTTAAAGGGCAACGAAGATGACCCCAATCTACGAGGTTCGCCCGTCCAAGTTCGGACAGACATGAGTAGGTACAGGTATCCAACTCAGAGCACTGCACCGCATCAAAACATTTCTGTCGATGCCCACCCGGCACGACAAATTTCTTTGCTTGACTTCCCTCCAGAGCTCATGATTCGCATCCTTCTATTTCTCTCTCCCCTCGACATTATATCATGCCGCCGCACGTGTCGCATACTGTACGACCTGTGCAGTGACTCTACCTTCTGCTATCTCATTCAGATGGAACGCAGCGCAGTAAACGACAACATGAGTCCAGGTTTATCTTATTCCGAACGTCTTCGTATTCTCGAGAAGCGGGAGGAAGCATGGGCGATCCTTAATTTCCATCGATCCGTCAGCTTCCCCATTCCATTCAATTGGACCAACCACTGGAGCTGCACTGATGGAGCACTTTTACTCGGCACTGCATCCGACTGCGGGAGTAGCGAATCCACTGTGGGGCACTCCTATGTCACTCTTCCGTCGCTTTCCGATGCACAGGATCAAAAATTCGAGTGGAAGAGGCATAACTTTGACATCGAGGTCATAGATATTGAACTTTCAGTGCATGAGCACGATATGATAGCAGCTCTGACAACGTATGCGTTTCTTGTTCTTCTTTTCCGTCCCAAGGTTGATTTTAGGGAAGCAAAATGGATGTGCATCATCTACATGAGGAGAACGCGATCTTGGAATTGCGATTATTGAGTTTTTCAACCGGCCAGCCTCATCCACTTGCGGAGCAACCCGTCATCTTCATCGACAAGAAGATTCTACCTCTTGACTGGCGTCTCTGCAAGATTGAAATTGTCGGGGACATCCTCATCTTTTTGGCTTTATTTTGGAGATCTAGTAGTAACCAGGACATGTTCTTCCTGGTGCGCTGGAAAAAGGGCCTGACATATTGTGCGAGTGTTCCAGGGTTACTGGAAATTCGTCCGCCATCGCTGATACATTATGTTCAGCTCGCGTCTCCCGAAAAAGGAACGTACGAAAGTTTCACTCACCTCTCGCAAGACACCCTTGTGATTCCCAATTTGATCCAAAATACGCTCGAAATAACCAAGATTGTGATGGATAATGATGATACACCCCACTTTGTGCTTCTATGCGTGCTCCACCTTCCTCCACTCATTCAAAACACCTCACTGTTCAGCACCTGGTGTCGCGCAGAACCAGGGCCACATTGTTCAGGACGTCCCGTCATCCCATCCCGAACCGATCGACCGTTCCATGACAAGGCGGAGGATTCGATCGTTATTTTCAATATGGCATATGACTCGTCCTTTGGGAGTCAGCCGGATTGTGTCACGTTTATTGTGCACCGCCGTGCGCTTCTTGCTCATATCTCCACGGCGCACAGAGCATGTGCACCCTTCTGTTCAAACCCCGAGCCCACACCCGCGCTCTCGGAGGTGCCATGGTCTGTTTGGGGCCCCCCTGCGACGCGCTTGTTCGTGGGGAGCCACGCCCAAATGTTCTACGTAACGACGGCTGGCCAGCGGGCAGTCATGTTGGAGGATCGTACGCCGACACCAATTATAGTACGAGACTTTAATCCGTATTCAGTGCGCGCCGCTCGTGCACTGGCATCTGCAAGTGGGCAGTCGCAGCAGGGGAACTGGAGCACCCAGCTTCCAAATGGAAATAGGATGTCCCTTAAAGTGGAGGATAGTGTGTTCGCTGCGGGTTCAATATTCGAAGACGATGTGTGGTCATCGTTGCCCTATGTCGAGGTTGTGACCCAGGACGAATATCAATATGATAGTGTTACGATGGATGATGAAAGGGTTCTGGGTTTCCAGGTACGCTTCGAATCCTTATGTCATTGATTGGGGTGTTGACCCTCGACCTTTTACAGACAAACGAAGATAAGCCTCATATATCGACTGTCGACGTTCACGTCTTGGGGTAGCGTACTGGGATATCCTGGGAATTTGTAAAACCGCTGTACACTGAATCTTAGATTTGTGGAGTTCACTTGAGCCAGACAAATGCACACGCTGCCTCGTCATACAGTAACTAACACTGTGTCATGCTGCATGCGGGACAGTCCGAAGGTAATAAAAGGCAGCAAAGAGAATTTAGATGAATGTTGGTATGGGTACATTCTATGCAAGGCGGGAGCGAGCCAACTAACGTTGACCCAATTCCTCATTCAAACCAGGTGGATCCTAACAGGCGCGTGGTCCAGGAATTGTATCTGGAGGGGCCACCCAACTGCGATATTTTCCGATGTCATCAACATGCGTTAATGATGTGCATTGTCAGCATTGGAATAGACCAATGTCTGGTTTACCATGTCCCATCCTAAGCCTATACAAGTAACTTAGCAAGTCTGACTACATGTACGGACTGTATTGTCTGTCATTGGTGCTCAAAATCTAGAAAAAGGGTAGACAATAAAGTCGTCCATACTGCCATAGCCGACGCATCCGTGAAGTCCTATGTTACACCCTAAACGCAACAAAGAAAGAAGAATGGTCATGATCAGTTCGCTTAAGCAAGAAGCGCGCCGCAAAACCGACGAGAACTGCATGGGATAAGGCAGTACGAACGTTTCCCTCTTTCGCATCCATCGCACCATTTCTGCGATGACTGTTGCCGTTCACGCTACTCCTGTTCGACAGTACCGCGTTCGATCCTCGAGCGGTCCCACCCAGGAAGTGGTATTTCTCGGTGCCGCGAGGTTGAACTGAACCGGTGCGACCGCTGTGGTGAAGCTGGTGTTCAGGCTGGATGTGTCGAAGTCTAGCCCACCGCCTGTACCGACGGCGGATGTGGTCTGCACGATGAGGGCCACGTATAGTTGCCAAGTTGAGCGGCCGGATATTGCGTCTCTTGTTTGTGGGGTTATCGCAGCTGGAAATGGAAATGTTCGTGTTTGTATGGCCAAATGCGTCGATGATGAAGGGAAAGGCTCGAGAGAGTTCTGCGGGACGTGGCAAGATGTGAATTGAGAGAGGGGAGGAAGGGAGCAGCGGAAGACGCACTTGTTGGTATCCCTACGACAGAGCGACCAGAACCCCCAGTTTGACTCAACGATGGAGAGGAGGGATTAAAGCGTGTAGGATGTCGGGTCATTTAAATGTCTCGCGCACCGCCAAGCAGCAACGCAAAGATACGGCTATTTTCGGCATATGATTTTGTTCTTGTCGAAACTAAAGACGATGGGCGTCTCATAGTTGAAGTGCTCGTTGCTGAATAGCAGGAACAACTGGTGCTGCAGACACTGGGCCGCGTGGTCAGTTGAATTGTTGTGGCCATCATCGACTATATTGGGCATTAGGAAGTTCCGTTGGGTGAGAGCAGAACTATTCACATAAGCGGCAAGAGTCGCTCAAATTGCGATGCCGTGCAAGAGGCGATGGGTCGATGGAACCGATGCAATCGTGGATGAGATATTTTTTGCCCCGAAACGGTTCATAACTGTGGAGATACTAGCGAAGGTTTAGTATGAAATGTGTTCCATGAATCTTGTTGGGACACACAGTGGTAGAATGCGGTAAGGATCACTATCATCCATTCTCCATCTCCACCGACCGCCGGAACGAGTTGAGCTCAGTCGGTGTGCAACACTGAGTAGGGAGGTCATCTTGGCCAGAGGTCATCGAATTCCGGCTGAACGAGGACATCTGTCAGGATGAGTAAATGACGAAATTTGTGAGGTGTCAGTTTTGTCGAGTTTGCCGTTGAAAATACTGTTTCCGAGCGAAACCTGGAGTGGTCCCATGACAAACAACAGGGAGAATCTGTGGCACTGAGAACCAAAAATGCCAAGAGATGCCAAAGTGGGAGACCTCAGGAACGTGACCTGATTACACTACGGGCTGGGCCGGCATTGCGGCGAGTCGCAACCTGAGCTTGAACTTGAAGGGCGCTAAATCATGAAGGTGCTGGATATTTCAAACCTTGTGATTTGATTGCTTTATATAGTATAGCAGACGATACATAATCTATTTCTCACAGATCAGAACACCACCCAACATCAAGCGATGGCCGTCGCTATCCACCAGATCCCACGACTGATATCTTTGCTTCACTTCCCTCCAGAGCTCTTGACGCGCATTCTTCTATATCTCCCCCCCCTCGACATCATATCATGCAGGCGCACTTGTCGCATGTTGTATAATCTGTGCAGTGGCACTACCTTACGTTATCTTGTTCAGATGGAACGCAGCGCAGTGAGCGACGACTTGAGTCCGGGTTCATCTTATCCCGAGCGTCTTCGCATGCTCGAGAAGTGGGAGGAAGCATGGGCGGTGCTTAATTTCCATAGATCCGTTAACATCCCCATTCCGTTCGATGTGTCCTCTCGCTGGAGTTTCACTGGTGGAGCGCTCTTACTCGGCACTGCGCACCGGCACAACCGTGAACTCCCCCGACCCACTGTGGGGTACTCCTACGGCACTCTTCCGTCGCTGTCCGATGCACAGGATCAAAAATTCGAGTGGAAGAGACGTAACATTGAAGCCGAGGTTTTCCAGGTTAAACTCGCGGTGCATGAGCACGATATGATAGCAGCTCTGACAGCGTGAGTGTTTCTTGTTCTTCTTTTCTGTCCTAGGGTTGATTTTAGGGAAGCAAAGAGGATGTACATCGTCCATATGAGAGGAATGCGATCTTGGAATTGCGGTTATTTAGTTTTTCAACTGGGCAGCCTCATCCACTTGCGAGGCAACCTGTCATCTTCATCGACAAGATGTTTCTACCTCTTGACTGGCGTTTCTTCAAGATTGAAATTGTTGGGGACTCCGTCGTCCTTTTGGTTTCATTTTTGGAACGGAGTAGAAACCAGGACACGTTCTTCCTTGTGCGCTGGAAAACAGGCCTGACGCATTGTGTGAGTGTTCCGGGGTTACTGCCAGTTCTTCTGCCATCGCTGATGCTTTATGTTCAGCTCGCGTCTGCCGAAAAGGAAACTTACCAAAGTTTCACTCACCTCTCGCAAGACACCCTTGTGATTCCCAATTTGATCCAAAATACGTACGAAATAACCAAGATTGTGATGGATAGTGATGATACACCCCACTTCGTGCTTCTATGTGTGCTCCACCTTCCTCCACTCATCCAAAACACCTCACTCTTCAACGTCTGGTGTCGCGCAGAACCAAACCCAACTTGTTCAGGACATCTTGTCATCCCATCCCGAACCGATCGACCGTTCCATGACAAGGCGGAGGATGCAATCGTTATTTTCAATACGTCATATGGCCCGTCCTTTGGGCGTCACTGGCAGACAGATTGGTTCACCCTTATTGTGCACCGCCGTGCGCTTCTTACTCATATCTCCATGGCGCACAGAGCATGTGCACCGTTCTGTTCCACCCCCGAGCCCACGCCCGCGGTCGTGGAGGTGCCGTGGTCTGTTTGGGGTCCCCCTGCGACGCGCTTGTTCATGGGGAACCGCGCGGCCGGGCCGTTCTACGTAGAGACGACGGCTGGCCAGCGGGCGGTGTTGGTGGAGGATCGTATGCCGACGCCAATTATTTTGCGAGACTTCAATCCGTATGCCGTGCGCGCCGCTCGTGCACTTGCATCTGCAAGTGGGCAGTCGCAGCAGGGGAACTGGAGCAAGCAGCTTCCAAATGGAAATAGGATGTCCCTTAAAGTGGAGGATAGTGTGCTCACTGCGGGTTCTATATTCCAAGAAGATGTGTGGTCATCGTTGCCCTATGTCGAGATTGTGACCCAGGGTAAATATCAGTATGATGTTGTTATGATGGATGATGAAAGGATCCTGGGTTTCCGGGTACGCTTCGAATCTTTATGTCGTTGACCTGTGTGTTGACCTTCGATCTTTTACAGATAGACCAAGAAAGATATGTTGCATCGTTTTTCGACGTTCACGTCTTGGGGTAGCGTACTGGGATATTCTGGGAATTTGTAAAACCACAGTGAACTAAATCTTAAAGCTTGTGGAGTTCACTCGAGCCAGGAAATTGAGAATACGACCTCAATTTAGGGACAAACGCACACATTGCCTCGTCATACAGTAGCTAATACACTTTATCCATGCTGCATGCGGGACATAGTCCAAGGGTACGAAAAGGAGGCAAAGAGAATTTAGATTAATGTTGGATATGAGTACGTTCCATGCCAGATGGGAGCGAGCCAAACTGACGTTGACTCGATTCCTCATTCAAACGAGGTGGATACTAGACGCGTATTATATTTGGATGGGCTACCTAGCTGTGGCATTTTCCGATGTCATCAACTTGAACATTCGTCAATGATGTGGATGGTAAGCCTTGGAATAGACAAATGTCACCATGCCACATCCTAAACCCATCCAATTGACTTAGCAAGTCATGTACGTACTGTATTGTCATTGGTGTACCCAGCTCAAAATCTCGTAAAAGGGTAGACAATGAAGTCATCCATACTGCCATTGCCGGGACATCCATGAAGTCCTGTGTTACACCCTAAACGCAACAAAGAAAGAAGAAAGGTTATGGTCAGTCCGCTTAAGCAAGAAGTGCGCTGCAAAGCCAACGAGAACTGCATGGGATAAAACAGTAAGAACGTTTCCTCTCTCGCATCCATCGCACCATTTCTGCGATGACTGTTGCCACTCCCGCTTCTCCCTGTTCGACGGCACCGCGTTCAACCCTCGCACGGTCCCACCCAGGGACCGGTCGACCGGTCTTTCTCGGTGCCGTGAGGTTGACCTGAACCGGTGCGACCGCAGTGGTGAAGCTGGTGTTCAGGCTGGATGCATCGAAGTCTGGTCCACTGCCTGTACCGACGGCGGATGTGTTCTGCACGATGAGGGCCACGTATAGTTGCCAAGTTGAGCGGCCAGATATTGTGTCTCGCGTTTGTGGAGTTATCGCAGCTGGAAATGGAAATGTCCGTGTTTGTATGGCCTTGCGTCGATGATGAGGGAAGGAGACGTTCGAGAGAGTTCTGCGGGACGTGGCAAGGTGTAAATTGAGAGAGGGAAGGAAGGGAGCAGCGGAAGCCACACTTGTTGGTATTCCTACGACAGAGCGACTGGAGCATCCAGTTTGACATAATATGGAGAGGTAGCAGTAATGTTCGTAGGACGTCGGGGTCGTTGGAACGTCCCACGCACTGTCGGGAACGGCACTTCCAAACAGCAACACCGAAGATATAAATGTTTTCGGCATATTATTCGTTCTTGTCGAACTAAGACGATGGTCATCTTGTCGTTGAAGTGCTTGTTGCTAAGTAACAGGACCAGCTTGTGCTGCAGCCACTGGGCCGCGTGGTCAATTGAAGTAGCGTGGTCATCATCGACCATATTGGGTATTATGGAGTTCCATTGGGTGAGAGTAGAACTATTCACATAAGGAGCGAAAGTCGCTAAAATTGCGATGCGGTACAGGGTCGATGGCACCGACGCAATCGTAGATGATGTCCAGGATGTATTATTTTCTCGAAAAGGTCCTAACTGGTGAGATACTAGAGAAGGTTTAGTATTAAATGCGTTTTATGAATATGGTTGGAACACACTGTGGTAGAATGCGGTAAGGATCACTATCATCCATTTCCTCGGAGTCTCCACTGAACGCCACAAAGCCCACGAGTTGAGTTCAGTCAGTGTGCAGTACTGAGTGGAAAGGATATCTGGCAGCTAGGACATCGAATTCAAAGTGAACGGGGGGATCAGTCTGGAAGAGGGTAGATGAAGAAAGTTATGAGGTGTCGGTTTCGTCAGGTTTGCCATTGAAAAGACAGTTTTTAAGCGAAATCTGGTGTAGTCACGTGAAAACGGGGAAATTATGGCGCATAGCAAACGGAGACCCACCTGGATGAAGCAGTTGAAGCCATGCCAGAAATGATGTCAGTCTTCAGTAGGCTGCCGTTGTTGGAACCATGAGAGTCCTCCTTTTGTGCGACAGAAGGGCAAAAACGCCAAGAGATTTCAGGAACGTGATCTGATTACGTGAGGGCCGCATGTGTCGCAACCTTGAAATCGAAGGGCGCTAAATGCAGGTTCTGGAGCTTCCGGATGTCAAACTTGGTCCCGGATGTGGTTGACTGGTTTGACTGCCTTGTATACAGTACATCCCCGACAATACATAATCGATTTCTCACAGGTGACCGGTGCAGCAAGTTACTCTTGATTCTCACCTCTACCAATGACCTTTTACTACGATGTCTTTCGTGGACAACTTGTGTGGGGATTGTGATTAGCAATCCGGAAAGAAGTGCATGGATCAGGAGACAGTTCATATGAGTATTGCCCGTTAACTGTACATATACTGTATCTTGGGCTCCGGAATCTAGCAGGCGTCCCCACTCCACCCGTGACCTCACCTCACTCGTGTGCCTTCTCGTTACCGCGTGCGCTCCTCATTTCATACTCGAATCACAAAAACATGCAATCAAGTATCCTGCATACGGTCATGCCCTGTGGGAGCCAAATCCATCGAGGCTGTGTGGCCCCGTCGAGGTTGACGGTTGACGTCGGTCTCATACGCGGAGGCCGATTCCACCGACTTTTCCACGCTCTTCTTTCTTCTTTCCGCGGACCATCCATCTCACAAGTCCGGCGTACCAGAATACTAATTCCCAAACTGTCCGATCATATCATCTACGGCACGCTTAGTCCTAGTGGTCATTACTATTCCGATGGGGTCGATATGGCGGCTCTTGAACCAGATATCCAGGTCTTTGGGTAGTGGCAGAACATTGTCCAAAATTTCTTTCCAGTAATAATTTTGCACCCCAGATAACTGCCCGCAAGCCACATTTTTGTGCAAAAGCAGAAAGGGAGAGCAGTATTACCCCTTCCAGTACCTGGACACCCTTGCGCGAGAAGCTTTTGACAAACGGATGGTGACGCGCATCGATCGTTGGTTCGCCTTCACCCAAATGGATTAGCTCGGGAATCGGGATCGAGCACTAGCAGGTAAGTGTATAATTACATCACCTCGATGGCTCGTGGGATGCGAAGGCTGGGCAGTAAAGAATGTGTAGTGAATAGGTGCGAGACTTGATTTCTGGAGTGCAGACGCTGCATAGTTAACACGTTCATTCGGATGGGCTCGTTAACAAGTGATTCTGGCAAAGGGCCCATAGTACGTTCTCCCTACTTTCGTTGCCCCACAACTTCGTTTGGCATCCATGGAAAACCGTATATATTTCGTAGTTTTTTTGTACACAAGCCCTCAGTCTCTTCCACACGAGACTGAGCCGTGCGTTTGCGCGCCTTTAGCATTCTCCTACATTGATTGCAGTCACAGCAAGCCCACCTGACGTGATTGCATCCAGAAAGGAACATTTCTTATCTTCGTCGTTGCGGTCACCGGGCCGAGCCAGTCCGCTTATGGTAGTGCCCGGGTCAAATGCAAGGACCGCGCCAAATATGGCAGCCCTTTCGCCGGCACCGCACCATTTCTGCCCTTCATTATTACCACTGTCACTACCGTTGCTTGAGTTCTTTGAACGAAGGAGCACGTGGCCCACTGGTGTGGATCAGTGGGATGCACTGTCTTGGCCTGTGACGTGCACGTATAATGCAGGACATGAAGTGTCACAACTCGAAGGGGTGCTAGCCACGGGTGCTGGATCACCTGAATGTCCAACCCTGTCCCCGACGTAATTTGACTGCCTTGTATAGCAGACTCCCCAACAATACACAATTGATTTCTCACAGGTGGCAGTATAGCAAGCTCCTCTTGATCCCAACCCCCACCAATGTCCCACTACGACATCTTTCGTGGGCAACTCGCAATAAAGCATCCTTCATACGGCCATGCTCTGTGGGAGCCCAGTCCATCGAGAGTGTATGGCCCCATCGAGATTGGCGACGTCGGTTTTGTACGTGAAGGCAGATTCTACCGCCTTTTCAATACTCTTCTTTCTGCGGATCATCCATCCCACAAGTCTGGCGTACCAGAACATCATGAACCACTTATCCTCAAATTGGCCGATCATGTCATCCACGGCACGCTCAGTCCCGGCCATCATTGTTCAGCTGGGATTGATATGATGACTCTTGAACCAGACATTCGGGCTTTTGGGTAGGCGATAAATTGTTGGAATTTTCTTACCGCTGATATTTTGCAGTCCAGATGACTGCCCAAAGGCCTCGTTTTCATGCAAGAATAGACGAGGAGGGGCAGTATTATCCCTTCCAGTACCGGCTCAACGTCATGACACCATTGCGCGTGAAGTTTTTGGCGAGTGGATGGTGACTCACATCGATCGATGGTTTGCGTTCGCCCCACAGCTTGAACTTGGAATCGAACAGATGGAGGAACTTATCTTAGTTACTGGCTGCGATCGTGCGGCATCTTGGACCAATGTTGCCTTCTTGAAGAACCAGCTAGACGCACAAGTATCCTTTGGGGTCGAAGTAACCCATGGCCCTGAAGGTAGAATTAGCTGGCAGGTCTCTCCTGAGCAAATTCGGGATGCAGTATTTAACCAAGGGCCAAGTGGGAAGGTATGTTAACGTGCCGTTTCCAAATGCCAGCGATCCTGAGACATCTTTGGCGTGTTCTTGTGTCTGTTAGAACCTACCCGAAAATCAATGCATATTTATACGAGGGTTCCGTGTCGCCCGTACCCTTGGAATATTACCGAAGCATCTCAGAACAGCGGCCAAACCCTCGACAGATGCGGACGGGGATGGCTGGGACTCTGGGCCTGAAGTATCGATGTCCACAGTTTCAAAGGTGAGTTATCTTGCTTACATATTTAATCCTTATTTGATCCCTCCAAGTATCAGGACCCTCTTTACTTTATATTTGACTATGTCGCTGGGGTGAGTACTGGAGACTTCAGACATGGATTTATACTTGGTAACTTTGACTTGACAGCGATTGCCTGATTGCGATATGGTTCTTGTCCATGATCTTGATTTGGCCCAGATCAGCGGGATCTGTGACAGTAATGTGAGTAAACATTATATGATACTTGTATCGTCTTTCCCACGTCTACAGTCTCTGGAAATCCTCCAACCAGATGTAGTAGAAAATCACCTGCATGGTCCCAACATGGAGATACACACAGATTTATGTCGTAAGCGCCTGCTCGTATCACGATTTCTTTTATTCTCACAGAAGACACATGAAAAGGTTTGTCACTGGTCAAAAATGATGACCCACAAATCGTCACAGTGGCAATGCTTACTATGATAACTCATAAGCCAAGTGAGTGATGCGTTCTTTGACCGTGGTGGTTGAACCACCTTGTTTAATACCATCGTTGGCAACAGATGTTTCCCTTCAATCCCCACCAGCGTATCTTGTATCTGAAGACGTTGACTTTCATCACCCCACACAATGTTCGGTTATCAACCAACAAGGTTTAAAGGGCCACGAAGATGACTCT
>Ga0307510_10004713_pt1 | contig 16113 bp, 15 predicted proteins | sample 12_EM_MG_FD_207224 | JGI IMG/M metagenome (GOLD analysis project Ga0307510, IMG submission 207224) | Populus trichocarpa ectomycorrhiza microbial communities from riparian zone in the Pacific Northwest, United States - 12_EM | ecosystem: Host-associated > Plants > Roots > Unclassified | place...
CAACATGTTTTTCTTTATTTATCAGCTGAGTCTGCAAGATCAAGTCCTTTTCAGGGAGTTCAGAATTGCCCCAGACCCCTTTTAGACAGAAGTGCAAAGGGATGGCCCTGGAAGCTATCAAGTGAGTTATGTTATTGTAGCCCAAGCAAATGTCAAATTTGCTGAATAGTTCCATTTCTTGTAAATTTTCAATATATTGTTTGAGGTTTGGGAGTAGAGTGACATCTTTTCAAGTGACAGCATTGAGGGGGTAATAGTCAATAATGTATTGTTTTTCCTTTGAGTCTTTCTTTGGGACCATGAACATGGAAAAACCATATGGGAAGTCCAAGGGGGCAATATATCCTTTGGCCAAGTTTTCATCCAGGAATTTGTCTTCTGCTTCCTGTTCATCCTGTGATAATGGATAGACTTTGCAATTAAAGCAGGTGGGAGCAGTATCCAGGAGTACAATTTTGTGGTCTCCATCTCCCCTTGATGGGGGGAATTTATTTGCCTCTTCATCCAAAAATAGTGCCATATGACATTTGAATTCTTCAGGGAGTTTTACTTCCTCCTTCCCATATTCTGATGCATACTTGTGGGCCATTTCTACTGCAGTATGCATGCAATTTACTTCCACTGGGCCTCTCCCCATTTCCAAGGAGGTTACTCCCAACCATGGAGTGCACCTGGTTTGTTGTGCCTCAAGGATAAGGTCTTTGTTTTCTGATACTTTGTTTTTGACCCATGTTTTTGCACACTGAAGAGTTCCAAAGAGTAGAGTTTCCATGTGAATCGCAGGTCCCCTTAGCATGCCATTAGCCCAGTCAATGTCAGGTTGAAATACCCTGAACCATGGGTATCCCAAGATAAACCTGTCATGTCTGAGGTTGGTGACAAAGAAATGTTGTTGTACTTTCTTGTTTCCTTTAGTTACTAGTAAATTGCAAGCATGAGTAATGGTGCCATGTCAATTAAGAGTTCTGTCAACATTGTAGACAGGTCAGTTATAGGGGAGTTTCTTGGTTCCTAAGTGTAAGTGAGTGACAGTGGTATGGTTGATGAAATTTTCAGTAGCTCCAGTGTCTAGTAGTGTGATTTCTTCTGCCTTCCCTTGATAGTGTGATAGCAAAATTTTAACTTGTATTGAATTTGACTTGTTTACAAACATACTATCAAGGCAGAATGCCCTAACTATGGCAGCTAGTTTTGGGCTTCAGTAAAATCCTTTGGCATAAGAGATTTGACAATCCTCAGTTTGGTATCTTTGTCAAGTGAGCCCATGTTCTCTTTCAAGAAATTAGAAATATCTTCAGAAGTCATATCTGGTGCAGTGGGTGCAGCACAATTGGTAGTAGGTCTGCTTTTGCCAGGATTGTTAGCAGGTCCACTTTTGAAATTGCAGCAGTCTGCTTGTTTCTTATGGCAATCCCTGGCATGATGTCCCCTAATTTTGCAGTAGAAGCATTGATTGTTGGCCATCAGCTCATTTTTCTTTGCTTCGGAGTGTTGTATGCCTCTGCCAGTCCTTGAGGCATTGACATCCATAGTGTCCCCTCCTTGAGAGGTGGTTCAATGTCCTGGTCCATTGTTTTATCCTCCACAGTTATTTTCTCAGTTTGGATTGATTCCAAAGGCTCTATACATTGCTTGTTGTTGTGGTCTGCTGGTTTGGTGTACTGCATGCCAGTTTCCATTTAAGATGCTGTTTTCTGGCTTCTTCTTCCCATTTTGTGAAGGTCCAGCCAGGATTGGCACCAATATCATAATCAGGAGATTGGATGGCTGCTCAAGTGAGTGCTCCTGTTAGGGCATTTTTCAGAAGTTTGATACTGTAGTTCCTTGATTGTTGAGTGATATATTAGCATCTCTGGCTAGCCTTTTGAATTTAGCAAAGAATTCATCTAGACTTTCTTTCTGGTGAACTTTGCATAGTGCTTGGTATACTTCTTCTCTAAGGTTTGTATTGGTATATGCTTGTTTGAAAGCTTCTATGAAGTTGTCCCAGAGGACTTCATCTGTTTCTTGGGTTCCATCATCTATTTCTTCAATGAGTTTGCCAAGCTGTTCTTCCTTCCAGGAGTCTACTTGTGGTCCACTTATGTAGGAAAGTAGAGCAGTGACTTATGAGTAAGGCTTCCTCATAGTGTCATTATGTTTGTTGGTTAACCTCCAGAGGTAGAAGGCAGTTAGGAAGGTTCTGCTTTTGGATCTATCTCCATCAAAGATAGGTGGGGGATTTCCTTTGAGTGCACCATTGGTATTGTGATTAATGACATTAATGTTAGGTTGCCCTTCTGGTCCCACAATAGTGGTGTTAATTTGTTCTGCCATTGAGGTTTGGATAGATAACTGGGGGTGAATAGCACCTGCTGGGGTAGTATTAAGAGGAATGGAGATTCCTTGGTAGACTGCTACTTCAATTTGGGAAAGGATAGGGGTTTGTTCTGTAAAGGGGTGGCTTCCTTGGAGAGTTGTGATGTGATAAACTCCTCCTAAGAGTATTTCTTCTTCTGGTTGTTCAAGAGCAGTATAAAGTGTTGGGCTGAAGTGCTCTGCACTGATGTGGTGTGGGTGTTGGGGATCTGTTTCTTTCCAAGAGCCAAGCCTTGAGGTGTGAAGCACTCCTCCTTGGTTTGTGACCCACTAGTTGTTTTTCCAGAGGAGTCCTACCCAGAAATCAGTGTCATCTACTTTGACAAATTCAACAGCTGCATGTGTTTTCTTTGGGAGATTGACATAGTATCCAGTGTCTTTGTTTCCTGGTCTGTGATTTTCAAAGTATGCTTCAACTTTGACATGTTCTGGAAGATCATCTTGTTGTCTTCTGTAAACTCTTTTGTCTTGGTTGAGTTCTCTGATGAGTACTACTGCCACCAGGTTGTGACTGGTACTTGTCCTGTATTTCAAGGACATCTGAGAAAAGCCTGACTTGTGTTAAGGTCCAATAACCTTTAAGGCACAATGTGCACAAAATGCAAATGGTGGTGACAAGTTGTTACAAGGGGCTGTCAACCCTTAGTAAAGCATGGGGGGTAAAAGGATAAAGTGGAACTTAATCCAGGGTCTGGGGTATGAGCAAGAGGAAAGGAGAGTCTCAAAGGGAACTTTGAGATGACTCAAGAAAGTGAAGAAAAGACTTAGAAGTCTCACAGTGGAAGCAACAAGATTGGATATTAAACCAAGTCAGGCTTAAGGCCCAACTCTAGAAATAAGACTGGCTTATATACATGAGGGCAACACTTTTGATGTTACCCTTACCATGTGTTTGCATGAGGTTCCCCCAGACCACCACATATACTCCTACTTTAACAGCAGTTATGACCTAAGACCAACCTGCCCTATTGCCACACCATTAGTATTTGTAAGTTTTCCCCTCTAATTCAATCCTCCCACCACTTATCCCATTCTCACTTATTGCATGGTGTACGCTCCTCCTCTGGTCCAGCCCTCACTTGTTCCCCTCCTCTTCCCCTGGACACCTCCACTCCTATATCTTTACATGCCTTGTGGTCTTCACTTTTTTTGCACACTTATCTTCATATCTTTGTAAGGTCCATCTTTTTTTGCATGTTCTCATAATCAACTGATGCATGCCATGTAGTCCTTTGTTTCCTTGCATGGCAGCCTTAGTCGCCAGAATTGAAGGTGGCATGCATCTTGGTGGGTGCTCAGATGCAGGAACCTGGCAGGCATGGGCTTGAGTGTACTGATTGGAGCCAACCTTTGCACTATGGTGTCATCTTGTCCCATGCATCCCCATGCATCCTCACCTTGCTCTCCTACCCACATATCATTTGCAACCCTCAAGTCATTGCAGGTGTAAAGGAAATGATAAAGTGCATGCCCACTGCCTTCTCCCCAGGTGATTGATCCTGAGCTACCAGTAGACCAAGCCAAGCACTATCCAGGTATGCCAGCATCATGTGCCATCTCCCATCAACTTAACATTTCCTTTAGCTCTTTTGTGGACCACCTTTCTCCAGCATTATGATATGTCAATCACAAACATCATGAACCTCATCATACAGCCCTACAACAAAGACAACCAGTATATCCATGTGCTCATGTCTGAGATTGTATTGAACTTCAAGGATATTGTGCAGCTGAATCCACTCTTCTATAGTCAAATCACCAACATTTCTATCAACCAGGTTGCATCCAGTGACTTTGACAGGCCTAGCAAGCTCACCATGCCAGGGTCCATCAAATGCATGTTTGAAGAGGGGCTCATTAAGCTTGCATATCTCAAACCTGTGGCATCCAAAGTGAATGTCATGTGAAACTATCTTGTCTTCTTTGCTATTCCCTCTTTTTCTTCCACCATCCCCATCTACTCTGCATGTGTCCATCTGTCCTGCTCTGCCGACCTCTGCCCAGTGCCCCATGCCAGCATGCTTTATCATCCAGTAACCCTTCTTGTCAAGCAGCACATGTGCTCAATAGTGCTCAACCAGTGCTAATGGGGCTTGATCCAAACTGATAGGCACTGCCAGTGACTCAGGTTTGGACCTATCACACCATGCACCTTTGACATTTCCACATACCTCTTCAACTGGTTTCAGCATGCTTTCAATGCTTCCTCCACCAATTTAGTTCTCATGGACTGCAGGCACATACCTTCCAGCTCCCCAAGGGCAAAGTTGTTGATCTATTAACTGCAAAACATGGTGAAGGCTATTTGACATTGCCAAGCAATATGTTACCCCAACAACAGCAATTTGAGCCCCAACAGTGCAGACCCAATTTGGTTTCTCAGTGTCTAACACCATGGTAACAAACCACTCTCACAGTGTGGATCTGTCAAGCCAAGACAGGCATCCTTGGTTGGTTCAACACCTTCTATCACAATGGCCAGTAATGGTGGTAGCAACACACTCTTGTTGGACTCAAGCACCCAGCTGCCTACTGGCCTTGTGAATCTTATGCCAATTTTGTGCTGTATATGTAGATTAGCTGTTGTCCACACCTTCATCCCTTATGCATAAACAAGTGGAAGTTATAGCCATGGTAGCAGTGGGGTCTCTGATCCACTTCTCCAGTCCTTTGAAACAGTAGTGTCCTGGTAGTGAGAAGGGATGGATAAGCAACACAGGCTATATGTTGTGGATAAGATGGTCTCTATCTCTAGCAACATGATCTTGTAGTGACCAAACATGAAGTGACAAACAAGGTTCTGTACATGAACATAGAAGGTCAGATACTTCAAGTTAGCATGGACAAGCAAACCATAATACCTTATATTCTGGTGACACTGAACAACACGGAGCTTGCATTCAAACTCACAAGTTGCAGTAACCTGCCTCTGAGTGCCTTATCACCATATCATTGCTGCTTCCCTCATCACCTTGTCATTGCTGTGCCCCATATTGCCTTGTTGTTATCATGGCCTTTGTCACCTTATCATCATCACCCCCCCCTTATCATCTTTGTGTCTTCAATTGACAGAGCTGTTACTACAGTGCATGTGCACATATAGACACTGTTAGGGCAGCACATTCTACCATCTGCTAGGAGCTCAGAAAGCCTGATTGCCCTTTTACTAGTCTCTGTTTTGTAGGTTAGCTCCTTCTGCCATCTCTGTCCCATGTTCATGCTAACTCCAAAAGGACACAGCCATCTCCACAGAATTGTCCTGCCACCATTTGTTATGCATGTACAGTTATCTTGTTGTTATGTTGACCAATTGCACACTTTACCACATTTACTGGTACCTGTATGTCACATTTTCTTGTTTCACCATGATGCCCATATCTTTTATTCATCCAATGTTTCAGGTTTGTACCAGGTACATAAACCATTTACTTGGTGAAATTTACCCAACTCCTCTCTCCAGCCATCATGGTGAAGTTGTCTGGTAACACTGTTACCTCCTGCAAATCCTCTGGTGTGAAAGGTGTCAAAAAACCCTCAGCAGCTGTTCCTGCTATTGTTTAGTCATCCAAGCATGTGTAAGCTTTGACACCATCTTCTAAGGTGTCTTCTATTGCTAGGAGCATCCATTTGGCTTTGCCAAGTATCTTCAGTGGCTCAGGTATATGATATACTTTTGTAATTGTTTCTGCTTGCTAATCACTAGTAATAGATAAAGGCTTGACCTTTAAGCCACTGTCTTCTTGATATTATCAAAGTGGCCAAGATATATGACTTGTGCTCACTTTTGTGTTTAATTCCAACCTGTAAAGGGCCCTTGAGTTACAGAGGACCAAGGGGACTGCAATGGAGGGATTAAGACTATATTTCATTATAGGGAACAATATACACATACCTGCAATGGAGAGATTAAGACTAAGGGAAAAATCCACCCCACTGCAGCAAATATCAACCTGACTAAGCCACAACTTCGCTAAATAAGGAAAGGGGTTGTGGTGTGTTGTTCTGCCACAAAATTAGGGCTAAGGTGATGCCTTACCATATCAAAATAAGTAAATAAACACAACATTTTGCTTTGTCAATTATTGATGCCAATATCATTCTTAGTCTCACACCAGCCTCATATTGGCAAAAGCATTTCAGGAGATGCTTGTACAATTTGGGCTCAAAGACAAGGTTCATTTAGGCTTTAGCTGACTGCATTGTACTGATTGTCAATTAGTCATTCAGATTCTTGCACTGAATGCCAACAATGCCATATCCAATGATATGCAGACTGCTACTCTTGCATTCATGAAAAACTCCTTTGAAGAAGCTAACTGTGCTTGCTGCTTCAGTTGTCTGCCAAAACCCTCCTCAAGCCATTCAATGTGGGCATGTCCTCAACAAATCTAGCATCAGAAGAAGAGGAATCCAGCAACCTTAATAATAAAGTGCAGATGCTTCTGGATGAGGATGCTATTGGTAACAATGAAATGGATGGTGATAAGGACAGTGACAAAGAGGTATATGGTGACAGTGGAGAGGACCTAGATGGTGGTGATAAACCTGATAATGCCAATAGCAACAAGACTGATAAGTTAAATCAGTTGGATAAGCAAGAGCAGGAAAAGGTTTTGGCAGACACATCTGATGTTTGAGAGACTGTCACCAAGGTATGTTCTGATCTGTTCTAGCTTTATCTTACTTACTGTCAATTGGAGGTCTGGCAATTATTATTTGTGATTATTCACTTGACAACTATTGCTCTCCTGGCCTGGTGAATGATCTGTGTACAACTTGGGTTCAAACCAAATCTAATTTCTTGTGATGTTGTCATACAGTGGAACTTGACATATGACATGATGGAATTTGCACTCAAGTACTGACAACTGATCAATGCTATTATAGCAAACAAGGAACTGAAGTTGAGAAAGTATGAACTCAATAATAGTGACTGGACCATCATTGGAGACTTAGTTTGTTATGCTCCTGGGCACTTGGCCCACATTTTTCTTTCTTTTCTTGACTGTTATGTACTTATATGATCACATGATCACTTCTCACATGACTGCTTACCTGTACAACAGAGCCATCTTGTTGGGAACTTCATTGTTCCCTCCTTTTGTATATTTCCTATTGTTCTCCCTCTATGGTAGTCTGTGACCACCATTGTTTGTAACTCCATTGTTCTGTGACACTTATTGTTCATGACTCTATTGTTCTCTCCTTTTGTACACTTAGTCAGGTAGCTGCCCTATTGTATATAAGCTGGACTTATATCCTAGAGTTGGGCCTTAAGCCTGACTTAGTTTGCAATCTATTGTGTTCAAAGTCCTTGTTGCTTGACCAACCATTTCCCTTATTTCTTTCTTTGAGATTATCTTCAAGTCCTTGAAGATACTCCCCTTTCCTCTTTATCACACCCCAGACATTGGTCTTAATAACCCTTTTGCCTTTATCACTTTCCAAAGCACTTTAGGTTACTAAGGAAATTACGACCCTTGTAACTTCGTCACTGCCACATGCCCTACCTTTGCGCACATTGTGCCTTAAGGTTCAATAGGCCTTAACATAGTTGCTGTGCTTGAGGTAAGTTTATTATCTCCATACTAACTTATGCTAATGCTATCTTCTTATAGCAATATAAGAAGGCTATGCTTTTCTTTTCCAGCAATGCAGCAAGTATTGCTGCTGTTATTCCTGCAATGGACTAACTCTACAACATACTCAACCCCAAGATGAAGAAGAAGTATTATCCATCAATTCTTGTTGCTTTGAAATTGGCCCAGAAAAAATTGGATTGGTATTACTCAAGAACTGACCTCTCATTGGTCTACAGGATTGCTATGGGTAAGGTAATAGCTTCTAATTCCTAATGTCTGCTAACTATTTCCTTCACAGTTTTACACCCTGGCCTCAAGCTAGAATACTTCTGGCAGCATGAATGGGAAGCAGATTGGATTGATATGGCAGAGAACTTAGTCTGGGAGGAGTATGCTGTCAACTACCAGAGTAATGAGGACATTCTAGGTGATTGTTGGGAACTCACTACTTTATTGGTAGCAAGACTTGACAAGGGCATAGAGTTGAAGGTGACTGATCCAAAGGAGCAGCAGTGAGATGTTGAGGAGAAAGAGACAGAAGGCAAGGAGAGGCAGGACATGGTAGACTGCTAAAGATGATGAAGGAGCTTTGTGAGGCTCCAGTGTGGGTGGTTGACAAGAGAACAGTCTGAGGACTGTTCACCTAAATTCGTAGGTCTTATATACAAATACAGGGTGGTCTGTATGTAGTTTAGGGTAGGTACTATTACAGGTCACGGGGGACTGCACAGTCAATGTGCAGTAACTGTGGATTACATCATATGTCTTGATTGGGGCCTTGCCCCAATGAGTCATATTTCTGTTGATTGAGTCACATCACGTCTTCGTTGATTATTTAGTGGATACATCTTGTTGATCATTCCTACAATCTTCCACATGTTGATCAATGGACTTGGTGCAAGTCCAAAGTGTGTTTGGTCATGTGACCTTGTTGATGACCAGTTCCTTGATAGGTCATATGTTATCTTCCCAGGGTCATAAGGTTGTATCTTCCTAGGGTCACGTGCCATTAAGTCATGTGATAGCATAGTGGCAGAGGGGTCACATGATGGGTCATGTGTAGGGTCATGTGATAGGTTCCCATGGTCATGTGATCCTGAAGTTACAGATTTGTACACTGTCAACATACCTTGGTTTTTTCACCTAATAAACTGTAACATAAACTCAAAAAATTTTCACAATCTATATTTTGAAACTCTTCTGCATAAACTTTATGTTTATTCTATTTTTTTGTTGTGACAAAAACTGTGAAAATACTTTAAGTTTGACCACACTGAAAAGACAATAAGGTTTTCTGAGCATTGTTTCTTTGCAAAAACTGTGCATAGATTTAAAGTCTATCCACACATTATCACAAAGTGACAAGCTGCATGAAAAAAGTTAAAGTCTATTGTTGTCACACTTGTCACATGGTCTTTTCATGGTTGTGAAAAAAAACTCTGTTGTTGTCACGCCTATCACATGTTTTTTCACGATCAAAATTGCCACTTCACCCTGATAAGACTTAAGCACATGCACAGGACTGATAATCTTTAAAAAATAATTCCCATTTACAAATTTAAAGATATAAATCTAATCTAATCTACATCAGATCGTCCATCATTGATCTTTGTCTGTCTGTACTCATCAATCGTTGTCATCTGTTATCAATCATTGTTATCTGTTGTCAATCATTATCATCTGTTATCAATCATCATCAGTTGGTTATCAGTCAGTTAGCGCTGCCTTGTTTGTCAGTCAGTCATCATCTCCTCATCAATTAGTCATTGTCAGCTCATCAGTGGTTGTTGTCTCCTTGTTGGTCGTTGTTGGCTTGTCAGTTGGTTGTCACCTCCTTGTCAGTTGGTTGTCACCTTCTTGTCAGTTGGTTGTCATCTTCTCATTGGTCTGTCATCATCACCTTGTCAGTCAGTCATCATCTCCTTGTTGGTCTGTCATTGTCCTGTCAGTCTATCATTGTCACCTTATCAGTCAGTCATCATCAGTTGTCATCGGTTATCATCAGTTGTTGTTGGTTGTCATCAGTTGTCATCAGTCATCATCAGTTGTCTTCAGTTGTCATTGGTTGTCTTCAGTCATTGTCAGTCATCATCAGTCCTCACTGGTCTTTGTCAGTCATCATTGGTAGTTGGTTGTCATTGCCTTGTCAGTTGGTTGTTGTCATCTCATTGTTGGTCATTGTCGCCTTGTCAGTCATCATCAGTCAGTTATCGTCTCGTTGTCAGTCATTGTCATCTTGTCCGTCTGTTGTCGTTGCCTTGTCAGTCAGTTGTTGTTGTCTTGCAGTTGGTTGTCACCACCTTGTCAGTTGTTATCAGTCAGTTGTCATCTTGTCGGTCAGTTATCATCTTGTCAGTCAGTCATCGTTACCTCATCAGTCAGTCATTGTCTCCTTGTCAGTTGGTAGTCATCTTCTTGTTGGTCAGTCATCATCAGCTCATCAGCAGTTGTTGTCTTCTCATTGGTTGTTGTTGGCTTGTCAGTCTGTTGTTGGTCAGTGGTTAGCTGTCATTGGCCAGTGGTTGTCTTGTTGTTGATCAGTTGTCATCAGCTCATCAGTCAGTTGTTATTGGTCTGTTGTTGGCTGTCATTGTCCTTTGACAGTCTGTCGTCATCTGTAGTCAGTCAGTTGTTGTTCATTGTCATCTATCATTGGCCATTGTCATCCTTTGTCAGTCTGTTGTCAGTCAGTCGTCGTCCATCATTAGTCAGTCGTCGTCAGCCATCGTTGGTTGTCAGTCAGTTGTCATTGGTTGTCGGTTGGTCATCATCTATCATTGGTCTGTCATTGTCCATTATTGGCTGTTGTTGTCATTCATTGTCAGCCATTGTTGTCCTTTATCAGTCTGTTGTCAGTCAGTTGTCAGTCAGTCATCAGCTGTTGTCATTGGTTGTGGTCATGGTCATGGTTGCCTGAAATGACACAAAGAAGGGGGGACTCACACCAATCAAACCCTGGAGATCACAACATCAACAAGACAAACTTGAACAGCATGCATGGAATGTTCATGGTTAGCCTTCTTCTGTTCCACACCAGCGCGTCTAGACACAAGAAAAGGAGGTGGAACTCAGAGGTCTGCAAAATCTGGGTGTCTCTCTGCTCAGGCAGCTACACTCTGGCCTATAGGGGATATTGACAGAGGACATGCTGGAACAACGATATACCATGAACTTGTCAAGGGCATTGAAGGTTGGACAGCCAAATGAGATATTGAGTCCAGAGAGTCGATATCCAGGAGTTTTTGTGGAGGAAAAAGATCTGATTTGAGAAGAAATGCACAAGCATTCACTGTGGTGTTGATCATATGTTGCATCTTCATCATTCCATGTCATCACACACAACACCCCCTTTTCGCTCTGTGGGCTTGCACCAATGGACAAATCTCACCTCTGGCATGGCACCCGCCTTACTTCCCCTCTTCAAGGCACATAAACCAAGCGCATCACCATTGGCGTTGTTGGCTTCTTGAATGTATGGCAAAAGCAGCCTGATCAATAGTTGGCAGTATTTGCCCCTCTGATGGTGTGTTGCAACGAAGGTGTGTGCTGTTGTGGCGCAGCTAGGGCCCACAAAAGAACTGCAGTCTATTCAACTTGAGTGTGGCCTGCACATCGTTGATTAGCTGGGGGTCATCTTTGACAATGATGTTCATATTCAGGGCCAGAGGTGTCATCTGTGCTTCTGCATAATGTTGTCAGATCAGAAGACCCAATTTCCATTGGTAAGTGTGCTCCTATTCATGCTTCTCTCTGTTGTCTCAACTTTAGATTACCTCCAGTTGAGGAGATCCTCACAAGGATGCAAACCGAAATGTTGATGAAGATCTACAAGCTTCCCACGTTCTCCTTGACCTTGGAGCTCCTGACCATGCTCATGTTGAGCACAGGACAACTCCTCAAAGTCAGTCCTGTCATCTGCCCCTCCTTCGAAACAAAATCATATCTCTTTTCTTTGCAGGGAGACACTCCAGATATCCTCTCTGTGGTGGAACATACCACCAAAGAGCCCATTCTTTTCTGAACCACCCCCATTGCATGCCATGCAGATCCCATCCACAATTCCCAGGAGTGGCAGGGAAGTTGCTCTGGGTGCCAAGACGACGGGTCAAGCACAGATCGTAAGCACATTTGGCACCCCATTCACACTAGAGGGCCTTTTGATGAGGCAAATACAGAAGCAATGGATGCCAAGCCAGGTTTGCTATCTGCCACAGACAATGTGGGCACAGATGTCAAGGATGATGTGGGGCTCTGGGGCTGCACATGGAGGGATGATAGCTGATGACAACAAGAAAGCAGTACCAGCACACCGTGTGTTCTCCATCCATTCTCTTCCCCCTTTCTTCCTGCTTGAAACAGATGGAGTGGGTAAATGACGACATCAGTGTCTCTCCCTCTCTACCTGACAGACCGACCTGGCATTCCTTCACAAGCACAAGTGGGCTCGCTCCCCGAGTGCCCTGGGATCCATGATGTCAATGAGGCTGAGGTGATGCAATAAGTATGTATGAGTGAATTATAGAGCAATGTGAACTATGATTAGTGAAGGGGGCACCAGTTAGTGGCAACTACTTACCTTAGCGACACCATGTGAGTGAGAGTGGAATGTAAAAGTATAAATGGGAGGTGATGAGGTAAGTAAGCCAACAGCAACATTGTTGAAGGTAGTGGCGAGAATACATCATAGATAAGATATGATTCGGCTATCGAAACAACAGTGGTTGGAGGAGCATGAACAAGAGACTATATGCATTGTGATCAGTGGTGAGCTTAGTGGACAAAGTCATACACACACAAATCATCCAATTGGGAACCATCCTCCCTCATCCGTAGTGCCCTGCTCTGCTTGGAGGCAATGTGCATCACTGCCTCCACCCCATTCATCAGGATTGATGCAGCGTTGATCCAGTTGGTCTCTTGACCTGGGAGACTTCTGCTGGTCAATTTCCATGTACGCTAAAGCTAGATCTACCACAGTGAGCTGGAAATGGGAGGGAGTTCATAATATCATGCACACCAGTGGACCCAGAGGTAATTTTTACCAAGGAATGGTAGGAATTGAAGATCCATGCAAGTGAAGATATTGACCTGTTCGACCATTCCTCCTAGGGTCAATATTGCAGCATATATGCACAAGAGATTGAAGACATACACATATATGCTGTAGTTCTGGTAGCCCAGCGCCACTTTGGTTCTTGTGAAGGGAATCAAGATGAACTGAGGCTGGGTATGCCACTTCAAGTTGTATGTGCTGGATGAGGATAAGGTATTGCGATGGCAGAAAAAAAGGGGGGGATATGATGGAGGGGGGAAGCAAAGGGGGATGATAAGGGGGAAGTGACACAGCTGCTTATAAGGATCTGAAACATGATGCAATATGTCTTTGTTTCAACATATTTTTGAGAGGAGTAGGAGGCTCGGAGCACTTTTGACCATGTGACGTCCTCTGTGCACCAGCAAGCCCAACACGTTCAATCATCGTGCCACCTCTCAATCCCTTCCTCAGGCTCTGCCCCTCAAGATCTATTTCCAATAACACACAGATCACCCACTCTCGCCACCTTGAGTTGTCAATACAAGCTCCCTGTTTGTTCCAGAATAGAAGAGTGCTGACAACAATGCTGGTTTGGTGATGCAGGCTAGTCTGATCTGCTCTGGACATTCATGACCATGACAATGGCTGCAAGCAGCAGCTACGCGTGGCTGCATGACTGACAGCCCATTATCCTCAACTCGCAAGATGCTCTCAATTGCTGGCTTGACACGTCAACACAGATGTGGGATCCCAAGCTGAGCTGTCTGCTCAACCCATACAATGACTGGGACTCCACTTGAATGGTGAGTCGCCCATGCCTTATCCCACACCCCACTCCAATGCAATATCCCCGAAACGTTACATTTCAACACACATCCATACCCCCTGTGGGTTCACTCCCAAACACACAGTTACGCTGTGCCCGGAGAAGTTGGAAAAGTGGGTGTTGCTTTGCTGACGTTTATCGAGCCAGTACAAAAGCACAAGGATGGCATCGAAGTGATGTTCATGTGCCAGGCCAAAGCCAAAGAATCTGCATCAGCAGCAGTGGTGGCAGGGAGGACTGGTAACAAGAGAAAACACAAGCCATTGTTGTCATCGCCCACAGAGGTGAAGGACAAGACAGGCATGCCAGTAACCTTGCCCTTGCTAGCCAAATACGTCAAGCCAGACAAGAGTGGGACCACCTGATCAAACCGATGGAGATTATAGAGGTCGACATCAATGGAGGCAGACCTGCAGAGGATGACAAAAGCAGCAGTGACATCGAAATTCTCTCCTTGCTGCTGGGCCCCTCTTCACAACTGGTAATCGTCTACCCTTGATCCCCCTCTTTTTCTCATGCAACATACAAATTTCTTTTCCAAAGGTTGCAAAGCCAAAGACAAAGGAGAATGAGTGGGACAATACACCTCTGTCATTGGGTTCGCAGCAGCAGCAGGAGCAGAAGCCATCTTCCTCCCAAATGGGATCCAAGAAAAAGTCTGACATGCATGCTATTCCCTCCCATGTATCTTTTTGTGTGTTCTTACTGACCCTTTGTGGTGCATATATGCATGGTAGCACAGCCCGCTGTCCTGATGTCACCATGCAAGGAGATAGAGGTAAAGAAAACCAAGTTATCGTCCAAGTCGATGCCCAAGATCACTTCTTTTTTCAAAAGCTTTCCCCATTTTCAGATTGCTGTGTTTCGATCTCTGTGACAGCTGACCACTGACCAACAACAGACTGACAAGCCAACAACGACTGACAAGGAGACAACAACCACCAACAAGCCGACAATGACTGACCAACAAGGAGACAATGTCGACCGACTGACTGACAAGGCAATGATAACAGATGGACAAGATGATGATGACAGACAATGAGATGATGACTGACCAATGACAACTGATGAGGCGATGATGACCAACAACAAGATGACAAGGACTGACTGACAAGGCAACAACGACCAACTAACAAGGCAACAATGACCAATGATAAGACAATGACCAACTGATGAGGAGGCAACAACCAAGACAACCAACTGACAAGGTGACAATGACAGACCAACAAGGAGACGATGACAGACTGACAAGGAGGCGATGACTGATGAGGAGGCAACAACCAAGACGACTGACTGACAAGGAGGCAACAACAACAGACTGACAAGGCGACAATGACAGACTGACAAGGCAATGATGATAGACTGACAAGGTGACAATGACAGACTGACAAGGCAACAACAATACACTGACAAGGCAACAACGACAGACTGACAAGGTGATGACGACAGACTGACAAGGCAACAACAACAGACTGACAAGGAGACAATGACTGACTAACAAGGAGGTGACAACCAACCAACAAGCTGACAAGCAGATGACGACTAACTGATGAGGAGGCAATAACCAACTGACAAGCTGACAACAACAGACCAACAAGCCAACAACAGCTGACAAGGAGACAATGACCACTGATGAGCCAACAACAACTGACTGATAAGAAGATGATGACCAACTGACAAGGCAACAATGACTGACCAACAAGGCGATGCTAACTGACCAACAACCAACTGATGACAATCAACAACTACAGACAATGACAGATAACGACAATCAACAAGGACAGACCAAAGATCGACAACAGATGATCTGATATAGATTTATGTCTTTAAATTTGTAAATGGGAATTGATTTTTAAAGATTATCAGTCCTGTGTATGTGCTTAAGTCTTATTAGGGTGAAGTGGCAATTTTGATTGTGAAAAAACACATGACAGGTGTGACAACAACAGAGTTTTTTTCACAACCATGAAAAAACTGTGTGACAAGTGTGACAACAATAGATTTTAACTTTTTTCATGCAGCTTGTCACTTTGTGATACAGTCACTCAAAAAACTGTCCCAATGTTTTGCCATTTTGGAAAGAGTGACTTGGAATAAATCAAATAAATTATCAAATATTGTGAAGATAATATATGTTATATTACATCATCTTGGCTTTTGGCAATATTCTGGATCATGTGATTTGGATCAGAAATGATGTAATAATAAGTGAAATAAAATGCCCTATCATTGGGACAGTTTTTTGACCCTCTATTTTATAAACAATATATGTGTAATTAGTACTTTGTATGACCTCCATTTGCTCTAATAAC
>Ga0307510_10004714_pt1 | contig 16111 bp, 17 predicted proteins | sample 12_EM_MG_FD_207224 | JGI IMG/M metagenome (GOLD analysis project Ga0307510, IMG submission 207224) | Populus trichocarpa ectomycorrhiza microbial communities from riparian zone in the Pacific Northwest, United States - 12_EM | ecosystem: Host-associated > Plants > Roots > Unclassified | place...
TTGGGTGCGTATCTTACAGACACCATCGCATGGTCAGTCGGGATTGCTGATTCTTTAATCTCCCAGTCAAAGGTGAACGGTTCCGCTCTTCTGGATATGTATATTCTGTCCAGCCTTGCTTGTATTTGTTTGTTGCGTGTTTGGGCCCTATACGTGAAGGCGTTCTCAGTTGGGTTTGCCCAGCGCCATGTGTCCCTAATATTCCATTCATGTCTGAGTTCTCTTAGGGCTGCTATTGCAGACTCATCATCAAGTTTGGGTGGCATTCTGTCAATGGGGTCCTCCGTTACATTGAAGTCTCCTAGCATAAAGTCTGGAATTGGGAGGTGTTTCGCTCTCTTCTCTGTCATTATTCTTGCCCAGAAATTTGCGTGTTTGCTTCTGTCATTGGGTGCGTATACGTTTAGTATTGTTGCGGTACATGATTTTAACCATTTTATTTTTAGGAAAGCTGCTCTTCCGGGTATTAGTTTGTGCATTTCGATTTCATCTGGGTCAATCAATTGTTTATTGATGATGAATCCCATGCCTGCCGTCACTTGGGGGTTGTCAGGGTGTGCCGAGTTTAGGATCTTCAGGTTCTTCTCGAAGTTTCTTCCCAGTGTTTCCATCATATCTTGGTCAAGGTGCGACTCTTGTATTGCGAGTATCGCGATTTTCTCAGTGTGTAATGCGTGGCTGATTGTCCTCCATTTCTCCCTGTAGTTCATATTCTCAGAGGGGGCCACCGCCCCATTCACGTTCTGGGAGGTGATGCGTATATTGGCCCTTAGTCTGGCCTTTTTTAGGGTTTCATTTGTTCGTTTGTTGCCCTGGTTCTCGGGCCTGATCCTTGGTATAGGATGGTTTCGTTCATTCTGGGTGCTTGGGGCCCGTTGGGTCCTGTGCTGTGCTTCAACGTGGGCATGTGCCCTTGTTGGGATTACGGTGTTTGGGGCGCTCTCTGGCATGTGGTGTGCACGGTCAGCGTCGGGGGGGGGGGGCTGAGGATCAAGCGGTTCTATTTATTTACGATGGGCCAAGTAGAGAGTTTCAGCTATGTACATTCTAGGTGTCTAGGGATTTTATCTGTGACTTTTTAGTATCGCACGCCAGGTGGGAATCGCCCTGAATTTCAGGTGTACCTGTCCGTCCTCTGGGAGAATTCATTCATTTCGTTTGGGCCTTTCCAGCTGTCAAGGTCAGGGAATGGGCACATTCCTCGTGGGTGGTCCACTCCATGACAGAGGCTGCAGTGGTTCGGTGCGGTCAGGATTTGTCCATGTCCAAATTTGCTGTTGTGGTAGCTCCTCCCTGCCAGATGGGTTCGTATGTTTGACCAGGCATTGGTGTTGTTAATTAAGTTACTGTTCGCATACACATTGAAGGTGGGCTTCTGCAAGCCTCCTTGGCCCTTGGTTTCCAGCATCTCGACCCACATGGAGTCTTTGAACGATTGGATTGATTGGATGACATTGTTGCATTCCTTTTCCTCCACTGCGGTGATTCTGTTCTGGATGAACAAGGTTGTCGTTTCGTTGTTCCATGTTTCATGTACGCAGTTCTTAACAATGTCCTTGCTGTTGGTTCGGAGGCCCTTGATTGCAAATAGAAAGGATGGGCAGTTCATTTTAGGACGGGCGATTCTGAAGGTTATATTCTGGGAAGCCCATACAGTTTGCTGAGTGAGCATTTGGAAGTGTACTTGGCTTAGGCTGTGGATGAGGAAGGTGCCAGGTAGGCATTCTTCAGTCCGCTTCCGTTTCTGTCCTGCGCTTTGGTGACACTGTTTGGCTAGGAGAGCCTGAAGTTCCTCTTTCTTTATCGGCGCTGCTACACCATAGGACTTTGACTGAGTTATTTTGCCCACTGCGTCGAAGACCTGGTCGCCTGTTTTGTTGTGTTGTTTGGCAGTCTCTGCGTCGCTTTCAAATGGGATTGCCAGTAGGGTCTTCCCGTCCATGGTCCTCCATTCTTCTATGATATCCTGCTTGATGCGGGCATATGCTGAGCCTGGGTAGGTGTTGTGCACTGCTTTGGTGATTCCTTTGGAGTATTTGTCCAGCAGGTCCTTCTGTTCGAAGCGGCTGGCGGCATTTCAGGGCTGCAGGTTGGCAGCTTCCATTACCTGGTCGAATTGTGGAAGTCAGTTGTTCTTTGGTCTTCTGGTGGGAGTGGTTTCCGGTGCTGCATGTTTAGTTTTCTTGGGTTGTCCACATTGGGGGATCATGGACGTTGCTGTGGGGTTCACTGCGCCTAGTTCTTGTTCGGGGTTGGGGAGGGGCATGGGTGCAGCTGTCCTGTGTATGTCCAGCATCCAATTCACTTTGGATGTGCTCGACCTTGTTCTCATAGATGGGGCCAGGGATGGCGAGATGGGAGGAGAGGGAGAGAGTTCTCCAGCGATTACTGGCAGTGGCAGGATAGAGTGGCCGGATGTTTTATTGGTGTTGCGGGCAGAGGTGGGGTCTGCGCTTTGGGTGAGAGGGGTGGCGCTGTACTCATCTACAAGGGACTCTGTGTCTTTGTTGTGCTGTGTTTCTGGCTGGGTGTTAGGTTGGGCTAGGTTTGTCAGGGAGGATCTTACTGGTTCTGCATCTCTTGTTCCTCTTGGTTTCATCGGAGGGGGATTCCGTGGGTGGGTTCATGGTGGTGACAGAAGGTTCGTTGCATGAGTGCGTAGGGTGTGGTGCATTTGGTTTATATGGTTTTGCCGTCAGGGGGGCAGGTGTTTGTGATGTCATGTTGTTTGGTAGGGGCCTGTACAGCAGTCGTGCCTTGTTTGCATGTCGTCTGAGTTCGTCGGGCAAGAGTTTTCATGTTGTCGTATTCTTTCATGGCGGTCCCTCCATCATATGATTCTGGTGGTTTGGTTTGCTTGTCTTTTGGTGCAGCTCATGTGGTTTGTTTGTTTGTTCTTTGTCGGTCTATCGTGTTGGTCTTTTGGGTGGTCACGGATTCTGGGTGTTGGTCTCTCCTTTAGTGATTTTATCTGTTCTTTTGGTTTCTTTGGTTTCTTCTAGATGTTTTATTATGTGGATGTTCTATGAGTTACACAGGGATGTTTGTACATGTGGCCTGAGCCTCTCCTTGCCTCGGGTTTCAACCGTGGGAAAACCGCACCTGGTGGTGGTTGCAGTTCAAGGAGCCCCCGTTTGTGCCACATTCAGGCGTGGTTGTGTAAGCATGACGCGACTCACGGAAACATTCCCACAATTTTGCCTTGTTGGTAGTTTGTAGCACAATGCAAATCACACAGAAATATTCACACAACTGCAACGAAATCGTGGAAATATTCCCACGATTTTTCTGGTTGTTGAAAAATCAGCTTAAATACCTTGTTCTCTATAGGAGAAGGAGAACTCAGAACACGCATCACATGATTACTGGGATTACCAAATATAGGCTAATAACTGCTAGTAGATAACGGACTGGTGTCCAGACAACCAGTTGATTTATTTCTTAACCACTGCCACTACACATGCGGCATTGCTCATCGAGGGTACTACGCAAACTGATTTGGAGAGTAAGCATGAGACACTGGTAAAGCAAGGTTGAAGGGCCTGTTGTGAGAATGTAAGGCAGATCGAGTTCAAGGGAGTTGAGATCTAAGAGGGAGAACATAGCTAACCAATAATGGAGAAGCCACACAAAGGGAATTGAAGCAGTCGTTGAATCTGAGGCGAGACGAGACAAAAGGGGAAAGATGAAAGAAGATCTTCACAAAATCAAAGCTGCTAGGCACGGCGGCTCTGTGTTCAGTGTCGAAAGGTTGAAGATGAGGATACAAAAGGCGATGGCACACAAATGAGAAGAGAAAATGAGCGGGAAAACTTTGATATTGAGTAGAGAAATTATGACTTAGTTTATATACATGCAGAGCAAGTAAAACTACGATGAGTGACCGCCTGAATCTAGGACTCCAGAATAAGCAAAACAATCCAACCGGAGACAAGGGAGCACAGGGAACAGGATACGGCTAAGGATGAAAAGGGAGGCAGTAAGAGCGGAGTCACAAGAGAAAAAGGAACGCATGGGAGAGCATAGCGCAGAAAGAGGGGAACCTGAGGGGACGATGCATCATTCTTGTGGCGACAGGATGAGCATGATGTCTAGTTGTGTTGATCTGGTGCATCTTTAGCTTCTCCACCATCGGATTCCTGGACCTCCGGGTCGGATTCTTGGGTTGCCGGCTCAGGGTCTTGGGCTGCTGGTTGCGATTCTGAGGCAGCTGCTTTCTTGCAAGCCGCACGTTGTGCAGCTAAGCATGCAACAGACGATTGATTGTCTTGGGGGGGCATGTCATCCTGCAGATGGTCATTACCAAATACCCAACTGTTACCCACTGTCAGTAAGCACATCCATTTGGGAAAACCAAGTCACCTACCTGTTCCACCAAGCCAATGTTTCTTTGGCCCACTCTTTGTCATCAAATAGAGCCATGATATTCTTGAAGAACATCTTGGCATTAAAGTTTCCATCCTTTACACCCCATGACCCCTTCGCACTGAGGACGAAACGGGCCTTGAATTGTCGATTAGAAACATGCAAGCAATGACACGAAATGGTGGCTCACCAAGACTACAACATATGTGATTGTCACTGGCGTTACCTCCATCATGCTATAAATGTCAGTGATACACTCCTTGCCCGCAATTTTCCCCTTTTCTTCCTTCATGGCAGTGCGCGGTCTGGTGAACAAGTGCCAGTAGCACTATAGAAAGATTAGCCATGCATATGCAAATATAATAGAACAACTTACTGAAAGTAAAAAGGGACTTTGCAGAAGTTTCTCATCCATTTCGTCGGGGTTGTAGTCATCTTCTGAATAGAGGAAAGATGGCCATTCATTGTGGGTGATAGTGCACTCTCCGTTCTGGACATCACGGCAGAATTTTACTTGGTCCCTGTCAAATTTGTCTTGTAGACGTCAAGGGCAGAGCAAGCTTGCGGTCGTGTGGTGACAGAAGCCACGGGTCCCTTTGTCAGCTTTGTGATCTAGCCTAGGAATGTCATTGATAGGGCGGATGTAACTGATAGTGTTCTTGCGAAGAGATCCACAATCATCTGAGTGACCTCTGCTTGCTGCTCGGGCCAGCTAACAGGAGGATAAGCAAGATATTACACCCAGAGATATCGAACACTCACCAATATAGCCAGTTTGTCGATTCCTGACAGGTTATTTATTTGAGCCCATTCCATCTGCTCCTTGAGCCCTGGTATGAATTCGAGCATTTTCTGGTATGCATCCAGTGTTTCTTGATCTGTATCAGTGTCTCTGAGCGTGATACAGGTCAGTAGATATGTGCGTGACAAGACGCATTACTTACATAGAGGAGGAATCGGGGGGAGTTGCTGCTGTGGAGGCCAGTCAAGATCCCTTGTGAAAGGTCGACTGTATGTGTATAAATGGGCCGAGGAATTGAAGCATGCTGCGTGCCCTGCTATGGAGTGCACTGACATTCGAGGTTGGGCTATAAAGGAAGATGTAGCAATAGATGGAAAGAAACCCAAAAAAATACGTACTTCTCTGGCAAGTCAGACTTGCGCCTCTTGGAAGACTGTGACGAACCAACTTGAACAAACTCAGTGACTGCCTGATCAAGCCTGCGTTTGCTGTTCCTAGGATCGCTGGGTCCATCGTGTTCCGTGTTGCTACAGTCCCTAGGTTGCTGTCTGTCACTCGCTTGTGAATTGACCACTCCTTGATCGTGGTCCCCCCGTCGGGGCTCTGGAGAGGTATCACAGCTCCCTCTGGAATTGGAGGCTGGCCTGGGCATGTTGCTATCACCAGCGTTGGGGCCTTTGTGGCTACTATTCCGGTTCCTTTGCATGGATCCACCATGACGAGCACCAAGCTCATTGCCACGCCGAGGATGGCCATCTGAGCGGTTACTGAGGGACGACCGAACTGACATGCTTGGATATGGGTGGGGTGAAGCGGGCAAGAAAAAAAAAATCACGTCACGTTGTCTTTAAACGCGGTGACTGGAAGGAAACTTCTCAAGTTGAAGAAGTGCCTTCCACTATTAAAATATCAAAAGGTGGGGACGTGATCCCTCCTAATTGGGGAAAATGCCTGACCCTGCATGGGGCCTTTTACTGTTGTCTGTGTGGGTGAATGTACAGGGTATCTAACCGGAGCAATCGGTGTGTAGTTAGCCAAAATGTGTCTAGAATTCATATGTGGGATAGCTCACCAAATCCCCATCCGCCAAAGTTTTAATTGTTTCATCATAATCCCGAAGTGGAAGCTGATGGCATTCACCAAGTTGACCTGAGGGCTTCAGACATTTCATGCAGCAGCCATAGTACATAAAATGCACGATCCCCCTGTCAAGCTCAGAGAAAGACGGAGCCCAGATGGAGCTACTGAGTGCTGCTCAACTTGACCCACGCACTGCAGAACCTTGATTGGGACCTGGGCACCAGGACTCCCATACGTAAGGCAGGTAATTGTCAAGATATGGTCAGAGTTGACCTCAGCTTGAATGAAAGGATCCAGCAGTGGTCACGCAGCTTCTGCTGGCTCGATTGGTGGCACTTCATCATGCATCAGACCTCAGGCCTCAGGCCTCGGGGATGGCTGCACCAGAGGCTGTTAGGCAGCATCAGTCAAAATTCTGAACGCACCAGCACCAAGGCTGTCAGAAGCATCGGCAGCATCAGGGACTCCACCAATCCCGCCCTTGTGACAATCCATAGTCATCTGAGGTGTATATTTTAGAAAATCGGCATGAGACTGGAAAATGTTACCTCCATCTGCACTGGCAATCTCACAGCTAGACTGTCACCCACCTGAAACAGGAGAGTTGTCATCATCACGAATCTCCTCAGAGTACCATAAGGCGGGATTTGTGTCAGATGCAAGCGGATGTTGGGAAGATGCCGTCATGGGAAAAGATCCGATTCCATGCCTGACACTGGAACTGTGTTGTAGCCATGGCATGATGAACGGATGCAGATGAATGGGGACTAAACACAAACTGTTCATATTTTCAGCATGTTCAGGTGTCACCTTAAAGGGGGACATACCCTAATCCAAGTCCTCATTCCTCCCATCCTTGTCCTCACTGATTGTTGTGTCTTCCGTCACTCACTCTTCTCATTTTGCTTTTTTTTGTGCTTTGCTGATGGCACCTTGCACGTGTCGATCTTGTGTACTTGGCGCAAGTGGTCACATGCAGGGGCAGATGAGCGAAAATCCAGGTCTATTGTGGGTCCCTACAACCACATCGGTTCTGGATCAAAGTCAACACCAGAATGGCATTGACGCTGCCCAGCACAACATCAATCCACCTGGTAAGTCTGATATATCTTTGAGCTATGCACCTCTCTGATGACAATAAGCTGGCATGAAACATACCTTTCCACCATCTGGGGGGAATACTCCCACCAATCAAGTGGCAACACAAGCGGGAAACAACCCAGCAAAGCGAGTGCGACATATCGGTGAGCGCTTGAGATATCCAAAAAGCGTTGCTGACCATTGATATAAGGGCTTGCTCATGGTCGTCCAGTGCCTCCTGTGTGTACGGTTGATAGTGAAACAGCAAGTCCATTGGCCTTGTCGACATCGACATCAACTCGGAGGACAGGCATGAGGCGTGAAGGTTGTGACACGCTTACCAATCACATTCATGCACAAGTTCTGAGTCAAACATTTTAGTGTTGTACTACCCTGGCCGTGGTCAAACAATGCATCCTCTTTCTACATTCCCCACTGTTCCTCCCACTGTGATTCAAGATTCAAACCTTGCAAATAGTGATGATAGTGGTGCCAAGAGTGAGGAGGGATGGTTCAATGATGGGCACTTTGCCGGACTGGCTGAAGGACCACCCTCCTGTATTTCTGAAGCCCGAGCACATGAGGTATGTTGATGATGTCTTCTACGATTCCTGAACTCATGGCAATTCTTGGCAGGGCCCTTCTAATGGCCAATCCACCTTGATAAATCCAGTGGCCCAAGGCAGTCTTCAGGGAAATGACATCGACACATCAGAGGCCAAGATGACACCATATCTATACCTGTGCAAGGTGTGTACCTTATCAATGATGTTAAGTTATTGTCCTGACTTGTTCATTTGGTCAGTGCAGCAATCATCCGTGATGCCACAGGTATCCAAATCATCAAAATGTCAACGTCAACCTTAACAACCCAGACAATTGAATGGTGCCATGATTCCCATAACCTGAGCCATCAAACATGCAACTTTATCCCATTGTAAGTTATGCATATTGCTCTGGATATCACTATTGAAGCTTGTACAGTCAACAGTGGGTCTAATACACAAACATTTCCCATTTTATTGCCTCATCTGGGTCATCCCTCAGTTTTACCAATCTTCCCTTAATACACGTACACATTCTTTGTTGGCTTGACTTGCACTGTCCCTTAGTTTTTTCACAGAATTATCAGACACTATTTGACATTGCTATCATAGCACAGAAACTATTTGTAGCTAGCCTCAAATACACTTGTTTTTTATCAAAACATCCATAAAGTAATGGAATTTTGGCATGTAACCATCATGTAACCATCCCAACCTCTTGTGTGGCCACGCCAGAAAGTGAGTGCCCTATATCATATAAATGGCTTGAGGCCCTTGGCAACCTTGCACGATATTGCATCGTCTCTATCGCCACGATGCCACTCACACCCACACTTTGTCTTCCTTAACCACAGCTGCCGTCCCAACTCGGTCTCAAGGTTTGTTTGGCTCCTGTCTTCCATGACTTGGCTCATGACTTCTTCTCATTCAGACCACATGTATAGTAGAGAAGCGTGGTACTCTCGGTGGGGCGTGCTTGAAAGTCAGATGTATTCCTTCCAAAGCCATGTTCAACAGCTCGCACATCTACCATCAAACACTCCATGATATCAAGAAGCGCAGCATCGATGGTCCGTGTTGTTTTACCTCTAGCCAGCTTGCTATTTAAAAAATCTACAAACCAGTCGAGGGCGTCAAACCGAACCCCAGATGCTCAAGGCAAAGAATAAATCAGTACAAGGTCTCACGAAGGTATTGAATGCTCTTCAAACAGAACAGAGTCGACTATATCAAGAGAACTGCTCCCTACATGTCACCAACCACGATTTCTGTGCAACTCAACGGATTGAAGGTGGTGAGTCCACTGTGGAAGTAAAGACCATCATCATCGCTACTGGTTCTGATGTTACACCATACCCAGGTGGCGCCATTGAAATCGATGAGGAGCAGAACCAGTGCGCTCTCCCTCCAGAAGGTACCAGAAAAGATGGTCATTATCAGCAGTGGTGTTATTGGACTGGAGACGGGCAGCATATGGGTCCGTCTGGGTTCCGGAGTTGTCGTCGTCAAGTTTCTGAATAGCGTCAAAGGTGCTAGTATCAACGTCTATCTTTCAACTTTCCGTGCATTGGCCCTTGACATGTACCGGATTCTCATAACACAATTCCAAAATTGCTGACGAAGCAGGGTCTCAAGTTCAAGTTAAGCACGGTCACCCAGAGGGTCTCCCGTACTCTAAGCACTACCATCAGCGAAAACACCTGGCATATCCAGATTCCCCCACTCCAAGCATGTGTGTCATTGTGGCAAGACTGGAATTCGAGCCCAAGAGGAACTGCTGGCGGAGGATTGCATGCCCAGGTTGTCGCCGAGTATACAAGGTATGGCAAGTTGCACCACCATTTAGGACCGAACCGTGACAGCTTGTGGGTATTTGTCATCGAGACCACCCAGCCCTGCTGATGGCCCCGTAATTTCACACAGCGAGCAAGACTCTATTTCGATACACTTGCCATCAAGTCCATGTCTCCCTCCCCCGAAGCGCCACCTTTGGCCGTCCTCTTGCACGGCTATGGTGCCGGCCTAGCCTTTTCTTCCTAAAGTTTCCCGCACTGACTCAATGGATTGGCACGCGTGGAATGTCCATGTATGCCGTAGATTGGGTCGCCATGGGTCGCTGCGCACGTGTACTGTTTTTTGAGTCCGGGTGAAGTGCAATGACATTCCAGGCCGTGTGTACGAAACCGAGTCCTTCTTCATCGAATTGATCGAGGGGTAGCGTGAGCGCACGGGGCTGAAGAAGATGACACCCATTGAGCACTCGCTCGGTGCGTACTCTAGTGCCGTCTATGCACTACGATATCAGGAGTGCGTGCAGAGGCTGATCTTGCTCTCCCCCACCTGCAGGTGTTGCGTACGATCCGAACAATATGGTTCTGTTGAGGGAGGCAGATGATTGGAGAGGATGGGCCTGAGGTTGCGGACAGCTTGCAGCTGGCAGCGCTTGAGCAAGAATAGCGTGTGGAAACAAGGAGGAGAGTTTTGGATGCATGTTACTCACGCATCTGTGGGAGGAGGGTTGGAGCGGCTTCCATTTGGTGCGTTCGAACCTTTTCTGGGGTCCCATGCTTGTGGGCAAGATGTATCCCCCTCCTGTGTCACTTCACCATTGGTTACTCCCAGCGGAAAATGCATATTACAAGGTTGAATCATGTCAAATGAGATCAAATAATAGTATAACTTTTTAATCTGATTCGAAAATTTCTGAACAAAATCGACACAAACTCTGGAATTACTGAAACCACTTGAGAGGCGTTATACAGCGCGGAATGTCAAGGTATGTCCTTGTTGCCACTCTGCGTCGACATGCTGAACACATTAGATATGTCTAGATAACGAAGTACGAATCGCGGAAGTATGCTTCTTCATGCATATCAAACGCAGGGAGGGAGATATGGAACTCGCGCTTGTACCTGTGTTCTCCAAGCCAAACGATTCATTTCTTTCTCTATCTGTGGGAACGCTCTAGTCCTGTGGATCTCAAGGTGATGAGGCACTCAAGTTCATCGACATCAAGACCATACAAGCCGTCGTTGCAATGATACCCCATAGGCTGAAGATACTGGGACTTCCCCTTTCTGAACCCTTCTTCCTTGTAAAGAAACCGGGCCTCAATGTTGCGACGTTAGCTGGTGTCAGAGAGGATGTGCTAAGGGACAAGGAAGATAGCACAGTATGTATTTAGACGCACCAATACATGCGCATGTGTGTGTGCGTGTCACATGCGGGGTAAGGTTTACCGGATTTGGAACCATTAGCTATATGGTGGTTACTGGACCGGTTGAGGTCTTGCTACTTACTTGTGATGCGCACAAGTTGCTTGAAAACCGAACATGTGACCAACAACACATCAACAGTTTGTGTGTGGCTTTTTTCTTCTCTCCATCCTCCTTTCGTCTCGCTTTCAGCACCATCCTCTCCTCCCTCCCTTTCTCACATTACTGGCGACTCACCGACACACTGGGATTAGCATCTCGTTATGGCTCACTGTCTCTTGGATTCCTTCAACCTCATTGGCAGCTTGTTGTCTTGATCTTGACTGGCGCCTCCTCTGCTGTCACACCCCTTGTAGGCACATATGTGCAGGCATTGTTCGCAGCTTTGTTCCAGGACACACCTGTAGCCTGCACCGGAAATGGTGCAGAGCGTAGCTGGTGCCCGAGCAAGGGGGACACCCTGTTCGTGCTGGCCTTCGGGTCGCACCTCTTCCTCGTGCCCTGCCTCATGTAGGCAATGTGGGATGAGTCAGGGCAAGAGCGATGGTCGTCTATGCAAGTATCATACCATCGTCTTCGCGAAAAGTCCCAGTGGGCCCAGGAGGTGCAACGCCTCCGTAAGCGGTCGTAATGAGTGGGAACAACCCTTGAGGTTTTTTAATAAACCTTGTGGCACAGAGTCCCATCTGGGAGCCTTCACAAAGGCGATATCCTCTGCTGATGCCCTCACCAGGCAACATGATGCAGTCTGTGGCTTGATGTACCACCATCTTTGCATCTGTCTCTGCTTCTGCAGGGCAGGCATCTGAGCCAAGGGACTTGTCGCCTGGGCAGTGGTGGCCTTTGGGTCTCACCGCTGTCAAGGAAGAGCGATGGTATGCCAGCCTCTCAAGATCTCACAAACCACCAACCCTGTAGAAGACGACGATGACGCTCAAACTCAAGTTACATCCCCCACCTGGCACCTCCTCTGCCATCGTACCCCTTGTAGGCACATATGCGCAGGCGTTGTTCGCAGCTTTGTACCAGGACACGTCTGTAGCCTGCACTGGAAACAGTGCAGAGCGATAGCTGGTACCTGAGCAAGGGGGACACCCTGTTCATGTTGGCCTTCAGGTTGCACCTCTTCTATGTGTCCTGCCTTGTGTAGGCAATGTGGGATGAGTCAGGGCAAGAGCGATGGTTGTCCATGCAAGTATCATACCATCATCTTCGCGAAAAGTCCCAGTGGGCCCAGGAGGTGCAATGCCTCCGTAAGCGGTCATAATGAGCGGGAACGACCCTTGAGGTTTTGTAATAAACCTTGTGGCACAGAGTCCCATCTGGGAGCCTTCGCGAAGGCGATATCCTCTGCTGACGCCCTCACCAGGCAACATGATGCAGTCTGCGGCTTGATGTATCACGCTCATCGCATCTGTCTCTGCTTCTGCAGGGCAGGCATCTGAGCTGAGGGACTTGTCGCCTTGGGCAGTGGTGGCCCCTGGGCCTCACCGCTACCAAGAAGAGCAATGGTATGCTGGCCTCTCAGGTCTCTCACAAGCCGCCGACCCATTATTAAAATCTTTGATGACCACAATGAATACGGCCCCTCAAAACTCAACATAAGACACTGGAAGCCTGGAAGGTTTCCTGATGGCCTATTACCAAGGCTCCTGAGCCTATTTTTTTCCCCAATGTTTGACCCGTTGCCTCCCTTCTACAAACAATGGTCCGTTTGATAGCTTTGAATGGGACCAAGATGCGATATGGTTGCATCAGGAAAGCTTTTGGCTCCTTTGACTCAAACTGCCATTTCATGCTTGAGTTTCGCTTAGGCTCGCTAAGGGCATCTTGAGACCGACTGCAAATGCCATGTTTTTTTTTATGACATAAAAACCAATGCTGGCTACCCTTGATCTTTGAGGCTTGACATGTAATACTCTTGGATGATGAATTGTTGTCTCCAATGATCTGCTTAGCCCATCGGCGTATATACACATGGGTCTTTTATTTTTCTTCTTCTAATCGTTTCCCTCTGCAACGCTCATCCCAACATATGCCAAATAGTACCGACTCTCCTATCGTTTATCATTTCACCATGCCTCCCCAACTGGATGCGCAAATGCAGTTTTCATTCACCCCCATTGTAGCTGGGGAGATTGTGAGTATTTCATTTCTATTGTGCTTACGCCGGCGCTGACTACGTCCATCAGTCCATCGAGATCACTGTTTGTTCTGCTGCCAGCGCCTCGACCGCTCCGCTTTCGGGTCTGCCTCCAGTCCCTTTATCAGGGCCATACTCTGCATCTTCATCGAATCTATCTGCTCCGACTCTCCTCACGCCTCCAGCTCTGTCAAGACCAAGCTCTTCACAGATGCACAAGTGGCGTTTCGAAGTCGTGCCAAATGAACTCTGGGTGGACATTTACACTTGGTCTGAGAGTGTGTCGGGGCCAGAGTTCAGTGATGAGGAGGAGCACCTTGTGGATGAATTCACATTTGTATGTCTCTCCATCTTGTGTATCTCGATGTTATCATTCAAAGACAATAGGGCTTTGTTGATGCAAATAGATATAAGGTATGTTTGCCATCACAGATCATGTCAATTCTGACCCAAACCTATGTGCTGACAGAGAAAAGTGGATCAAGTCCCGTCAAAGGTATCTGGTTTGAAATGTGGGAAGTTCAATAAAATATGAGCAGTTGCAGTGCTGCTGCCTTGTTATCATGTCTTTTTTGTCATGTTCTGCTCATTGTTGTGTCTTGGTTCATTGTTGTCTTGCTCGCCATCGTGTAATTGTTGTTGTTGTATCTTCCTTTCCACCATGTCTTGCTTGCCATGATGTAATGATCGACCCTTTCCTGCATGTTCATCCCAATGTTAGTTGTTTTGAGTCACATTTGGTTCGATGCCAGTGGTGCATTGCCATAAGTGCTTGTGATCGGATGTGCACGGACAGTTAGGACTGACACGACATGTGTATGATTGTATTATCATATACAGACTACTTAGGTACTGTTAGATTAGATAGCAAGTACATGCACGTTCCTCGCTACTGTAAGGCATGCACACCCTGTCAGAATCGGGCATCTCTGACCACATGACGCCTCCTGAGCTGCCTGAGCCCGCCATGCATCCACTCTGTCTTTTGCCTACTCACGCCCCATTGTCTCACCCCTTTCTCCTCTCTTTTCCCTGTCTTTCACCCTTGTCGTCAACGGATTGAACCCATTCCACATGCAGTCAAGCTGCCCCGCTCGCCACGCACCAAGGGCCCTTGCCCAAAGACCCGCGGATCGTCCACGTCGCATCAGCCGACGTCAAGATACAAACGACCATTGGTCTGCATAGTGCATGCCTCACAACGCCCCTCGCTGACCATCCCAAGGTCTGGACACATAAAGAGAATTAGGAAGGATTTGGGATGGATATAGAAGGGCTTGGGTCCCGTCGTGTGTCTCTCCTCTTCTTTTGTTTTAGTCTCCTTCGCTCTCCATTTTCCCATTTTCCCATTAGATTTAGTCTTCACCCTTGAGTATCACCGGACCATTCCTCACCCTTGTCTCCATTGCACTTGACGTCATGACGGTTCAGTAAAATTTCCTCAATGTTCATTACTGCTTTTATTCCATATGACGCCGCGCGGCCTGTTGCTGGCATAGACGTTTGTTTTTCATCTTTATCCTTTCTTACTTACTTCGCATGTAGAATAGTCATTGTAATTGGTCGTACGCTGCATATAAATACCCCTGCACCTGGCTTCGACAAGAGGCATCGTAATAGAAGGCAACTGCGGCCTATTCCTCCCTCTTTCCTTTATGTACTATTTGACTGTGTGACACCTCGCAAGCCCGCTGCACCGCGACTGTCATTCTGATCTCTCGTTCTGTATTTGTGCTCATCTTCACCCTCGCCCTCGCCCCGCCCTTGTCCTTGCCCTTGCCCTTGCCCTTGTCCTCGCCCTTGTCCATCCTCTTCACCGCTCGCCGCCGTCATCACTTCTGTCCTCCGCCGTCACCTTCGCCCCATCTCGTCAACACCACAGCCCTTGCCAACGTCGACGCCAACACATCGACATCCACGCTTCTCCCCGTTTTCAGCTGCGCGTTCTCAAGCATTCGAGATCGTGGCCTCTCTCCCTCTCCCTCCCTCTCTTCTCACATTTGGGGACATTCTTGAACTCAAACGCAGACGCCGTTTCTGCTGTACACTACTGGTTGTCTCTATGGTGCTTTGCTCAATTTCGTTTCCTCTGCTTCATTTGTTATCGTTGCTTTCCCCGATCTGGATAAGGATGTATGCATTTTGTCTATGGGATTTGGCTTTTCCATGCTGTATCTTCTGGTTTCTCAGGGCGTAGCAAGTTCTATTAACTGAAGGAAACATTCTGAGAGAATCAGCGTATTTTTGACTCATGAGCCCTTGTCTCGCATATACATGTTCAAGACTATTCCCTTTATTACGTTCTGCCGCATGCAGTGTCTCTCTGGATATTGCCACACTCTGTTTCTCCTACTTTTTGTGTCATATGGTGTTTACCTCTTTATGTTGCATGAACCTTGATGGTCCGCGATTCATTGATTTATTATTCATTCTATCCGTTTGTCATTGCCTTAGTGTCATTGGCCGTAGTCCGTTCCCCTTAATGGTGAATGTACGTGTTTTTTTTTACTGTGCGTTTGGTCTGCTGATCTCATTGCCTCAGTGTCATCGATCGTGGTCCATTCCCCTTATTGGCGAATGTACGTGTTTTTGCTGTGCGTTTGTTCTGCTGATTTTATGCCGTCAGTATTGATATGAAATTCCTCTCCGTTTGGTACGCAAGTTGCACTCGTTTGTTTTCGGGAATGCGTAGGGGTCCCTTCCCTCAATTGGGTTCTGCTGTGTGTTGCGTATCTCCCAGCTGTCGCTATTCCCTTGTTCTGATTTGCTCGTCCCATGCAATATTCTCTGCCTCGTGTATCTATGCGATGTGTTTGATTAGTGTTGCCGCGACTTGGCTCAGAACCGGCCCGGCGAGCCGAAGCTGGCCGTTTTGCGACTCGGTTAACCGGACCGATCCTGGGAAAAGTCGCGGTTCCAATGACCGTTGACTCGACTTGAG
>Ga0307510_10004715_pt1 | contig 16109 bp, 16 predicted proteins | sample 12_EM_MG_FD_207224 | JGI IMG/M metagenome (GOLD analysis project Ga0307510, IMG submission 207224) | Populus trichocarpa ectomycorrhiza microbial communities from riparian zone in the Pacific Northwest, United States - 12_EM | ecosystem: Host-associated > Plants > Roots > Unclassified | place...
GCCGACGCCGAACGGATGGGCTCCTCCGCCGGGCTCCTGCGCACCTTCGGCTACCTCGGCGCCATCATCGCCTCCGCCGCCAACGGCGCCTTCTTCGGTCAGCGCGTCGGCACCGCTGGCCTGCACCGCCTCGCCTGGTTCATGTTCGCCATCAGTGCCCTGTTCTTCGTGATGACCGTCCTCGACCGCTCCCTGCGCCGCATCGGCGCACCACGCACGAACGACACCCCCGCCGGGACCGAACCCCAGCACACCGACCGGTGACCAAGACCTCCGGACCTCCGCCCGGCACCACCGTGCCCCGCGGCACCCCGCCGCGCACGGCTCCCCGAACCGCCCGAACCACCAAGGATGAAACGTGACCAACTCCGCCCTGCTCGTGATGGACGTCCAGAAGGCCATCCTCAGCCGTGTCCCCGACCTCGACCCCGACTACACACCCCGCCTCGCACGCGCCGTCGCCGGCGCGCGATCCGCGGGCGTACCCGTGGTCCACGTCGTCGTCGGCTTCCGCCCCGGCCATCCGGAGGCCAAGTCCAGCTCCCTGTTCAGCGCCCTGCCCGAAGGAGCCTTCACCGACGGCGACCCGGGTGCCGCCATCCATCCCGACGTCGCACCCCGCCCCGACGAGAGTGTCGTCACCAAGAAGCGCGTCAGTGCCTTCGCCGGCAGCGACCTCGACCTCGTGCTGCGCGGCGGCGCCATCGACCACCTGGTTCTGACCGGCCTCGCCACCAGCGGCGTCGTCCTGTCCACCCTCCGCCAGGCCGCCGACCTCGACTACCGCCTCACCGTCCTGGCCGACTGCTGCGTCGACGGCGACCCCGAAGTCCACCGCGTGCTGACGCAGAAGGTCTTCCCGCACCAGGCCGACGTCACAACCGTCGACGCCTGGATCTCCGACCTCACCTGACATCACCACCGAACGACCGGGCCGCGTCCACCCACCCGAGGCACACCCCAGTCCCGCCCACGCGCCCGGCTCCATCGTTCGACAGAGCGGCTGCCGGGCGAGTGCCGGTGTGCGGCCGCATGACGTTCAGGTCACTTGATCGACAAACCCCACCACTGAGTGGGGATTTAGGTACGGCTTGTACAGCTACATCGCTATTGCGGCCAGTGGCCTTTGGTGCGGTTTACTCCACATGGGTATCTTCACGCACTTCGGGGCGCTGACTGTGGCGCCCGTTTGATCCGCTTCTCACGTCCAGGTTCCGTCTGGTTTAGCAATGAGGTGGAAGCTCCCCACTGGTAGGGAGCTTCCAGGCATTTCAGGCCGCGCGCGTTGGCGATATATGCGGCAAAGCATGCTGAAACAGCCAGCGCGAATCAACATCAAACGCCCACTGAGAATCCGGCGCCTGCGGTGAGGCGCTGTCGCTGGAGCGGACCGGGATCTGCGCAGGCATCAGGCGCCACACCACCGGCGACCTGGTCGCCGGCGACCAGGTCCTCGCCGCGCGGCGCAGGATGCGCGCCGGCCTGATCACCAGGAGCTGAGAGGCGCGGCGTAAGGCCACCGTCGCCGTCCGCATCCTGGAGCGGCTACTCGTCGCTGCCTCGAGAGCAGCTTGGCCCGTCCCCCACGACTGCGCGCCGTCTCCCGGCCGCGGTAGGACCAGAGGGGAAGCCAACGGGACGGACACGCGTCCGGTCGATGGCCGACGTGATGGAAGCTTGGCGGCTGATGTGTATCGAGGTAAGCCCAAAAGAGGCCACGGAGTGATCTTGAAGCTCTGACGGGTCGTCGGCGGATACTGGGATTCCGGCAGCGTCGAGATCCTGCGGATCTCCGGGTATGGCACGTGGGCCCAGTAGGGCTGACGGCGGCCTTCGTAAGCGGTTCTGATCCACTTCTTGTGGGCCGGTTGCGGAGAGTGACAGTCTTCAGTCGGCGAAGAGTATCTGCAGGCGGAGGAGATCAAATCCGGCGCGACCGTATCCATCCCTCTTGATTCGCTTCGCCCGATTTACGTGGCCCTCGACCTTGCCCGAGCTCCATTTCAGGGTGAGGCCGGCGGTGACGCCGTCGAAGTCCTGACGGAGGCCACGGGCCAGGCTCCGCAGCGAACCTGCGGGCCACTACAACACAGTGCCGCTGGCCCAGATCGACTTGGTGATACCACTGACGGGCGACCTGGGCCGGGGATAGCCTCTGCCGCGCGAGTCCAACGGGGAGGGAAAAGAATATTGGTGCGCGGAGTAACGCCCCGGCGGGGGCGGACACGTCTCGCTCAGCAGCGCCCCAGGCCGCTGCGCATCCGGCAGCCCGGTGTGGACGGGAGCCGAGCGAGTCAAGAGAAGCCCGGAGATGGCTCCGGGCGTGGCGAGGGAGTATGGCACAAGATCAAGGGATTTTCCGCTGACCACCCCCTCGTGGCCTTTGTCGGTGCGCTGGGTGCGCTGGTCACCATCGCCGCGACCGGGTTCGGCCTGTACTTCGAGTTAGTCCCCGATGCGCGACCCGAAAAGGAGTCCCAAGCGGACCTTGCGACGGTGTCCATCGCCGTGGACGAAATTGAGCGGATCAACGCAGAGACGGGAATGGGTGACGACCCTTCGAACGCACCCAGAGGCAAGACCACGGTTGACGCTCCGGTCATTGATGTGCTGCTGCATAACTCCGGCGACTCCATGGCCTACATAACCAAGATTTCCCTGCGGTTCCGTGCCGCCGTTTCCTTGGCGCGATGCCTCCAGGTGGGCGGAGGCGAAACCACTTACGTTCAGTACGACATCGACGTACCGCTCGACACGGTCGCGGGTGGCACCGTCAGCCGGCCGGCGCGCTACCACGTGGAACCGGGCAAAGACGGCCGCATCACACTGTCCATCGGCCAGAAGGACAGGACTGACCCATGGCTGTACGAGTTCGATGTGGTGCTGCAACAGGGAGACGGTGGACCGGAGATCACAATCCCTAATGTGGCCATCACCAATTCCGACGCGGACTGGGAGACATACATCCTTACTAAGGCTAATGAGGCCAAGGGGCAATCTGGAAAGGGATCCCAGAGGGAGCCCGATCGCTGTAACCAGACGCTGGCCGATGATGTGGAAGAGATTCAAAAACGTGCCACACACTCTGCGCCAGAATTCAGCAAGTCGATATTCCCTGACGAACTGCGCGAAATTCTAGAATTCCACGGACACGGGGGACCGTGAGGTGACGCTGGCGAAGGCACTGCGCACCCGGCGGTTTGTAATCATCTGTGTCCTTACGGCTACGGCGATTGTTGTTGCGGTCGCGTTCCTCGGAATAGATCCCTTTCGCACTAAGTCGGCCGAACCGGCCCCGGACGGCACCTCCGCCAGGGCAGTCACCGTGCGCCCCTGCAAGGAGGCAAATCCTGGGCCACCCCCGTCCGGCCGTGTGCCCGGCTCCGTACGCCTTCCCGGCGATGTAAAGCTGCCCGCCGGCGCGGTTGTCGCCGGAACGCTGGTCGGCTGGGGAGCAAAGGCCGGGCCTACGTTCGTCATCGGCGCCAAGGGGGACCCGTGCATGGTCCGCCGCGGGGTAAACGGCGGAACCTACATGGCCGTACACCCGGCCGACGGTGCATCCGGTGTGCTGGAGACGTGGTTCCCGGGAGGCGCAGTGGATCCTGCGGTCCACGGATGCCAGTACATTCCACAGATTACGGCGCTCGCCAACTCGGCAGGTGTTGACACCTCCGCCTGCAAGCGTCCCCCGCAGCACACCGTTGAGCCCGTGCCGACCGGTACCCACGAGGTCTACGCCTCCCTGGTCCGCATCCCCCGCTACGCTGCCCAACTGTGGGACGTTGGCCGCCCCCGCAACGACACCTATGCCCTTTTCATCTCTCATGCGCGTAGCGGGGAAGGCCAGCGCATTCCGTCCGGCCAGTCGATTCTCTGCAGCCTCCCTCGACAGGAGCGGAATGTCTGCGTGACGAGCCTGAGCTATTTCCTAACGGAGGCCGCTTCCTCCACTCTCATGCCGGATGACCGCCGAAACGCCTTGGCAGCCATCCGGTCCTTCCTCACCGGACGGTCTGACGGCGGTCAGTAGATACGGTTCTGATCCACTTCTTGAGGGGCGGTGACACGGCGTCACAACCTGCTGGAAGGATGGCCGTTCGTGTGATTGCAGCGTGTTCTCGACGTTCGCCACGGCGTTCTCTCATCTGTCCTCTGTGGTGGTGGACGAGGTCAGAGCGGATGGCGGCGGGATAGCCCTCACGGCACGGACGGTGACGCGCGAGGCGGCATGTCCGGACTGTGGCACCGTGTCCGGCCGTCTCCATGGTGGCTACCGGCGGCGCCTTGCCGACCTCGCGGCGGCTGGACGGCAAGTCGTGATCGACCTGCTGGTGCGACGGTTCCTCTGCCCGGCGGCTGAGTGCGGTCGCCGCACGTTCGTCGAGCAAGTTGACGGGCTCACCGAGCGGTTCGCGCGGCGCACACCGCTCCTGCGTCGCTCGCTGGAGAAGATCGCACTGGCGCTCGCTGGACGGCCGGGCGCCCGGCTGGCCACGCACCTGTCCATCCCGACGAGTGCGAACTCCCTGCTCAGACTCGTACGCAGGCTTCCGGACAAGCGCGTTGGCGCCGCACCCCGGGTGCTGGGTGTCGATGATTTCGCCCTGAAGAAGGGGCACGTCTACGGAACAATCATCTTGGACATGGAGACCGGAGAACGCGTCGACGTCCTGCCCGACCGCACCGCGGACACCCTCACCGCGTGGCTGCGCGCACACCCCGGAGCGGAGATCGTCTGCCGGGACCGGGCCAGTGCCTACGCCGAGGCCGTACGCACCGCCTGCCCCGACGCTATCCAGGTCGCAGACCGCTTCCATCTGTGGAAGAACCTGTGCGAAGCCGTCGAGAAGTGCGTTGCCACACACCGCAATTGCCTCGCCGAGCCTACCGAAGACGCGCCTGCTGACGCCACCGCCGAACCGGAGGTGTCGGGGCGACCGGAGGGGATGCGCGTGATCCGGCGCCGCGAGCGTCACGCCGCCGTGCACGCCCTCTACGACAAGGGCGTCCCGATCCAGGCGATCTTCGAGGCTCTCGGGCTGGACCGCAAGACGGTACGCCGATACTCGCACGCGGCCACGCCCGAGGAGGCGTCGCTGGGCACCGGATCGCGCCGCTACGGCCAGATCCACGCCTACTCGCCCTACCTCCACCGGCGTTGGAATGAAGGCTGCACGGATTCGGCACGGCTCCACGCAGAGATCGCCGAGCTCGGCTTCACCGGCAGCAAACGGACCGTGCGCCGGCACCTCCAGGAGATCCGGGCCAGCGGTAAACCCGCACCCGACAAGCCCAAGCAGCTGACGGTCCGCACGGCCACCTGGCTGATCACGTCGCACCCGGACAACCTGGACGAGAGCAGCGTGCTCAAGCTCAAGAAGCTCCTGTCGCGCAGCCCCGAACTGGACGCCGTCGCCGCGTGCGTCCGCTCCTTCGCCGCGATGATGACCGAGCGCCGAGGCAGCGACCTGGAGAACTGGCTCACCAGCGCCGAGGACACCGGGATGAAGCCGCTGCGGAGCCTGGCCCGCGGCCTCCGTCAGGACTTCGACGGCGTCACCGCCGGCCTCACCCTGAAATGGAGCTCGGGCAAGGTCGAGGGCCACGTAAATCGGGCGAAGCGAATCAAGAGGGATGGATACGGTCACGCCGGATTCGATCTCCTCCGCCTGCAGATACTCCTCGCCGACTGAAGACTGTCACCCTCCGCAACCGGCCCACAAGAAGTGGATCAGAACCGATCATGCCTTCCACCAGCGGGGACATCCTGAGGCCGCCAGCGGGGACGATCAAGAGGCCATTGACACCAGAGGAAGCCGACCGCTTCGTCACCGCTGCACTGATCGCCCGCTGACCACGCCGTGGGCTGGGACAGGGGACTCATCTGCCGGTGCTCATCACGTCGTTCCATGTCAGGTGTTCTTCGAGTACCGGCATTCCGGGCAGCAGCGGTGCCAGCCCTGCCGCGTCCCGCACGGCCTCGTCAACCCCGCAAGGTCGGCAGATCCGGACGTCACGGTCGAGGGCAACCGGGCCCTCCTACGTGAGATCGCCAGTGAGCTGCTGCGGGCGCTCGGGCCGGCGCCGTGGACCATGAAGGTCGCCCAGCTGGTCGCTGTACGGCTGCGCGGCGGCCACGACCCTCTTGCCGAGGGCAGTCAGACGCATCGCGTGTCCCTGCCCGCCGCGGTCCAGGAGCCGCCCGTCGAAGTCTCGTTCCAGCCGGCTGATCTGCAGCATGACCGTGGACGGATCAAGCCCTTCGGCACGGGCGAAGTCGGCGAGGTTGGGGTACTGGACGGCTTCCAGGAGCCGCCGTAGCCGGCGGCGTCCGCCGCAGGGTCCGGCCGCTGGCTGCACGAGGGCCGAAAGGTGGGCCAGCCTCGTGGCTGCGGCGGCCGTTGCGCGCGGCCTCCTGCGGCCGGGGGCGCCGGATTGGCGAGCTCAAGCGGTCAGCACATCACCGCTGTTCAGAACGTCAGCGTAGACCTCTGCCGGAGTCCGGTAGCCGTGGGGCTTGCGCGGACAGTGGTTGAGTTCGTGAGCGATGGCATCCAGGTCGGCCCGGCTGAAAGTGCGGAGGTCTGCGCCAGCGGGGACGGCCCCGGTGACACCACCGTCACCGGCGTGGGTGACCTTTGCTCCCCGCACCAGTGGGGGCGACCCAACCCTCGGCGTACAGCTGACGTTCACGTTAGATGCGGGGTCCCGTAGGCAGCATGGCCCAGACGGTCTTGCCCACGGGAACGGTCCTGCCCATTCCGTAGCGCCAGGTCCAGCCCCAGTGCTCGGACAAAGCGTCGATGATGCGCAGGCCGCGGCCGTGCTCGTCCAGGGGATCGCTCGTGTGCGGATACACGGGTGCGCTGTCGCTTGTGTCGGTGACGGCGCACACCAGGTGGTTCGGTCGCTGGGTGAGCTTCAGCCACGCCTCGGCCTCGTCGTCCGGGGTGTGCGGCATGGCGTGGACCACTGCGTTGGCGGTCAGTTCGGCGACGACGGTGAGGGCGTCAGTGCTGCAGTGGTCCAGCGCCCAGTTGCCAAGCGTGCGACGGGTGAAGTCGCGGGCCCGGGTGCAGCCCTGCGTGGTGCAGGTGAGGCGTAGCACGGCGGTTCTGGATCTGCCGGGCGAGGGCTGTTGGCGTGTGAACTCTCCGGGGCGGGAGGTGCCGGGGAGGGCTACGTGCCCGAGGGTCTCGCGCGGTGTGGTCCGGTCTGGTGATGGCGCAGCCGTGCCGGGTGGCCGGGGCGCCTGGTGCGCAGGTAACGACACAGCATCTCCCTGATGGGACGTCAGCTTGTGGGCTCCAACACGCCGGTTGACGCCACGGGCTATTATCCACAACCGAAGGCGCTTCCGTGCAATTTCACGGGGAATTACGCGCACGATGTGGAAGCGCGCGGCACGTGCTGCGATCCGATCCGGTGGGTGGCGGGGTTGCAGGCGTGGCGGAACGTGAGCAAGGAGAGTGCGGTGCCATCAGTTCCAAACGGAGTGCGGGCGAGCTCGCTGGGCGTGCGGTGGACCAAGAGCCGGCGCAGTAATGCCGAAGGAAACTGCGTTGAGGTGGCCGTCCTGGGTGAGGGGGGTGTTGCGCTGCGCAACTCCCGCGACCCCGACGGGCCGGCGCTCGTCTACACGCCGGGCGAGATGGCCGCCTTCGTGGCCGGCGCGAAGGACGGCGAGTTCGACCACCTGTTGTGAAGCGGAACCGGCCGTCCCACTTCGGTGGACGCCTGCAGCGGGAGAGGCCGGGGTGCGATACTGCGGCTTGTCGTCTGCCGGTCCACGGGGAGTCAGGATGTCCGCCGAGTCGCTTCGTAGCTCGCACCTCGAACCGTATCTGAACCGGACCGCGCCCGCTCCGACCTTGCTGAAGTTGCTGGTCGGTGTCCAGTTGGCGGGCATCCGCGAAGACTTCGGTCTCTCCCAGGACCAGGCAGCGCGTTCAGTGGGCTTCAGTGCGCCGAAGCTGTCGCGTATCGAGTCGGGCAAGGGTCGGCGACCGCCCGCGGAGGCCGACGTCCGCGCCCTGCTGGAGCTGTACAAGACCGACGAGCACGAGGCGCAGGTACTGCTGCAGCTGCTGCGGCGCGCCGGTGAGCCGGGCTGGTGGCAGCGCTATGACAAGCGCCTGATGCCCGAGTGGTTCGACCGGCTGGTCGGCCTGCAGGAGGCGGCGACCACCATCCGCACCTTCGAGATCCAGTACGTTCCGGGCCTGTTGCAGACCGCGGCCTACACCCGGGCGGTCGTGGAACGCGGTCTGCCCACGGCGCCGGCCCGCGAGGTGCAGCGGCGCATCGAGCTGCGCATGCGCCGCCGGGAACTGCTGGAGCGCGCGGATGCCCCGCAACTGTGGGCGATCATCGACGAGTCCATCCTGCTGCGCGTCCTGGGCGGTCGCGAGGTGATGCGCGAGCAGCTCCATCACCTCCTCGACATGGCCCAGCGTCCCCATGTGACCGTGCAGATCGTGCCCCTGGACGTGACGAACGCCTCCGCGCCCGCCATCCCCGTCACCTACCTGCGCTTCGGCGGCCTCGACCTGCCCGACATCGTGTACCTGGAGCACATCAAGAGCGCCGCGTTCCTGGAAGACCGCGACGAGACCGAGGAGTACCGGCTGGCCCTGGACCGGCTGGGCGACGAGGCACTCAACCCGCGCGAGTCCCTGGTGCGGCTGCGCGAGACCATGGAACAGCGCTACCCCGCCCCCTGACCCAGCAAGCCGCACCGATCCGGGGGTGCGGCTCCCTCTAGCGGATGCGGCCCACGCCGCCGAACTCGATCCACTCCTGGGTAGCCTGACGAGGAGCCACCTCGCTGTCCGGCCGCCAGGTGGACACCTCCACCAGCCCCGGATCGAGAATGTCCAGGCCCTCGAACCACTCCGCGACGTCCTTCTCCTGGCGTACACGGCCCCAGTGCCCCTGCGTCGCCTGATCCATGAAGTCGGTCACGAAATCGCGGACCTCGGGATCCTCGCTGACCAGCTGGCACATCACCATGCAGCTGCCGGGAACCAGCTGTTCGGCCACCCGGCGCACCACAGCCGGCGGGCCGTCAGTGTCACTGTCCGGGATGCAGTGGAAGACCGAGTTGAACAGCAGCGCCACCGGCTGCGAGAAGTCGATCAGACGCTCGGTGTCGGGGTGGGAGAAGATCCCCTCGGTGTCCCGCAGGTCGGCCTGGATGACAGCCGTACGCTCGTTCTGGTCCAACAGGGCCCGGCCGTGCACTAGGACCATCGGGTCGCTGTCGACATAGACGACGCGACTGGACGGATCGATCCGCTGCGCAACCTGGTGCACGTTGTCCTGCGTGGGCAGACCTGAGCCGTGATCCAGGAACTGCCTGATGCCGTAGTCGGTAGCCAGCGTTTCGACCACCCGCTGCAGGAAGCGCCGGTTGTTCACCGCCAGGGCGCGTGTGCTGGGAACGACCTTGTCCAGCTCCTCGCAGGCCGCCCGGTCGGACGCGTAGTTGTCCCTGCCGCCCAGGTAGTAGTCATACATGCGTGCGGCCGTCGGAACCTCGGCATCGATCTTCGTTGACACCTGCTTGTCAGGCTGCATCATTCCCCCAGCTCCGAGCCGCGCCAAGACTGGCTCGACAGACAATACATCCTAGATAGGCGGCAGTTGGCGACACCAGCCCCCATTACCGTCTTCGTAGCCCCGCAACGGGGTTACCGGTCTTCGGAGTTGGCATGAGCGGTCGGAGGCGGCCACTCAAGGTAGGACTGGGGCGAGGTGGGCAGTGCCGCGATCGGCGGTGAACGGCGCCGTCTGCTTCACGGCCTTGATGTGCAGTTCGGCAAGGAACGTCCGTACTTCTGCCGCAGTTTGGTCCGGGGTGAGGCGCGGTCCGCCGGTGGCGATTGGCTGCGCGGTGACCGTGGCGTCGTCATTCCCCCACACGCAGCTTGAACTGCACCGCCCTGAGTTCGATAGAGATCCCGGCCATCCATTCGAACCGGGGCGGTTCACACAGTGGATTGTGCGCCCCGGGCAGGTACGGCAGCACCGTTCTGGCGGGTCCGGTGTCAGTGCGCCACGGCGCACTTCGTAGTACGCGTACGCGTCAATTGTCGGTGGTGTGCGCCTTCTCGGACGGGTGCGGATCCTTTGGAGGGAACAATCTCGGATGCCTGGGCGGTGAAGGGCCACGGCAATTGTGCGATGCGGTCGCCCGAGCTCACGGAGGATGAATATGAGAGAACTGTCGAAAGTCTGCGCGGTACGCGCCTTGTAGGAGTGACCTACTACCCGCTGGCCTGTGGTGACGATGGCACCGAGGTCGAGGAGTGGGATTTCGGCGTGTGGCACCAGCCCACGATGGGCGTCGGCCTGTTCGCCGAGAACGGCACGCGATACTCGGCAGTGTGGGGCAACAGTTTCGACTACTACGGCCTGGAGATCTTCCAAGAGCCCATGTCCAGCCAATTGACCATGATCGGACAGCCCGGAGGGACGCCAGCCGTGGCTGTAACTGACCATCCTTCCTGGTCAGGGCTCATCGGGGTTCCGCTCGTGGGCGCCGACATCCTCTGGTCCGAGGGTGACTACGGACTCCGACTCCCGGTCGCTGTCGAGCTTCGTGCACCTGCTGCCACGGCGTGGCTTGTCGCGGGCCGTCCAGCACAGTGGCCACCAGACGGACGTTTCTACCTCGGAACTGACGACGTAATGGCCGTCTTCACGCACGAGTTCGCTGGCACCGTCGGTCTCCCTCTGGAAAGTGAAGAGGGAGCTGATCCTCTGAAGTGACTGTCGGGTTCAAGCGGTGAGGCTGTAATTGTGCTGGTCGGGGCTGGGGTAGAGGCGTTGGTGTTCGCGGGCCGTGTGGAAGGTCCAGTAGTTGTCGAAGTCTCCGTTCTTGATCAGGGCGCGGAGTTGGAGGACGGCTTCGGCGCCGTCGAGGCCCCAGCGGGCGCCGGTGATGTCGAGGCGGTCGGCGATCAGGTGGCGGCAGGCGCCTTCGACGGCGCCGGTGGCGATCGGCCAGCCGGCTGCGAGGGCGGTGTCGTAGTGGAGCTGGTCGAGGTGGCCGGCGAGGTAGCGGTGGCAGGTGGTGACGGCCTCGCGGCGGGTGGCGGGAAGCCGTTCGGCTTTGGCCTGGGCGGTCATCTCGGTGGCGGCGCGCTCGGCGTGTCCGGCGAGGATCGCGGTGAGTTTGTCCGCGGCCCAGGTCTCGGCCTCGCGGCTGCCGGGCGGATGGAAGGCGTGGGCGGCCGTCCAGCAGTACTCGGCGACGTGGACGAAGTCGAGCAGGACGTTGAGGCAGATGCCGCGGCGGGCGGCTTCGGTGTGGATCAGGTCGAGTTGATGGCGGGCGCCGTCGACCAGCACGATCCAGTCCCGCAGATGTTGCGGGTCGCGGGCCTCGGCCTGGTCGAAGGCGTCGGCGACGACGCGTTCTGGGGGACGGATTACTGAGACAGTGCACCATTTGTGCTGTGCTGTCGGGCCCGGCCGTGCGGGCCGGGCCTGGCTGCGGCCGCCGGGCGGATGAACGATGTCGTGCGGCCGACGCGGGGCGGGCGCGGTATCGAAGACGCAGGCCACCGTGGCCATGCGCTTGCGGTTGGGTTTCTCCCCCGGAGCCAGGCGACCGCGCCGTCCGGCCGCCGCGCTCTTGGCCGCGGCCCGGCGGGTGGCTTCGCGCAGTGCTTCGGGGCGCATCACCACGCCTTTGCTGTCGACCTGGATGACCAGCGGCATCTCGCGGGTGCACGGGGTGGGGATCTTCACCGCGTAGTAGGCGGCGATGTCGACGGCGGCGGCGACCACCAGCTCTTTGAGGCGGCGCTTGCCGAGCACTCTTCCGCAGCGTCGCTCGATCGCGGCCTGGGCCTGGTCGAACGAGCCTCTCACGGCTTCCAGGACCGCGAGCCGGGCCAGGCCGCGGGAGTGCCGGCCGGCGGGCAGCGACAGGTCCGCATCCGCCGGGTGCACGTTGGACACGCCCCGGCCGCGATAGGCGATCCTGGTCACCCGCACCGGCCCGAACACGCAGGTCAGCCAGCGGGGGTGGTTACTCTCCCGCCAGGTCTGCGGCTGTCCTTCCGGACCGCGCACCACCGGCCGTCCCGCACTGACGCGGGCCGCCGCTTCTTCCCTCCTCGCCCGCAGGTCGAGGTGATCCTGCATCAACTGCCGCAGCAACTCCCGCCCTTGCTGTTCGAGCAGTTCCTCCAGCTCGTCATGGGCCATACCCCGCGCCGGGGTGCCGGCCAGCGTCGAGACAAGGCGTTCGAAGGCACCACGGGAGGCGGCATACGCGTCAGGCCCGGATAAGGCGTCATAGGGTTCCATCTGGGGCTCTTCTTCAGCTCTTCTGCGATTCGTTTGGTTGGCACCTTCGAATCTACGGAGAAGAGCCCCTTGGTCACCGGGAGTTGACCCGGCCGGCGTCCCCGTCGTGGTGCGCGAGGGTGAACCGTCCCGGCGCGTCCTCGTCCAGCCAGCCCCGCTCCACCAGACGCTTCAGCTTCCCCCGGGTCCCCTCGATCTTCGCCGTCGTGGCCTCCAGCCCGATCCGCGGCACGATCTGCTTGGCCTGCAACGGACCTGGAGCATCAGCGACGATCTCGACGATGTCCCGGTACACGTCCGGCAGCACCTGAACGACCAGGCCCTCCCGCCACGGCGGCACCGCCATCACCCCGATGCCGTGAGGCGCCGGCGCTTCCTTGGGCTCCGGCGCATCGCGCGCTTCTACCTCCGGCGCTGCCTGGGCGGCCGACAACTCCGCCAGCACCTGCGCGACGGTCTCCCGCGTGATCTCCAACCGCGACAGATCAGCCCGGGCCTTCTCCAGCCGCACGGCCAACTCCGCAACTTCGGCCTGGAGTTCTTCCACCCGCTGTCGAGCCGCGGCCTCCCGCGCCTGGAGCTCTTCCGGCAACGACACCATGGCGCCCACCTCCACCTCGCCACGGTAGGAGTACGACGGCACCGCTCACACGTCAATCAGCGTCTTCCCAGCTCAGCTATCCCTCGAAAGGATCCGCACCCAAAGGCTTTCGTGGAATCGCCACCCGCTACGAGAAGACCGCCACTTCCTACGAAGCAGCGGTCACACTCGCAGCATTCCTGCTCTGGGCAAGATCCGTTTGAAGACGGACCCTGATACTCGGTGACTGCAACTGATGTCACCTGCTCCAGGTAGTCCTGGCTGCGTCGGGTAGTATGTCTCCCAGTATACATAGTATTTGGGGACAGGATCATGCCACGGAGAAGCGACGCTCGGCAAAAGATGATCGAGGCGGCTCGCGGCCTCATTCGTGAGCGCGGCCTGAACGCGACGGCGATCTCAGACGTCCTTGAGCGCAGTGGCGCGCCGAAAGGGTCGGTGTACTTCCACTTCCCTGGTGGCAAGTCGCAGTTGGCCGTCGAGGCGGCCGCGTCTCACGCTCATCAACAAGTGAGCCTGATCGACGATTTTGCTGCCGCGTCGACCTCGGTCGAGGACCTGATCAGGCGGTACGTCGACGCTGGCCGTGACGGGATGCTGGCCAGTGATTACTCGCGTGGGTGCGGTCTTGCGCCCCTTGTCACCGAGGGGTCACTCAACGGCGAGGAGATCGCCGAAACGAGCATGCGTGGCTTCACGGAGATGGTCGACCGTATCGCGTTCCACTTCGTCGCCTTCGGCCTCGACCGCGCCCCCGGTCGCGATCTCGCCAACGCGGTGATCGCCAGTGTGGAAGGCGCCATGATCACCTCCCGCGCGTTCCGCAGCGCTGCTCCCTGGGACTCGGTCAAGGCCTCGCTTCTGGCCTACGCGGAAACCAGTCGCTGACCAAGGCGCTTTCAAGTACCGTCAAGGCCTTGAGTTGAAGTATGTATAGTGACAGACATAGAACCAAGCGTCTGCCCCTGAGCAAAGGAAGACGTCATGGCACGTGTACTCATCACCGGAGCGTCGCGGGGCATCGGGCGCGGTATCGCAGTCGAACTGTCGAAGCGCGGCCACGAAGTCGTCGCTACCGCTCGGGACTTGTCGTCGCTCGATGACATCCCCGCCGCGCAGCGGCTGCAGCTCGACGTCACGAATCAGCCGTCCGTGGATGCCGCTGTCGCTGCTGCTGGGCAGGTCGACGTACTGATCAACAACGCCGGCGCAACGGTTCGCGCTCCGCTCGAGACGGTTCCGCTGGACGAGGTGACGCGGCTGTTCGAGCTGAACACCTTCGGAGCCCTCCGTGTGGCGCAGGCGGTGCTGCCGCAGATGCGCGAGCGCGGTTCCGGCCGGATCGCGTTCATTTCCAGTGTTCAGGGGCGGATCGCGATCCCGCTCATCGCTCCCTATTCAGCGTCGAAGTGGGCGCTCGAGGGAATCGCGGAAGGTCTGGCGATCGAGGTGCGTCACTTCGGCGTCGAGGTGCAGGTGTTCGAGCCGGGCGCGGTGTCCTCGGGTGGCGCCGAACGAGCGAAGGTATTCCTCGACGAGAACGACCCGTACTTCCCGATGCTCGAGCAGCTGGCCGGGTTCCGGACCGAGCCGGTCACTGTCGACGAGTTCGCCACGGTCGTCGCCGATGCGATCACGAACACCGAGGTGCCGTTCCGTGTTCCGGTCGGCAAGGCCGCGATTGCGCAACTGCGGGCGCGCAAGGCTGCACCGGAGACTGAGCCGTTCGTCGCCGCACCACTGAACTGGTGAACAGCGACGCAGCCTCAGCCTTCCGAAGAAGAAGCCCGTGCACGAACGCAGATCACAAGGGACGTTCCCAGATGCCTGAGCAAGACAGTCGTGAGCCCCGCACTCAGCCGGCGACTACCGGCTGCGGCCCAGATGGCGATGTTGATGGTTCGCAGCTCGGTCTCGACAACCCGGTGTTGTTCTCGCTGGCTGGCAGTCATCGTCTGCTGGCAGTCAGCTCCGGCCGGGTCGCCCGCTATCCGGAAGACGTTTCTCCGTTCATGGCGATCCCCGACGACGCCACGGCTAACGACTGGGCACAACTCAGCAGGCTCGCGGGACAGGACCCGATCACCCTCATCGACCCGCCCACGCCGCCTGAGGGCTGGGTACTGCAGCGCGAGCTCGCGGTCGTCCTGATGACCGGGCAGCGTGCGCACGGAAACGTTCAAGACCACGAACTGACCATCGTGCCGCTCGACGACAACGACGCTCCGGAGATGCTCGAGCTGGCACAACGCACCAAGCCCGGGCCTTTCGCGGCGCATACCCATCGGCTCGGGTCGTTCTTCGGGGTCCGGGACAACGGCGCTCTCGTCGCGATGGCAGGGGAGCGGCTGCGGCCTCCCGGATGGACCGAGATCAGCGCGGTGTGCACTGACGAGGCCTACCGGGGACGCGGTCTTGGACGCGCCTTGATGGAGCACGTGATCGACGGCATTCGCGCCCGAGGCGAGCAGCCGTTCCTGCACGTCGCCGCGACGAACGCAGGCGCGATCCGCCTCTACGAGCGGATGGGCTTCGAAACCCGGCGGGCCTCGCAAGTGGCCGTCTTCGGGCTCCGCGTCTGACCTCTCAGCCGCCCGCTGCGCCCTCGAGCGGTGCACCGGGCCTTGTCCCCCGAGCGCTGCGAGCGCGGCTGCCGGAGATTGTTTGAACGGTTCAGGCCGGTACGAAGTTTGGTCCACTCGCGCGGAAGTCGGCCTCGCTGTTGCGGACGAACTCGGCGACCGTCAGCGCCGGGCGCCCGCCGATCCGCTCGACGTTGTCGTTCGTGCCGGCGAAAACGCCGTCACGGTAGTCGAGTGCGACGTGGCTGAAGTGCTGCACGCGGTGCTCGGGCATGCCTCGATCCAGCATCGCTGCCGTGAACGCTTCGACGGTCAGTGGCTCGTAGTGGACCGGAAGTCCCAGCGTGTCAGCGATGACAGCCGCGATCTCGTGGTGATTGAACTCAACGGGCCCGTGCAGCGTGTACACCGCGCGATCGTGGGGTTCAGGGTCGACGAGAACCGCGGCGATCACGCGAGACTGATCTGCGGCGGCGATCGGCGCGTGTCGCCCGTCGCCGAACGGCAGCCGTAGATATCCCTCACCGTCGCGAAGTTCCCACCAAAGCTTCAGCCACTCGGCGAAAAACGTCGGCCTCACGTGTGTGGTGAGCAGATCGGCG
>Ga0307510_10004717_pt1 | contig 16108 bp, 14 predicted proteins | sample 12_EM_MG_FD_207224 | JGI IMG/M metagenome (GOLD analysis project Ga0307510, IMG submission 207224) | Populus trichocarpa ectomycorrhiza microbial communities from riparian zone in the Pacific Northwest, United States - 12_EM | ecosystem: Host-associated > Plants > Roots > Unclassified | place...
AGATCGGCATCATCTTCCAGTCCTTCAACCTCATCCCGACGCTCACCGCGCAGGAGAACGTCGAGACCGCCCTCGTGCCGCTCGGCGTCAAGCCGGCCGAGCGCCGCGAGCGGGCCGCCGAGGCGCTCTCGTCGGTCGGCCTCGGCGACCGCCTCAAGCACGCCCCGTCCGAACTCTCCGGCGGTCAGCAGCAGCGCGTCGCGATCGCCCGCGCGCTGGTGAAGAAGCCGAAGGTGCTCCTCGCCGACGAGCCCACCGGCAACCTCGACGAGGGCACCCGCGACGACATCATGGGCCTGCTCGAAGGCCTCTGGCACGAGTACGGGCTGACCTTCATCATGGTCACCCACGACTCGTCGATCGCCCGCCGCGCCCCGCGCCTGGCCACCATCAAGGCCGGCCAGATCACCCTCACCGAGCAGGGCCGCGGCAACGGCCAGTTCACCCCTCAGCAGCAGTACGCGGAACACGGCAACCAGGGTTACTGAGCCCACCTGTTCGTCCCGTAGGGGCCGTTCACCTGCCGAGCACGCGGTCGATCTCGACCAACTGCCCGGCGGTGAGCGGCCCCTTCGCGATGGCGCCCGCGTTCTGCTCCGCCTGCGTGACCGAGCGGAAGCCCGGGATCGGTACGGTGCGCGGGCTGCGGGCCCAGAGCCAGGCGAGGGCGCCCTGGGCCGGCGTACGGCCCTCGGAGGTCAGGATCTCGCGCAGGGCTTCCACGCGGGCGACGTAGTCCTCGTCGGCGCCCGCGCCCTGTTTGAAGCCCTGCATCCAGGACGGGGGCGTGTTGCGGATGTCGCCGGCCTCCAACTCCCGTCCCGGCGCCTGCTTTCCGGTGAGCAGGCCCATCGCGAGCGGGCTGCGGTTGATGCTGGCCAGCCCCAACTCCTCGCACAGCGCGAACATTTCGGGGGCGTCCTGCAACACGTTCGCCGAGTGCTGTACGGCCGCGCAGTGCTCCCCCTGCGCGAACACGGCGGCACGGGCCGGGTCGTCGGTGCTCCAGGCGTAGGCGCGGATCAGCCCCTCCCGCACGAACTCCTCGCACTGGTCCCGGAGTTGGGCGGCACGCCCCAAGTCGGCGTCGGACAGGTGCAGTTGGTACAGGTCGACGTGGTCGGTGCCCAGGCGTTCCAGCGACGCGGTGAGCGCGCGGCGGGCGTACTCCGGGGAGTCGTCGGCGCCGGTGAGCGTGCGGGTCTCCTCGTCGAAGACGTTGCCCCACTTGGTGGCTACGACCACATCGTCCCGGCGCTTGCCCAGAGCGCGGCCGAGGACGCGTTCGCTGTGCCCCGCGCCGTAGGTGTCGGCGGTGTCGAAGAACGTCACGCCCAGATCGAGGGCGCGCCGAACCGCCCGTACGGACTCCTCGTCGTCGACCTTGCCCCAGCCGAGCGGCTGCCCGCTCGTGTCCTGCCACTCACCGCCGATCGCCCAGCAGCCGAAGCCGAGAGCGCTCACGTCGATGCCACTGCGTCCGAGGGTCCTGATGTTCGACTTCGTCTCCATGCCTGTGGACACTAGGAGTTGGAGCGCACTTCAAGGCAAGGGCTTTTCGGCTTTCCACGGCGGCTTTCTACGGCGGCTTTCTACGTCGGTCAGGCCTGGCCCGTCTCGAAGCGGGCGATCCTGCCGTCGTCGCCGACCGTGAAACTCCACCGGGTGCGCATCTCGCCCCACGCGTCGTTGGAGTAGCGGGCGAGGAGGGCGCGGCCGCCGTCGGACTCCCGGTCGACCTGCATGTGGCCGTGGGAGGAGAAGATCTCCCGGTCGATCCACTCGGCGAGGTCACGGTCGGAGCCGTCGTCCGCCATCGTCGCGCCGGGCGCGAGCAGCGCCAGGAAGGCGTCCCGGTCATGGGCGTTGACGGCGCTGACGAACGCCCGGACCGCCGGATCGCTGAGTTTGGCTGTCTGAATCGTCATGCCGGTCAGACTCACACCGTTCCCGGGCTCCCGCCACCCGAACGGCCGCGCGAACCCGCCCGCCCCACGCCCGGGGTGCGACGGTGGAGGGACCGTCCCAGCCGCCTGTTCAGGGAGTCACCGTGACCTGTTACGACCGACAAGATCTGGGCCTGCTGCTGCTCCGGCTGGGTACCGGCGGAGTGCTGGCCGCGCACGGCGCGCAGAAGCTGTTGGGCTGGTTCGGCGGGGGCGGGATCGAGGGCACCGGCGCGGCCATGGAGGCGATGGGATACGCGCCGGGAAAGCAGAGTGCCGTGATGGCGGGTCTCGCGGAGGCGGGCGGCGGTGCGCTGCTCGCGCTGGGCCTGGCGACCCCGGCGGCGGGCGCGGCGGCGGCCGGCGCGATGACGGGTGCCGCCGCCGTGCACGCGCCCAACGGTTTCTTCGCGGCGGCCGGCGGCTACGAGTACGCGGCCTCCCTCGCCCTGACCGCGGCCGGCCTCGCGGTCACGGGCCCGGGCCGGCTCTCCCTGGACCACGCCCTGGGCCACGCGGTGAACCGGGGCTGGATGGTCCCGGCGGCGCTCGCGGTGACGGGGGCGGCGACGGCCGTGGTGGTGGGCATGCGGAACAGGCGGGTGCGGGAGGCGTCGGAGTTCGGGCAGGAGACGCTGTTCGACGAGTAGGGCGAGGAGTTGGGTGGCGAGTTGGGCCGTGATGGCAGGCTGAGCCCATGAGTGATCGGAACGACCGGCCCAACGACCTCTGGGCCGGCATCGACAGCCTCTGGACCTGGCTGGAGACGACCCAGCCCCTCGACGGTCGCGAGGGCATGCTTCTGCGCATGCTGAAGCTGTCCGAGGAGGTCGGCGAGGTCGCCGAGGCGGTGATCGGGGCGACGGGCCAGAACCCGCGCAAGGGCGTCAGCCACACCTGGGACGACGTCCAGGGCGAACTGTGCGATGTCGTGATCACCGCGCTGGTGGCGCTGCGCACGCTGACCCCCGACACGCGGGAGGTCTTCACCCGCCACCTGGCCCGGGTCATGGAACGCTCCCTCGGTCCGTCCGCAGTTGTTCACCCCCAGGACCTGCCCGCGCCGCGCGGAGTTGGTGAGATCCGCTGAGCCTTCTCGTCGACACCGAGCCGACGAAGGGGTCCCCGTGCAGGACTACGTTTTCTCCAGCGGAGTTTCCGATGGAGTTTTCGCCAACGGAGTTTTCTCCAGCGGGCGCAGGACGGTCGCCGTGGCGGGCACCTGTCTCGCCCTCACGGCCCTGGGTCTGAACCTGGGCCTGAACAGCCAGGCGCACGCGGCGAGTTACGGCACTCCGACCATCTCCCTGTCGGCCACGTACCTTTCGGGCGCGGTGGGCGCGGTCGGCGATCCGAAGGTCCAGGTGACGGTCGCTCAGAGCGGCGCGGACGTGGGCGCGTTGACGGTCGCGGCCAGCAAGAGCAGCAAGACGTCCGTGGCACCGACGAGCGCGGTGACCGTCACCGGCACCGGCGCCACCCGTCAACTCGCCGTCGCGGCGGCCGCGCAGGGCTACACGGACCTGACGGTGAAGGTCACGGGCCTCGGCGGCAAGACGGCCACGAAGGCCCTGCACTACGCGGCCTCGGCATCCGTCCAACAGCCCGCCGACACTCGCTACTTCACCGGTTCCAGCGACGCCTCCGCCGCGGTCGACGTGGGCGGCGGCTACGTCGTCGTGGCGGATGACGAGTCCAACGCCCTTCGCCTGTACGACCGTTCGGCATCGGGCGCACCGCTGAAGACCTGGGACTTCAGCGACGACATCGACGTCTCCAAGGAGATCGACATCGAGGGCGCGGCCCGCGTCGGCGACACGATCTACTGGACGGGCTCGCTGGGCAACAACAAGGACGGCGAGTACAAGGCGGCCCGCAACACTGTCTTCACCACGAAGGTGACCGGCACGGGCGCCAACACGACGCTCTCCTACGGCAGTTCGTACGGCAAGCTGCGCGACGACCTGGTGGCCTGGGACAAGGCGAACGGCAACCGGTACGGCTTCGCGGCAGGCACCGCGGACGGTCAAGTCCCCAAGGAGATCGACGGGTTCAACGTGGAGGGCCTGGAGTTCGCGCCGGGCTCCACGACCACGGCGTACCTCGGTTTCCGCGCGCCGCTCGCCCCGGCGGTGGAGGGCGGCAAGGCGCTGCTCGTGCCGGTCACCAACATCGACAAGGTGGTCGCGAACGGCACCGCCGCGACCTTCGGCACGCCGATCGAGCTGGACCTCGGCGGTCTCTCGGTGCGCGACATCCGCAAGAACGCGGCGAACCAGTATCTGATCGTCGCCGGTTCCTGGGCCGCCGACGACAACTCGGACCCGTACGCCCTCTACTCCTGGACCGGCGACCCGGCCGACCAGCCGGTCAAGCTGCGCGACCTGCCGACGACCGACCCCGGCGCCTGGGAGGCGGTCGTGGACGTACCGGACCTGACGGCCGCGGGCGCCCGCGCCCAGCTGATCACCGACGACGGCGCGGCCGACCTGTACGGCGACGGCACCGAGGCGAAGGACCTCTCGTACCCGGAGTGGCAGAAGTCGCGGTCGGCCTGGTTCACGGTCACCGGCTGACGGGCGGCGCGCGCCCAGCCGGGAGGCCGGGCGCGCGCCACCCTGGCACCCTGGTCCTCGACAACACCGTCGAGGACGAAAGCCGAGACATGACCACCGAAAAGCTCACCGTAGGCGTCCTGGGCACCGGCATCATGGGCGCCGCGATGGCCCGCAACCTCGCCCGCGCGGGCCACACCGTCCACGTCTGGAACCGGACCCGCGCCAAGGCCGACCCACTGGCCGCCGACGGCGCGCACGTCACCGACACGGTGGCGGAGGCCGTACGCGAGGCGGACGTGATCCTCACGATGCTCTACGACGGCGACGCCGTGCTCGACGTGATGCGCGAGGCCGCCCCCGCCCTGCGCCCCGGCGCCGCGTGGATCCAGTCGACGACCTCCAGCCTCGAATCGGTGGGCGAACTGGCCGAGTTCGCGAACCGGCACGACCTCGTCTTCTACGACGCCCCCGTCCTCGGCACCCGTCAGCCGGCCGAAGCCGGTCAGCTGACGGTCCTGGCAGCGGGGCCGGAGAGCGGCCGGGAGACGGTGACCCCGGTCTTCGACGTGGTCGGCGCCCGGACGATGTGGGTCGGCGTCGACGGCGCGGCGGCCACGGCGACGCGGCTGAAGCTGGTCGCCAACAGCTGGGTCCTGGCGGTGACGAACGCGGCGGGCGAGGCGCTGGCCCTCTCCAAGGCCCTGGACGTGGACCCCCAGGACTTCCTCGGCCTCATCGCCGGCGGCCCCCTCGACATGGGCTACCTGCACGCCAAGTCCGCCGCGATCCTCAACGACCAGCTGACTCCGGCGAGTTTCGCGGTCACGACGGCGGAGAAGGACGCCCGGCTGATCGTGCAGGCGGGGGCGGCGAACGGCGTCCGGCTGGACGTGGCCGCGGCGGGCGCGGAACGGTTCGCCCGGGCCGCGGCGCAGGGGCATGGCGACGAGGACATGGCGGCGGCCTATTTCGCGAGCTTCGACTGAGCGTCACCGTTCCGTCACAGGTGGTGCACGGGCGGAACCCCGGGTGCGGCGGACCTGTCTCCCTCCGCGAGCGCCGGCGAAGTCCGGCCCGTGCACAGCCAGTTCGGGGGACGTCATGCAGAAGAGCAGCATCCGTAGGGGCGCGATGGCGGTGGCCGCGGTGTCGGTGGCGGCAGCGGTGATGACGGGGTGCCGGGCGAGCGACACCGGCACCGGTACTCCCGTTTCCATCGGTGTGCCCAGGTCCCCGGGTACGGCGGCGAAGACGTGCTCGGTGGACTCCCTGAAGACGACCGCCTATCAGGCCGCCGATCGCCCGGTCGGTACCGGGACCGGGGCGGCGATCGTCCAGTTCACCAACACCGGCGCCACGGCCTGCGCCCTCCGGGGCCACCCCACCGTCGCCGGCGCCGCGAACGGTTCCCCGGAGCTCAACGTCCCCCTCCAGGTCACCCCCGTCGGCTCCGCCTCCCCCGTGAAGCTCACTCCCGGCGCCCATGCCTGGCTGAAGCTGACCTTCGTGCAGGTGCAGGGCGAGGGGGACGGTTACTGCGAGTCCGGTTCGGCACCGGTGATCTACCCGACGATGGTGATCGGCCTGCCGGGTGCCGGGGCACACCAAGTCGCCCTGGACGACGGGCAGTTCGCGGAGTGCGACGGCACGCTGACCGCGACGGCCGTATCGGCGACGAAGCCTTCCTGACCGTACCGCAGTACGACTGCCCGGTCGTGCCCGGGCGTACGGCTATGCCGACGCCTCCGCAGCCAGTCCCCGCATGACGTGTTCGAGGAGCGCGAGCAGCACCGACTTCACCGACTCCTTGTCGCGGGCGTCGCACAGCACGAGCGGGATGTCGGGGGCGAGGTCGAGGGCGGCGCGGATCTCGTCGGGGTCCTCCTCGCAGACGCCGTTGAAGCAGTTGACGCCGACGGCGAAGGGGATGCCGCGGTGCTCGAAGAAGTCGACGGACGGGAAGCAGTTCTCCAGCCTCCGGGTGTCGGCGAGGACGACCGCGCCGAGCGCGCCCCGGGACAGGTCGTCCCACATGAACCAGAACCGGTCCTGCCCGGGGGCACCGAAGAGATAGACCACGAGGGCCGAACTCAGCGTGATCCGGCCGAAGTCCATGGCGACCGTCGTCGTGGTCTTCTGCTCCACCCCGGCGAGGTTGTCGACACCGACGCTGGCCTCGGTGATGAGTTCCTCGGTGCGCAGGGGCGTGGTCTCGCTGATCGCGCCGACGAGGGTGGTCTTGCCGACGCCGAAGCCGCCCGCGACGAGGATCTTGGCGGTGGCGGCGTTGGGCGCGACGGGGGTGGCGCGGCGGTCAGATTCTGCGTATGCCATCGATCACTGCCTGGAGGAAACGGGCGTCGGGGGTACCGGCCGCGGCGGGCGGGGAGACGGAGACGAGTTCGTTGTCCAGGAGGTCATCGAGCAACACCCGTATGACCGCGACGGGTTGATCGAGCCGGGCGGCGACCTCCACCAGCGCGGTCGGCGTACGGCACAGCGCGAGCAGCCGGTTCTGTTCGGGCTGGAGGCGCTGTTCGCGGGTCGGCGGCCGGACGGTGCTGATCAGGGTGATCAGTTCGATACCGGGGTGGAAGGTCGGGGTGCGGCCGCCGGTCACCTGGTACGGGCGGACGAGCAGCGCGGGGTCTTCGTCCTCCCACGGGTCTTCCTCGGACCAATGTCTCATTCATGCTCACCCGCGAAGGGCGCGCCGCTGTACTCCGGGAACCGGGGGGCCGCGCTGAGGAACTGGCCCACCTGCCGTACGACCATGGTCATCTCGTAGCCGACGTTGCCGACGTCCACCTGTGAGGTGGCGAGTACGGCGAGGCGGGCGCCGCCGCCGGCGGTGGTGACGAAGAGGAAGAGGTCGTCCATCTCGATGACGGTCTGCTGCACGCGCCCGCCGCCGAAGTGCCGGCTGGTGCCCAGTGCGAGGGAGTGAACTCCCGAGGAAATCGCGGCGAGTTGCTCGGCGTCGTCCTGCGCGAGCCGTTCGGAGGAGCCGACGAGGAGCCCGTCCTCCGACAGGACGATGGCGTGCAGGGTCTCGGGGATCCGCTCGATCAGGTTGTCCAGCAGCCAGGCCAGTCCGCCGTGCGTGGTGTTGGGCGCAGTCATGGGGTGTTCCTTGTCGGACGGGGACGGGTGGGCAACTGACGCCGCTCGGGCGGGGCCGTGTTCCAGGTGGGCGCGGGGGCTTCTTCTCGCGGTGTCGTCGGCCTGGCGGCGTCACCGCGCAGCGACGCGGGCCAGGCGGGCGTGAGCACGTTCTCCTGCTCGCGGGCCCGACGGGTCCCGTCCCGCAACGCGGCCAGCATCGACCGGGCCTGCTCGGGCCGCCGCTCGGCCTCCCGCCCGGCCCCACGCTCCCCGTCCGCCTCGTCCGGCCGCGCCCGCAACTGCGGCGCGAGATGCGCCTGCCGCACCCGCCGAGGAAGCCGCCCGGAACCGGATCCGCCGGGGCGGGGTCCCGTGTATGGGGCGGCGACGGAGTGGGGATCCGAGGAGGCTCCGGAAGCGCCAGAGGTACGGGACTGGGGGAAGGGCGCGGCTTCACGAGAGCCGGCGGAGGACCCGGCCCCGTGCGTACCGGCGAAGGGGCCTCCGGCACGGGGAGCACCGGAGGACCCACCCGCACGGAAGTCCGCAGACGGCCCGCCCACACGGAAGTCTCCCGGGGTCCCGCCCTCGCGGAAGTCCGCCGAGGACTCGGCCCGGCGGGGGTCCGAGAACGACTCGGCCGCACTAGACCCCGAGGCCGGACCACCCGCACGGAAGTCCGCTGACGGCCCACCCTCGTGGAAGTCCCCCGAGGGCTCAGCCTGGTGGGAGTCCGAGAAGGACTCAGCCGCACTAGCCCCCGAAGCGGGACCAGCCGTACGGAAGCCCCCCGAGGTCCCGCCCTCGCGGAAGTCCGCGGAGGGTGTCGTGTCGCCGGGACCCGCCGAAGGCCCGGCCGGGTGCGGCGACGTGGCGGCGGAGCCGTCGGCCGGCCGTGTCTCCGGGCCGGAGGGCGACTGGGCGTGCGCCGCGGGGCGAGTGCGGATACGCATCGGCATACCGCCGGCCGTCACCCCGCCGCGTCCCGAACCGCTGACCGGGCCGGTGGTCATCCCCGTGGTCATCCCGGCGACCGAGCCCATGCCCGAGCCGCTGCCCGACCGCGTCCCTGAACCCTGCCCCGAACCCGTCGCCAGACCGGTCACCGAGCCCGCCCCTGAACCGGTCACTGAACCCGAACCCGACCCTGGACCGGATCCCGAACCCGAGCCAGTCACCGACCCCAGCCCTGAACCCGAACCCGTCACCAACCCCGGCCCTGAACCTGACCCCGAACCCGAACCTGCTCCCGTCCCCGAACCCGCTCCCACCCCCGTAACCGACCCCGTCGCCAACCCCGCGACCGAAGCCAGGTGCCGTTCCGCCCGTGCGTCCAGCGGTGGCGGTACCGTGTCCGCCGCTGATTCCGTGAGGGCGTGCGGGAGGACGACGACGGCCAGGGAACCGCCGTACGACGATGCCTGGAGGCTGGCTGTGACGCCGTGGCGTTGGGCGAGGTGGCCGACGGTGAAGAGGCCGAGGCGGGGGTCCTCGCCGAGCGTGGTGAAGCTGAAGTCCTTGGGGTGGTGCAGGAGTTCGTTGGCCGCCGCGTACTCGTCCGGGGAGAGGCCGAGCCCCCGGTCCTCCACCTCGATGGCGTACCCCTGGGCCACCGGCAGTGCGCGGACCCGTACTTCGGTGTGCGGGGGCGAGAACGTCACGCCGTTCTCGATGAGTTCGGCCATGAGGTGGATCGTGTCGCCGACGGCCGGGCCCAACACCGCGATGGGCGGGAGGGGTTCGACGACGACCCGGGTGTACCCCTCGATCTCGGACACCGCGCTGCGCAGCAGATCCGCGAGCGGCACCGCGTGCTTCCAGCGGCGCCGGGGTGTCGCGCCGGACAGCACGGTCAGGCTCTCCGCGTTGCGTCGCATCCGGGTGGCGAGGTGGTCGACACGGTAGAGATCGGAGAGGAGTTGAGGGTCCTGCTCCTTGCGTTCCATGGAGTCGATCACCGTGAGCTGCCGGTGCACGAGGAGCTGGATACGGCGCGACATGTTGTGGAACACCAGTCGCGCCCCCTCCCGCAGCGCGGCCTGCTCCAGCGCGACGCTCACCGCGGTCCGCTGGGCGCTGTTGAAGGCGTCCGCGACCTTGCCCAACTCGTCCGTGCCGTAGTCGAGTTCGGGCAGGTCGCCGACCTCGGCCCGTTTGCCCTGGGTACGCAGCCGGGCGATCAGTTCGGGCAGCTTCTCCTCGGCCAGTTCGAGCGTCGCCGCGCGCAGCCCGGACATCCGGCCGATGAGGGACCGGGTGATGCGCCAGGACAGGATGCCCACGGCGAGGACGGCGACCAGCGCGAGGGCGCTGCCCAACAGCGCCTTGACGAGCACCATGTGGGTCCGGTGCGCGGAATCCTCGGTGACCTTGCCCAGGTACTGGCCCTCCACGGCCTGCACCGCGCCGGACACACGCCCCGAGGCGGCGGCGCGGGCGGCCGGGACGGAGGGCACGGAGACCGTGCCGTCGGACCCGGCGGACGCCGCGGCGACGGTCTTCTCGAAGGCCGTCATGGCGGCCCCGTCCTGACCGCTCATGGCCTTGCCCAGCTCGGCGCCCAGCTCCGTGGGCAGGTACGGCTCCACCTCGTTGGTCAGCACGGAGACCCGGACGGCCTGGGCGGCCGCCAGCGCCGACCTCTCCTGGACGCTCAACTTCCCTGACGTGGCGACTCCGTTGAGGATCGCCTCCTCCTGCGAGAGCGCCTCCGCGCCGCGCAGGAACGCCAGGGCGTGGCCGGCGTCGGCCGCGGTGGCCGCGTCGCCGCTGTCGGTGCTGAGCGTCCCGAAGAGATTCAGCGCCGAGGACACGGCGTCGGAGTACGCGGTGTAGGCCTGCTGCCGGGTGGTCTTCCCGTCGTCGACGGCGGCCCGTTCGGTGGTCAGCCCGGTGAGCCGCTTCCGTACGGTGGCCAACTGGGCCTGGTACTGGGCCGATCCGGCCCCGGCGGAGGCGGAGTCCGCCTTGCGGAACCCGGCGAGTACGGCGTCCGTCCGGCGCCGCTGCGCCTCCAGGGCGGCGGGACTGCCGTGCGAGGCCAGCAGGCTGACCGTCAGCTGCCGTTCCTTCTGGAACTCGCCGACCGCCGGCACCAGGGCGTACGTGGTCTTCGCCGCCTGCCCGACGTCGTTGGCCTCGTGCCACTGGTCGAAGAGCGCGTACGAACCGCTGACCCACAGCAGCACCAGCGCCGTGGCCGGCACCACCGCGAGCGTGATGAGCGAGGTCCGGATACTGCGCCCCCGCCCGGCCATTGCTCCCGCCGCCGGCGCGGACGTACCCCGGTGCCGGCTCACCTCGCCCCCCGGCACCCGACGGCACGGCGGAGAAGAGGAGCTGCGGTGAGGAACTGCGACACCGGCGTTTTCCTTTCCGGGGTGGCGCGCGACGTATCGAAACGGGCAGGAAGACACGTCAACACGCCTGCACACACTGGGGAGTTGACGGCGCGGCACGCCAGGAACGCCAAGGACACCCTGCGGATTTCACGACGGGCGCCCGAGCCCCCCGCGCAGTTGGATAGGTATGAAACCGAGCCATCCCACCCGGGTCAAGGGACGCTGCAAACCCGCCAGGCGCACAGGTTTAGGCCAGTCGGTTCACTACACGCGTAGACAATCCGATTCCTCTCGCCCTCAACCCCTTGGCCACAAAGACGTTTTGGCTGACTACCCAGGGTGAGGCGAGGGGGAGAGCGCGGTTCGGGGGACGCCGGGGGCGGGGCGAGGGAGATGGGGCGAAGGATCCCAATCGGGGGCGCGTGTGACCTAGTTCACAGCATGAACACCGTCCGCGCACACCAACACCATCGGCTTCCGGGGCCGTTGGGCAGGCGTCCTCTGGACCCGTTGGGCAGGCGCCGTACGGAACGCCCTCCCCCGCTCCCCCACCTCACCCCCGCCCCGGCGCCCCCAGCAACCCCTCGCACTGCGCCCCCAGCCACGTCATCCCATACGTCTCGGCCCCTCGCGAGGCCTCCCGCAGCAGCCGTACCACGTTCGGCTCGCTCCCCGGGCCGCCCACGCGGCGCATGGCGCGGGCCTGGGCCAGGCGGAGGCGGGCGAGTTCCGGCTGGGAGGAGCGGGCCGGGACGGCCGCCTGGCGGAAGTGGTCGAGGGCGGTCTCCGGTTCGCCCGCGGCCAGGGCGAGGACGCCGCGGGCGCGGGCGGTCGGGCCGACGAGGACGCTGGGCCAGCCGCCCAGGGCGATCTGCTCGCCGTCGTGCGGCGCGAGGCGGGCGCGGAGCACGGGCAGCACCTGCGCCAGCTCCGTGCCGAATCCGCCCTCCAGGTCCAGCGCCGCGCAGACCTCCGCCAGCAGGACGAGCGCGGGTACGGCCCAGCCCGACGGCGGGAAGCGGTCGACGTCGGCGACGCAGCCGAGCAGCAGGTCCGCGCCCTCGGCGTACTGCCCGGTCTCGCACAGGGCGAGGGCCAGACCGGCCCGCCAGACCGGGAAGTAGGCGTGGCGCTCGACGTCGCCGGCCAGGTCGGAGGTGAACAGCTCGGCCAGCCGGCCCTGTTGGCGCAGCAGCCAGTAGGCCTGGCCGAGGCGGGTCTGGGTGAGGTTGTCCGCGGGGACGGCGTAGTCGGCGCGGAGCAGTTCGATGAACTTCAGGGACTCCACGAAGATCCACTCGGCGGCGGCGTCGAACCGGCCGTGCCACAGGTCGAGGAGGGCGTCGAGGGTGTGCCGCTGCCAGAGGGCGAGGGCGCTGTGGGTGTCCGCGGCGTGCTTGCGGTACTGGTTCGCGGTGGCGAGGGCGCTGAAGATCCTGCCGTTGCGGAGCTGGTCGACGGCGACGGCCATCAGGGCCTCACCGCGGAAGTAGGGCGAGTCGTGCCGGGCCGCGGCTTCGCGCAGCCGCTCGGAGAGCGTCAACGACTCGGGGGCCGGCAGGAAGTCGTAGCGTGCCCAGCGGCACTCGGTGAGGACCTCGCAGCGCACCTCGTCGTCGCCGTCGTCGGGTAATCGGCGCAGGGTGTCCTCGGCGAGCCTCGCTCCCTCGGCGGGTCCCGCCAGTCCCGCCGCGGTGTCCTGACTGACCGCCAGGGCCATCTTCTTCGCCAGGTGCGCTTCGAGCCGTAGCCGCAGACCCACGGCCTCCGCGCCGCCGTCGCCGTCCAGCGCGGCCAGACAGCCCCGGATCGACTGAAGCAGCTCGCGGTCGACCTGCCCGGGATCGGACCAGCGGCGCGCCATCCTGATCACGGCCTCGGCCTGCGCCCGCGGGTCTCCCTCGGCGCTGCGATAGGCGGCGGTGTAGTGCCGTTCGGCCTCGCGCATCTCGCCCGCGGTATGGCTGAGGTCACCGCGCCTCAGCAGCCGCCGGAACTCGGCGCGGTCCGGCGGGGCGGCCGAACGCCCGGCCTTCTCCGGCGGCCCGACCGTCCCGGGCGCCCGCTCACCCGCCCCGCCCCGGACCGCCTTCGGTACGGCGTCGGAGCCGGACAGCGGCGCCAGCCCGACCAGCGCTCCCTTGGCTCCCAGCACCTCGTCGCACAGCTGGGCCAACTCCAGGGACGCCCTGCGGCGCCCGTTCTCCACGCGGCTCAGGAAGCTGCGGCTGCAATAGACCTTGCCGGCCAGCTCACTCAGCGACATACCGGCCGCGATGCGGCGCCGGCGTAACTCGGCGCCGAACCCGTCGTGCTCGATGACCATCCCCCCAACAACACACCGCCCGAACGGTGTTGCCAAATACCCGCTGGCAACACCCGACCCCTCCTGACCGGCCCGACGACCGGGGAAGCTGTCTGTGCCGGAGCCTACGGGCACGGGGGCGCGCCCCATGGGGGAACGGGCGCACTGATCATGCCTTCGGACGAACCCGAGGCGCGTGCTGCGGTCGATATGCCGGGGGCACTCGACCGCAGCACATCCGGCCCTGGTTCCGCCCAGGCATCGAGGAGCCGAACGACGACGAGGGAATGGGGGTCTACGGTCCGGGGCGCGCGGGGGGCGCTCCGGGCCCGCGATCCCGCCGGGCCCGGCCCGTTCAGCGGGTGAGCCGGAGTTGCCAGAGGTCGAGGTAGCCGGATCGGAAGCCGGCCTCCGAGTACGCCAGGTAGAACTCCCACAGACGCGGGAAGGCCGGGGCGAACCCGAAGGACGCGAGGTCGTCGTGGGCGAGGAAGCGTGAGCGCCACAGGGCGAGGGTCCGCGCGTAGTGGTCGCCCATCCGGTGGCGCCCGTCGACGCGGAGCGAGGTCGGGCCGAGCGCTTCCTCCACGGCACGGAGCGAGGGGATCTGGCCTCCGGGGAAGACGTACTTCTGGATCCAGGTGCGGACGTCCTTCGTCGCGAGCATCCGGTCGTGGGGCATGGTGATCGTCTGGAGCGCGACACGGCCGCCGGGCGCCAGGAGACGGTCGAGGGTGGCGAAGTAGACCGGCCAGTACTCGGCCCCCACCGCCTCCAGCATCTCGACGGAGACGATCGCGTCGTACTCTCCCTCGGCCTCCCGGTAGTCGCGCAGGAGGACGGTCACCCGGTCGGCCACGCCCGCCTCGGCGATCCGGCCGCGGGCGAGGTCGCGCTGGCGTGGGGAGATGGTCAGCGTGGTCACCTCGGCTCCCCGCAGTCCCGCTCGGACGGCCAGCGCACCCCAGCCGGTCCCGATCTCCAGCATCCGCGTCCCCGGACCGACCCCGGCCAGGTCGAGGATGCGGTCGATCTTGCGGATCTGCGCGGCGTGCAGGTCGTCGCCGGGGCCGAACAGTGCGCACGAGTAGGTCATGGACGGGTCGAGGAAGAGCCCGAAGAACTCGTTGGACAGGTCGTAGTGGCGCCTGATGTTGGAGCGGGCTCCCTCCAGGGTGTTGCGTTCCGCGTCCGGACGGCTCTGGTCGGCCCACCGCCGGAACGCGGTCGCGGACCGGCGGGTGGGGCGGGTCAGGCGGGCCGCGACCGGCGTCAGCAGGCCCGCCGGATCGGTGCTCGTCCAGTCACCCGCCATGTAGGACTCCCCGAACCCGACGGGGCCGACGACGGCCAGCCGGGAGAAGAACTCCGCCGGGCGGACGATCCTCATCACCGGCGAGTCCGGGCCGCCGCGCCCGAGCCGCTCCCCGCCGGGAAAGGCCACCCGTACCGGGAGGGAACGCATCGCCCGGCGGAACAGTCCCTCCACCATCCGCGCCCGCACCGGGGCTGTCGGGGAGTCGGCGAGCAGGGGCGGGGCCTCGCCCATGGTCATGGTCATGGTCATCGGGGTGTCCTTCCGGCGGGTCGACGAGGGAGGACCGGCAGACGGCGCAGCCAGAGCACGATGCCGTGGAAGCGGATGCCGAGACTGATCCGCTGCGGCAGCAACGGGTGGGTGAGGACGGCCCGGAGGACATCGCCGGGACCGGCCCCGCGGTGGCGGCCGGTGAGGGAGGCGGAGAAGACCGTCCGGTCGTCCTGGACGAGCGCGACGGTCAGCGCGAGCCGTTCTTGGGGGACGGGCATGCGCATCCGGTACTCCCCGGCCACCTCCAGGAAGGGCGAGACGTAGAAGCGCTTGGCCGTCCGGGCGTGTCCGGACGGTGAGGTCCGCAGGAGGTAGCAGTGCCGCTCCCCGTAGGTGTTGTGGACCTCGGCGATCACGCAGGCGGGGTCGCCCGCCGGGGTGAGACACCAGTAGACGGTCAGCGGGTTGAAGACGTACCCGAGCACCCGGGCGGAGGTCAGCATGAGGACGCGTCCCCCGGTGAGGTCGATGCCCCGGCCGCGCAGCCAGGCGTCGACATTGGCACGCAGCGGACGGTCCGGCTCCCCGAAGTGGTCGGACGGCAGGATCCGGGTGAACGGCCGCAGCCACCACGGGTAGGCGGGCAGGTCGTCGAGGTCGACCAGCCACAGGTAGAGGCGGTGCCGGAAGACGCGCCGCAGCGGCGTGAGGCGCACGTGGGTGAGTCGCCCGGCGTACAGGGTGGCGCTCACCATCGTGCCCCCAGCGCCGCGGCCGCGCGCACGCCCGCCAGGCAGCCGTCCTCGTGGAAGCCCCAGCCGTGGTAAGCGCCCGCGTACACCACGACCGGGCTGTCGAGCCGGGAGAGTCTGCGCTGGGCGGCGAGCGTGTCGAGGGTGAGGACCGGGTGCTCGTAGACCCGCTTGACGAGGACCGCGGCCTCGTCGACCTCCGTGGAGCCGTTGAGCGTCACGAGGTAGTCGAGCGGTTCGCTGAGCCGCATCAGCCGGTTGAGGTGGTAGCTCACCAGGACGGAGCCGCCACCGCGGCAGCCCTGTTTGAGGAGGTTCCAGGACGCGTGGGTCCGCGGTCTCGACGGCAGGACGGAGGCGTCCGTGTGCAGCCAGGTCTCGTTGCGCGAGTAGCCGAACGCGCCGAGGACCTGCTTCTCGAGCGTCGTGGCGTCGGTGAGCAGTGCCAGGGCCTGGTCGGCGTGGGTGGCGACGACGACCCGGGCGAACGCGTGGGTCGTGCCGGCGGCGTCGGTGACCTCCGCGCCGTCGGAATGCCGGGTGATCCCCCGGACCGGTGTGCCGGTCCGC
>Ga0307510_10004718_pt1 | contig 16107 bp, 22 predicted proteins | sample 12_EM_MG_FD_207224 | JGI IMG/M metagenome (GOLD analysis project Ga0307510, IMG submission 207224) | Populus trichocarpa ectomycorrhiza microbial communities from riparian zone in the Pacific Northwest, United States - 12_EM | ecosystem: Host-associated > Plants > Roots > Unclassified | place...
TAACCCTAAATTTTAGGGGTGGCCAACTTTATATTTTGTGAAAAAATAAAAATGTGTTTTCTGTGCATTTTGAACAAAAATAAGTCATTCATATTTTTTTGTTGATTTTGGTTGTCCGGCACTGTACCCTCTCCAGTTTGGAACGCCTCCGCATCTGCGATGATCGAGATCTATCACTGTATTGGCAGGACGACATGGAAAACAACCAGTGGCTAGAAATGTTGCGTCCCTTTCCCACTGTCAAGGAATTGTACCTGTCCAAGGGAGTTGCACTGCGTGTTGCATCTGCCCTGCAAGAGCTCTCCGAGGAACCAGTGACAGAAATGTTACCCGCCCTGCAAGATATTTTCGTCGGTGGTGACGGTCTCCAGCCCTTTGGATTCGTCCAAGAAGGTTTTCAAAAGTTTGTCACCGCGCGTGGGCGACAGGTTTCCAGCCGCCCTGTGGCTATCCACCGTTGGGTGAGGGAAGAAGGGAAGTAGGAATGAGTCGAGAAGTCAATGATTGGCTGGTGCGTTCCGCTCTCCGTCCCATGAACATTTGGTCACTTACCTACCACCGTCCATCCTCTTTGACGCTCGTTGGTCCCTGGGACACCAGTACGATACTGACATACTGTACTTCTGCGAGCATCACGTGATCTTCTGATTCCTTCATATCTCGGAATTGATTTCGGTTATGTATAGGAACTGCCGTCTTCCTGATCTTACGTATTACGATATGTTTTGGTGAATGTTGGTAGTTGGGCGATAGCACTACTGGTTGAATTAGGTGTGGCATACGATCTTGGCTACCTACCAAAGTGGCTTGTCGTCTACTCGTACTCGGGTCTGTATAGCGTCTGTACCTCGTGATATGATGTCCAAGCAACTAAAACAACCCCAGATATGCGATGTAAATGGAGTTCAATAGCAGAGGTGGGGCCCTGTTGATGATTTTTGATGGCCCTAATTTTCAGAATTTCATCGCATGATTTGCATTACGAAGAGGAGCGACAACGGGGCCGACAACCTCGCGGTTTTGTGAATGGTGCTTGGCCACCTAGTGACACCTACACCCCATGAAGAACGCATTCTACCTCCTTATGAATATAAACTTCGCGAAGGAAAGAGGATCGTAGTCAAACACTTAGTAGTCTATCCCCATGGACATCAAGTTCGCAGAAAAAGCTTGAGGCTGTGCAGGAAATGACGGATACGGCGGCTTTGGGTGACTTGGCAGCCGTGATGACGCACGAAAACCACAGAACGGAAGCTTAGCATCAAGAATCCGAACAGACAATAACCGTCGCAAACGTCTCAGGGTACTAGTATCTGTATTTGGCCAGGCCGTGATGGCTAGCGTTCCCATCAAGTCCCCATCGCATCTGAAAAGCAGATAGGCTCAGCATCGGTAGCAATAGAGAAATACATTATTTCTTCAGTCACCACTAAGGGCCGAACATTTCCACCTCACATTCTCAGTTCTCGCCATGACGCAAACGTTTACAGGCCAAAGCGAAGGGATCGCTGAGGGCCCAAGAACCAGGACATATTAGTAGTACCAGCAGCGAAAGCCAAGGAGGCAGTGATCATCCATTATCGAGGAAAGAAGAGGAAGGTCAATAGTAACAGGTCCGGTATCAACCCCATCCGATACCTTTCCCTCGAGTGCCTCGACGGACAACTTGCGCACTCTCCCAACAAGACTACAGGAAGCACGGATTAGAAGCATGGCGCCAGGGCAGCATCACATCTTCTCCGACCATGACAGCTAATGGGGGACCACGAAGTATTGGGCGGAGACGTTGGAGGACGTCCAGGAAGGATGCCGCGTCGCCCGCGTGGAGGCGAGGTACCAGGTCGAGATGCCACACATTCGGAGCCTGAGTGAAAAGCTTGGGAGCCAGTCCCAAAAAATACCTGGGTGGGCTGCACATCAGATCGGTGCTCTCGCATGAATATAAGAGAAGGTCGCGAGGGTGAGGTGGGGGGAGCACGCGTGGTCGAATCAAATGGAATGAACCCTATGAAAGCGGAGGAGGAAGATGAAGAATGACGAAAAAGAGCCGAAGACTCGGAGGAAATGAACTCCGACGTCAACAACAGTGAGCTGAGGTGCTCCTCCCATGAGATCTGCATGAGACACAGCAACCGGAACCGTGATTGATCGGGCAACAAGGACTCGGAGCGGCCCGTCTCTCCACTCACACTGTGGTCCTCGGTTCTCGCTGACTCGGTCCTGCCGTTTGGAAACGCCCAACCCACGACATCAACCTGTCACGCCACTAGTGTTACAGAGACTGCCGCGGACTGGATCCCCAGTCCCCATGATGGGCCGCCCATCAGGCCTCAGGCCGCACACTCCAAGGAGCCTCCTGCGTCCATTTATAGTACACGTGAGTATTCCACGCACGTGCGTCTCCGAGGATCACAGCCTCAAGGATGGCAATACAAAAACCACTCTATTCGCCATGAGCTGATTCACACTGCCATCATGGACTCTGAAAAGTACGTCCGATGTCATTCCCAAGTGCTTATGCATTGACTAATTTCCGCATCGGCCACATGCTTCGAATCACATTAGTTGCCTACTCTCACAACCAAATAATTACCCCACTGACTGTTCGTCCCTTTGCGCCTCCTTGCCAGTGATGCCGACTATCAAGGGCTCAAATTTAGGCAAGGGGGTTGTATATCGCCGAAAAGAGCTATGGGTGGAAGACGGCAAAGGTGAGTGGTCCGCGACCGGTCAATTACATATTGCTGAGTTTGAGGCGTGCAGACCCGTTTTACCGACAGGGGACTGCTGGAACACTGCCTGACATTGTCCTCCTGGAAATATTCAAGTTCTACTTGGATGAAGATTGTTTGGTAGATGACTGGCATACACTGGTACACGTATGCCGAAGATGGAGAAATGTCATATTTTCATCACCACGTCGCCTAAACCTGTGCTCACCTGAAAGATCCGTCATGGAGATGCTCGATATCTGGCCAGAATTGCCTATCTATGTATTTTACTATGATGACCCAGAGGTGGAGGCACTGGAGGATACAGACGATGTCATTGCCGCACTGAAGCTCAAAGGGTCCATATCTAGGATCAACCTCGAGGTCGAATCATGTTCAGCAGTATGGGAAAAAATTGCGGCAGTAATGCAAGATCCATTCCCGATCCTGCAATATTTGTCACTTCAGCCGTCTCCGTCTCTTGACATGATCCTGGTTATTCCCGATTCGTTCTTGGGCGGATCTGCTCCCAGTCTACAACGCCTCATCCTACATGACATCATCGTATTTCCAGCATTACCGAATCTACTTTTGTCTGCCACAAACCTTGTCGACCTTGTTCTCTGGAATATTCCACATTCGGGGTACATTTCTCCTGAAGTGGTGGTCACTTGCATCTCTGTGCTGACTCGGCTCGAATCACTTTCCCTTCGATTCCAATCCCCTCGATCTCGCCCGGACAGAGCAGTCCCATTTCTACCTCAGTTAACACGCACACTGCTCCCTGCTCTCACCTATCTTGGGTTTGAAGGCGTAACTGAATACCTGGAGGACCTTGTGGCCCGAATTGACGTCCCTTTATTGGAGAGTACAAAAATAACGCTCTTCAATCAGCTTGTCTTTGACATTTTGCAATTCCGCAACCTCATATATCGCACAGAAAAGTTCACAGTGCTCGATCAAGTGGATGTAGTCTTGAATACTGACTCCATTGTGATTACACTCTCTCCGAAGGGCGGATCTGTTAATTCCATGAAGCTCGAATTGAAGATCTCATGCAGAAAGATTGATTGGCAACTCTCAGCTCTTTCGCAGGTCTGTAACTTGTGCTTGCCTACCCTCTCCAGTTTGGAACGCCTCAGCGTCTGCGATAGTCGATATCGGCCACCACATTGGCAAGACGATATAGAAAACACCCAGTGGCTGGAACTTTTACATCCCTTTGCTACTGTTAAGGATTTGTACCTGTCCAGGGGAGTTGCACTACGTGTTGCACCTGCTCTGCAAGAGCTCTCCGAGGAGCGGGTGACAGAAGTATTGCCCGCCCTGCAAGATGTTTTCATCGATAGTCTCCAGCCCTCTGGACTCGTCCAGGAAGTTTTTCGTGAGTTTGTCACCGCGCGCGGACGACAGGTTTCCAGTCTCCCTGTGGCTATCCACAATTGGGTGAGGGAAAAGGGGATGTAGGGATGAGTCGAGAAGTCAATGATTGGCTGGTGCGTTCCACTCTCCATCCCATAAACGTTTGGTGTCTTACCCACCATCGTCCACTCTCTTTGACACTCATTGGTCCCTGGGACATTAGTACGATACTGTGTTCTGCGAGCATCACCATGATCTATCTGATCCCTTGATATCTATAAATTGTTTTGGGTTATGTACAGGAACTGCCCACTTCCCAATCTTACGAATTACGATATGTTCCGGTGAATGTCGGTGACTGGTAGTACCCTGACTGGTTGAATTAGGTGTGGCATACGATCTTGGCCACCTACCAAAGTGGCTTGTTATCTACTTGTACTCGGGTCCGGATAGTGTCTGTATCCTGTGATATGATGCCTAAACAACTGAACAGTATGTGTGCGATGTAAATGGAGTTCAATAACAGACGTGGGACTCTGTTGATGATTTTTGATCGTCCTAATTTGCAGCAGTCGTCACATAGTTCACATGACGGAGAGGAGTGACGGCGGGCGACGGGGTCGACAACCTCGGGGTTTTGTAAAAGGCTGGCCACCTACGCATCCAAGCGTGGCTGTGGATCGGCCAGTCACCCATGTTCATTCGCGACTACAGTAGCAAAGACAGATGTCTTGTGGAACACGTGTTTGCATGCAGCAACAATAACCCGATGAAGAACGTATCCTATGTTCTAATGAATATAAACTTCGCGAAGGAAAGAGAAGGGTTTCGTAGTCTAATACTTAGTAGTCTGCCCTCGTGGAGATCACATTCGCAGGAAAAGCATCAGACTGCAGGAAAAGACGGATACGGCGGCTTTGGGTGACTTGGCACCCGTGATGACGCACGAAAACCACAGAACGGAAGTGTAGCATCAACAATTCCCAGACAATAGCCGTCGCAAAGTGCGACGTGTCAGGGTATCCGTACTTGGCCACGCCGTGATGAGGGGCGTTCCCCACCAGTCCCCCATCGCGCATCTGAAAAGGTAGATAGGCTCAGCATCGGCGGCAATAAAAGAATCCAATATTCTCCTCTCACCATTAAGGGTCGAACTTTTCCATCTCATATTCTCAATTCTTGCCATGCCACAATGTTACAGGCCAAACGCGAAGGGGACGCCGAGGGCACAAGCATACCGATGAGCCCGGATATATTAGCGGTACCAGCAGCGCAATCCAAGGAGAGGCAGTGATCATTATCGAGGCAAGAGGAAAGTCAATGGTTGCAGGTCCGGGATCACCCCATCCAACACGTTTCCCTCGACGGACAACGTGCCCACTTCCCCGGCAAGCCCGAGACTACAGGAAGCATGGATTAGGAGCATGGCGCGAGGGTGGCATCACATTTTCTCCAACCATGACAGCGAAGTATTGGGCGGAGCACCCATCCGAGACGTCGGAGGACATCCGGGGAAGGATGCAGCGCGGAGGCAGGGTACCAGGTCGAGACGCCGCACATTCAGAGTGCTACCGGACGGTTGTGCTTGCGGATGCATCGATGTTTGGTGCGTGAAGGGGCTGCAAAGGACGTATTGGAACCGGTTGCAACTGGTCGCCAAGCGATGATCGTTGATAAGCACGTCCTCGCAGGCGCACGCGGACTTGCTTGTTGATGTGCGATGGTCGAAGCGTGCGCAGAAGCAGGGGTACAAGCCGGGGTGCTTCGCATCGGTTCTCAGGCTGTCGCTTGCTCTTCGCACAGAGGCAGTCGACCCTGTCGCAGAGGCCAACTCGGGGTGGGCCGGAGGTGCTGCTGTGGGGAGACCCAAGACGGGATATGAGGGATGTCCTGAAGAGCACTGATCTCGGAGACAAACGGTCAGTACAGCGGCATCGCAATGAACACATACCGTTTGTAACCCCTCCGTCGCCTCAAGCCGTTAACATATGCGTAAATTTTTCTCGGCATTGTCCTGGGATCGAGCGAGAGGGTAGCGCGTTGTGAAAGAACGGTGGCCACGCAGACACTTGGTGATGGCGTCGCATGAGGTCGAGAGTGAGGTCGAGCTCGCATCAGTACCGTTCAATTGCCAGGTGTTGGGAGGTGGCCACCACGTTCCATTCGCTGGGGAGGTGGGGAGTGTCATGGGTAGAACAGCCCGAGATGAGGTCCAGCAGATGCACTTCGAGCTTGCTGTGTGCAGGGCAGGGCGGCGATGCAGGGCGGTCCTTGCGGCTGCAACCGGTTGGGTTGTGTTGGTCGCACAACAAATTATGACAAGCTGGGAGCAATCCGGTCCGGTCTTTTTACAGTACTGTCGTCCGCCTCTCCCCGATAGTCCCCGACCTGTCCCTGTCAACCCTCTTCGCCACCAAAAAGGGCGGCAAGGCACTCCTGACTTTCCTGGAAGGTGACCAAAGCCTGCTTCAACCCGCTAGAGGGAACACTCGACCCAGGATGATCTTCTGTGGTTCTTCTTTACATCTCACCCCCTCGCCCACTTGTACTGTTTTACCATCCCTGCCCTCTTGCTACCCATGTGTATTTCATCTAACAACCAGCCCTGCCTGTAACCTCACAATTCTCATGTAAGTACTCTACACGGGAGACCGCATCTTGACATCAGTCTGCAGTGCAATATAAATAGGAATTTTTATTTAAAAAAAAGCCTTTCAAAAAAGATAGTGGAAAGATGAGCGTGTTACACTTCAGACGCATTCGAAACGATACACCGCCATATTTTCTCTCGCTCCACTTGTCTTTTACTAATAGATAGTGACGTCCGCCTCAGCTCTCGTGCTATCCATGCGCGCTCAGACTACTATCGTAGTATAAGGATTCAAGCCAGTGATGCAAGGTTCCATTCCCGGCATTGACACTTTTGTTGGTCCGGACGTCTATCAAGGATCGTTTCTTGGGCGGATCCGCGTTGCAACTTCGAGACTTCAGCTTCATCGATTCATCCTTGGACGCGGCATTACATTTCTGGCCTTATTGAACCTACTTTCGTCTGCCTCCAGCCTGGGTCATGTTTCCGATTCTGGGTACATCTCTCCCGAAGTACTGAGGACAACGTCTATGTTGTCGATCGTCTCGATTGAAGGTGAAACGAAACTTCCCATGAAGGAATCCCCTCATGGTCGACTATCTGAGTTGATCGATACGTTGATATGCGTTGATCATTGATCAAGTCCGTCGCTTCCAAGTTGCCCCTGCTTAACTTGAGGGCCACCCCTTGAGCCTCTCCCATGTCGCCGACGTGTGCCTCGTCCCAGACTCCCAGTGCCCGACGAAATCAGCGGCGAGTTGTCCCTCACATACATCGTAATCCATCCTCATGCCGCTGTGCGTGCAGCATCGAGTGCGACCGAGGCGGAAGCCAACATCTCGAAGGTGCCTTGTCTCATGGTTGCAGCACGCAAACGGAAAATGCCGAGAAATGTCGGATTTGGTGATCAGGTCAATTGCCGTTTGATTTCCTTTCGTCTCATTACTGAGCCATCCAGTTTTTTTTTCATTCCGCTTGAACCTCACTGCCTCACACACGATAATCGATCACTTTGCCTCATGGCATCATTGCGCTCTCGCCAGTGACTCAGGTCAACCACTACTGTTCCTATGGTCACCGCATGTTCTCGTGGCGACGACGTTATGGTGCGAGTTTGTTACTGTGACTGACGCTTTGCAGATATTTCGGGCTCCAAGATCAAACCTGCAACCAGTTGCACGAGCGGAGAATGCGACAAATGAGTGGGTGTTAACGAGAAGAGGTCCGGCGGCAGGTTCGTTGATCAAGGATCTGGAGCAGACACTGTTGGATGTCACCTCCGTCCTGGTGTATCCGTCATTCGCCCTGACATTGAACCCCACACGGAAGACAAATCTCCCCTCTTCCTCCCCGCTGCGGAAGCTATAAAAAGTCTTGCCGGTTTTCCTCTTCAAATACCGTGAGCCGCGCCTCTTTTCTCCCTCCGCAAACGCGTCCCGATTTGATACCATGTTTCCCCTCCGCTCTGGCCCCCACCTCTACGCGTCGTTGGGTCGGCTTGGATGTTATTAATCCGTGGGCACGGGACCTACCTGCGCACTGCAATCGGTATCATATCATCTGCCATGCCCGAGTGGGACTCGGACACGACATTGCGGCTGGACCGGTCTTGCCCCCGCAGTTTCTGTACCACCAACATGCTGGTGGCCAGATGTCACGAGGTGATTGGCCGCGGAGTGGCGCGGCGTACGAGTGGACAAGAGCCCAAGGTAAGGCGAGCGTCACCGTCTGTATCTTCCATCCTTTCCTCGTTAGTGTTGCAGTTACCAGGTTCACCGGTGGGAGATATAAAAGACACTGGAGCAACTGTATACGGGTCCTAAGAAAGACGTTGACTGCACCATAGCCTTGCATACCAAAACACCGAAGCACCCCACGGAGGCATGCTGTGACTAGGTCACTTCACATCAGACGTACTTCCCGACCCCATATCAACCTGCTGCAACGCCGGATAAAGCAAACTTATCCCATTCGTTTACTTCCCGCCATCCTACCCCTGTGCTGGAGTGGGAAGTCTCCCTTTTTCAGAATACACACCGCTCGTCTATCGTTCCCTTCGATTCTCCCCTCAATCGGCTCTGCTCTCGTCGCCCCCATCTTCTTTCTGGTGAGGCCGCTGACCTAGCCTTCTCATGATATGATTGCCAGTTGATTCTCATCTGGCCCCTCCCTTACCTGATACTTTCATGTCCGCTCACATTACCAGTCCCTATTTGTGCGATGTCAGATCTTTATCTTTGTGCCTGTCGCTTGTGCTCACAAACTTTGCCGTATCTTTGTCCAAAGTATTCTTTCTATTATGCATTATGGTCATATCCTGGTATTCCATACCACAATGCTGTCCTTTCGCTCCCTTTCTCCCTAGTCCGTCCATCTTTCTTCTCTGTTCTGTTTATGTCTAATATGGATCGCGGGGTAATTCAAACCTGTATTACCATGCTCGCTATTCTCCTTCTTGATGACATGTCTTTTCCATGCATAGAGCCCGACCAGCTCACAGGTTCTTTGCCAAGGATAATACGAGGGTAAACATGGGTGTGATCGTCATTGGGTTGGATGCAAGGCCGCGATTTCTCTGTTCATACTCATCAATCCCTTCGAATAGTGCTGCCAAAAAATACTCCCACTCTCGCATCGCTTCCGGCCTGCTCCCCCTGAACTTGCCTTGCCGTGCGCGTCCCAGGGGTGCGGTCCACATACTACTTATTTTCTGTCCCAAACCTAGCTATTAGGCATCAGGGTGACCATACGTGCGCTGGGACTGCAACTTTCACCTTTCCGCTCGTCAATTAATCAATTAATGATGCATGTGATAGTTCTGTCGGGCACGTGAGACATTTCTTGAACTGAAGACAGTCGCGCGGAAAGTATATGACCCAATTTCCATTCTGCCTCACCTGCTGGTGCCACAAGCATGCAAGAGGTGCTCTTGCGACGATGCCCATAAATCTATCTAACTGTATTTGTCGAAAGAATGCTCAGATTGCTGTTCAACCTCCTGGGAAAGCTATCAGCTTGCTCCTGGAAAGTAACTTGGCACTTAATGTTCCAATGGTCACTAACGCGAGCTGTGTTGCCATTGAAATGCTATATGCGATACGCAATTGGGTTTTAGCAACGTAGGAGGTGGGGCATCTGGGGAATGCGTGATATTCCGAGAGTCCGAGTTGGTGTTTGCTGTTGGAGGATGGAATGGGCTGTCACCTTATATTTGCTGTCACAGTATTAGGCTTGACAAGCTTGACATGTTGACGCTTGACAGCTGCCAGTGTCTTGTATTATGGTACACGTAAGTATTACAATATTACACCCGCGCGTCTCCGAGGATCACAGCCTCAAGGATGGCAATACAAAAGCGACCGCTCTATTCGTTTACTACAGTAGTATCAAGTCCATGAGCTGATTCACACTCCCATAATGGACTCTGAAAAGTACGTCCGGTGTCTTTCCCAAGCGTTTTCATAACCATTGACTAATTTTCGCATCGGCCACATGCTCCGAATCATGGTAGTTGCCTATTCTCACAACCAAATAATCACCCCACTGGCACCGACTATTCCGAGTCGTCCCTTTGCGCTTCCTTGCTGGTGACGCCGGCTGTCAAGGGCTCAAATTCGGGCAACGGGGTTATATATCGTCGAAAAGAGCTATGGGTGGAAGACAGCAGTGGTGAGTGGTCGACGCCAGTCGGCAACCGCCAACCGGTCACTTACATTACTGAGTTTGAGGTGTATAGACCCATTTTACCGACAGGGGACTGCCGGAACACTGCCTGACGTTGTCCTCCTAGAAATATTCGATTTCTACGTTGAAGAAAATTGTCATGCAGATGACTGGCATGCACTAGTACACGTATGCCGGAGATGGAGAAATGTCGTATTTTCATCACCACGTCGCCTAAACCTGGAACTTTTCTGCACACCTGAAAGACCCGTCACGGAGATGCTCAATATCTGGCCAGAATTGCCTATCTATGTATTGTACGATGATTGTCCAGAGGTGGAGGCACTGGAGGATACAGACAATGTCATTGCCGCACTGAAGCTCAAAGGGTCCATATCTGGGATCAGCCTCATGGTCGATTCATGTCACGGTTCAGCGGTATGGGAAAAAATTGCGGCAGTAATGCAAGATCCATTCCCGATGCTGAAATATTTGTCACTCCGGCCGTCTCTTGACATGATCCCGGTTATTCCCGATTCGTTCTTGGGCGGATCTGCTCCCCGTCTACAACGCCTCTTCCTACATGACATCGCATTTCCGGCATTACCGAATCTACTTTTGTCTGCCACCAACCTTGTCGACCTTGGTCTCCAGGATATTCCACATTCGGGGTACATTAAATGTCTCCTGAAGCGATGGTCACTTGCATCTCTGTGCTGACTCGGCTCGAATCACTTTCCCTTCAATTCCAATCCCCTCGATCTCGCCCGGACAGAACAGACAGATTTCTACCCCAGTTGACACGCACACTGCTCCCTGCTCTCACCTGTCTTGACTTCAAAGGCGTCGCTGAATACCTGGAGGACCTTGTGGCCCGAATTGACGTCCCTTTACTGGAGACTACATTCATAACGTTCTTCAATCAGCTTGTCTTTGACATTGTACAATTCCCCAACCTCATCTATCGCACGGAAAGGTTCACAGTGTTCGATCAAGCAGATGTAGTCTTGGATAGTTACTCCATCAATATTACACTTTCCCCGAACGGCGGGTCCATGAATTCCATAAAGCTCGAACTGGCGATCAAATGCAGAAAGATTGATTGGCAACTCTCAGCTCTTGCGCAGGTCTGTAACTTGTGCTTGCCAACCCTCTCCAGTTTGGAACGCCTCAGCATCTGCGATAGTCAATATCCACCACCAGATTGGCAAGACGATAGTCACGATATAGAACACACCCAGTGGCTGGAACTTTTACATCCCTTTGCCACTGTTAAGGGTTTGTACCTGTCCAAGGAAGTTGCACTACGTGTTGCATCTGCCCTCCAAGAGCTCTCCGAGGAACGGGTGACAGAAGTGTTGCCTGCCCTGCAAGATATTTTCGTCGATGGTCTCGAGCCCTCTGGACTCGTCCAGGAAGTTTTTCACAAGTTTGTCACCGCTCGTGGGCGACAGGTTTCCAGCCTCCCTGTGGCTATCCACAGCTAGGTGAGGGTGAGGAAGAGGAAGTAGGAGGAGTGAGTCGGGAAGTCAACGATTGGCTGGTGCGTACCGCTCTCCATCCCATAAACGTTTCTCTCGCTTACATACCACCGTCCATTCTCTTTGACCCTCGTTGGTTCCTGGGACATTAGTACGATACTGTACTTCTGCAAGCATCACCATGACCTTCTGATTCCTTGATTGATTTGGGTTATGGATAGGCACTATCGTCTTCCCGATCTTACGAATTACGATATGTTTTGGTGAATGTTGTTGACTGTGCGATAGTATTACCGGTTGATTTAGATGTGGCATATGACCTTGACGACCTACCAAACTTAACCAAAGTGGCTTGTTGTCTACTTGTACTCGGGTCCGTATGGCGTCTGTATCTTGTGATATGGTGCCCAAGCAACTAAACGATCCCAGATGTGTGATGTAAATGGAGTTCAATGACAGACGTGGAACTCCATTGATGATTTTTGATCACCCTGATTTGCAGCATTCGTCGCGTGATTTGCATTATGGAGAGGAGCAACTGAACGACCGGCTAGACAACCTCGCGTAAATGGTGCTTGGTCACCGCACCTACACCCCAAGCGTGCTTGTCGATCGGTCAATCACTCGCATTTATTCGTGACTACATTAGCAACGACAAGTGTCTTGTGAACACGTGTTTGCGTGAGGCAAAAAAATGGAGAACGCGTACTACACTAATGAATATAACTTCGCGAAGGAAAGAGAAGGGTTTCGTAGTCTATCCCTGCGGACATCAAATTCGCGGGAAAAGCCTCAGGCTGTGCAGAATGGCCGATACAACGGCTTTGGGTGACTTGGCACCCGTGATGACGCACGAAATCCACAGAACGGAAGCGCAGCATCAACAATTCCACAGACAGTGGCCCTCGCAAAGTGCGAGGTGTCAGGGAATCTGTACTTGGCCACGCCGAGATGAGTAGCGTTCCCCATCAGTCCCCCATCGCGCATCTGAAAAAGTAGATAGGCTCAGCATCGGCGGCAATAAAAGAATCCGATATTCTCATGTCACCATTAAGGGTCGAACTTTCCATCTCATATTCTCAATTCTCGCCATGCCACAATGTTACAGGCCAACGCTGAGGGCACAGACATACCGATGAGCCCGGATATATTAGCGGTACCAGCAGCGCAATCCAAGGAGAGGCAGTGATCATTATCGAGGCAAGAGGAAAGTCAATGGTTGCAGGTCCGGGATCACCCTGTCCGACACCTTTCCCTCGACGGACAACGTGCCCACTTCCCCAACAAGCCTGAGACTACAGGAAGCATGCATTAGAAGCATGGCGCCAGGGCGGCATCACATCCTCTCCAACCATGACAGATGATGGGGACAACGAAGGATTGGGCGGAGCACCCATCCGAGACGTCGGAGAATATCCGGGAAGGATGCAGCGCGGAGGCGAGGTATCAGGTTGAGACGCCACACATTCAGAGTGTTATGAGACGGTTGTGCTTGCGGTTGCATCGATATTTAGTGCGTGAAGGGGCTGCAAAGGACCTATTTGGACCGGTTGCAACTTGTCGCCGATAGTCGTTCCTAAGCAGGTCCTCGCAGGCGCACGCGGAGGGAGGAACATGCCGGAGTGCTTCGCGTCGGTTCTGTCGCTTGCTCATAGGCGCTTTCGCACAGAGGTATCTGGGTCGCTGTTCGCCGTGCCTGAGCCGAAAGGTGAGGGAAAGGGCGAGGGCGAGACGGTGGAGAAGAGTCCGATGCATCGGAGAAGTTGCGTCGCCACCATCGTGTCGGCGGCAGTCGACCCCGACGAGGGGTGGGCTGGAGGCGTTGCTGTGGGGATACCCTGAAGAGCACTGATCTCGGCGACAAATAGACGGTCCAGAGTGGCATTCCAATGACCACACACCGTTTGTAACCCCTCCATCGCCTCAAGCCCATTAACGCATACGTAAATTTTTCTCGACCTTGTCCTGGGATCGAGCGAGAGGGTAGCGCATTGTGAGGAGAACGGTGGCCACGCAGAGACCTGGTGACGGCGTCGCATGAGGTGGAGAGCGAGGTCGAGCTCGCATCAGTACTGGTATCGGGTGTTGGGAGGTGGCCACCACGTTCCATTCGCTGGGGAACTGGGGAGTGTCATGGGTAGAACAGCCCGAGATGAAGTCCAGCACATGTACTTCAAGCTTGCTGTGTGTAGTGGCCCTGTGCGGTTGCAACCGGTTGCGACGGGTTGCCGCGTTGGTGGCAAAAAGCTGGGAACAGTCCGGTCCGGCGGTCTTTTAGGTGTTGTTTGTTTTGTTACAGTAGGCGGGCAACTGCACCAAAAAATTGCCAAGGACCGGACTCCGAGTCAACTGGCCTTTCAAAAAGGACATGTGAAAAGATGAGCGAGCCCGGAACGGATAGGCTCGATCACATACACCCCAAACGCAATCGAAACACAATCCTACTACGCCGCATATTTTCTCCCAAGCGTCGCTTACTCCTAATTAGTTTCTTATCTGTTATTTTACTGACACTGACACGTCCAATGACCGCTCAAGGGGCACTTAGACTTCACTATAGTGGATAGTGACGTCCGCCTCAGTTCTCGTGCTACTACTGTAGTATCCATCCGCGCTGTTACTGACTGAGTATACATTACTGCAGTGTGTCGCCTTCTACAGACAACGACCCAGCGCACGCCTACTCGAACTCATTGATTTATCGACACTAGATTGTTACAGAGCGGATGAAAGAGAGATTAGTATAACTGTTTAGTTTTATTGGATTTTGCTCGCTCAAAGGCGAGTCTCTGATACACTACATACAAAGTAGTTACCAGTAAGGAAAGATCTCCATCATCGCAGGCCCTTATCTATCCATGGGCCGCTCGCTCCGGTGTGGGGTATGCCTACCCGTATAGTCGTGCGTATGCCCCGAAACAGTGTGGCTGACTACATTCAAGACTGTCGAGACATCCTGGAAGATGGGTAAGCCTTTTGGAGAGATTACCGTGACTGGCATAGACGTTTTTGAAGGACCCAATCCGTAGATGGGTCCGCACGGGTGACGAGGTCGAATACGATACTGGGGGCAACATCTATGTTGCCGATCGTCCCGATTGAAGGTGATGCGAAACTGCCCATTGAAGAATCTCCTCATGGCTGGCTATCTTCATCTGCAGGAGTTGGCCAAGTCCGTGGCTTCCAAATTGCCCGTGCGGAACTCGAGGGAGGCGCCCTCCTGACATCCCCGATGTGTGCGTTGTCCCAGTGATCAACGAATTCAGCAGCGACTCGGAGTTGCCCCTCGCGTACATCGTGCTCCATCCTCCTCCCGCTGTGCATGCCGCGTCGAGTGCAAGTGTGCAACCGAGGCGGAAGCGGCCAAAGCCGATACCCCGGAAGTAAGCCTCGTCTGGAGCTGCAGCATGCCGGCTTCTGACACATCCATGCCGGTATCATGATTATATGGTACGTATCCGACGTCAAGGTCCAATACGTGTGGCCCAAAGGTGGCGTCGGGCTTATTGATCCAATCTGACATACCACAGTGGGAAGTCGCTTGCGGCGCGTACTCGTGAGAAAGCGAGGGTAGACCGGGCTACTAGTGAGAAGGCGAAGGCGATCCTGTGAACTCTATCAGTCTTGTCTCCAAAGCACCCTCGTTTTCCAATGGGTGCAGCCCGAACTGCGGTGTAGCTGGCTACATGGGTCCATGTTTGATCGTATGTTGTGTATAGATTTGACGATGAAGTTGTATCGATAGTCCGATTCTGACGATCTTGGACGCCCACGCGACCCAGAAGTGCGGCCAACACAACGCCAGCAGGTGAACGAGAGAGAAATTAATATGGGCTGATAAAAGTGAAACAGGCGAAAGTTCGGAATTTAAAACGGAAGCTGAAAATTTAGCCATACGGCCCCGGACGTCATGTTGACTTTTAGTAGTGCTTGTGGTGGTGCATACCTGGCCCGGGGAACACTCTATTTTTAACCTCACGCATGCTGATCGAGGTTTCGAGTTGTCTAAATCGCGCGCTCCAAGACTCCCATCCAACCCTCCACAGGTTCACGTGTCGGTGGGGTGACAGGGGCTAGCGGACTAAAATGTCGCGCAACTCGCGCAGGATAACCAAAATCTGTCGCTTCAACTGCCAGTGCGTCGAGGACTCTAGAGGTCAGTGCCATGATGAGTGGCGTCTGCGAAGAAGGAGTGTTGGTGTAAGGATGTTTCGGGGATGAGGACACGCGGGCACACGAGGAGATGGAGTGGGGATGCCCACTCGCTTGGTTGTGTCTGTATTTCGGTACTATGTAGATT
>Ga0307510_10004719_pt1 | contig 16107 bp, 18 predicted proteins | sample 12_EM_MG_FD_207224 | JGI IMG/M metagenome (GOLD analysis project Ga0307510, IMG submission 207224) | Populus trichocarpa ectomycorrhiza microbial communities from riparian zone in the Pacific Northwest, United States - 12_EM | ecosystem: Host-associated > Plants > Roots > Unclassified | place...
CCCTCCAAGCCTGTACCTCGCCTATTTGGTCCAACTATGGAGTCAGATGTTTCTAAGAAACGGGGATCACCTGGACCTGTTGTTGAATGAAACTCACTGTTGAGCGGCGACTCTTCCAATGGCCTCGCAGTCAGTGACGCTTCATTTCCGCAGGTGGCTCGGTAAAAATCGACGAAGGGGGTGTTTCGAACATTCTGCTAGGTGTGTTGTCGAAGGCAGTAGGATTTGAAGCATTGACAGAACGACGTTAGACGATCGGTAGGGGGTAAAAATGTTGAAGGTTGGAGTCATGAATCACGGGGGTTGAGTAGATAAGATAAGATAATTGCCACGATGATTTCCCACACCCTCTTTGGCCCGGGCGTGACGAACCTCGTCGTCTCAAAATGACAGATTTGATCACTCTTCTAACATTTCCTTCCACAACCGATGGTTTTACTACTCTACGCTCCTCCATCCATGACAATCATACCACTTTGCCCAGCCTTCCCTTAAGTAAGGTCGCTCGCTTAGATGCCGACTCAGACCCAGGATCGGCTTCAAGGTCTCGAGCTGGTGTATACCCAACTTCTCGATCGGTGGTTGCGGGAGGTCCTGTTCGAGTTGGTGTATCTGGAGGCTTTCGTGAGTGTTGTTTCTATGCCCGTAAACTGTTCTAAACTGCGAGCCGACTTCCAATCCCCCGTCCCAGAGCAACCTCGCACGCAACAGCAGATCGAAGGAACCCTCTTTCTCCTGCGGCGTTGCATGCGTATTATTCTTACTCGAGACGCCACAGACCCTCTTCCCCTCACATATGAACGCATCTATACCCTTTGCCGTGACGCCGTTGTCATTGACAACAAAGGGGAGACGCTCGCCGACATGCTCAGGATTGAGCTCGATCAATCCGTTGCTCGCCTTGAGAACGGACTCACCGACGATATCTCTGAAGGCGTTGGGTTCTCATTGCCTTTCGCAGAGGCGTTGACCTGGTTCGAGAAGCATGTTGGACTCTTGGAGGACGTGATGAGCTATCTCGACCGCGGATACTTGGCGCAAACCAAGGAGGGCAGCGGGATACAGTGCGTGCAATCATCTTTGTAGAAGAGCCCGTATGTCTTTTCTGACATGCCTGTAGACAGCATGCGAAGAGTCTGTTGTTGTCACGGATCTTTTATGACCCACGCTTCCATGAACGGGTGCGGGAAGTCGTGAATGAATGGCTCACGTTGGAATGGAAAAATGAGTTCGTCTACATCCGCCACCTCTATTCCTTCCCTCTAACATGGATGGGAACAGTACCGAGCACCCCTCCCGACCGTACATCCTCACCCTTATTCGTCACCTCCGGATTCATGCACAGTATAACACGCATTTCGAGTCTCCATATGTGAACCTTCTCAGCCAGTACTACACCGATGAGGCCGAAAAGAGGACTCGTCCCTCGGACGATCCCCTCATCTTTCTTGACTATTACTCTGTCAAAACAGCAGAGGAAGCCTCTCGTGCGCATGCTGTCTTACCCGAAACAAGTTGGAACGCCGTGCGAGCGACAACGGAAAGATCACTTCTACTCAGTCACTTAGACTGGCTAGCGGGTGGTGGTGAGCATGTCTTCGCACGGACTTGGGTTCCTTCTGATGAGACCATTTCCTCAGTGATTGGGCGGCTTATCGAGATGAACGACCCAGAGAAACTGAGGACACTTATTACCGTCTTTGACGACGTTGGGGGTGTTCGCAAGCTTGTCAACGCTTTCAAATCATTCGTGGCGGTAAGCCTTGCCGTTATTTCCCCCAACAGTTGTCTCACTCCATTCTAGATCAGGGTCGGTGAAATTGTATGCGACGTTGCTCAGGACGAGGAGATGGTCGGGCGGTTACTTGTGTTCAAGTCCAATGCTTCACTCGCCCACTCGCTGGCCGCATCGACCTCCGCCATCTCCAAAGACTTCCAGTATGCTCTACACGACGCCTTTTCTGACGGCTTCAAAAAGCGTCACAACAAGCCCGCGGAGATGATCGCCCGTCACATCGACCAGCTCATGCGCAAGGGCCAAGGTTCTGCGAGCGACGAATCATTCAACGAGCGACTAGATTCTGCCCTTGCCTTGTATCGCTTCACGGCAGACAAGGACGTCTTCCGGGCGTTCTACCATCGCGCCCTCGCAAAGCGGCTTCTACTTGGTCGTAGTGCCAGCGACGATGCGGAAAGGGCCATGCTCAAGAAGCTTAAGGAGGGTGCGTATACATTATCCTTCTGCATCGCTGCACACCGGTTGAAAAACTGGAACAACTTTCGGACTGACGCACAGACTACGACCCCGAATTTGGGATGGGCGACCACATGTTCCGAGACCTCGCCTTATCACGGGATGCGATGGAGGAGTATCACAAACGACTCGGACCTGAGCGTGCGGCGGGGCAGAAACTCACAGCCATGGTCCTTCAACAGAGTTTCTGGCCGTTCTCTTCTCGCGGTGCCCAGGAAGCCACCGTCATCCCCGTTCCCGTGCGTCATCGCCTTTCCTTTCCTTCGTAGGTTCGCTTTCTCACTTGTTGTGCACAAATAGATGCAAGAAGAGCTCGATGGGTTTGTCGCTTTTTACAACGAGAAGCACCAGGGCCACAAGATCGAGTGGAATCATACACTTGGAACGGTCAGCCTGCGAGCCCGTTTCGCGGCGGGTCAAAAGGAGCTTTCAGTATCGCTGCACCAGGCGGTCGTCCTGTTACTTTTCAACGACATGAAGGAAATACCATTTTCCGACATGGAGTTACACACAGGCATCGGTGCGTCGCCCCTGTTTAACCAAATTTATTTTTAAGTATTTTTCCTCACCTCTGTGACGCCTTTCTATGCTGCATGTTTCGTTCAGAGGATGCGTTGCTGCGGTGCATCCTCCAAAGTTTGGCGTGCGGAAAGAAAAAGGTGCTCAAGAAACGCCCACCCGGAAAGGATGTGAACGACGAGGACGTGTTCGTGTTCAACGACGCGTTCGAGGATCCGCGCGCCAAAGTGCACATCAATTCTATTCAAGTGAAGGAGACCGTGAGAGCCGCACTGCCTCCTTGTACTCTGCTATTGTTAACGAGCCATCGTCGTCTTCGTCCCTTCGCAGCCCGAGGAATCGCAACGCACGCAGAGTGCGGTCGAGGGCGACCGGAAGCATTACCTCGACGCGGCGATAGTGCGTGTCATGAAAGCGCGTAAACAGCTAACGTACGAGCAAATTAAATTCGAGACAATTGAGGCCGTGCGTCGGCACTTTGTTCCCGACGTCACGAGCATCAAGCAGCGAATCGACTCCCTCGTGGAACAAGAGTACCTTCGACGCGACGAAGAAGACCGGAACCTTTTCTTTTATGTCGCATAAACCCATGATCCATGACCTATATAGTCCATACAATCGAGAAGTAGATCTGCGTCCATTTCATCACCATCGCCTTGCCCCGTCTGTTAGGTTGCCATCTTGGCGTCTATCCTGGAAGGATCCTTTTATTGATAAAATTGTATTTCTTGTAGAAACTGAGCGGCACGCCCCTTCCGAAAATGTTGAAATCTCAGATTGTGATGGTGCTGAGAAGCTGTTATTTTTATTTTATCGTTCTTTTTCTTTATTCTTATTCTTTTTTTTTTTTTGGGGGGGGGCGGGGAGTTTACCTTGGTCATTTAGCATGGCATGGCTGTGGCAGATGCATGCCGTGCGTACAGCAGGAGTTGAGATCTATCTCTGATGCGCTGAGGTTTGGAGAGCTGATGGTGGGGACTCGGAGGGCTAGCCCCCCACCGCGCCAAAGGCCTCGAGGCGTACAGTATGCCCCTTGTTTAGAACCGATAGTTCCGAAAAGAAGTACCGCAGTAGAAATGCACCATCTTCTCTTTTGGATGGAGGACGCCACCTTCATAAATGAGCTGACTGTAGGGCTATATGTTTGCCCCATGCGCCACGGCTTCCTTTGACCGTTGACCGACCGAGAACGCGATCAAGCGACTCCGCCATCAATTTCTTCCCATCGTTAGCTACTACTCGCCACTCAACCACCACCGCCCCTTCATGTCATTGCAATAGTCACAACATTAATTGCTATCATAACATTATCATTATCATCTTCCATTGGCCGATTCTGGGAAGTTCAGAGATGGCGTACAGCCGAACAAACATTGATCGAGCGATCAAGCGATCAAAGAATGGATTTGCCAGCTTGGTCAAAGAAGCTCTCATTTCATTGTCAAGGAATGGACACGTGGGGGTGCGTGTAAACCGCTTCGATCAATGTTCGGTGACATATCAAGTGTAATATTAGTCAGTGGTATAGGCCAACAGTGCGCATTCCATGCCGCGCACTGCCGGGCATCTGGGCCACCCTGGGAGTGCGAAACCACGTCTACTACCTCGTGTACAATGTACGGGCCACGAATGCCGATGTGGGCTCTTGCGGGTCGCTTTTTTTTTTTCGAACCCCTGTGGTGTTTCCCCCACATGGCTCACACGGCACGGCTAGCAAGCGAATGACTCATAGGACGACGTTCCCAAACCCCTCGCGTCCGATCTCCTCATTATCGCGCAGGAGTGCGCGTGCCTGGGGAACACATGGGACATCTTCTTCACGCCTTGGTTACCACCCGCAGGTTTTGAAAGGGGATCTGCGTGGTTGGAACCCACATATGTCCCTGTGGGCCCGAATCCTGTACAGTCGTTACCCGTTAGCGATCCGGCAGTAGATAGGTCGGTACGTCCATCGGAACCAAGCTGATGCATCTGCTGTTTCATGTTTTTTTGGTTGTCGGAAATCGGGGCATTATCGGTGCGCGCGAGACAATGGCTGGAACGGAACATTGGCCAAATGCCGCCGAAGTCCCCGCCCGCGAAACGCGAGCCCATGAAGAGGATCAAGCAAAGTGTGGTTCTGGAGCATGATACGTGTACGATATGCCACAACATATCATATCTCAATAGCAACGCAGATGACGACAAATTTGGGGGGAGAAGCCGGAGTTCTAATAACAAAGCCCCGCTAAGCGCAGGCACCCACAAAGGAAGACGCTTGTGCGTGCGGAGAGAAGTGCTGCGAGTCTCACTGCCATGCTCACAACTAGGCGTCGAAAAAAGACGTGGGATCTCATTTCGAGGAGAGGGCTCAGTCGAGATGACGAGGAAGAGGAGAACAAAATCAATCAGATGCGTGTCCGGATCTCTGCCAGTCAGAAGACCTAAGTGGTAAAAGAACGAACAAAAGGGTTCATCACTCGGGAACTTTTTTTTTGCCTCTCCCTTTCGAGTGTTCGTGAACATGTGGCACAGAGATGGAACCGCCGCAGACGCAGGAAGGGCACCCAGAGTCCGCCTTCGCATGGCTTCTGTCGTTCTCCAAGTCACGGAGCGATGGACTTATGCGATCAACCGGTAAATGCCAGGGTCCGGGTCTACGATCGTGTATCATACGAGCTTGGAAACAGAAAGCGGGTTGTACCATATACGTGAGTGTGTGTAAGTGTGTAAGAGGACCCCTGAGCCTAAGCGAAGGAGTATTGGGGCCGCTCCTCATCAGACGTATGCCCTTCTTAGGAACAAAGGACACCAGGAGTTTTGAGTTGTTGTGTGCTGAAATGGAGCGTGAGGCTGAAGGGAAAAGTTCCTCATCAATGAGTCAACACATTTCCCGGAGTTTCGGCTTTGATGGGCCAAGACAAGAACGCTTAGGCCTGGGACTCTAAGCTTGCGATATCGTCGGGGTTTCAGCGATCCACTCGAAGGACAAACTGAGACCGTGCATTCCGAAGTTGAAGGCCACACACACAGAGGTATCCCGTACCGGTAGCGGGCAGCAGAAGCAGGTGGTCTACTGTAGCAACAGTGATTCGAAGGCGAGACATTAGATTGTCTCGACCCTCCGACGGTGCCACGTCGGTAAAGAAGAACTTCCGTTTTGGGCCAATGTGGTCAGCTGTGCTGGCTTCTCTCTATGTTCCGAAGAAATTCCGGAACTTCTGACTCGATCAGAGAATCGAGAGCGGCGGACGTACCACGGTTGCGGTTGCGCAAAACAGAAACAGACGACACCCCACGCGTCGAGAGTCGAGCAAGGGACTTTTTCACAGATTGAGCGGCGCGGCGGTAGGCACGTAGCCAACAGCGTCCTTGTTTGCGGTGATGGATGCTCATATTATTTTTTCGCCTCCTGCCATAAGTAAAACATTGATCAGTATATGTCGGAGTTCGGGTTTTCTTTCGGTGTCCAGCATGCCGGTTTAGTGCCGGTTCTACTTTTGCCTTTGCCTCTACCTCAGCCACCCCACCACCCTCATTTGATGTGCTTCGATTATCAGGGGTGTCGGTGGTGGTGGAGAGGTCGGCACTTACTTTCATTTCTGGCCTGCGACACACGTGGCTTGTTAGAATCACAATAGGAAAAGGCGTCGTGTGCGATGACCGGTTGATCAACTCACTGACTTGGAGGTTTAGAAGAAGGCCGTGTGACCCCTGAGGGTGGTGTTGGAGCTCATCAGCGCTCACCGGCTCACTCGACCATCGATCAGGGCTGCCATGGTGCTTTGTCTCTCATGTTTCCACTTGGCGCTCGTAGTCATTCACAGCCCCTGAACTGGGGGTTGTTGCCTTCTACGGCGCTCGGGGTCTCTCGTGCCATTTTGGGTCGTCGGCTGTTGCCATCGAGATTATTTTGCCACTACCACAAGACGTGATTTTGATTTTATCATCGCCATTTTCGCTCTCTCCCCATATGGAGAGGCACTTCCACTTCCACGAATAAGCTTCTTTTCTCCACGTGCTTTGCATAACGATACTGACAGAATGGGGATAGAAAAAGGAAAAAAACGGCGCCATTGGCACCTCCGAGATCCCGCTTTGCAAAGGGCTGCGATAAACGGCAGGTGTAATCCAAATGACAGATTTCTCGCGGGCCCCGGAAACAGGCTTGGCATATTGAGATGATGGCTACAGCGCTAGGGCAGCTCAATTATGAACGATCTTGCTGCTGGGGCCTCCTCCACCCAAGGGCCCTAAAAGAATCAGTGATGATAATCGCTCCCCTTTTTCGCCGAAAAACTGCCTAGGTGCGGTTGGTTCGTCAAGTGCTGCGTCACGTCCGCGAGAGTCACATCAAGACCTATTTCGGGACTGTATTGAAGTAAAGGTGATGCTCACGGGCGATGGTCGGTGGGATACAGTGACAACGGCCTGTGGCGGTAGAGTGCCATCGCCTGCCTTGGAGACTCTCAATGATCAAAAACATGTTACCGTAGTCTTCACGTCATAGATTTCCCGGACTTTGGCTTATCCGATATGAAACTTTGACGTCACGATCTCGTGACTGCATTGGCACCATCTCTTTGACCACCTGGCTGCGTAGCAAATATTGTCGCATGCTAAAAACTCTATGGCTTGTATGTCGTCGCCCACACGACCGGCGCGAGATGTCGGCTAGTTGGATTTCGCAAAGCATGTGTCTCTCGGCACCGATCGCAGATTTCTCTTGTTCTGAAAAGACTTGCGTTAATAAAGAGTCCATATCGGAGTTTCCATCCCGGTGCGACTGACGAATGAAATGAGAATCGATAGTATGATACAGTAACTGTAACATAAACCATGTAAATTTACGTTGGCACGAAGCGATACTTTCGGGCTGCTTTGCGCTCCACGTATGATGGCCAGATCCATGACAGTACCTGGGCAAATTTGTAGAACGCCGGGATGAAAACAATCTTTTCGCGTGCATCGATCGCACGTATGCAACGCTCAGCAACGGCTTCGCGCTTGAGGCCGACTTGGCTTGGACTGTCTTCTCGTACCTGTCCAGCGTCCACAGCCGAAGTTCGAAAGTCGCCCTCAACGGTCGATGGAAGGATATACGAGAAGTTCACGGAGGAATTTTCGATGGAAAGTGCCTGGTACAGGATATAGGAGGCGGCCTTGGTGGACCCGTAAATTGCTCGAGTAGGTGCGGCTATAACGGCGCCCAAGGATGATATAAGGAGAACAGACGGCGAGGTGCTCGTAGACCGCATAAGAGGAATCTGTGACATAAAATCATCAAGGAGACTAAGGTCAAGTGGGATCAAAGACGGACCATAGTCACTACGGAGAGCAAAGGTCCAAGGTAGTTTCCTTTGATAGCGGCCAGAGCAACATCTTCGACTCGCTGAACGCCCTCCAAACCGGGTTGGGTCAGAGATGGGCCCTCCACAGAAGCAATCTCCATGACAGGGCGCAAGGCGGAGACCCCAGCAGCGACGATCAAGGTATCAATACCATTAAACTCTGTAAAAGAAAGAAGGGATGACTCTACACCGCAAAAAGTCGAAAGTAAAAAGACTCACTTTCGTTGATTTTTTCCCTTATTGCGATCAGATCCTGCGCACGCGTGATGTCTCCGCAGATGCTGAGCACTGACTCCGTGTCCGAAGAAGAAGCGTGCGCGATTGCCAACGCCTCCTCGCACTCAGACCGTACCGCGTCCAAAGCTGCGCTCTTGCGGCCAACGACGCAGATTTTGGCACCCCGTTGTGCGTATCGATAAGCAATCGCGCGACCGATTCCACGGGAAGCCCCTAGAATTAGGACACGTTCCACGCCGGGAGGGATGGCTGCCGGGCGGTGCGATCTCCATTGCCAGTTGGCGAGACCGTTGAGGGTGGCCCAGACACCCAGAACGACGGCAGCAGCAGTGCCGATGGGATATACCACGCTCATCGTCTGATCTTGAGAGGGGTAAGCCCCCTTTGACAAATTGGGTGACGGTTAGTGTCGGAGTCGCTTGTGGGTCGGTAGCTAAGCGACCCACACTTCCGGTTGCCGAAATGCACGCGAGCGTTGCATAACAGGTGGAAGCGTCTCAATTAATTTCATTTTACATTATTGCTGATAAGCCGATAAAACTAAGGGGTTAAATGAGGTCACCACCCATTGAGGGAACAAGTACACGTGTCTATAGATGACTTCTCACCATCAATTATCGTCGTTGATAGACCAATCATTTTACAATGTTGACTCATTTCAACTGGAATGCGGTGTCGTTCTCCGAGAGGTACCCATCGCATACAAGACTTGGGGATCGCTAAACGAAACCGCTGACAATGTGATGGTTATTTGTCATGCCTTTACTGGTAGCGCCGACGTTCAGGACTGGTAGCTAAATCCTGTCAGCGTATATGTTATCGCCACATTTGACCGACATTCCATTCAAAGGTGGGGCCCCCTCATGGGTCGAGGAAAGTCGTTTGATTCGGATCGATTCTTCGTTGTGTGCATCAATGTGATGGGATCGCCCTATGGCACCGTGTCATGCATCACGACGAACCCCGGAACGGGAAAGCTCTATGGGCCAGAGTTTCCTGCAACGACGATCCGAGACGACGTTAGGTGAGTTACACGTTTGCTCCCTAGAATAGTTTCGTGATGACCCGTGACGCGGCACCGCCAGGTTGCACAAGCTCGTGCTTGATCACCTCGGTGTGTCGTCGGTTGCCGTAGTGGTCGGTGGCTCGATGGGTGGCATGACCGTTCTAGAGTGGCCCCTGTGTACGCCAAAGGGATACGTTCGCCACATCATCCCGATCGCCACGTCTGCGCGTCACTCCGCGTGGTGCATCAGCTGGGGCGAGGCTCAGCGACAGAGCATCTACAGCGATCCGGAATACGCGGACGGATACTATACCAAGCAACCTGCGTCGGGCCTCGCGGCCGCACGCATGACGGCGTTGCTCACTTATCGCTCGCGGGACTCGTTCGAAAGTCGATTCGGACGTACGCCGCAGGTCAAGGACCCACCTGCGGCAGCTCAAGCCGTCTCGCAGCCACCTTCGCCGCTTACGGAACCCTCAGGTTGCGTCGCCGCCCACAACGACGGCCTGCGCAGCGTCCGCACATCGCCGGTGCAGTCGACGTCGCCCCGTCCTTCCCTCTTCTCCGCACAGTCGTACCTTCGCTACCAGGGAGACAAGTTCGTCGCAAGGTTCGACGCTAACTGTTACATCCACATCACCCGCAAGCTCGACACGCACGACATAGCATGGGGACGGGGCTCACAGGAGGAAGTGCTCGCTCAGCTCCCGGCACGTGCGCTCGTCATCGGCGTCGAGACGGACGGGCTCTTCATGCTATCGGAGCAACGCGAGATCGCGGCCGGTATCCCCGATGCCGAACTCGTTGTGATACAGTCACGCGATGGACACGATGGCTTTTTACTCGAGTTCGAGCAGATCAACACGCATATCTTGCGCTTCCTGAAGAGGGAGTTTCCGGGATATTATCGGGATGGATCGAGCGATGCGCCGACAGAAAGCTTCGAAATACGAAAATCTAGCGTGTTTGGTGAGGCGGAAGTCGATCTGACACGCTGGTAGACATGCAGATACTTCTCTCAGTAAAACTATGCGTATTTTAGGGTGTGCTGCGCGGCTCTTGACAATCTTAGGCATTTTAGTCCGCATAACCATAACTCACCCAAGCGTTTGGTCTTTCGCGGTTGGAGACAAGACTGTAATAGATGATTGCGGGAAAAAATCGAGGGGGTCATAGATAACCTACAAAAAAAAACAAATACATGTGGTGAGATCCTAAAATACTTTGCGTGCTCGAGTGGCTACGGGGGGGTTGGTAAATAGTGCGAGTGTGGAATCACAATTATACATGCATTATATTCAATGTCCGAGTTGTGCGACGCGTTTTCCATCGTCCATATCATCGAAAAATTGGCCGAGCTCACCCTTCTCGAAGCTGAGAGGTGTGCCCCACATGTTGTCTTGGGTGGTATTCGGAACCTTAAATGCGGGAAGTCCAGAACTCTGCTCGAAATTCAGGACGGGAGCTGACTGTGTAGTCGGCTGCGGGCCAGTGGCGTGCCCTTGTAGCTCCTGTTGTGAGTGTATGTGTGGTTTTGTGTGGTGTTGTGTAGGGGACATGATAAAGGATGACAGGTCCCCCTTGGGAGTTGCTGGCGCGGAGAAACTCGTGCTCGTCATCAGCGAAGTCGGACCTTGAAGGCGCGGTCGCTTGCGTGACTGATGTGGCGGCGTGTTCCGGCCGGGCGCCCAGAGGATCTGCGGAGAGTGGGCCATGTCCACCACGGGCGGCGGGAGCACTTCTCCAGGCGAGACGGACGACTCAGGCTGCCATCCTGGCTGCGGGGACATCACAGGCGTGTATGGCTGTTGCGCTAGGAAGACCACGGCGCGCGCACGGGCGAGGGCATTCGCCGTGCGCATCGCCTGCGCTTTCTCGTCGTCTTGCACGGGCGGCTCGGCATACGCGGGCTCCAGCGCTCGAAGGACGTTCAGCGCCTTGTCGGCGAACGGGCGCCCGATAAATCGGGTGAGGTCGGCTGCAGCGTGCGCCACGCTCGATCGTAGATGGTGGAAGTCGATTCGGGTGGGATTTTCGGAGATGAGGAGCGTGAGGAAAACGGCGGCGGCGCAGACGTGCTGTGGGAGGGACGAAAGGTGGGCGACCACGTTGGCCGCGTGTGAGCCGAGGGAAGTGGGGTGGAGTTGGGCACCTGTGGTTAGAAGAGCGCTCGCGTCATCGACTGCCAGTGCCATGCTGGTCGCCATCTCTGGTGTTTCACCGCACAGAACTCCAGTGCCACCCGCGTGTGCACGGTGCAATGCGAAACGCGCATGCAGAAAAGCAAGCCGTAAGGCGGCACCCTGGACTCCAGTCCGCCTCGTTGCCGCCAAGGGTGCCGTTATGCTCTGAGCGAGTGTGACATCGTCCATTACGATGTCAGCTGGTAAACTCTCGAGCCACTCCTGCAGAAGTCGGTCGTGGTCCGGGATGGTGCCATAGGGCGCGGAGCGCAAAGACGTCGCATCCATGAGTTCACCCATAAGATAGGCGAGCCTGAAGAGGAGTATGTGTACTGTGTAGACCGGCGAGGACTTGTCATCAACCGTGTTGTATGGTACCGGAAGTGAGGTGTCGAAATGACGTGATGATATCGCGTATGGGCGCCCAAACATAAATGCATGCCACCTATTAATCAAGTCAATCTTTTGGTGGGGAAGATGACGAGAAAAGAGTTTACCTGTCAAGGAATACAATATTCCACCATGCCATACGGCGGCGTTCTGCCGTGCTATTCGGGAGGTTCCAAGTGGCAGGATCTCTGTGAAGACCTACGGCGGTTCCAACGGCGACAAGCTCTCCCCGTAGTAACCAAAGCTCCTCAGAGTCAACGGTTACAAGGGCGAGATGATAGGTGCGGGCGAGTAAGAGCTCAATGCGATCTAGGTCTCTCCCAGGGGTGGAAGGCCCATGACGTTCCATAAGCATAAGGGCAATATTGTAACAGCGCGTCCCGAGCTCAGGACGCACAGGTGGCTGGCCTGGAGACACACTATGCCCATCGGGAAGGTGGAACACTGCGGTGGCAAGCAACACACAAGCGGTGGCGAGAGTGATACGGCAAGGCCAAATCCCCGACTTGTAATTGGCCCAGCGCCTCATAAAGGCCACAGCGTCAACTGGGCGGTGGAGCCAGGTGCAATACTCGAAGTAGTGGTCAAGGAGCGCATCGATGACGGCGAGAGAGGGCATCAGCCGGACCAGGTCATGGTCCTGTTCATAACAAGCCAACAAGGCTTTCGGGCTGCGATGACCTGCCGATGGTTGTTCTTCTTGCTGATCTGGGAGCGGCTGAATATCGGGCGTCGGATATGAATAAGCTAGATGTTCGTTACTGTGGGCAAAGACAGAACGCACCCGCATCCCTAGATAGGATATCCAGCCTGTCGGGCCAACGGCCGGGTTGAGCTGGGTGGGCCATGAAGACACAGGAGAGCTCAGCTGAGTTAAGAGATTCCGCTGGGGCTGCACTCGCGCCTCGCTCTGTGATGCATCAAATTGAGGCCTCGGTGTTCGGTGCAGGGTGGTCAAGTGGGACTCGAGGAGCGAAAGGGATTGGCGGATTTTTCTGAATTCCGAGGTGGCATTGACTGTGCTCGTGGATGGTGCGTCATTCCTAGTAATATTGAGATCGGTCAGAAGGGTGTCCCGAAATGAGCAAATAGGTTTCGGTGACTGACGATGCCACAGGAGATCCTCGTGGGCTCGTGGATGGATCTTTGTCCTCAGCGGAATAACATAGCGATGCATGTCCTATCATCACAAATGAGATAAGCGGCGCGCACGCAGAGGGGTGCGAAGCCTCACCTCGGAGCACACAAGACGAGCAAGGCCGATTGCTATAATCAAATATTAGCGGGAGGTGTCAATGAAGGGTTGAAAGCCCGGGCCGCACCGGTCGCACTTCAGCTTGCTATTTCGACATGGCTCACAGTTGAGTATCTTGCGGGAACGCTTGGTCAAAGGTGCCGGATCTTGAGGCGCAATGGAGGTCTCGCCTGACTCGAGCATACCATACCAACGGGCTTGAAAGGCGGAGAGATGAGTGACGTTAAATATCGGGAGAGAGAGAGACGGACAGAGTATTGAGCACTCAAGAGGGAGATCGAGGAGGGGAGATAAGTGGGGGGACCTTGTTGAGTAACGCAAGGGATGAGACGTGAACCTTGTATGATTCTCGGAAGAAGTCACGCCTCGCAAAGTTATTGGCAACCCGAAGATAATGAGAGAGAGAACGAAGCCAGGACAAGACGGCAGCAGGTCTTATCAACCTATTACAGGGCTCGGCAGTGTACTGTAAAGGAGAAAAAATATCGCTAGGGATGAGTCTGTAACTTTGTGTGAGAGGAAGACCAAGATGGCTCCCTTGATGCCCGCATGTATGGCACCGGGGACCGGATGTCCCTGATAAAGTGAATATTCTTCGAGATCGAAGCTGGGATCTTGAGATTTGCTTGATTTTTTTTTTGCTCGACTCTTTGTTTATTTTTTTTTTCAATCCCAACACGCCTCGGGGGCTGTAGCGAGACTTCGCCACGTTTTACAAGCCCGACGGCCGAAAGAGAGCCATGACTACCGGGAAGCGATCACGTGGTGGCGTTATTGGTGCCATTTCCCATTTTTTTAATTTTTTTTCGAAGAAATATATTAGCTTATGTAATCGACGGCTTCGCCGCCGCCACGTCTCGAGTCGAGACGCGATGTTCGGACGCCCGACAAGGCTCATCAACTTATACTTCCTTCCCTCGCGGTTTCCCCCCCAATCATGGCGCGCTTCTCTGCCACCTCAACCCCGTCAGCATCACGGTCACGAACCGCCTCTACAAAAAAGGATTTGGGCCCCGGTCCTGGCTCCATCGTGGACATTGCCGGTCGCAAGCTGAAACTATCCCCCGTTATCGACACCTTATTTCGGTGGATGACAGAGCGCCATGCGGTTCACCAACGTCGTCTCGCAGGCAAACCATGGCCGTGGACCGACGACCCTATTTTACAACAGCATGCCTTCACAAACGTCTTTCGTATATACGATCGCGTCACCCAGTATATCATCTGCAACGTCATCGGCACAGGCGATCAAGACCTTCACGAAACCTGCTTTCGCGTGATTCTCTTTCGATGTTTCAATCGCATCTCCACATGGGAGCTACTCTTGGCTCACTTTGGCGAACTCACATGGCGTGATTTCAACCTCGCTGCCTATGAAGAGGTCCTCTACGACGAGTACAGACAAAACAACAAGCTTTATGGCGCGTCCTATATTCTGCCAGCTCCCGAACTCGGTGGGACTTCTCTTGATGGATCAAAGGGCAAAGCCAATTACGCAAACCATTTGCGCCTGCTCAAAGTGATGATGGAGACGGACCTCCCCGGTCAGCTGGCCCAACTATCCGAACTAAGCGATGCGTGGGAACGCATCTCCCTGTATCCCAGTATGGGAGCGTTCCTCTCATTCCAGTACGTCTACCCCCCTCCTGTTGTCCTGTGCCTTGTCTGATGTGTACAGACTCCTCCTCGATCTCAACATGATCCCAAAGATATCGTGTCCCGAGGATTGGGCGGTCTGCGGGCCAGGAGCAATATCGTGCCTTGTCAAAATCTTTGGCCCCGGAGTAAAGGGTGTGTATGGAGAAGCATTGACATGGTTACACCAAACACAAGGCCTTCACTTCGCTCGTCTGGGTATTTCCCGCGAACGCCGTCCGTGCATCGGCTCCAACCACGAGCTCTCGCTTGTCGACTTCGAGCATTCTCTCTGCGAGTGTGATGTCTACTCACGGAAGGCACATCCCGAGATCAAGGGTGGCCCTCGCCAACACATAGCTGCTAAGCGCAACTTCTCCGCGAATCGTCCCCCTCCGCCGACGGCGGTTCTGCCGAGTGGGTGGTGCCCTGTATCTGACGCTGTTCAAACACGAGCTCGCACCAAGCGGACGGCCCTGCCACCTGTTGACCCCTCGGACCCGGACCCTGCATGGGCATTGTCACACATTGTAAAACAGGCACCAGGTCTACACGGAAAAATGCTCTACCGTGTTCGATATGAAGGCTATGGTCCAGAAGATGACCTTTGGCTTGGTGAAACAGATCTTATAGATGCTCCTGAGCTACTTGCTGAGTGGCAGGGCCTTCTTGAACAGATTGAGAGGAGCATTGCTGCTTGTAGGGCCAAGTGACATAGAAAGCTAGCTTTATGGACCAATACTTGTTTATTATACCTGTTTATATTCTTTCAATTGCACTGGTGATGTTCTGTGCTTGTCATGGGGATCACTATATTTTAATAGTTAGTGCTGCCTAACTTGGTCTTAATACCAGTGTCTTGTAGCTTCCACAATGAAGTTCCTAAGTCTTTCATTCTCCTTTTTTTTGAGTTGTCTCAAAGGTCCCTTTAAGACTCTCCTTTCCTCTTGCTTATCTCCCAGACCCTGGGTTAAGTGCCACTTTATTTTATCACCACTAAGTTACTACTAAGGGTTCTAGCCCCTTATACAGTAGCTACAAGTCCTACTACTCATATTATTGTGCATGTCATACCTTAAGGCCAACTGGTCCTTAATACTAAGGGCATTCTGTCACTTTTTAAGAATGTACTGTCTCTTTCTAAGGGTGCACTGTCTCTTTGAAAGGGCATGCTATCACCTTTTAAAGGTATGCTGTTGCTTCCTAAGTGTTTGCTATCTCTTTCTGAGGGTGTGCCATTGCTTTTTAAGGGTATGCTATCACTTTCCAAGGACATGCCACCTCTTTTTGAGGGTGTG
>Ga0307510_10004720_pt1 | contig 16107 bp, 15 predicted proteins | sample 12_EM_MG_FD_207224 | JGI IMG/M metagenome (GOLD analysis project Ga0307510, IMG submission 207224) | Populus trichocarpa ectomycorrhiza microbial communities from riparian zone in the Pacific Northwest, United States - 12_EM | ecosystem: Host-associated > Plants > Roots > Unclassified | place...
TGAAGTCTCTAGAGGAATTTTATCTTGATGGAGAATCTGTTAGTGGCTCTCCGGGGGCAGGGTGGGGGAGCCTGAGGTTGTGGTTGGGAGTTTGATCATCTCTATGTTCCAAGGAGGTGTGGTTGATTACCTCCTAACCGAGAGCAGATCTCGTTAAGTTGTGTGGAGGCATTAAGATACCTCCAAGCGAATTCTAAGAAATTTGATCTCACAACTTTGCTTCAGATAAAAAGTGGTATCTGGCGCACTTAGACTCTGGATCGGCGGTAGATCAGGATTATTTAGAACCCCCTCCCCTCCACCGGAATTGTTTTGCTAAACCATTTTCGAAAAAAACGAAATGCCCTCATCTGCCCCCGAATTGATCTCGCATGTGGATACATTGGAAGACCGCCTCCTCAACTCCTCCGTTGCCCCACTCAGGGCACCCCTCTCCCTAGCGCAGTCGGAAAGTTGTGTCTTAGTGTCCTGTCAGTCTCGGGTTTGCTGCGATGAGATCCCGGCCGTAAGATAAACTTCCCTGCACATTAATGACTACTTTGTCTTAGCAGTTGGCTCTTCTCCGCCTTCGCACGATTCCACACTAGTATATTAGAGAACTAGCACCCTAAACCCCACCCTAAAGCATCTAGCTTTATCTAGGAGAAAGACGATAGAATCGCACTAATACTCTTGTCAAACCAACCTCCTGGCCCTCCTGATCAACAGTAGCTCCGTAGGCAAGCTAAAAAAACAAAAACAATTGGCGGTGCAGGAGGGAAGTTGGCGAAACACAAAGTATTCTGTGGGAACACGAAACGGCTGTGGCGAAAAAAGCTTAGGAGGAGGACTTATCAGGGCACGTAGAGTTTGGACAAAGGTGCTTTCAAGTACTATCCCTTGGGCGGTCTGAGACGGTAAAATTCGTAGCCAGGCACACTCATACTAATTGAGATTCGTTGTGAATTACCGGTAACGGCTGCCATAATGCTGAGTCACATACGTTCGAATCAGTCAAGACCTAGCTATTTTGGAAAATAGGAATTGGATGTTTAACGTCTTAGTGACTCAGCATAAAGTTAATGGCAACCATTAATTCACAATGAATGACAATTCTGGGTGTGTCTGGCTATGATACGAATTTTACCGCCTCGGACTGCCCAAGGACTACCGATGCAAAGTGACATAAACCAGATCCTCAGAACGGGCCAAACACGATCTTGGGGTACGGTGGGAACTCGGATAATTGAAGTGTGCTATACAGCCCAGAATTTCGTTCTCTGGAATAGGGGGCAAAAAACACAGCAAAAACGCAGCCACCTTTCCCCTTCCCGAGACAGAAAAAATGAATAATAATCTCTTGACCATGTTAGGAGGAAATCCCAACCACATAGCACAAGGTTCGATTGTTTAAGTTTCTATGGTAACCACAACAAGGAATTTTTTGAAAAAAAACAAACAAAACAAACAAAAGAAACAAAAAAAAACACCGGGATGAAGCTATTTGAAAGGAGAAGAGGCCAGTGGTTTCACATAAAGTAGATTATAATGATTTCTGCTTCAACTGCGACGCTGCTTGTTGTCCGGAGATGTATTATTTCACTTTGCTCAGGATATCTTGGCAACTATTAGCTCAACTCGGATTGGTTGCCAAGGTATTCCCGTTTGACAGGAGGACCCGTCCTTAAGCGCATTCCACCGTACAACCATTTTCACATTTGGTGTAAGTAGGGGTGTCTCTATACTTTGTCCTGCCACCAACACTCTCCATCTCCATCAAACACAATCAGGAAAACAAACGATAACGTGAGTCCGCTTAATATTCCTACAAATTGCTAGAGTAATGGTAACTAACCTAGTAGATTTAGTGGAAGTTATCATAGTTGAAATGTTTCTCGTCAACAGAACTCTTCGTTCCTCCAGGACTAGCGCTCTTTATCCCTTCAGGACTATAGCTCTTCGCCCTCCCCCTATCTCCCAGCCATGGGCCTATTGTGCTAGTAAAAGGGGTTTCCACTCGGAATTTTCTAAAGCTGCCCTTGGGACGGGGGGCGCCACCTACCCAAGGGCCTCGCAGGTTAGCTCCGGCACACGCAAGGAGGTTAGCGAAGACGATAAGGCTGACGTCCACCCTCAGGCTAAGATTCCTGGTGACATACACAAGGTTAGGCCACTTTTATCCTCAACTACTATGGTACAAATGAAGTTAGGCTAATCGGTAACCAGCGTGTGGCCATCCTCCAAGCGGTACAACAGCAAGCAATTGTAGGAGGGATCTCGAAGCTCGAGAGGGGTGTGAAAGAGTTGAGGCCGGAATTGAAGGAGAGAACGGGAGGGTCGAAGTGGAAAATGAACTGGGAGGAAGGTGTGAAATGGTGGGGGCAACCGTTTTTTTGGGTGAGATTTGTGGGTGTGGCTTTTATCGGGACGGTATGTTACACAGAAATCATTTCCCAAAGTTCTTTGTGTTGATGCTTCTGCAGGTTTTGATTACGTGTTTCTACCTTGACCCGAAAGCGCAGAGAGAGTTTGAAGTACGCCTAGAGGGGCTGATATCCGATCGCCACGCAAAATTCAGGGCGGAAATGATAGAGTTCCTCGACGCCCCCATAGCGGAAAAAAGAGAGTTCCGCAAGTCCACCAAAGCCCTTGGGACCCCATCCTCAAAAGACTAGCTCTTCTAACCACGCTTTTATTATTAGAAAGTTTTGTCATATAGATTGGCGATGGGGGTGGGGGAAAAAAGGTAGTTAAATTATGAGAACAGACTCCAATCATTTAGGAAATCATCACCGGTAGTTAGCATAGGGCTCGTACGCTAGGTATCATAGTTTTACTTGTTAAGGGTGTTTGAACGCGTCTATGATTGTCTGCTCATGGCCATTGGCTTGGATGGGTAGCCTTTTTGAGGGTGAAGTGTTGCTGTGCTGGATCTGGATATATTAATTTGTCCTGTGTTGCCCAAGATCACGAAAAGTCACCATCCCACCGGCTCACCAGCCACTAATACCTACTGCTAACTCCCATATCAGACAATATTAATAAAGAGAGATTTTGAACTCAATTACGTAGGCTATAATATGTACTGATATAGTCTAATTTACATGAAGGGTTAACAATACCGGTGCCGGATGCTCTACCCCAGTTCGCTTCACTCCCCCTTCTTCGCCTTTCATGTCTAGCTTTAACACTCTTCTCATCCCCATTGCTCTTCTCGATCCCTAACTACTTCTTGGAAAGAGCTTTAGCATGAGGAGTTGAAGTCTTCTTAGCGAGAGCCATATTGGATAAAGCTCTGACGCCCTCCTTGCAGTCATCCTCTTCGCTTCAGCACTTGATCCCCATATTCAAGAACATGTTGTACAGGTTGCTCTTCTTTTTGATAGTGGTGAGTAAGATTAAGCAGCGTTCCTCCTGTCTCAGGGCCACCACTGCGAAATCATAGTTTAGCAAACCTGGAGATGAGGTCTTGCGCTGGTATTGCGGGGGTGCTTGCGTCGTACTTTGGAGGAGTGTATGGGCGGCTTCGCTGTTTTGCGTGCTGCTGAGAAAGAAATCGGCGTAGTTTACCCGGCCCCATGATCTTGGCTGAATTTTTCGATCACCTTGAAGAGGTCGCCTGCTTTCTGGAGTCATGGAGTTAGGCATCTGTGGCAAGGACTTTTGATCGGGAAATATCATATCTCAGGATAGCAGGTTTGAATACAGATACTAGCCAGTTTCTCATGGATGCCTTGAGCCGCGTTATACTGGCAGGCCCTCTTGAGAGTCTCATCGGTTCTGTGAATGGATTCCATGTTTAAAATAGCAATCCAAAAGTTTTTTATTTTCCTTCTTGTCTCGAAGGGCGATAGTCTTAAGCGTAACTCTAGCTTTCCCGACTTCGTTAGGTTGTAGTTAGAAAGGCATGTACGTGATGCACATTTTGGAATCGTTAGGGTCTCTGAGGAGAAGACATTCCAAACCAGCCATGGATTGGATTGTGGTTCTCTCGTTGCTAGATTTCTCATCAAATCTTCCTTGATTTGGCCCTTCTTACGCTTCTTTTTGTACCTTTCCTCTCCGAGGCTGGAATTCCTCTCGGAATCGGTATCTGGGCCACGTTTATCTAGGATACTTGCGGACCAGTCGAATCTCCCAGCACTGAGACCCCCCCAGCAGGTTCATCGCCCATTTGATCCGGGGGTGCCTTTCTCCCTAACCCCTTCCGAAGGCTGTGTCTTTCCAACTAGTCAGTATCAGTGCATCCGCCCAATTTTAGTTCCCGTATTTATGGGTGTGGATCCGCGGTATCAGTCCTGTGCGCTGCAGGGAAGCCAGCTTGGGGCCATAGTCGTCCGTGGAGAGAATTATATCCATACGCAATTTTCTTACTCGCGGTCGCACCTTTAGCGAAATGTCGGGATTATCATTGGGTTCTGGATGTTCTTTGCTATCATGACAGCGATAGGACTTGAGCTTAAGAAACCGAATAGCGGTCTCCCGTGACCGTAGTTAAAAGGGGACGGGCACTGGCGGTGGTTCGCAGGGCGATGGAGGGGAAGGATGCTGAGACTAGTGAAAAGGACCCGGCCGTCATTAGCGATGAGCATAATCCCGAAGAAACTACGGACGGTGTCGCTAGAAATGAATTTGTCTTTACATGGCAGGGCTTGACTTATACTATCCCAGTCAAGGGAGGGCATAAAGTTAAAGCGTCGTTGAATGACGTGAGTGGATATGTCAGACCTGGTAAACTGACGGCGTTGATGGGTGAATCCGGCGCTGGGAAGACAACACTCTTGAATGCCCTTGCTCAGCGGATCAGTTTCGGAGAGGTTACGGGCGACTTCTTGGTTGATGGGAGGCCGCTCCCGAAGTTTTTTCAGCGCGTCACTGGATTTGCTGAGCAGCAGGACGTGCATGAGCCTACGGCTACTGTTAAGGAGGCGCTTAGGGTTTCGGCTTTGTTAAGGCAGCCGAAGGAAGTTCCGCTCGAAGAGAAGTATGAATATGTTGAGACTATTATAAAGCTATTGGAGATGGAAGACATTGCCGGCGCTACGGTTGGTAGTCAAGGGAATGGATTGAATCAAGAACAGAGGAAGCGTTTGACCATCGGTGTCGAATTGGCGAGTAAGCCAGAGTTCCTCGACGAGGTAAGTACTTCACAACTCATCACTCGGCAGATTTTGCTCAAGCCATTCCGAATATCCCACATCAGGACTGGATTCTAACGCAGCTTTCAATGTCGTCCGCTTCCTCCGTAAACTCGCCGACTCTGTCCAAGCAATTCCTTGCACTATCCATCAACCCAGCGCTGTCCTCCTTGAGCACTTTCACAACCAGTGTTCCGTACCGTCCGGGGGCCCCACAGGGACGGCGGGGATAATGCCAAGAAGACGGGACTGGACGGGACCGCTAACCGCGGTCCTGTGTAGGTCAAGTTACGCAGGGGACGGCCGGGCTCGGCTGGGACCGCCGGGCCCTACAAGCTAGGCCTTTCTTGGTGTGGTGGGACACACGTGATAGCGGTTGCTAAGGGGGACGCCAGGGGAGATGGAAGGACGGCCGGGGTTTCGCGGGGGACTACAGGGGGTATCAAAAGGCGGTAGGGTGTAGGCAAGGGCTGCGGGGGGGGATACAAACGGCAGGTACCAGGAATGACGGCCGGGCACATGAGGATAGATAACGAGGGGGGCCACAGATGACGGCCGGGGGTGCTTGAGGACGGCGGGGGGCGCCTGAGGACGGCCGGGGATGGCAGGCAGCAGGCCAATTATGAGTGATATATGGTGATGCCTTGCAACCGACACAGTAAACAATATTCCTACAAGAAAAAGATTAAATAGATTACCGAGTGCTGTGAGTGTTAAGATAAGACTGAACAAATCATTCTGCTACGAGTCTTATTTCTCTTTCACATACTTCTCTGGGCCTTTGCGTTAACTCTTGTTGTGATGTCGCAAAGCACAGATGCACCCGAGGTCGACTCACAAGCTAATGCATCTGATTTTCCAGACGAGTTACCGGGAAACTCAATCGACTCTCTCAGATCCGGATATCTACATGCAATATCGGAACTTTCCGACTGCGATAGTACGAGTGCTCTTTCTGGTGCACTGTTGGAGGGGAAGGGATGGATATTCAAAAGGTTCAGGATATTATTGCGGCCTTGCAGATCCATGCCTGTGGTTTTTGAGTTCTATTGCGGCAAAGGCTTTTATCTATATTATTTCTTAAAGATGTATTCTTCTTTAATTATTTGTTTACGCACATCACACGATTTGCAAAATCATAACGCATGAGGGAGATGAAATCATGCCCCCAAGTTTGTGAGTATGCGAGCTGAAGAAATGTGACAGCAAAACTGCATAGGGCCCTACCGGGCCCCGTAGGGCGTCCGGTCCTATCTCTATTTGCCCTAGTCCGTCCATGGAGTTGAAAAAAGACGGACTGCCGTCGGCGGTCCGTCCGGTCCTACCTCCAAGACGGACGGACTGGATGGTTCGGAACACTATTGACAACCTCATCCTCCTGAAAAGCAGAGGGCAGATGGTCTACCACGGGCCACTTGGAGATGACTCGCATACAATGATAAAATACTTTGAATCGAACGGTGCCCCACGCTGTCCCAAGGACAAGAACCCGGCCGAGTACATGTTGGAACCGATCGGGGCCCCGCGGGGGGACTGCCAAGAGCCCCGGACGGCGGGCCCTACAGGGTGAGACATTTTAGTTCAGGGCAGGGGGGTGGACGGTGGGGGACGACAGGGGACTATTGAGGACGGCCGGGAAAGGGTGAGGACGGCCAGGGACGGTGGGGGACTACGGGGGACGGCAGGGGACTGCAAGAGTGATGTCTCATGATGTGAAAAGAATTCGTTTGGACATGTATGATCAGCTTGGCTAGTACAGGAGGTCCAAGCGCCGGGACTATAGTCCCCTATAGCCCGTCCGGTCCTCACCTCCCCGGGTATAGTCCGTCCTAGCACCCCAAAAAGACGGACTATGAGCCGGAGTCCGTCCCGCCCTCCCCCGAAGACGGACGGACTGGGCGGTTGGGAACACTGGTAAAGACAAAGACTGGGCTCTGGTTACACTCTGCAAACCACACCAATCGTGTCCAAGAGATCAACCAACAAATAACCGCCGGCCTCTCCCAGACCTCAGAAAACCAAATAGCCGACGGCCGTGAATTCGCCATGCCCTGGCACGCCCAAGCCCGCGCGGTGGTGCAGCGGACATTCGTAAGCTACTGCCGCACCCCCGAATACACAATCGGAAAAATCGCCTTGCATATGTTCATAGGCCTGTTTAACAGCTTCACCTTCTACAAGTTGGCACACACGAGCATCGACATGCAGTCCCGCTTGTTCAGCATCATTTTGACGCTGAACATCTGCCCACCTCTGATCCGACAACTTCAGCCTAAGTTCCTTCACTTCCGCAATCTCTTCCAGGCGCGTGAGAATGCGAGCAAAATATACCACTGGAGCGCTTTACTCATTGGCGCCATGCTGGTAGAAATCCCTTACAGTATCGTGGCGGGGACGTTGTACTTTGTTGCGTGGTACTACCCCATCGGTTTTCCCAGGGACTGGTTCACGGTCGGGTATGCCTATTTTCTAATGTTACTGTTCGAGCTCTACTACGTTTCCTTCGGCAAGGCCATCTCGGCGTTCGCACCGAACGAGCTACTAGCGTCGTTGCTTGTACCCATCTTCTTACCCGCCGTGGTGTTCTGGGGCGTCTTCGTGCCCTACGCTGTGATTCCAAAGCTCTGGCCCTTCGTGCATTGGATTTCGCCCTTCAAGTACTTGGTTTCCGGACTTTTGAGCGTGCTAGTTCACGACGTCCCAGTGCGCTGCGGGAAGAATGAATTAGCTAGATTCAACCTACCACCTAACGTCGCTAACCGTACCGAATACACGCTTGCTTTTGTGCAGCGCTTGGGTGTCTATGTCGAGCAAGAGAATGGCGAGTGTAAATTTTGTCAATATAAGAACGGGGATGAATACGTAAGTTTTTTTCCCTTCTTGCTTCGTGGGATGGGGAGGGGGAGGGGGCTAATGATGGATGCATGCATGAATAATTTAGGCGGCGAGTTTCCGTGTCAACTACCAAGACCACTGGCCTGACTTTGGCATATTAGGGGCGTATATTGGGTTTAATTTCAGTGTCGTATCTTTCAGCACCTGGTGCTTTCTTGGGGGTGGAGGGTGGTTGTCAGAATGTTTAAGGGGCGGAAGTATGTTGGGTTATGAGTTCCACAGCAGTTGTATATATTTTTTTTAAATTATTCTCCCTATCTGGGTGAAGTCAACCACGGTCCCTTTTGCCTATTCTTTTTTCTTTGATTGTTTGCTTGAGCGAAGTAGTGCTTGATTTCCACCGACCTATCCGTCATGCGATTGTGCCTAGCGTGACCCCACTCTGCACTACACTATGCCAAAGAACAATCCCGTAAATTAAACCTATTCAACACCGAAGCGTACCTACCTACACCATTTGCCCATCCTCACTCCCGCCACCCCCGCACATGCTTCCATGACTTGTAGGGCTACATCGTAACCCAACCGGCCACCCCAAAACTAGTGACGAACAACCTATGCATCCCACATCTCACCGAGAACATCCACAGTTACCCAGCCACGTGAAGTAGGATAACAACGTAGTAGATCTGTAGCGTCTGGATTGCATAGTATATAGATTCATCTGCTGGGTAGTTAGTTAAGCTAGTGATAGACATGCAGACTTTGAAACTACTATTCAGGATCAAGATCTCTTTTTTTTCTTCCATTCCACAGGTGTTGCGCAGATTAGTAAAATTTGTTATAGGGGTCAGGTTAGAGTAGGGCTGCTGTTTATTAAGTTAATGGTCGGGAAGTGTCATATCGTCGGGCTCTCATGTATAAGTGGGATTTCGGGCTGTGATACTGGTATGCGACTTGGGATATCATAGCCAGGTTGCGGTGCCCCCCCCCGGACCTCCCTCTTGGTTAGTTTTAGTAAGTGCGTTGGGACTTGAGGATGTTGAGATGAGATGGTATTCGCCACCCGCCCACTTTTTTCGGGGCGGAGGTGGCATGATCTAATACACGCTCTAGACGCTTCGTAGATACTGTAGTATATCATAACTAGCACTACCTCACTTTACTAAGAAAGAAAAGCTATGTATACAAGGTAATAAATAGGGAGAGGGGCAGCAGCTGCCTTCCTATGGTAAAAGAAACGATTTTTATTTTTATTTATTTTATTTATATTTATTTATTTTCTTTTCTATTCTTACTTTTTTTTATATTTTCTTCTTTGCCAACCCCCCTCCCATTCGCTTCTGCTACCCGCCGATCGCCAACCTTTAAGGTCTAGAGTCGGATTCTACCTCCTCGTAGCAGGATTGTTAAACCCCACAGCCCTATTGATGAAGGGCTAAGTTCTTCAATCTCCCAGTTCCCATAGGGCAGGATTTTTTAAATTCTCCTGCCCTACATGACGGATCGTTCAATAATAACTGATTGTCAGCATGGATTGAACTCCTGGGCTCCCGCTAATTGCGCAGGAGTGTTAACCACTGCGCCAGCTAGGTATTTCATGAAATGCCAACTTGGGAACTAATATTTATCTACTGGAAGCCCGATTTTGGGATTTTAATGGGTGGGTAGTGTGTCTCCTCCCAAGTCGCAGCGGCTGGTAGATTTCAACGGAGGTGTTTCTCACTCCTTAGATGTTTAATGAGAGATTCTGTGGTTTAAGACAGTGGTTTATGCGCTTGTTACTCTCGCACGATACGACTACTCGAGACCTCGAGCCTCTCTACTTGCTCCCATGTGTACTATGATACCTCACTACAGCCTTCTGCTCGTTCCAGTGTTTTGTGAAGTCTTTTTTCTTTTCTGTTCTTTTTCTTTTCTTTTCTTTCTTTCTTGATTGCTTGCATTCCGCCCTCAGCAAGCAAGTAAGCATCGTGGTGGGTAGTTCAGGTTGAAAATATTTCTCATCCGCTTATTAGATCAGAGATCCCATCCACTCATCTGATCGTACACTGGGAACGAATTTTGATAACCACGGACAGTACATATATAGAACAGAAAGGTACGGGGTCGGGATATTTGATTGCAGGAAAGAGACCATCCCATGGGTATTAGAGTGTAATCCGTAATGGTGATCTCTATTATGATATAGAGACTAGGCGAGTATAACTTTAAAAAAAAGGAGGGGTAAGAAACGAAAAGACATGGTGTTTTTCCTTCTTTCCCTCCTTCCTTGAGTTTCCTGGCGGGTGCGTTACCTATTATACGGCCTTACAAGCACCGGGAGTTAGAAAACCGCCCGGACTCCCTGTCAAGCCAATGATTGATGAACTAATGGAACGAGAGCAATTTCTGGTCTTAACTGGTAGTCTAAGTTCATATAATACAACCCAAACTGGGTAAGCTCAAGCTAGCAGCGCTTTAGGAATGTAAACATATTTAGGGAGCGAGCTTTGTTAAGAGGCCTGTGTATCTATAATTGTGTCCACAGAATACAGTCAGTATGCTACAGTGCAGGCATCGTGAAAAATTGATACGGTACTCTAAAGTACTGTGAAATGCGAGTGCAGGGTGTAGTGCGGGTAAACGGTATCCTTCGCTCAAACATTCGATGTCGGTTATCTTTTTCGCCCCAAAATCAAAGGCTGATCTACGGTACTCATACAGGGGAAATAGTTTGCGGCCCGGCGTCTAGCGAGTTCATCCCAATCACTCTGAATAATATTCGGGCTAACGCAAGCTTGTGCGACACACTGCCTTATAAGTTTCCACCCCCTCTTTCTCCAGATCCTGGAGATTCCTCGAGCACCGAGAGAAGGCAGAACCCCATTGCACACAATCCCTCTCTATCTCCCACAAAAAAGTAATTCAGATAATAGTTTATAGCACAGATGTCGTCGGGCCACCAGCAGATCACCGGCAATATTAACTCATTCAATAATATTGTCAACTTCATCACAGAAACAGACCCCGAGGGACGTCAAATTATGTAATAGCTGTCGCCACTCGAGCCACAGAAACGGCACCAAGGCGTGCGAACCGACCGAGTCGATGGCGTTTGAGGCTGGGCGCTAGAAACCAGCGAGTTCAGAAAATGGCGTGATGCAGAAGATGGTTGTGTTGAGCCAGTGTTGTTTTGTTGCGGGAATCCAGGTGTAGGGAAAACCTATGTCAGGTAGGAGGGGCTCTCCTCCAGAGAAGAAAGACAATGAGGATGTCGCTAAATATTGGTAAATAATCGTTCCCTAGTTGTTCATAGCCTGTGCGATCATGCTGGGAGAAAAGACATTGCTGTTGTGGGACTCTACTGCGACTTCCTTGCCTAGCAGGAAGAGCCCACTACAAATATGTTGGGCGCTGTCCTTATGTAACTTCTTAGTAGACGAGGTATCTTGGAGCACCGAAGGGAGCTCCATGGGTCACTCTAAACGCGCTGGTATTCTTTACCGGGAGACTCCATATCGTCCTCGAAAGCGAAATGTTTAAGCGTGGCGGTCCAGATACCTATCAGTCATACCTGTGGGGATATCCCAACTTATCTGGAGATGAGGCTGGACACTGACACTGATTCTAATGCAATGGATGATGAACTGCGAGCGGATATTATGAGAATAATTCCAGAGAAGATCTCGGAAATGTAAGCAAAAATATCAAATACATTCCCAATACGAGCACGAGGTATGGTTCGCTGATGATGGTGCCTAGGTTTCTTCTCGTTTCTCTAAATATTGATGCTATTCCGGACGAGATTGCTCTCCGCCAGAGAAGAAAGAAGCTTGATGAAATGACCAAAGGGGAGCGTCTGGGAGACGCTTACGCTGCGACCTTATCGTGAATCAAGAGGCAGCAAATGAGTAGATCAAAACTCGGTATGGAAGTCCTAATGTGGGTACAGCATGCGGAGCGGCCATTACATGTCGACGGGTTATGCCACGCTCTTGGGGTAGAAGGAACTATTGGCTTGAATATTCGGAATGTCCCTGCGGTGGAAACGCTGCTACCATTCTGTTTGGGGCTTGTTACAGTTGAGAAGTCCTCGTTTACCATCCGCTTTGTCCACTACAGTCTGCAAGAGTACCTCTCCCATTACTCCGACTTGTTCCTCATGCGCAACTCTATAATTGCTAAGGTTTGCCGGGCCTACCTCAATTTTCGGCATATCAGGGTCCTTTCTCCTACCCTTAGTTCTGTCCCACCAACCGCCCCTTTTGTCGAATATGCTTCTTGTTACTGGGGTATACACTCTAGACGGGGAAACACTGAGAGTGTGAAAACTCTTGCACTGAAGCTACTCGATGGATACCATAAGCACGTATCTTCGAAGATACTGTTATTGCGCGGGATGCCCCCTGGTACCAGTCCTTTGATTGGGAAGGCACTCCTCGGGGATTTACAGGGCTTCACGGCGCCTCAAACTTCGGATGCATGGAGATAACAGCTGCTTTATTGGAGACGAATCAATGGGATGTGCAGGCAGCCGATTTCAATGGCAAACTGCAATTGCTTGGGCTGCTGGGGGGGGGGCATGAGGTGGTGGTGAAGGTACTACTGGAACAGAGCAAAGTCAATCCCGACCTAGCTGACACCGAATATGGCCGAACACCGCTCTCGTGGGCTGCAGAGAATGGGCATGAGGGGGCCGTAAATGTGATGCTGGAACTGAACAACGTCAATCCCGACAGAGCGGATAAGTGGGGTCGAACACCCCTCTCCTATACACACAATCCCGTTGGAGGATGAGAAAGAATATATCCGGAAACTACCTGCTTCATTCACGCATCTTTATACACAATCCCTTCAGAGAGGGGAAAAAAAGTCCGGAACCGCCCACTCTTGTAATGACACGAAAGTCCACCCTTCAGCAGCAACCAATGACCGCAAAGGTTACCGAAGATAGAAGATAACAAATAGAGGAATAATCAATGAGCACAGAATTGTAGCACAATACAGGACCGAGTATAAAGCCACATACACGCGCTGATCCTCTTCAATTAAGCTAGGCGGTGACGCAGCTTCCTCTTGATGGTAGCCGTGGCCCGCATGACAGCAATACCCACCAATCCCATGAGGAGGAAGACGAAAATCACTAGCGAAAATCGCTGGGAATATGATACCGGATATTCCCTACCTATTTGCAGCGCTCTCACAAGGCCTTCCTGACCTTGGACTGGTGGATAGGTTAGCAATGCAGGTATCTTCGCTGTGGAAGGAGGGAGAGGGGATATTATACTAGAGCGTTTGCGGAGGTAATCCCAGGGGTTGAACATCAAACCCTCGTACTCTTCGGTGTGCTGCAGACTGGGAAGTTCCAACCAGGGCACATTTTCGGGACCCGGTGGCTTCAATTCGAATCCAGCTGGCTGCTCGGATGGTGCGATTGGGGGCGGAAGGGCAGGAGTAGGAGTAGGAGTAGGAGTAGGAAGTGGAATAGGAAGAGGAAGAGGAAGAGGAATAAGAGGAGTAGGGGAAGGTTCCGGGTACACCCAGTCCGTTAGCTCGATGCTGTCAATCCCTTCTGAGGAGGTGGAGGAAATGCGACGAGACTTGAAGAAGGAGGAGATGGCAGCGAGTAGACTATTGAAAAAACTTCTACAGCCGGGTGTTGTAGGTACTGGCGCCATTTGAATGGTAGTGATGTTTTGAAATAGAAGTGTATGCTATGGTATGGGTTGGGTACTGTTAGCCCAAGAAAAAGTAGTGGGTAAGTCTGAGAGGAGAGGAGCGAGGGAGCGGTTTATATATCCTTGGGGTGACAGGTGTGCTTTAGGAGGCCCCCAAGTTATCTCGCGTTCTTTGCGCTCAGCGTAAGCTGTTTTTACAGTTTCCTAGTTGCTAACTTTGAACCATTTCACAGTCCTAAGCGGTTGTAAATTTATCTAGAAAATTAGGTTAGACCGATTTGTCGTCGGAGACTGCTTTCCCATTCCAAAAGCAGACAGAGGCCATGGCGCTCCCGGGACCGAAAGCGTGCAATGATCTGTGTCACTCCCTAGATGGGCTGTACTAAGCTTTTTTCTAATATTAAACAACCTATGCTCCAGCATGGCTGCTCAACTGATAATTCTCTTTACAGGAAAGTAATTTCGATTAGCCATGCCCAAGTTCGACAGATCTCTTTTTCCACACCCCTGTATTGTGCGGTGATAAAATTAACCAAAGAATAGAGCGATGGCGCCCCCGTGCATAAATCAAAGTTAGAAGTCACAGGTCCTAAGCCTTGGCAGCCATGCCCGACGCAACGAGAAAACCACAATGACACAAACTTCTTGTTGTGAAGGAGTTTTCTTCCCTCTCAAATATTCGCCGAGTTCCCACTGCCAACCTCCGGGAGACCGGTTGGCGGGAACGGAATGCGGGTCGACCTTTCTGTTCCCCCATACAAAGTGACTGGTCCCGTTTGTTTCAAAATGATCTCTTTTTATGGGGAAACGGAACAACCAACCCGCCTTCCGTTCCCACCAAACAAGCTCCAACTTTCATTCCTGAGCGGGGCGCCGTCCCTAATGAACGAACACGCATAATATTTGCCCCAAAGTCAACCAACAAAAATGAATGAATAAAAATTAAATGCACAGCGGGAACCGGCGCTTAGCATATCATCTACCTTCATAATAATAGGGAGTGGAAGAAATTAGGTTATGACATATCGGTTGGGTGGTAATATTTTTTTTGGGAGGGTTTGTTGTGGGGAGCTATGTTGAGGCAATGGGTTGCTTTGGTCGTCCGGGTGTTCAGTTAATTTTGCGAACGCACAGTATATTCTGAGAGGTGTTAGTGAAGCACCTGCCAAACCTGGAATAATACCGTAGGCAGCAGGCCAAACCAACTGTTCAACCAGACCGAAAGGGGGAAGAGAGGGCTATCCGATTTCCCTCGTGAGACCTATGACAGCAACCTCAGTCGTCAAAATTGAAAGAATGCAGGGGTGGGGATAGGGTCTCCTCACACACCAAAATGGCATACCAACTAAAATCCATAAAAATCGGTGACTCTAAGGCGGTGTGTGCAAACCCTATATGTGCTAGGAATCAGATTTATCGGATGTTAGGATATCTCATTTTTTTCTAACCACTTTCAACATTTTAGGTTACAAATCAAAGCAGGAAAACATGAGGCATTTCCGAGCACCATACGTGCCGGTTCGGCCAGCAAAGCCTTGTGCACTCAGGTGTCAAGAAGTGAACGTTTTTGTTATGCAGCGGAAGATTGTTTTCCGACTAGCTAAGCGGAACATGAACGCTATAGGTATACCCGATCGTGATGACGCAACCCGTGATGGAGAATAACACACTTCCGCGTACGCTCTCTCATACGCCAAGTGAGTAGGAAGCCTCAAGCAAATCTCTCATACCTCCGCCCTGAGGACCTTTTCTCAACACGTTTCGCAACATCAGGCACTCGCGAGGATCCGAGTGATATGTTGTGAAACCACGGCATCACCCCCACCTCATGAGAATTTTCACAATGCCATTTGCTGGAGCACCAGTAGTCGGGAATGCATGTGTTAAGTTGCATATAGGACAGTGTTTTCCTTGAGACACAATTTCGAAAATAGAATGCCAGCAGCGTTCAGCTCTAGAATCCTAATAAGTCACACAGAGCTTGTGAGTGACAATGCATGATTTCGCTTGAGGTCAGAGTTGCTTACGCAGGCTGTCGCCAATTTTCCAAAGTCAGACGTGTGAATTAGAAGTAACTAAGAGAGCATAGGAGGAGGAAAAACCAAAGAGCCAAAAACAGAATAACGCCAAAGGAGAGTACAGTTGAGCCTGAATCCATCTCATCCGATACCTAGTTCCACTGCCGGAGGCGTTGCTGAGAATGTCGCTGCCCTTGCCCGGGAAGATCGTTACCACCAATGTTTCCCGATATGGCAATGGGGGCGCAAGGAGTGTGGGTGGTGGGGGCGGGTGGGGAATGAAGAAAGCGAGGAATTGAGAACACGAGAAATAAAGAACGCGAGAGGTAAAGAATGCTAGATGTGGGAAGGATGGTAGACGCGCAGTCTAGGAGAGAAGGGGAGAGAAACCATAGTGGGAGTCCGTGGACCGTGTGTCCTGGAGCTATGACCCCGCAATGGCCCAGCAACCGGTTTTATGTTTATCCGGCAACACCC